>VOFJ01002819.1_pt1 | contig 35508 bp, 57 predicted proteins | sample 5384081 | NCBI WGS metagenome assembly VOFJ01 (sample SAMN12384729, study PRJNA508395) | human gut metagenome | isolation source: healthy gut I | host: Homo sapiens
CATAAATATCAGATATAGGCTGTGCTATTGCCTGCTGGATAGTTCTGTCAAGTGCTGTGGGTATTCCCAATGGTCTTTTCTTACCATTGTCTTTCGGAATGTATACTCTTCGGACTGGTTTCGGTATATATGTTCTGTTTCTAAGAGATGTAACGATTTTTCTCTCTGTTCTTCCTTATATAATCTCCCAGTTCTTCTACAGTAACTCCATCAACACCACTCGCACCTTTATTGGCAACTACCTTTTATAGGCTCTGTTCAGATTTTCTTTTGACAAGATCACTTCAATCAATTCCATTGTTGTTACTCCTCTGACTTATCCTAAAATTCATACATAACACCCCTCTAAGTATAAACAGTATTCCTCGGTTACGTTCCTACTTTTCCTGTCCACTCGATTTCTGGCTCATGTATTATTTTAAACATAACGATTCGTACTATAAATCGTTTCAGTCCTTCGGCTTTCGCCTACTATGACATCATCTGACTCCCTCTCTAAACCTTTTTTTCGACCATACCTTTCAGTATGTGAGTAGGGTCTCCCGAGGTAAGACGCTAATCTTTCGTTCCACAACCTCTTGATTTACAACTTCGGTTTACGTTTACCTTTTGGGCTTTGGTTTGTCTAGCAACCTTACCCACCTAATCGCCTTATCAAGTTTCTGTACGTAGGCTCAAGAACTTTGTTACACCACTTCCTTCATCCATACCATTACTGGTACCGACTTGTGGTTCACTACACTTGGCGGTAAATACCCGTGACTGGACTTTCACCAGTAAGATTAGTGCCATGCTCGGCACACTAAAAAAAAATACCTCATCACTGAGATGGTTGGCTTAAATAGGCAATTATACATTTACGTGTTTAGAAGAAACAAAAACGTTTCTTTCCAGCTTCAAACTGTTCTGGGTACATTCGCTGTACCACGGATTCATCCACATTTGCAACAAGCATGTTATACACTGCTTCAATATTGCTTTCATTCCTGCTTTCATTCCTGATCCGTTTTGCTTCATAATCAAGTATTTCTCCACCCATAACAGAATCAACTCCTTCCTTCACGTTATCGTATTTATTGGTTAATGATTGTGCTACCTTGTCACACATTGCTTTGATTGCAGATTTTTCAAATTCCGATATTTTGCCTTGTTGAACCAACGATTCCAACTGATCCCACAACTTAAGATATGTATTTTTCATATCTTCAATCAACGCATGATCTTTTTCCATTTTTTCAAGTGAGTAATTGAAAAAAAAAAACGGAATTAAGAAAAACAACTTCTTACTAAGCATATCATCCAAACTGTAATCTTTGATCTTTACAATTGGAATTTTATAGCTTACAGTTCCTTCAGGTGTATTTACCACAATTTCATGGGAATCTGGTGTACTATCATTGCATCTTAAATATAAAATTCAGATGCAGGCATTGTGAATACCGTTTTTGAAACATCTGATTCTGCAGTAGTAATTGCAATCTGCGTCGAATACTCAAAAATCCGTACCGTCATTGTGCCGTCTACGCTACTTTGACATTCAATGTGATACCGTCTTGAGTTACCGATTGTAAAAATTTGAATCTGTGATTCGCTTTTTCATCGGCTCCTGTTGTGATAAACACTTCATTCTGATACAGTTCCACATTCTCTGTTTCCTGCCAATTTTCTCCAAACATTTCGTTTACCAATGGGACAATCAATCGTTTACAGTCCGTCAGTAATGTGCGAAATGAGTCATCATAAGGTGTTCCATAATTGCTCATATCTTAGATATCCTCTCTTTCCCTACTTAAGTAGAATTATAATTTTATCTATATAAACAGGGAAAGTTTGGGCATCCCTGATTGTTTTCAGGGAATATCCCTTATTCATTTAGTCTTTATCAGACTTTGTTGTATATGCAGCCACGAGCATCTGCCGAGACTACATTTCTTGTACTATAATACTTTTACTTTACACATATATTATAGCATATGCCGTGAAATCTGCAATATACATTCACCGGCATTCAGACTTCAAGACCGTATCGGTATCTACAGACTCTTTTTCCTCGACTCAAACTTAATACATATTCATTATAAGGCAGAACGCGTGTTCTTGCAAGAAAAATCCTTTTCAACTTCTCCATTCGTTTACTCTATTGATAATAGTATGAACTGGTTTTTTTGTCGCATTTCGACTTCTCAAGGTAAATGCAAATTTTTTAATCCTTTTTGCATTTACTTTGAGAATAAGTCCTAACATCATTAGATGCCATGAGCTTTGCCCTTGATTTAAGCGGCAATTTTGAATTTTGTTCATAATAAAACAGGCACAAAGTAGAGCCAAAAAACCTATTTTATGCCTGTCATACTAAATGCAAACCTATTTTGCATTAGGTTTGCAAATTAACCTTTTTTTCATAAACATTACCTCTTTTTATGTGCAATTATTTAACATTAATTCCGCAGTGTCGTAAATCTACAACCGACACGTTCTTAACTTTAAACGTATATTTATGAATACCTTTTTAATTACTTTATTTGCCGGGGATCTGTACTGATAAATCAGTTTACCCGGACAGGAAGCATAGGTATAAAACGGATAAGCCAGATCTGCTCCCATCGTATTTACAGTATATCCCTTTACAATAATGGTATTTCCACTGTAGGAAAGAGATTGGGTTACAAACTTGATTTCATCTTCTTCATAGTCGCTCAGCTTGGTGCTGACCTTCAAGGAATATGTATTTGCCTTTGGAGACACTGCCTTACTCGTCTTTGCATCATTTTTTGTTTTCGATCATTTCGACTTTCGCCTTATATTTTGCCGAACCTGCCCCTTTTGCCTTATAAGTAAATGTGTATTTACTTGTGGCAGCACTTGTAAAAGTCTTGATCTTTTTGAGCCTTTATAAACATAAATTTTGGAAACACCACGGACTCCTGCACCGCCATTATTGACATCCACCTGAATGCCAGCCTGATCCGCAGACATCTTCGTCACTTCAATCTTCGGGCTCTTTTTTTACGACTGTTTTATACACCGGTTCATCCGTAACGGTGATTCTTGCTATAACCTTAAGGCGTGGCAGCGTTTTCACATTCTTGTTTTCTTCTTTTTTATATAGCCATACTGTACGGATACCTCTTCGCCAGGCTTTGCGGTCTGTCCTGTAATAACGGCTGATTCACTCCGATTGATCGTCTGACTCATTAGTGACGATTCATTCAAAATCAGCAAACCAGGTTAGTGTAACCGGGCTTTCCGTAGTCACATACATACCTACCCGGATAACTTTATCCGTGTCATTTTTACAACAAATGTATCCGGTTTCTGTCCGATATAAATGTATCCGGTAGTATTTGCTTCACCAAATATTACACTGCCACTTTTGCTTCTGTAAGTGTGTAAGTTACCTTATTTGCATCCAGATCCATTTCGAAGTTCTTTGCAAAAACAGGCTCTGCATGACAGATTACCATGACCAGCATAAGCATACATGCTGCTATCCCCAATGAATGCAGTAACCTTCTTCCTTCCATTTGTGTTTCCTTAAATTGTTTGACCATAACCAGTCCTCCTTTTTCGTGCATTTACTTTAAAATTATTTATATGCATAGTAGATAAATTTTGCAAGTTCCACGCGCGTAACAGCATCGTCCGGTCTGAATTTATGATCACCATTGTCTTTGATGATGCCCTTGGACTCGGCCATGCTACCGCATCCGCATAAAATACCCAGTCCTTGTAGTCCGTAAATGTTGATTTCTGGGATGCTTTCGGTGCACCGATGCTCTGCCATACATAATACAGTGCATAGCCACGCTGGTAAGCATATTTTCCTTCAAAGATTCCATACTCAATCAGTCCCTTATCCACTGCCCACAATGCAGCTTTATAGTAACTGTCCGTGCTCTTGACATCCGGGAAATGATTTAATGCTTTCGGTGTCGGAGATCCGTTTGCCTTGTACAAAGCGTTAAATACATCACCCTTGGTGCAGATTGCCTTGGAATAAAATTCGTTCTTGCTGGTAGGCTCCATGATCTTGTTTTTTACCACCCATGCAACTGCCTTGGCATCGGCAGCATCCACATCGGTGTACGAGGATGTGGAAGATGCATTTTTTAATCTTGATCTTCACGGTCTTTGTCGCATTCAGATTGATCGTATAGCCGCCCTTTACTTTTTTTTCATATAGGTTGTATCAAGTGGCAGATACGATTTCACACCTGCCTGATCCGTACAGATCAGATATTCGCCAGCCATTGCCTCCTCATCTGCAAAAGTTGTCTTTCCGGTGCTTGTTGTGTAGGACTTGATCTTCTTATTGGAAGATGCAAAGATCTGCACCGCCTCTGTCTCATAAGTTCCAACGCCCAGATACTGATAATTTTCCCGTAAAATGTTTGCCTTATGACTGGCACTGTTCATCCATCCACGCATCGCAAGCTGTGCCGTAACCGTTTTTGTACATTTGTACATATTCTCGCCGAGTCCGGTAGTCTTAAAGGAAGACGGAACGGCAGTCTTGTAGCTGGTTCCATTAGGTCTGGTATGTGCTGGCTGTGTATTGTTGACATTTTCCTTTGCACGGACTGCGGTTGCTTTTTGCAATGCTGCCGGCATGGTAAGAAGTTTTTTCCCTTCCTTTGCACGCTCAATATTGGTCAACCGCAAAATGTTCCATTCATCCTCAGAAACGGCAATTCCTTTTTCCGGCCGGTTGTTTCCCAATGTCGGAATCACTTCATTGATATAAAGTTCCCTTTGTCTTTCCATCCAGTGACAGATTCAGATAGGCTGTAACGCCTCCCTTACTTTCATAAGTTGCATCTACTTTGCGGAACGATTTCCACTCTGCTTTGGTTCCGTTTTTTGCTGCAGCAGTAATTACTTTCATGACCTGTGCTTTGGTTGTTGTATTGGTCATATTCATTTTGCCGGCTGCTGAACTCATTGCCCCCCCCAGTCTTCCTCGTGTTTTTCCTCTGTCGTACCCACATTGTCTGCTTTTACGGTCATCTGCGGTATGATGCAGATCATCATAATAAGTACCAGTGCCAGACTGCACAAATTTTTTCCTATTTGCAGGATTATTTTTTTCTTTTGCTTTCATATAGATTTCTCCTATACTTCTTTGTTGTTCTTTAAGATCAGCCTTTTTATGTTTGTTTGAGTATGTCCAGTATTATAGCATTCACTTGTTCCATATCCGGTGCCAACGCCCTCAACCCTGATCGCTTTATCAAGCGAGTAATCCGTACAGGCACCTTTATAGGAAATATTTCCGTGTTATAGCAGCGGCTGGCTGCTTTCCCTGACGAACTGAACACACCGGCTATCGTTGCCCTTGTCGTTGATTTTTTACCGCCTTTATTTGTCACTGAGATATTTCCGGTATTGCTACATCCTGTAATCTTTTTTTCCACACTTTTTTCCCTTCGGGTTATTCTGCATGGCGATCAGATCCTGCTCGGAATTGATCGCGGTCTCCTGTGCCGCGTATACCCGGTCTCTGTTCCTGTCTGTACATGCAGATTAGCCGGAACATTGGTACAGGCCAATGCCAGTGCCATCAAAAAGCTGTCATTTTTTTCATAAGCATTTCCTCCGTTGTGTCCATTTTTCAGACTTCTGGCACATCTAGTCTGATGTGCATTCGCTTCGGGAATATAGTACCACATTTTAAAAAGATCTGCTGTTAATTGCGCGAATTACAGTTATTTCGACATGAACGATTATAAAATGCCGTCATTTGCGGTTCATAGTTATGAAAAAAAGGGGAACACCTCTGCTTTGTGCAGGGTGTTCCCCTTTTTTTCTCTATAACAGCCACTTCATCTCCGCAAAAAATTCCCGCAGCATATTGTTCGGCAGATATTTTGGTGTGGAATCCGCCGCAATTCCACATACATCGGAAAGTCCGTACTTTTTGGCAATCTGTAAGGCACGGAATACATGAAAATTGTTGGTCACAATACCAACGGATGCGCCTTCTTTCATCAGCATTTTTACTGTTCGTGATATTCTGCTCGGTTGTCTGCGATTTATCTTCCGGCAAAATCCGCGCAGTATCAATGCCTTTTTTTCCTGCAGATACCGTGCCATTCCCTCTGCTTCAGACCACGGCTCATTGCTTCCCTGTCCTCCGGAAACAATGCAGACCGTGTCCGGGTTTTCATTCAGATATTCCACAGCCTTATCCAGACGATATTTAAGAACCGGACTCGGACCGTAGTCCTTTCTCACCTGTGCGCCAAGTACGATAATATAGTCGAGCCCCCTCGTCCATCCGCGTGCATCTGGCTGATCACACAGCCCTCTACGATACAAAACACAAGCAGTCCGATACAGACAATCATTCCTGCAAAGATTTTTACCGGATGCGGAACCTTTTTCCACACTTCCATGTACACGGAAATTCCAAACAGAAACACCACGATCCCGATACCAATCCATATAAGGAAAAAAGCTGTGCCGGAACCGGTCGCATGAACCATTACCGCATAAATGCACACTCAGGATTCCAAGCAGTAAACATATCCAAAATACCATCATATTCTTTTTCATTTCTCCATCCCTTTTCACTCCGCTAATACCGGATATGAAAGCCATTTTCCTGTTCATCCGGTGGTATGTTTTGCCGATCCATCCCGGTAATATCAATATATCTGTCCTGTTTCAACTGCTGGATAATCTGATCAATCTCTCCGACAAGCCCCTGTAGTTCGGCACTGACCGATCCATCATATTCATTTCTTACCCATCCGGTCACACCATAGTACTGGTAAGATGCGACAGACGGTAGCGAAACCCTACCCCCTGCACATATCCGGTGAAACAGATGTGTTCTCTTCGTTTACTGTCTGACATAATTTCCCCTAACGATAACTCTGATACAATTTTTCAAATGCCAAAAACGACCGCTCAATCATATCGTAATCGACACAGTAGGACACACGCGCATACCCCGGACAGCCGAATCCGGTCGCGGATACGACCAGAAGATCCTGCTCCCCTGGCCCGCTCGCAGAATGCATCTGCATCCGGCTCCAAAGCCTTGACAAACATGTAAAACGCACCCTGCGGCTTAAAACATTCATAGCCAATCTTTGTCAGGCCATCGTAGAGCAGATCGCGGTTTTTCTTATATAATTCAATATCCCCAGTGTTGCCGACACAGGATGCAATCACTTTCTGGAACATGCTCGGTGCACAGACATAGCCCAGCGCACGGCCGGCTCCGGCGATTGCCGCATAGACGGTCTTACTCTCGGTCACTTCATCCGGAACGATCACGTAGCCGATACGCTCGCCTGGCAGTGACAGAGATTTGCTGTAGGAATAGCATACCAGAGTGTTTGCATAATATTTTGTCACATACGGTACTTCCACGCCATCGTATGCGATCTCGCGATACGGTTCATCCGCAAGAATAAAGATCGGTGTGCCGTTTTCTTCGGATTTCTTTGTCAGAAGTGCGGCAAGTTTCTGGATTGTCTCTTTCGAATAGACAGCTCCGGACGGGTTGTTCGGGGAGTTGATGATCACGCCTTTGGTGTGTGCGCTGATGGCTTTTTCTAAGGCTTCAAAATCAATCTGGAAATCACTGGTGTGAGGCGGTACCACAACAAGCTTTGCACCATTGGCTTCCACAAACACACGGTACTCCGGGAAAAACGGTGCAATCGTGATAAACTCATCTTCCGGTGAAGTGGTAAGTGCACGGAAACATACCGACAAGGATGCGGCAGCTCCCATAGTCAGGTAAAAATTGTCTGCCGAAAACGCAGTCTCATATGTCTTGTTCAGGTAATCTGCGATTGCCTGTCTCGTCTCGATATCTCCCTGTGCAGAAGTATATCCGTGCAAAGAAATGGAATCGAGTTTGTGTGTCAGGTCACGGATGGTCTCATTGACGCAGTCCGGTGCCGGTACGGTCGGGTTTCAAGGGAAAAATCATAGACATTTTCCGCTCCCACAACTGCTGCGCGCTGCTTTCCATACTCAAAATAATTCACGGATTGCCGAACGCTGGCTTCCTAATTGATACATATCTTCTGCTACGAACATTTTATTTTCCTCCTCATATAATCAGGTGTTTTTATTAAAATTCAAGGCTTTTCAACCTTTTATATCTCCTGTTTTTCAAGTTATTTTTACAGATAATTTTTTTTTGTATTTTTTTAATGATATTGTATGTGTTTTCTTCAAACTTATCGTTTCTGGCTTGCAAGGTAATTTTCATACTCCAGCCGGCTCAGCCGCTCGATCTCCTCCCGGAGATTGTCCGCCGACATGCGCAGCGCCCCCTGACTCATGACCGTAAGCTGCTCCAGCCCGTCATTTGTCGCAACCGTGACACGGTACTTGTGCCCGATCTCATGCACGGTGCGCTCGATAAATGCATCCGCGGTCTCATCGGTTTTCGTGTAGACCACATCCAGATTGTGATACTTGCTTTTTGGCACCCGGATGTTCCTTACGCTTATAGGCATCAAACACCACCGCAGCACCGGACAGCTCTTGTATCCCTGATAATTGCTTAAAATATCCAAAAGCTTGTCCCTTGCGGAATCAATATTGACACGGGAAAGTTCGTTTAAGTCTTTCCATGCAAAAATAATATTGTAACCGTCCACAATCAGATATTCTTCCTGCGGTCCCTTCGCCGGATAGATCGGATTGCCTTTTTTATCATATTTTACCACATTCGGCTTCGCCGCGTCAGATTTCTTTTTTTCAGCCACTTGCGCCGTTCCTGATCTTCCATATCTTCGCGGCTCATGCCAAACTCACGGGCATAAATCTGCTGCAGCTCCTGATCCAGTTCCCAGCCGGTCTTGCCGGAAGACTGCTGCCGGTGCACCGGACCAAAACTCTGCCCGTCGGTCTCATAACTGCGCCCGTCCGCAGGTGTCTGGGTTTCCTCCTCCGGCACAAACTGCTGCGGCAGATGCATATAATCATCCACCTGATCCCACGGCACGATAAATCCGGCACCGTGCGCACAGAATACCGATCCGGTCGGATTTGCCGTATCCGCTTCACTGTCATACCCAATTCCCGCGATCACTTCCTCACTGTTGTGACAGACATCATAACCGGAAAGTTCCAGTGTAAGATGCCCGAGTCCGCGGGTATACGCATGCACCTCACTGCTGTAGTCCTGCATTGTTGCGACCGGAACCGTGCCCTGCAGCACGGCGTAGTCCATGCCGTTTCCGGTGCCGAATTCCGGCGAATCAAACTTGCCTGCACGCTGCTTTAAATCGGTCATGGCACGACCGACCATCTCCTGCGGCACTTCAAGCGTAAATGCATATACCGGTTCCAGCAGTACGCTTTCCGTGCTCTTTAACCCCTGCCGGATCGCGCGGTACGTGGCCTGGCGAAAATCGCCGCCCTCGGTGTGTTTGATATGGGCGCGTCCGCTTAAAATCGTGATTTTTACATCGGTGAGTGCTGATCCGGTCAGTACGCCCGGATGTTCCCTCTCCATAATATGTGTTTGCGATCAGCCGCTGCCAGTTGAGGTCGAGCACATCCTCACTGCACACGCTCTCCACCTCGATTCCGCTGCCCGGTTCGCCCGGCTCCAGCAGCAGATGCACTTCCGCATAGTGGCGCAGTGGCTCAAAATGTCCCACACCCTCCACCGGCTTTGCGATCGTCTCCTTATATACAATGTTGCCCTGTCCAAAGACAACCACAACACCAAAGCGCTCTTTGATCAACTGCGTCAGAACTTCGATCTGCACCTGTCCCATGAGCTGCGCATGGATTTCCTGCAGTTGCTCATTCCAGAGGATATGAAGCTGTGGATCTTCCTCCTCAAGCTGCTTTAATTTTTCCATCATCTCCACGGCATTCACTTCGTCCGGCAGATAAATCCGGTAGTTAAGCACCGGCTCGAGTACCGGCACACTGCTCTCCTGCTGCGCGCCGAGCCCCTGTCCCGGTACGGTTGTGGTAAGTCCGGTCACGGCGCAGACTTCCCCGCCTCCACCGCCTCCGCGGTCTCAAATTTTTCTCCGGAATACAGACGGATCTGGTCGACTTTTTCCTCCAGACCATCATAGGAAATCCGGTCTTTGACATGCAGCGTGCCTCCGGTCACTTTCAGATAGGTCAGCCGCGCTCCTTTTGTATCTCTGCCGATCTTGTATACACGGGCAGAAAATTCGTCTTCATACTCCGGTGCCCTGTGGTATTTTTGCAAAGCCTGCAAGCAGTTCTTTCACACCCTCCACTTTGAGTGCCGAGCCATAGTAGCACGGAAACAGTTCGCGCTTTGCCACCGCATGCGCCAGATGCTCCTCTGCAATGCTACCCTGATCCATATACTCATCCAGAAGTGCTTCGCTTCCCATCGCAGCTTCCTCAAAAATGCTTCTCCGCTGTCCTGTGTAAAATCCACACATCCATCGGACAGTTCGGTTTTTAACTGCTGCTGCACGACTTCCTTGTCCGCCCCCGGCAGATCCATCTTGTTGACAAACAAAAAGGTCGGAATGTTATAGTGCTGCAGCAGCCGCCAGAGCGTCAGCGTGTGGCCCTGCACGCCATCGGTTCCGCTGATGACAAGAATCGCGTAATCCAACACCTGAAGCGTCCGCTCCATCTCCGCCGAAAAATCCACATGCCCCGGCGTATCCAGATTTGTCAGACCTATTGTCTGTTCGCTATGCAAATTTTCATCCGTCATTTGCAGCCGAAGCCGCGCCTGCTTGGAAAAAATCGTGATACCGCGCGCCCGCTCCTGCGCATCCGTATCCAGAAATGCATCCTGATGATCCACACGCCCCAGCGCACGGATCTGCCCGGTGGCATATAACAGTGCCTCCGACAGTGTGGTCTTTCCGGCATCGACATGCGCCAGCAGACCGATATTTATATTTTTTTGTGGGATTTTTTCTACCCATAAAAAAGCCCCTTTCCATGTATCATAATCCAATAGATTTATGATAGCACAGAAAGGGGGAGAAGTCACGAATCTTACACGGTCGTAATATTATTCACTCCATTAATCGTGGCGTGCTCGTCCTCATCCATCGGAATCACAAGGCACTTCTGCCCATTAATCACCTGCGACTTGATCTGCGATGCCTTCTCCGGCTTCACACGCAGTACCACATCATAGGTCTTTGTCTCCGCGATATAATTGTCGATCTCTTCCTGCTTTTCAATCAGCTGGGACGTGCGCTCCGCAAGCGCCTCATCCTTTTCATTAAGCTGCACGGTCAGTGTGCCGACCTGATCCTCAAGTGCCATTTTTTCCACACGCAATTCATTCTGCACAAGCGCCTTGGAGTCGATCACATTCTCTGCTGCAGGCGGTTTCTCGCCAAATGCCTCATCCACAGACTTTTTCGATCTTTGCGGCTTTTTCCTCACTGATCTCACTGTCTGCGAGAAGCTTTGTAACCACTTCCTTATCGAGCAGGAAAACATCTTCATCATCATCGTGTGTCTCGGCATATTCATCGATCATATCACTTAAATTCTGCTGCAGATCCAAAAGCACATCATCCGTGTGCTCATCCTCTGCGCCAAGCACGTTGCGGACGATGGAATGGAATGCCATCTTCTGCTCGGTTGCAGTGCGCTCAATGCCGCAACCCAGTCCGTTTGCCATAAATTCAGAATGTGGCTCCTTGGTATTTTTCGTGTAAAACAATGTCGAATGGATATCCGTACTGCGGTCATTGAATGCCGGGAATAAAAATGCAGTGTCCACGGCTCCTACCACCCAGTCGCGCACACGCGGCTCCGATCCGGTGCTCCTCCTCGAGAAAGCCAAGCCCCGGCTTTGACAGATCGACCGGACAGATCGCACAGATCAGATATTCATACACTTCCTCTGACTCATCGAGATTGTTGTTGTCTTTTTGTGCGTGTCATTACATCATATGCGTCATGAAACAATACAATCAGATAATTTCCGGCATGGTCATATGTGTCGATTACCAGATCATAAAAGGTATCCAGCAGATTTTCATCTTCCAGCTTCGATGCGCGCAGTGCCATCAGAATATGCTGACGACCGCCCACTTCCTCTTCCTCAATCGGAAACTTCAATTCCAGAAGGTTATTTCCAATGGTTCCGGACAATGCCTTATTTGCAATTTCCAGATATTTGTAAAATTCATCTTCTTCCAGATTCAGAAATGTATTTCCAAACTTACAGACTTTATTGTGATTTCCGTCAACGTAACAGCCACACACGCGCGTAAACGTTGCCGCCTCTTTCTTGAATCTTCTCTTTAACTCCAGGACTTCCTTTTTATTCATTTCTTGGATTCCTCTTCCCTGATTTTTCTCTTTCAGTTCCTCAAACAATGAAAGAAACTCTTTCTCCACATCAGCCATCGGCTGAAATTCATAGCTCGGTGTGCTCACCATAACCGGCTCCACCGAATACATTTTTTCATCCATAAAATGAAGGAACTCATAATACAGGCAGCTGTCATCAATGTTTGTAATCAGTTCTGCCTCTTCCCCCCTCCGGCACATATCCCAGAAATTTAGTGTAGATCATATGTTGCAGCTGTTCTTCGATCTGCAGATACATCGTCATGTTTTTCTTGACCGGGCGGGTAATGTCTGCCAGATAAGCTTCACTTCCATCGTGAAGCAGACAGGCAAGTGCCGTCTGTGGCAGATAGTTTCTCGCAGTTGCCTCATGGCAGCACTGGATGCAGTGCTGACCTACAGAAAAAAACTGCGGGGAAATGCCCGTTTGCCCGCGTCATCATCGACAGGGCATGTGCAATATCCTCAATTCGTATTTTATCCTCTTCCGGCTCAAAGGTATTAAAGTCAACCTTTGAAAATGTTGTCAGACAATCCTTTTTCATCTGTACTCCCCCATATTACACGCATACATCAAAGATGTATGGCATACGTGAACCTTTACCAGCTCAGTACCTCATGGCCATCCTCTGTGACGAGTACCATGATTTCCCACTGGGCTGATGGAAGTCCGTCATCGGTGTATACTTCCCAGTTGTTCTCTTCGTCAATGAAAATCTCCACACCGCCCATGTTGACCATCGGCTCGATGGTAAAGATCATACCTGGAGCAAGCACCATCTGGGTTCCTCGTTTGGAATTATAACCAACCCACGGCTCCTCATGAAATTCCAGGCCAACACCGTGGCCGCCAATTTCACGTACAACGGTATACCCGTTAGCATAAGCATGATCGTGAACTGCCTGACCCATATCACCCAAAAAAACCCCAGGGCTTTACTTCCTTAAGTCCAAGTTCTACACATTCTTTCGTTACCTGAACCAGTTTCTTTTTCTCCGGGCTTACTTCCCCAATGCAGAACATCCGGGAAGAATCGGAAAAATATCCGTTCAGAATGGTAGAACAGTCTACATTGATAATATCCCCTCTTTTAAGATCACCTTCTCGGAAGGAAATCCGTGACATACCTGCTCATTCACTGAAGTACATACACTGTATGGATATCCTTCGTAGTTGAGCGGTGCCGGAATACCTCCTCCCATGGAAGTGGTCATATCATAGACAATCTTATCAATTTCCGCTGTATTCATTCCTGCGTGAATGTTCTTTTCTATGTAATCAAGTACTGCTACATTGATTTTGGCACTCTCCTTTATCCCTGCAATCTGATCCGGCGTCTTGATCAGGTCATGTGTCGGAACAACGTGACCCTCCTGTGCCAAACGTGCAAGTTTATCATCGAAAGCCGCATGACACGCCTTATATTTCTTGCCGCTTCCGCACCAACATGGATCATTTCTTCCTAATTTTACTGACATTTTTTAATCTTCTTTCTTTTTTTTATTATTGTATGTGACATTTCCAAAACTCACACGATTCCATACTTTAGCATTCACTTTGTATTTTTTTGCTTTTTCAAAAGCTTCTGATAGGAATCCTCCATATACGCATAATCGTCATAGGTACGGTTATGCAGCTGTGCATACACCTCCTGATATTTCTGGGCGTATGCAATTCTTTGGATCGTCTTTTTGCCCATCTTTTCTGAAATCCCCAGTGCCGTTTCCCCTGACGTTCCGTCAGATCCTCCCAGAAATCCTCCAGTTTATTGTCCATATGTTTTTGGTCATTGTCATCCAGTGTAAGGCCTTCCTCCATGGCCATCTGATAAAAAAAAGTTCATCATGAAGTGCCATCTGCATCGCATTTTTTTGCGTGCAACGGCATTCATAAATCCCCCCTTCTACGCGCATACTCCAGTAACGGTTCGGATCATCCGGATCGTATACCAGTGCCTCCTGCTGAATCTGATATTCCTCATATCCGACATAAAATGCCATGTCTCTGAGGGTCAGTTTTTCACCATTGATCTGCGCTGCCACTTCATCCAGAGACTCCCGGTACACAAGCGGCCTTGCATTCGTCATGCTATTATTATTTCTCATGAGCATCACAAGCACAACTGCAATCAGAACAATGGATACCAGATGTTTTGGTCTCATCAAAAACTCCTATACCAGTCTGCGTATTGCGGTGATCGTGTGACAGTTCACCGGACGGCTGTTTGTAATGCCGGCTCTTGTTGACTGCGCCTCCACGATATTTCCGTTTCCAATGTAAATTGCCACATGTCCCGGATATACCACTACGTCTCCCGCCTGGATATTCTGATAAGACACCGGCTGTCCCACACTCTTAAATGCCTGGGAATACCGTGGGGTACTGATTCCAAAATGTGCATAGACCTGATGTACAAATCCGGAACAGTCAACCCCATTGGTCAGACTGTTTCCTCCCCATACATATGGGTTTCCGACAAACTGCTGCGCATAAGCCACAATATCCGCACCGCCCACATTTGTTGTCTGTGAAGGATTGCAATCCGGATCTTTCAGATAGGAATCGCTTGCAATTCCACCACTGGCACCGGTACCTCCACCGTCATAGGTGTTGGCATTGGCACGCGCTGCCGCTGCCTCCTGCGCACGGATAATTGCCTCCTGTTTGGAAATTGTCTTTTTTTTATAGTCCTGCGCCTGCTTCTGTGCTTCTGCCAGCTGCTGCGCATAGGCATCTTTTTTGTTGTTCGAGCTTTGCCATGAGGGTTTTCAGTTCCCCCTGCTGGGTCTGATACTTATCCTGCAAAGCAAGCAGACTGTCCATCTCATCTGCCAGCTGCATCGTCCAGTCCTCAACCTTCTTTACCGCATTCTGATAAGAAGTCATAAGTTCCCTGTCAGATTTGTACAGATCGGTCGCATATTCAATACGGTTTAACATATCGGAAAGTCCATTGGACTCCAGAATGGCAGACCAGATGGAATTATCCGTACTGTTCTCATACAGATACTGAATCCTGAGCTTCATGGCATCATACTGGTTCTGTTCTTCTTCCTTTGCTTCTTCCAGCTTTTTGTTTGCCTGCTCCACTTCATTCTGCTTGTCCTTAATATCCGACTTCAGCTGTTCCTGCTTGGAAAGAAGTGTTTTCATCTTGGCTGCGGCAGCAGTGATGCTGTCTTTTACATCCGACTGACTGTCTTTGATATTTGCAATATCGCTGTTTTTTGCTTTCAGTTTTTTTCTTGTACGCATCACGCTTCTTTTTCTGCCTCGGTCTTTGCATACACATTCGGCACCGCACACGCACCTGCGGTAAGTGACCCGGCCAGAACAAACACCAATACTGCTGCACAAATCTTATTCTTTGTTTTTACATGTATTTTCTTATGCATATTATGCCTCCAGACTTATCTTCCATGGGAGTGCTCCCATACCTTCCTTTATTGTGGCACAAAATACATATTTTTTTCTACTGGTTTTCTTACTAATTAAGGAAAAATTCATAAATTTTTTTTCAAAAACAGCCATTAATTCCGCAAATCAGCATTATTCATTAACCAGACCGTACTCAGTTTTCCATCTTCCCCATATTGTGCCTGCAGGCTGGTATAATATCCCTCGTCTTCAAAATACCACTCATAGGACGTATAATTGCTCATGCTCACATAATTTGTCAGTTGATATCCCAATACCTGTCCAAAATCATCCGGCTGACTCTCAAACCCCAGATCCCCTACCAGTTTCAGATCATTTTTTTCCCACCGGTGAACCCGGATTTAATGTAAGTCCTCCAACGATTCCCTTTTCCGGCACAATATCCTTATCTGATGTATTAAAAATAAAGATCGTCCCGCGGTAAGTTCCATCCTCCTCATAGTATGCATAACCATCAGATTCTCCCGGCTTAATCTTTTTTCTCTTCATCGTTACTGATGGTAAATCCGGCTTTTTTCAAACTCCGAAAATTTACACGGAATCGAAAACTCGTTTCCGGAAAGGGCGAATGTATGAAATCCATGCACATAAGACACATTCTCCCCATTCAGATTCTTAAATTTTCCATCCGGCGTCTTACTTTTTGAATCTGCCTCAGCATCTTTGTGGGAATTTTCAGAGGTATGGGAACTGTCATCGTCCCGAATCGTCTGAATTGCCTCACGAATCAGACCCACAGTACGGTTGTCGGACTTTAAATACATTCCCACGATTCCGAAGATTGCAACCACACCCAGAACAATCACAACAATTGCGATGGCCTTTTTTGACTCCCGAATTGTCCTTGACCGGATTTCCCTGCGCATCAACCTCACTTTCTCCCTGCTCCCGTTTCGCCCGGCAGTGTATTTTTTCGCGCTCCGCGCGCTCGTATTCCCGCTGGCTCCAGCTCTTCTTTGGCTGATCATCCAGCCGCTGTCCGTCACGCGAATAATACACCCCTGTTTAAGTTATATCCCCCCGATGGTTTCTGCTCCGGTGGTGCATAGTCCTGAAATTTCTTTTTTCTTTCGTTTTCCATAACTTTCTCCTTTTGACGCTTTCTATCATCAATTCTAACATTCACTCACTTTCTTTACAATGAGTAACTTATCGCCCTGCTGCACATCTGCCGATTTGAGTCCGTTTGTCTCCATAATTTCTGCCTCGGTAGTATGAAAATGTCTTGCAATGTCCCATAATTGTTCTTCTTTTTTAAACAATATAGCCAACAATTCCCGGCTGCTTCATCAGTTCCACCGCGTCTAGCGGTTCCTTATGGATATCCACAATTTTTTTCCATGCACACTTCCTGCTGTACAATTGTCTGCAGGGGAAATAACCGCCTTGACCTCAAATCGTTCGTTATCCAGCAGATTCACCGCAAGCTGATCAATCGCCGGCTCGATTTCATAAGAAATATCTTCCGTGTGCCCTTTCATGCCGGGAACATCAACAATCTGTGTAAACGGAATCTGTTCCTGCGTATGTGCAATCGGAAAACTGTCATCCGTCGTTGCATACAAAATATCAACCGTCAGGATTCCTTCTACCTGTAACCCGTTTTCCACCGGTTCCACATGATCCATCTCTGCATGCCCCTCAAAAAAGAACACAGCTGTAAGATCCGTTCCTGTTCTTCCGCCAGCTTCATCTGTTCAGAGATCCGCAGTTTTGCTTCATTTTTAATCAGCAGTTTTTTGCACAGACCATTTCTTTCTGTGGCACAAGATTTGTTTCCAGCGAATAGACATCTGCCAGAAGTTCCACATTCCTTTCTTCCCACAGCTTCATTTCCACATCCATGGAAAGATTCAAGCTCAGCGCCCTCATTTCGCCATCATAATCTTCTGCCGGTTCCACCTCATATTCTTTCGTCTGGCAATGTACCCAGCAGACCGGCTGTGTTCCGGTCATTCCCCCTTCTATTGATTCGGAAAACGGAACCATCGTTTCATACCACTCCATTTTTCCTTCCGGACTGCTGTACAATACATTCACATACGCTTCTCCCTGAATCTGCATCTGCTCCCCGGTGCAGATCACCTGCCGGTTACGCACTTCCACATAATCATAAAGCAGATGTCCGATATTCGGACTGGACTGTGGCAGTGCAATATCACTGTGCACACGCAGGATATCCTTTTTCGCGGATGTCAGTGCCAAAAAGCTGCATCGTCCGGCTTTTCTGCTGAATATCCGGATCATTTTCAACACCACTTACAATTTCTTCTTCCACCGGCACCTCACACACGGCATGAATGCCAAGCAGAGCACGCACGGCAAGCTTTCTGGAATTGATGGCACTGATATTCAGATCCTCCAGATCTCCGCTCAGATTGACGGTATCGCGTTCTTCCACCTCATCCATAAAAATTTTTTTCTCCGAAATTTATACTGTCCGTAAAAGATTCCAGCCGGTTATCTTCACTGCGGTATAACACGACAAAACGCAACTGTCCGGTAACCCACACCGTCTGGCTGCTCACCTTGACATCCTCAAAAATAACAGAACCCCTGGTATGTATAATGTTCAACAGATCCGGTTTGTTGTCTTTTTACAATACAGTCATCATCCAGCGTAATCTGGGTAAACGCCTTGCTCCTTAGTAAATTCTGTCTGAACAGCTGTCTCTTCAATTCCAAAAAAAAAAAATCCCTCTCTTTGAAGTAAGTATACTAATACTTATTCAAAGAAAGGGAATTTTATTCATTCCTAACAAAGTTTCATTCGAATGTCCTTTGTAATAATATCAGTGTAACTGAATGACAATAACTGTGGAGGATTTTCCTCTCGCTCGTCATCTACAAGTACTGTAAAAACGCTTGGATATGCGCCCTGGATAACGCCTTCCTGAATATCTACCTTGTTACGTCCACGGTCTAACTGAATTTTCACTCTGTTACCGCGCTGCCGATGAACGGATGCCCGAACCTTGCTAATCTGTGCCTGTTCCATTGTTGCCTCCTCCATTTGAGTTGAATATTCTAGAAAATACTATATCTAGTAGCTTTAGTATAGCAGAGTGTTAAACTTTTTACAATAGTTCTTAAGTACCCTATTGAAACAGTACCTCTTCCTCCCGCAGTTCCAGCTTCAATACAATAAACGGATAACTAGGTGCTTTTGTCACCTCTTCTCCGTTTTCCATCCCTTGCAGTCTCGTCTTTACACAGATGGCGGTATCACTCAGATAACAGTCTTCCACGGAGATGCTGTATCCTCCGGTCTCCTGTATTCCATAACCTCTGGCAACGTATAAATATTCATTATCGCTGTATGTAAAACGGAAATCCCCCTTTTTTTTTTTTCTTCAATCTGTTGTCTTAAGGCTTCCGGAAGTTCTTCCTCCTTTGTCACGGTAAACTCCAGATCCTTTACCTTCTCCTCACATTCTTTTCGCACACACCCGCTCAGCAGCATAAGCACCCCCAGCAAAATGATCATCAGGATATACTTTTCTTTTTTTATCTTTCATGGTTGACCACTCTATTTTCGTTCTTATGCTATCCTATGCAGCGGTCGTGCGATCTATTCTTTTGTATTTTTTTTGTGTTCCTGCAGCATTTCATGAATCACATTCTGACAGTATACACCGATATGTTTCTGATCTTCCTTGGAAAGCTCCGAAAGAATAATCGGTTCTCCATACGTCAGTTTTACCTCTGTACTGTGCAGCCACGGAAAATGATTTTCAAAAATATCTGCCGTCCCGGTAAGTGCCATCGGAATAATCGGGCATCCCGTCTTCTGTGCTATTTTAAAAGAACCGTCCTTAAACGGCAAAAGCGTCGTTGCATCCTCCCGGTCACGATTTCTCGTTCCCTCCGGGAAAATACAGATAGAAATGCCGGACTTCACCTGATCGATAGCGGTCAGAATGGTCTTAAGTCCCTGCTTTAAATCCTTGCGGTCAAGAAACAGACAATACAGACGGCGCATCCATATTCCCAGCAGCGGAACCTTATTGACACCATCTTTGGAAATATACCCGGTCAGATTCGGACACTGTGCATAAGTAATGACAATATCAAAAATGCTGCGGTGATTTCCAATATAAAGTACAGCCTGATCCGTTGGTACATGTTCTTTTCCCTCAACAGTCAGATGAACCCCCGCCAAAAAAAAGATACACAGCGCAGTCCCCACTGCACAATCCGAAGCTGGCTGATATCGGCTGCATGTTTATCAAATTTTGCGATAATCCATTCGATTCCGAGAACCGGCAGTCCAAGAATCAAAAATAAAAAAACATAAATGACTACGATAATTGTCCGCATTTTCTTCCTCCATAAAAAAAGCCTGAAGCATTTCATCTTCAGGCTTTTTCACTTTTTGCTTAAACCTGGAACGTTGACAGTGCATCCAGCAGGCTCTGGGCCTTGGTCGTAAGACTCTGGGATGCTTCATCCAGATTCTTGATTGCATCCAGCTGCGTACCTGCTGCCGAATGTACCGATGAAGAACATTCTGCCGTCTGGGTGGACGCATCGGAAATACTCTCAATTGCACTGAGTGTCTCGTTTCGTGCACCATTCATTTCCTGCACATTATTCGAAATCGTCTGCAGTGCCTGAATCAGCTGCGCTACAAGCTGGTCAATCTGTTTAAAGGAATTTGTGGTATCCTCTACAACGGAAGACTGGGAAGAAACTGCATCTTCCGCCTGTCTTGCGATATTTACCACTTCTCCCGTCTTGGAAACGATTTCATCTACAATGGAAGAAATCTGGGAAGAAGAAGCAAGACACTGATCGGCAAGCTTTTCGGATTTCTTCTGCGACCACAGAAAATCCTCTGCCGGCATCTCCCGCACGCGCTGCCTCAATGGACGCATTCAGGGAAAGTAAATTCGTCTGTTCCGCAATATCATTGATCGCAGAAACAATGTTGCTGATGGATTTTGATTTTTCTTCCAGTTCCTGTATTGACTGAATGACATTTCTTGTAATGTTTGCAGTGGTCTCGGATGTCTGCGTAAGTGTCTGTACAGAAGATATACCGGTGGTAATGGTTTCTCCAGTTGCAGAAGTAAGTTTTCCCAATTCATCTGCATTGGAGCTTACATTATTAATCTTTCCCGATAAGGAATCCATCTGACTCATACAGTTATCGGAACCGGTATCCAGTTTGTTCACACCACTCTCAATCTCTTCAACTGCACTCTGAATATTCTTAGAGGTTTCAAGGAATGTTCCGGATGCCTCTGCCACATGAATTGCCGCCTTCTCCAACCTGCTGACTCACATCATTGACATCCAGAATCAGCGATTTCATATGCTCTACGGTATCATTGACACCATCACACAGTAAACCAAACTCATCTTTGTGCTTTGCGGAAAGATGAACCGTAAGGTTTCCATTGAAACTTTGCGCAGCTGACGCAGAATATATTTGATGGTTCCTGTCATCTGACTCGAAAGGAATAATCCAAGTGCAAGTGCGATGATCATACAGACAATCACAAGTACGGTTGTCAGCTGTTTGATTCCGGATGACTGCTCAAGCAGACGGTCAGAAGGAATCAGTGCCGTAACCATAAGATCTCCGGCTGAAAGTTTACTGTATACAAACATGTATGACTTTCCATTAAATGTAATCATCTGGTTTCCGGAATCTTTTTTCCCGTTCAATGCTTTCTTATAAAAAACTTGTACCGTAAATCAGTGCTTTTTCCGTCTTGACGGATTCATCGGAATAAAACTCTTTTCCATCCGTATCCGTAATTAATGCTACATAGCCTCCCTTTCCAGGGTCCAGTGACTGCATGGCGGAACGGATAAAGGAATCACTGATGTTTATGATCATCATGGCCGGCTGATTGTTCATTTTTTTGGCAATTCGCAGACAGTAGGAATCAATTCCCAGATCCAGTACTTTATCCGAACTTTCATCTGCCCCGAAGAAAAAAACCAGTTTGTTGCACTTTCGCTGACCAGTTTTCCCTGATCGCATCCGACATAGTCCGTATAAACATTTCGGTCACGAACAATTCCCTGACAGTCAATCGTACGCTTGTTGTCCGCGATAATATAGGCTCCCTGAATCTTGCTGTCGAGTGCCATCTTATTGCGCAGTCTGCTCTGATAGTCTTTGCGCACGGAGCTCTCATCATACACCTCCATCAGTCCTGCAAAATACTTACGCAGATCCGACTCGGTCAGATAGGTCTTAAATTCGTCCTTCTCACTCGTGATAACCAGATTGATATACTGCTGCATCGTATCAGCAGTCTGCTGTACAGATTCTTTGTATGTATCCACAATGGCATTGGAAGCGTTATTGTAAGAGGTAATACCAAGAACCAGCACACCTATCACCGGGATTAAAAAGCCCCAACCAGCCGCATCGCAATGCTGCGATAGAATGGGATTTCCGATTTTTCCCTTTTCTGCCCACCGGGTGACGCTTTGATGTTTATCTTTTTTTCCTTCCGGGAAGCATTGTCACGTTTCGGTATTTTCTTTGTTTTCTCTTTTTTGACCTTTTCTTTCTTTAGTTTATTTACTTTCTGCTCATCGTTTTTTCATATTGCATACGCCTCCGTTAATTCAGACGATTCCTCCCCGCCTATAATATAGATAATATACTACAATCTGACAAAAACTCAACTTGAAACTACTATAATTTGTTATACTTTACTATTTTAACACAGCAATACTGCATGCCGGCATCTCCAGTTTCCCATCTTTCAGCTGTACCGTCTCTTCTTTCAGTGTCAGGGCTTCCCTCCAGGTTCATATTTTCAAGTGCTGTTTTCTTCAGGTCAACCGTACCGTTTCCTTCCCCAAGATTATACACAATTCCGATGGTACTGTCCTGATACGTTTTTCGTGATTGCCGCCTGTGAATCTTTACACAGACTTTCTACTTTTTCTATGGTTCCCCTTGCAATTTCCGGATTCTGATTCCGCAGACGAAGCGCATTTTTATAGTAACTTAAGATAGAATCCTTATCCTTTTCCTGTTCATCTTCTGCCGGAAACGGAGATTCAATTCCAGCATCCATATCTGCTTATCCCTTTGTCATTCCTGTGGTGTCAGTTTTTTGACCACACCATCGGAATACGCTTGTTTTCATCCTTTGTTCCGGAACTGTTCATGCCAATTTCTTCCCCATAATAAACAAACGGACTGCCGTTCATTGTCATCAGGAGACCTGCTGCTGTCTTAATCTTATCCGGATCATTCACCAGCGTATTGGCAATCCTTGCCATATCGTTGATTGGACAAAAACGGTGCATCAATATAATCCGGATTTTTTTTGGGAGAAATCATTCTGATATTTCAGCATGGAATTCACAAGGCTTACCGGATCGCCCTTTCTTACCGCATTGACCAGTGCCCCTTTTGCCGTTCCCGCATCAAAATTGAACATGCTTGGTGTTCCACTCGCATAATAATCCGCAATGACATTCTCACTCGCCCACACTTCGGATACCATATAAAACTGTGGATTTTTTCTTTTACAGTATGTGTACAGTTTATTTAAAATATCACAATTCGCATTGGTTGCATTTTCTTCATAATGCATGGCCGCATCCATCCGGAAACCATCCACACCGAGATCTATCCAGTAATCCGCAACTTCTTCAAATTCCTTCTGTACTGCCGGGCTTTTCAGGTTCAGATCCGGCATTTCCGACCAGAAGGATCCCTCATACCACCAGCTGCTGCTTCCCGGCACTGCATAGTAGGTTGTTCCCTCCTGCTTGTCAGAAAAAAATGATAGTAATCCACATACGGACACACTGTATCGTCCGGTTTTTCTCCTGCCTTCAGACCGGCAAGATACTCACATGCCTGTGTAAACCATGGATGCTGGGAAGAACTGTGGTTCATTGCCACATCAATGATCAGCCGGATACCTTTTTCATGACACGCACTTGCCAGCTCTTTAAAATCATCCGCCGTACCATATGCCTCGTCCACCGCTTCGTAATCCGTTGTATCATATTTATGATAGGTTGGGGAAGGCATGATCGGCATGAGCCAGATTCCGTTGCATCCCAGATCTGAGATGTAATCCAGCTTTTCTTCCACACCCTTTAAATCCCCCATGCCGTCCCCATCACTGTCATAAAAGGAGCCGACAAAAATTTCATAGTAATTACGGTAATTATCATCCATAATATTTAATTTTGCTTCCTGTGTACCGTGCCCCGAAATACAGCCTGCAAGCACCCCGGCAAAAAGCACCAGCACAACAACTGCCGACAAAAACATTCTTTTTTTCATAACCTTTCCTTTCTTCATCGGATGAAAAAAACCGGCGGTCAAACGACCACCGGCTTTCTATCTTTCATCATTAACCCTTTACAGCGCCTGTCAGACCATCTACATAGAATTTCTGCATAAATACGAAGAGAATAGAGATCGGAATAGACACAATAACTGCGGCTGCAGCCCATCTTGTAAACCATCCGTTTACAAACTCTTTCTCAAGCATGTTGTAAAGGAGAAGAGATACTGTCCAATACTTGTCGTTTGGACCAACGATAACCCTTACAAATACGAAATCAAGCCATGGCGCAAGGAATGCTGTAAGTACTGTATATACTACGATTGGCTTACTGAGTGGCAGGATAACCTTGTAAAATACCTGGAACTGATTACATCCATCCAGAATCGCTGCCTCTGACAGAGACTTTGGTACCGTATCAAAAGAATCCCTTTGCGATATAAAATCCAACACCAGATCCTGCAGAATAAATCAGAATCAGAGCGATACGAAGCCCACTTCCCTCGGTCAGTCCAACTGCTTTTAAAAATAAAGTATACGGCAACCATTGACATGAAGGCTGGGAACAATCCAAGAATCATAGCCAGATTCATAAATGCTTTACGCATTCTAAAGCGCAGTCTTGACATACAGTAAGATACACTCAGCACAAATACCGTAGAGATCAAACATGAAAAAACGGAAATAATCAGCGTATTTAAAAAAGCTCTCGGGAAGTTCAACAATGTTGTCTCCGTAAAGAGTCTCTTATAGTTATTAAATGTCAGTTCTTTTTGGGAAGAAATATGCGGTATATGCACCACTTTCCCCTCTCAAACTTGTCATAATAATCCAGAAAATTGGGAATAACCAGATCACTACCAGGATGGCAAGGATTATATGTACCAATGAATTTTTGCAATTTTTCTTTGCCCGGCCAGCGGTCATAGGGCGTTTGCTTTTACTTTTTGCACTGCTCATTACATGAATCCCTCCTCATCCTTGGTATGATTTTGTATTTCTGTAGGTGACTAATGCCACAATAGAAAGAACTACGAATGTTAAGATACCAATCACGGCACCGATGTTGTAATACTGATAATCTATTGTCATCTTGTACAGCCATGTTACCAGAAGGTCTGTCTTTCCTGCGGTCTCTCCGACAGGTGTAGGCTTTCCTGCTGATAACAGGTAGATAACGTTGAAGTTGTTGATATTTCCGGTAAACTGTGTGATGATATATGGTCCCATGATAAACATGATATATGGGAGTGTGATCTTAAAGAAGATCTGTGCTGCGGTTTGCACCATCAATCTTGGCAGCCTCATAAAGCTCTGAAGGCACATTCTGTAATACACCTGTAACCTGAAGCATGGTATACGGAATACCTACCCAGCAGTTGATGAGAATAACAGAAATCTCGCCCACATAGTGTTGGTCCAGAATGGAAGCGGGTTATCAATCCAGCCCCACTCCAAAAGCAGGTTATTAACAGCACCCTGTGGCTGGAACATCTGTCTCATTACAAGGAGTGATACGAACTGCGGTACCGCAATTGAGATAACAAAGCATGTACGCCAGAAAGCCTTGCAATGTGTCTCTTTACGATTGATAACGATAGCAAGAAGGAGTCCAAGGAAGTTACAAAGGAAGGTTGCAAATACAGCCCAGCAGATTGTCCATCCGAGTACTCTCCAGAATATCTTACCAAGCTTACCACCAAGTCAAGCACCTGTCCGAATGAGGCAAAGCCTGTCCAGTCGAACAATACCAGATGATCACCCTTTACTGAATAGTTTGTAAAAGCCATTGGAATCATGAACAGCAATGGTAAAACTGTAAAAATAAATATTCCCATAAGTGGGAGAAACATAAGTGTCTTATGTAGGTTTTTATCAAATAAATCTCTTGACATCTTTGCCAAAAGAATTGATTCCTTTTCCAGCTTTTTGAAAGGCATTCTGCCTTATATCCGCTCTTTAAATTCTCGCACCACATGTAAATAAATAATACTGTGATGGCAATTGTTATGACGCCATATAACAGTAATAATACTGACTGGTCGCCTGCAACATATTCATAAATCTGCTTCTGCTCATTAAATACCTCTTCCTGTTTTCTCCAGCCAAGTGAAGGCAGCATGGAAATGTAATAAGCACCAGCGCTAACCATATATGCTATATATGCAATCTCTATAGCAAGAAAAAATCAGACCCTTTATAATCTGCTTATGAGCCATATTGGCAAGACCCATTACGAGTGCCGATAGCTTAACTGTAGCTCCGCCTTTTGTGAGGGCATTGCCAACAGTATACGGAGTAGCAAATTCCGAAACTTTTTTTTTTTGTTTGCTCCTATCATACTTTTCCTCCTGGCATGCATTATATATGCCATTCCTTTAAACTAATTTATTCCAAGATTCCGGCTACCCGGAACCTTGGAATCATAATCTGATCTACTTAATTATTTAAGAGAATCATTAAGCTGAGTATTGAAGCCTCCTCTGTCTTCTGAGCTGCATTGTCCTTTGTAATCTGGCCTTCTGCACCGTTCTGGAAAGCATCACCGAATGGTGTAGCTGCATCCCAGTAACCTGACATATCAATGATAGGCTGTGCTACTGAACAATCAGATGAAACCTTAGCCATAGCTGCTGCTACAGGATCTGCTGCGATTTCCTCGTTTGTTACAAGATCTTTGTTTACAGGAGCCTGTGCTCTTAACTTGAAGTGAGCAAGCTGTGCATCCTCACTTCCAAGGAATGCTGCAAGCTTAACTGCTACTTCCTGGTTCTTGCAGTTAGGGTTAACACCGATAGCCTTAGATCCTAAGAATGCCTTTAACTGGCAGTCTTTTCCACCAATATTGATTGTAGGAAGAGCTGCAACACCAACGTTCTCCTCACCAAGATTCTCTTTAACTGCGTCATAGTTCCAGTTACCATTGAAGTAAGCGTTTACTGAACCATCCTTAAGTCCAGCAAGACCAAGTGATCCCTCATTGTTATCCATTACGAAGTTTGGATTTGCAAATAAATCTACGATGTAGTTTGTAACTGCTACTGCCTTATCTCCGCTGAAATCATATCCGGCAGCCTTGTCTGTTCCGTCTCCGAAGATTGTACATCCGTTTGCTGCATAGAATGCATTGAGATACCAGCCGTTATCAAATGGGAATGAAACCTTACCCTTTGTAAGCATTGTATCAAGGCTCTTTACATCATCCTCAGAGAAAACTCTCTTGTCATAGTACATGAACCATGTGTTTGATGTATAAGGAACTGCGTAGATGTCTCCATCATATGTAACAGTTGCTGCCATAGCCTCTGAGTTAGATGTCTTAACATAATCTGCTGCCTCTCCACCGAGCTTTGTTAATGCTCCGGCATCAACCAGATCAGCAATCTGGTCATTTGCAAACATGTATACATCCGCTGCACTTGCAGGATCCTGTAATACGGTGTCTTTTTGCATCAGACTCTGAACATGTTACATATTCATATTTAATGTTCCACTCCGGATGTTCCTCGTTAAATGCCTCACACTCTGTCTTTAACCATGCCCCCTGTGCATCATCCTGATCCTCGGAAGGTCCCATAACAGTAAGTTTTACATCAACCGGTTCTGCTGACTCGGAAGTGCTTCCACTGTTTGCTGCCTGTGTTCCATCATTAGATGCTCCGTTGTCCTTGCTGCCGCATCCAGCGAACATTGTAGCTGTCATTGCTGCGACAAGCATTGCTGCTAATACTTTCTTTTTCATCGTTTTCCTCTCCTTTTTCAAAAATGATAGTTCAAAAAGTATCTATATAAAACGCCTCTGCGCTCTATATCGTAATTTCTGCGTCATCTGCGGTATACCGCCGCAAGATTCCGTATCCACGCCCGACGGCTTTCCGCGAGCTGTTCTTTGTTCAATCTCCACCGCCAGTTATAACCCACGGTAGAAGGTGCATTCATTCTTGCCTCGTTCCCGAGCTTCAGCAAATCCTGCATCTGGTATGACCGCGATGTCTGCAATACTTGCATATGCACACCGGATCAGTGCATCCGGGATTTCTTCCTGACTGCTGATGTTGAGATATTCATACAGATAAGCCAGTTCATATTCTGTCTTGTCCCTGAAATATCCTACAATCGTATCATTGTCATGCGTTCCCGCGTATACCACTGTGTGGCTTCCCGGATAATTATGTGGCAGATGTTCATTGGACGGATCTCCGTCAAATGCAAACATCAGAACTTTTGTGTCCAGCCACCCTGTCTTTGCAAGGAGTTTTTTCACTCCCGGTATCAATGCCTTGCCGCCGTAATCATCGGCGATCACTGTTGTTCCATTCAAAACGGAATTCAAAGCGTCGGTCAGTTTGCGCCCCGGTCCCTTCATCCACCGTCCGCCTGAAGCATCCGTGGCATCTTTCGGAACCATATAATTTTTGACGAACCCGATGAAATGATCCATCCGGATTACATCAAAGAGCTTTGTACTGATCTGCATTCTTCGTTTCCACCAGGAAAACCCATCCTCCTGCATGAGAGGCCAGTTATACAGTGGATTTCCCCATACCTGACCTGTTTCGGAAAACTTATCCGGAATTGCAGCTGCCACATAAGCAGCTTCGCCATTCTCATCCAGTAAAAACTGTTCCGGATGCATCCAGGTATCCACGCTGTCCTTTCCCACATAAAATGGTACATCTCCGATCAGCTGGATTCCTTTGCTGTTGGCATATTCCCTAAGTTTTCCCCCACTGCTGGAAGAACTTATATTGGCAAAACACCCAAAACATGATGTTATTATACATCTCTTTTCGGCACTTTGCAAGCGCAACCGGTTGTTTTTTTGAATATTTTCCGGCCAGCTCTGCCAGTTCTGGTTTCCATTGGATACTTTCAGTGCCATATACAGTCCATAATCTTCGACCCAGTCCCTGTTTTCTTCTACAAACTGCTGAAATTCCGGTTCGTGTTCGTCAAACCGACCAAATGCTTTTAGCAGAACCAGCGTCCTGTTTTCAAAGAGTGCTGCATAATCAATGGCAGATTTCTGTGTTCCCCAGTAATAGTTCCGGATTTCCTCCGGCGTCAGAAGCTTTTCTCTGGCAAGCTGATCCAGATCAATCAGATAAGGATTTCCGGCAAATGCCGACAAGCTCTGATATGGGCTGTCCCCAAAACTTGTAGGTCTGACAGGAAGCACCTGCCAGTACTTTTGTTTCAGATCCACCAGCAGATCCACAAAATGGAATGCTGCATCACCCAGAGTGCCAATACCATACTCTGACGGTAGGCTTGATACTGCAAGAAGGATTCCGGAACCTCTTGCTACTTCTTGTCCTTCAAGATTCTTCACCCCGTCTTTTAAATCACGAATTCTCCTTCGGATTATTGGAAAAACCATCTAAAAATCTTTTTTGGATTGTTTCGTGTTTTTTCGTATCTGTCTTAATTTTAGTTTCTCTACGTCATTTTGTCAACGATTTTGCGTTTTCGGACACCATTTTCCCCACTTTTCACGTATTTTATATTGTGTTTTTGTACATATTCACAACACTATTGCTCTGTTTTTTCGAAACTTTTTTTTGAGAAAGAATTGCACAGTTTCCCAAACTGATTTATAATCATTTAAACATAAGGAATCACAGGAGAAAATATATGGCTACAATCAAAGATATTGCCAATCGTCTTGGAGTTTCTGTAAGCACAGTCTCCAAAGGTTTAAACGGCGCAAGTGACATAAGTGATGAGCTGCGGCAGATGGTTCTCGATACCGCTGTGGAGATGGGATACAGCACCAAGCGTTCCAAGAAAGTGGAAAACCGCAAGCTTTGCATTTTCATAGAAAACATGAATTACGAAACAATTGATGAATTCGGATATGACATAGTTCTCGGTTTCAAACAGAATGCGTTCCGCCGCAAATGGGATGTTGATATTCTCCCCATCACCCCGGCATTTCAGGAAGAGGAAAAATACGATACCTTTCTGTTGAAAAAACGGCTATTGCGGAGCCTTTCTGATGGGTCTTGCATTGCATGATTCCTGGATCAAGCAGCTGGAAAACACTACCATGCCAACTGTGCTTTTTGACAATTTCATCTCCGGAAATCCAAATGTCTGCTATCTTGGAACCGACAGCTACGAAGGCATCACCATGGCAGTAAATCATCTGGTTAATCTCGGGCATAAAAACATTGCATTCTTAAACGGTTCCTTATACTCACTGGTTTCTGACCAGCGGCAGGAGGCATTCGAAAGTGCTATGGCTGCTGCTTCACTTCCTGTGCAGAAGGATCTGACAGCTTACGGCTACTATGTATCCGACAGTGCCAAATATCATGTTCCCGGATTTCTTTCCGCCGGTGCCACTGCCGTGGTCTGCGGCAATGACCTGATTGCCAAAGGTGTCATTGACGAATGTACGAAAGCGCGGATTCCGCGTGCCGGAAGACGTCAGTGTTGTTGGTTTTGACGACATATCCATTGCTGCCACTTTCTTTGACCCGCCGCTTACCACAATCCGTCAGGAACGCAACGAGCTTGGCCGTTGTGCTTACGATATTTTAAATTCCCTGATCCATCACATCCCGATCAGCAAAACGCTGCTGCGTCCTAAACTGATCGAGCGTGAATCTACTGCGCGCTGTTCGCACCGCGACTGACAATATTTTATTATTTTATCCGCATAATCGCTTATACTTTATGCACATTCTTTTTAAGATTTTCCAACAATACCTTATTTCATTTTTTAATAATCTGCATAAAAAAAGACCGACTCAATGTCGGTCTTAAAAAAGAATGGGCAGAGGTGGATTCGAACCACCGAAGCAATTTGCAGCAGATTTACAGTCTGTCCCCTTTGGCCACTCGGGAATCTGCCCATTTCCATCAGAATGCGAAGCACCCTGACAATTCAGAATTATAGCATAATTTTTATTCTGTGACAAGTCTTTTTTTTTTTTTATTATTTATCCAGTGCCACCGGATCCCAGCCGTAATCTTTTTTGTAATATTGGATGTCTAGATGATTCTGCTTTACATAATCACGAAGCATTTTTATACGAATTTTTTTATGTGCCTCCGCGGTATCCATCAGTTTCTGCGGATCTACCTGATATCCTTCGCAGAATTCACGAATACTTGTGCCATAGTAAGATCCGTCCCCTGCTACTTCTTTATCCTTAAAAAAACATAACTGCCATTTCCATACGAAACAAAATGTAACCGTGCAGGCATTTCACTTCCACTGTCACTCATCAGCGTATTTCCGTTCCGGTAGTATGTTTCCCACCAGAAATTTTCAAAAATAAACAGATCATTTCCGGTTCTGACTGTTTTCACAATGACCGGCTCCGGCACATAAATATAAATTCCACCGTTTTCCAGATATTCATACTCGTTTCTGTTTTTAATCATGTAATCACAGACAAGTTTCATAATTTCATTGTCTCCCTGATAAGCAAATTCCGGCAGTCCTGTATGCTGCGTATTCTCTTCCGTCGCAGTTTCCGTCTGTATCTCATCAGAATACGTCTGTACCAAAAAAGCTTTTCCTTCGAAATTTTCTCCGTGTCATCCGCCGGGCAGGAATACAGTTCATAATCATCTCCACCGATAATAACTAAAGCACTGCGGTACTGTCTGCCAGCCCTATCCGTCCATACAATACACTGCTGACTGTAAACGCCCGTTTTTTTCCCATCTTTACCGGAATTTATCAGACTGTTCCAGTAGTCCCCGTCTGCCATACCAGAAAATGTGTCCAGGGAATTTTCTGCGGAAAACGTTTTCCACTCCCGGTAAACCAGTTCCAGTTTTCGAACATCCTTCGTCACGGAAAGCGCGGATGATACATCAGTCTTTTTTAAGATCATACACATACATCTGCGTTGGCTGCTGTTCCTTTTTCTCATTAAAAATATATATCGTGTCTTTCTGCAGCAGCGCACGGGTATGGATACTGTCGGTATTAAAATAATTGCAGTCCATTGCCTGCCAGATCCAGTGCCGCCAGAAGCTTTTTTTCCTGCCGTCCATATACTATCAGTGCGCGTTCATTGGCAAATACCACATATTTTTCAGAACATCCTGCCAGTTCCGGTGCATACACTTCATTTTTCAGCTTCAATCCTTCGTCTGCCGCTTTCTTCTGCTGTACCGGAAGTCCGCAAAATTCCCGGATAGAATCCAATAATGCACCATCCGTTGCGGCATTGACACCTACGCCGGTCAACAGGCAGACTGCAATCACACAGGTTCCGGCCAATGCCGCTGCAAATGTTTTCCGGCCATGTGGCTGCCACCCGGATCGTATGACCTGCTTCCGCTTCTGTCCTCTTCCTGAAATTGTACTCTGAAGCCGGTTCCACATCTGCTCTTTCCGTTCCTGATCCGGTGACGTCTGATCAATCGTATATTTGAAAATTTCTTCCCATTTTTCAGGATCACTCATCATTTTATTTTCCCTCCCTTTCCCAATTTTGCGGAATCTCCCCCTGCTTTTTTGAGCTCTTCTTTCAATTTCCTGCGTCCCGCAGCAAGCTGCGTCTGCAATGTACTTTCTTTTCGTTTCAGAATCGCAGTCAGTTCCCGTATGGAATAGCCTTCATAATAATACAGATACAGCAGAATCCGGTATTTTGGTTCCAGCGACTCCAGTGCCAGCCACACAACATTTTCCATATGGTTTTCCGATGCAATACCCGGTTCCGGCATCTCTTCGAGTGTACCGCAATGTTTCCGCTCATAACTTTTCAGTACATCTTTGCACTGATTTTTCGTTGCAGTCAGAATCCATGCCGTTTCATGATCTGTATCCCGGAAACTTATTTTTTTTCTCCCCAGACTTTCAGAAATACCATCTGTACCATGTCTTCCGCATCACTTTGGCTGCCCAGCATAACCAGTGCCAGTCTATAAACACGATTCACCTGTCGGTTATATAATGCCTGAAAATCTTCCATTGAGTGTCATTTGTTTTTTTCATGCCTGCCCTCCTGTTTCCAACTATTATATACACGATTCATCATGGGGAAATATCTTTCAGAATAAAATTTTTGAATAATTTCAGATAATAAAAAAAGACAGCTTCGAACGCTGCCTTTTTAGGAGAAGGTATTTTTACTATGGGGTATAGCAAAAACTATATATAATGTATTGGGGGGTTTTTACGGTTATTATAATACCATGAACCCCTGCGAAAGTGTGCACAAACCTCACAAAAAGTATGACTCGTTTTTGGTTATTTTGTATAAGTGAAAACAAAATAAAAAAAGACAGCTTCGAACGCTGTCTTTTTTAGGAGAAGGTATTTTTACTATGGGGTATAGCAAAAACTATATAATGTATTGGGGGGTTTTTACGGTTATTATAATACCATGGACGGCCGGATAAGTGTGCACAAAGTCGAAAAAAGTTCCTGCGTTTTTCTGGTCAGTTCTACGGTACTATATTCCCAGTTTTAAGAAAAAATACGAAAAATTGCACAAACGGCGCAACCGTTTATTCCTGTTTTTTGCACATGTGTTTCCTGTGGGTTATTTTTCATACCCAATTTGCATCCTTTCCCGAATGTGGTCGTACACGATGCACTTTATAAAAAAAAAGACAGCTTCGAACGCTGCCTTTTTTAGGAGAAGGTATTTTTACTATGGGGTATAGCAAAAAACTATATAATGTATTGGGGGGTTTTTACAGTTATTATAATACCATGGACGGCCGGATAAGTGTGCACAAAGTCGAAAAAAGTTCCTGCGTTTTTCTGGTCAGTTCTACGGTACTATATTCCTAGTTTTTAGAAAAAATACGAAAAATTGCACAAACGCGCAACCGTTTATTCTCATTTTTTGCACATCTACTTTTTATTTGGAAATATACAATTAGCAAACACCCTGAGCAAACATATCATCTATTTTATTCATTCCCTCACAAAACATCCTAATTCATTATCTGTAGGTTCTTTCGTAAAACAAGCTTTAATTCTCCGTTTTTCTCCAACTCTTTTTTTAATTCTTGTATAATTGTAGTCTTTCCTGCCCCATTAGGACCATCAACAGCTATCAATTTTCCACTATAAAGATTTTTTGTTCATAAAATCCCCCTCTTCACATCAAAGAAATATCTTCGTAATATCCTGATATCGATTTACCACTCGGTAAATCTCCACATATTCTTCCCCAATCTTATATAGCACGACATAATTCCCGCAAATCACATATTTATAATCCGTTCGGAAGCTGACCCTTTTAGCAAGATCAGCTCCCATGTACGGAAATTGCTGTATATTTTCAATTCGAGCATATATCTCCTGGATGCTCTTTACCGCCATTTCTTCATTATCTTCAGCAATATACTCTTTAATGTTCTTCAAGTCCTCTGCCACAATAGGGTTAATCCGCAATTTCATCATAGGCTATACCCCGACAGATTTCTTCAGTTCATCCAAACTCATCCAGGCACTTTCATCCCTAACTGCTTCTTCTGCTTCCTGCAGTTTCATGAGTAGCTTCTTTTCGGCTTTTTCACGCTCGTAGTCCTCAATATCCATAACCACAAACTTACCTCTACCGTTTTTGGTCAAAAACACGGGTTCTCCAATCTGGCAATTTTTCAACACTTCATTATAATTTCTCAAATCAGATACCGGTAATATATTTGGCATAAAATCAACTTCCTTTCCTACTACAATATAGCTTCTTCACTTATATATTATACGCAGGAAAGCTGTAAAATTCAACGTGAAATTTTACAGCTTTCTTACCAAACGTTTTGCAACATCTATTTCCAATCCATCGAATCTTAATTCTGTTCTTGCATTTTCTACCACCTGAAATGCCTTCGTTCCTGTACTGATATAAGAAACTATATGGTTTAGTATTTCTTCCTCGCTGTCTTCAAATGTCAGTATTAACATTTTCCCATATATGTACCTCACACTAACATTTTTCAAATAACATTTAACTTCTGAACCTTGAATTTTCAAGCGACTCAGAGAAAATAGCCTATCTTACAAAACCTTTTTTTTCGTGCATAATCTCCAATTATAAAAGCAACTGATACTATCAACAGGATAAATACGGATAATATATCCCAAACATCAATCACATGTTCTCCAATTAATTTTGATAATGTAATATTTATCAAAAGTGTGAACGGAATTGCAAACAAAAATGTAATTCCTGTTGCCAACAGTTTTCGTTCCTTGAGTCGATAATACAGAATATAAATTATCCAAAAAAAACTAGTGTATAAATGGACATAATCGCACCAATGTTGAATACTTCATTGACTTTTTATCAAAATACTTAATATGTACATAAATGGTAAAATGAGAATACTAATGGCAACCATCGCTACCAAAACACCTTTTTTTCCCTAACAATATAACAGGAAAAGATGCTATCCATGTAATCAAAAATAGAACTAAGTGTAATAAGTGACCATGTAAGGGTGCCCGAAATAGCAACATCACATATACAACATACTAGAATACCAATAGCCATGGTAATT
>VOFJ01001162.1_pt1 | contig 35503 bp, 47 predicted proteins | sample 5384081 | NCBI WGS metagenome assembly VOFJ01 (sample SAMN12384729, study PRJNA508395) | human gut metagenome | isolation source: healthy gut I | host: Homo sapiens
TGAAACATGAATGTGGCGTTGCCATGATACGCCTGCTCCAACCCCTGGAGTATTACGAGAAAAAAAGTACGGAACATGGATGTACGGTCTCAACAAGCTCTATCTGTTGATGGAGAAACAGCATAACCGGGGGCAGGAAGGGGCAGGACTGGCATGCGTGAAGCTGGAAGCAAATCCGGGTGAGGAATATATGTTTCGCGAACGCGCGTTAGGTTCCGGTGCCATCACCGAAATCTTCGAAGCTGTACAGAGTAACTTCAAGGACCTCACTTCCGAACAGTTGCATGATGCGGCATTTGCCAAACGTACTTTGCCCTTTGCGGGTGAAGTATATATGGGGCATCTGCGTTATTTACTACCGGAAAATCCGGAATCTCGTACGTACATCCGTTTTTAAGAAGAAACAACTGGCGTGCTAAAAAAAATCTGGCTCTCTGCGGAAACTTCAATATGACGAATGTAGATGAAATCTTTGCCCGCATCACCGCTATCGGTCAGCATCCACGTAAGTATGCCGATACCTATATCATGTTGGAACAGGTGGGGCATCGTCTTGACCGTGAAGTGGAACGCCTCTTCAACCTTGCCGAAGCCGAAGGACTGACAGGGATGGGAGTCACCCAATTTATAGAAGAACATATCGAACTGGCCAACGTATTGCGTACTTCCAGCCGTGAGTGGGATGGGGGATATGTGATCTGCGGCCTCACCGGAAGCGGCGAATCTTTTGCTATCCGTGATCCGTGGGGTATTCGTCCCGCTTTCTGGTATCAGGATGATGAAATAGCCGTACTGGCTTCCGAGCGTCCGGTGATTCAGACTGCTTTGAATGTTCCCGTAGAAAAAATCAAGGAACTGCAACCCGGGCAGGCATTGCTGATCAGCAAAGAAGGCAGACTGCGGACTTCACAAATCAACAGGCCTCGCGAGCGGCACGCCTGCTCGTTCGAACGTATTTACTTCTCCCGTGGCAGCGATGTAGATATCTATAAAGAACGGAAACTCTTGGGAGAAAAACTGGTTCCGAATATTCTGAAAGCCATTAATAACGACTTGGACCATACTGTATTTTCCTTTATCCCGAATACGGCCGAAGTTGCCTTCTACGGAATGTTGCAAGGGCTGGATGACTATCTGAATGAAGAGAAAGTACGGCAGATTGCGGCATTGGGGCATCATCCCAATATGGAAGAGCTGGAGGTCATTCTTTCCCGCCGTATCCGCAGTGAAAAAAAGTTGCCATCAAAGATATTAAGCTCCGTACATTCATTGCCGAGGGAAACAGTCGGAATGACTTGGCTGCCCACGTATATGACATCACGTACGGAAGTCTGGTTTCCGGTGTCGACAATCTTGTGATTATCGACGATAGCATTGTGCGTGGTACTACCTTGAAGCAAAGTATCATCGGTATTCTCGACCGTCTTGGTCCGAAGAAGATCGTGATTGTATCTTCTTCTCCACAAGTTCGTTATCCGGACTATTACGGCATCGATATATGGCGAAGATGAGCGAATTTATCGCTTTCAAAGCTGCCATCGAACTCCTGAAAGAGCGGGATATGAAGGATGTGATTGCTGCCGCCTACCGGAAATCGAAAGATCAGGTAGGATTGCCGAAAGAACAAATGGTGAATTACGTGAAGGATATCTATGCGCCGTTCACCGATGAAGAAATATCTGCCAAGATGGTAGAACTCCTGACACCGAAGGGAACGAAAGCGAAAGTGGAAATCGTCTACCAACCGTTGGAAGGACTCCATGAAGCCTGTCCGAACCATCAAGGAGACTGGTACTTTAGCGGCAATTACCCTACGCCGGGTGGCGTGAAAATGGTGAATCAGGCATTCATCAATTACATAGAGCAACTGTATCAATTCTGACAATCATACAACGATTCAAAAATAAGAATGAGAAATGTGACATTAATCCTTGACGACGGGAGCCGGTTTTCCGGTAAGTCGTTTGGCTACGAGAAGCCGGTGGCGGGCGAAGTAGTTTTCAACACCGCCATGACCGGATATCCGGAGAGCCTTACTGACCCTTCCTACGCCGGACAGTTGATGACTCTTACCTATCCTTTGGTGGGTAATTACGGAGTTCCTCCTTTTACCATCGAACCCAACGGACTCGCCACTTTCATGGAAAGTGAAAAGATTCATGCCGAAGCGATCATCGTAAGTGACTACTCTTCTGAGTACAGCCACTGGAACGCAGTGGAAAGCCTTGGCGACTGGCTGAAACGTGAGAAAGTACCGGGCATCACAGGCATCGATACGCGCGAACTGACCAAAATACTTCGTGAACACGGAGTCATGATGGGACGTATCGTCTTCAACGATGAAATTGTCGGGGAAATTGACAATGGACAATTGCCAATGGACAATTACGCTGCCGTTAATTACGTAGACCGTGTTTCCTGCAAAGAAATAATCTCCTATCTTCCCGATGGAACATCCCGTTCTTTTCCATTAACCATGCCCGTCGCGCAGCTTAATTGTCAATTGTCAACTGTCAATTGTCAATTAAAGAAGGTTGTTTTGGTGGATTGTGGTGTAAAAACCAATATTATCCGTTGCTTGTTGAAGCGTGGTGTAGAAGTGATCCGTGTACCTTGGGATTATGATTTTAACGGACTCGAATTTGACGGGCTGTTTATCTCCAACGGACCGGGTGACCCGGATACCTGCGACGCAGCTGTACAGAATATTCGCAAGGCGATGGCGAACGAAAAACTTCCCATCTTTGGAATCTGTATGGGAAATCAGTTACTGTCGAAAGCCGGTGGTGCTAAGATATACAAGCTCAAATATGGACACCGTAGCCACAACCAGCCGGTACGCATGGTGGGTACGGAACGTTGTTTTATAACTTCGCAGAATCATGGTTATGCGGTAGACAATAATACGCTGGGGGCAGATTGGGAACCGCTGTTCATCAATATGAATGATGGTTCTAATGAAGGAATCAAACACAAGAAAAATCCTTGGTTCTCTGCACAGTTCCATCCGGAAGCTGCAAGTGGTCCTACGGATACGGAATTTCTGTTCGATGAATTTGTAAACCTGCTTAAATAACCGACTATCATGAAAGAAAATATAAAGAAAGTATTGCTGCTGGGTTCCGGTGCCTTGAAAATCGGTGAAGCCGGTGAGTTTGACTATTCCGGTTCGCAGGCACTCAAAGCCTTGAAAGAAGAAGGGATTGAAACCATTCTTATCAATCCGAATATTGCTACCGTACAGACATCCGAAGGAGTGGCAGATCAAATTTACTTCCTTCCGGTCACTCCGTATTTTGTAGAGAAAGTAATCCAGAAAGAAAAGCCGGAAGGTATTATGCTGGCATTCGGCGGACAGACCGCGCTGAATTGTGGAGTTGCTTTATATAAAGAAGGAATCCTTGAAAAGTATAATGTAAAAGTACTCGGTACTCCCGTACAAGCCATTATGGATACGGAAGACCGTGAACTCTTTGTACAGAAACTGAACGAAATCAAATGTCAAGACCATTAAAAGTGAAGCTGTAGAAAATGCGGAAGATGCCCGTCGTGCAGCGAAGGAATTGGGATATCCGGTCATTGTCCGTGCGGCTTATGCGCTGGGTGGCTTGGGCTCCGGTTTCTGTGACAATGAAGAGCAACTGGATGTACTGGTTGAAAAAGCCTTTTCTTTTTCTCCGCAAGTGTTGGTGGAAAAATCGCTTCGGGGGTGGAAAGAAGTCGAATACGAAGTCGTCCGCGACCGCTTCGACAACTGTATTACAGTTTGTAATATGGAGAACTTTGACCCACTGGGGATTCATACCGGTGAGTCTATCGTTATTGCTCCGTCTCAAACACTGACCAACAGTGAATATCATAAACTTCGTGAACTGGCTATCCGTATTATCCGCCACATCGGTATTGTCGGCGAATGTAATGTACAGTATGCTTTCGACCCCGAATCGGAAGATTATCGCGTCATCGAAGTAAATGCCCGTCTTTCCCGTTCCTCGGCCCTGGCCTCTAAGGCAACCGGATATCCGTTGGCATTCGTGGCTGCCAAACTGGGACTCGGCTACGGACTCTTCGACTTGAAAAACTCGGTGACAAAGACTACTTCTGCTTTCTTCGAACCGGCTTTGGACTATGTGGTATGTAAGATTCCACGTTGGGACTTGGGAAAATTCCATGGGGTAGACAAGGAACTGGGTTCTTCCATGAAATCAGTCGGTGAAGTAATGGCTATCGGACGTACTTTTTGAAGAAGCTATTCAGAAGGGCCTCCGTATGATCGGACAGGGAATGCACGGATTCGTGGAAAACAAAGAACTAGTAATCCCTGATATTGACAAAGCACTGCGCGAACCGACCGATAAACGTATTTTTGTGATATCGAAAGCATTCCGTGCCGGATACACAATTGATCAGGTACATGAACTGACAAAGATTGACAAGTGGTTCCTTCAGAAGTTGATGAATATAATGAAGACTTCGGAAGAAATGCACGAATGGGGAAATAATCATAAACAGATTGCCGATCTCTGCCTGTGGAACTGCTTCGCAAGGCTAAAGTTCAGGGCTTTTCCGATTTCCAGATTGCCCGTGCTATCGGTTATGAAGGTGATATGGAAAATGGAAGCCTGTATGTCCGCAAGTATCGTAAGGCTGCCGGTATCCTTCCGGTGGTAAAACAGATCGATACACTGGCTGCCGAATATCCGGCGCAGACCAATTATCTGTATCTGACCTATAGCGGAGTGGCAAACGATGTACATTATCTGGGTGACCATAAATCCATTGTCGTATTGGGTTCCGGTGCCTACCGTATCGGTTCTTCTGTAGAGTTTGACTGGTGCGGTGTGCAGGCTCTGAATACCATTCGCAAGGAAGGTTGGCGCAGTGTTATGATCAACTATAATCCGGAAACGGTATCTACAGACTATGACATGTGCGACCGTCTCTACTTTGATGAACTGACATTCGAACGGGTAATGGATATTCTTGAACTGGAAAATCCGCATGGTGTCATCGTATCTACCGGTGGCCAGATTCCGAATAACCTTGCCTTTGCGTCTGGATGCCCAGAACATTCACATACTGGGAACAAGTGCTCAGAGCATCGACAATGCCGAAGACCGTGAAAAGTTCTCAGCGATGCTCGACCGTATTGGTGTAGACCAACCACGCTGGCGTGAGTTGACATCGCTGGAGGATATCAATGAGTTTGTCGATGAAGTAGGTTTCCCGGTTCTTGTCCGTCCGTCTTATGTGCTTTCGGGTGCTGCGATGAATGTCTGCTCCAATCAGGAAGAGCTTGAACGCTTCCTGAAACTGGCTGCCAATGTATCAAAGAAGCACCCGGTGGTAGTAAGCCAGTTTATCGAACATGCGAAGGAGGTAGAAATGGATGCCGTGGCGCAGAATGGCGAAATCATAGCCTATGCAATCAGCGAACATATTGAGTTTGCCGGTGTACACTCCGGTGATGCCACTATTCAGTTCCCGCCGCAGAAGTTGTATGTGGAAACTGTCCGTCGCATCAAACGCATCAGCCGTGAGATTGCCAAGGCTTTGAACATTTCCGGTCCGTTCAATATCCAATACTTTGCAAAAGATAATGATATCAAGGTGATCGAATGTAATCTGCGTGCCAGCCGTTCTTTCCCGTTTGTCAGCAAAGTGCTGAAGATAAACTTCATTGAGCTGGCAACCAAAGTGATGCTGGGGCTTCCTGTGGAGAAACCGGAAAAGAATCTCTTTGAACTGGATTATGTGGGAATTAAGGCTTCGCAGTTCTCTTTCAACCGCTTGCAGAAAGCTGACCCTGTATTGGGAGTGGATATGGCTTCTACAGGTGAGGTCGGCTGTATCGGAAGTGACACTTCCTGTGCCGTACTGAAAGCCATGCTGTCTGTCGGCTACCGTATTCCTAAAAAGAACATCCTGCTTTCTACGGGTACAATGAAGCAGAAGGCTGATATGATGGATGCAGCACGTATGTTGGTAAACAAGGGATACAAACTCTTTGCAACCGGCGGTACTCATAAAACCTTTGCTGAGAACGGCATTGAAAGTACGCTTGTCTACTGGCCGAGTGAAGAAGGACATCCGCAGGCATTGGAAATGCTTCATAATAAGGAAATTGACATGGTAGTCAATATCCCGAAGAACCTGACAGCCGGGGAGCTGGACAATGGATATAAAATCCGTCGTGCGGCTATCGACCTGAATGTGCCCTTGATTACCAATGCCCGTCTGGCAAGTGCATTTATCAATGCTTTCTGTACGATGACCGTTGATGATATTGCCATCAAGAGCTGGGAAGAGTATAAGTAAGAAATAATAAATTGTTGTATAATAAGTTGGAAAAGTCGTTCCCGTGCATTCGGGGGCGGCTTTTTTTATGAATTTCTGTTTTTGGGATGGTGTCACTATAAGCATGGGATAGTGTCACTATCCTGTCAGTATGCTTACACTATCCTTCATGTATAATGACACTATCTTTTTTTTAATGTCTATAAGTTGCATGATTGGACAAATTGGTGTAAATTGCGCAATTATTTCACAAATATTCTAAAACAGGGGGTGTAATATGAGCATGGATAATCATATCGTAATTATGGCCGGTGGCATAGGAAGTCGATTTTGTCCCATGAGTACATCGGAATGTCCCAAACAATTTATTGATGTAATGGGATGCGGGCGTACGTTGATTCAACTGACTGCTGATCGTTTTGATGGCGTCTGTCCACGGGAAAATGTGTGGGTAGTGACGTCCGAGAAATATATTGATATCGTCCGGGAGCAATTGCCGGAGATTCCTGAAAGCAATATCCTTGCAGAGCCTTGTGCACGAAACACTGCTCCCTGCATCGCCTATGCTTGCTGGAAAATCAAGAAAAAAAACATCCGAACGCCAATGTGGTGGTGACTCCGTCGGATGCATTGGTTATCAATACAGGTGAATTCCGCCGGGTAGTAGAGAAAGCACTTCGTTTTACTGACAACAGCAGTGCTATCGTAACGCTGGGTATCAAACCGACTCGCCCGGAAACCGGATATGGATATATTGCTGCCGGAGATCAGATCATGACTGATAAAGAGATTTTTACGGTAGATGCATTCAAGGAAAAACCGGACAGGGAGACTGCCGACAGATATCTGGCCGAGGGTAACTACTTCTGGAATGCAGGAATTTTTGTTTGGAATGTGCGTACTATCACTTCCGTGATGCGTGTATATGCTCCGGGCATAGCGCAAATCTTCGATCGTATTTTCCCCGATTTCTATACGGAGAAGGAAAATGAAACGATTAAAAAGCTGTTCCCTACCTGCGAAGCTATTTCCATAGACTATGCCGTAATGGAAAAAGCACAGGAAATCTATGTACTTCCGGCTTCTTTCGGTTGGTCGGACTTGGGGACCTGGGGAGCGCTCCGCGGACTGTTGCCACAAGATAAATCCGGAAATGCTACGGTAGGGGCCGATGTCCGTTTGTACGAAAGCAAGAACTGCATCGTACATACCAGTGAAGAGAAACGGGTCGTTATTCAGGGTCTGGATGGATATATCATTGCTGAGAAAGATAATACACTGTTGATTTGTAAACTGGATGAAGAACAGCGGATAAAGGAGTTTTCAAAGTAATCCTTAATTCTTTTGATATTCCTGAGGCGTCATTCCGGTCATTCGTTTGAAAAACTTGCTGAAGAAAGACGGATTGGGAAAGTTTAATTCATCTGATATCTGATAAACAAGGCGGTTGCTATGTTTTAGCAATACTTTAGCCTCTAGTATAATGGACTGGTTTATCCAGTCCATTACTGTTTGTTGACTGGTTTGGCGGATTATCGTATTAAGATAACGGGGAGTGAGACATAGCTTATCCGCATAAAAACTAACATTACGTTCTTTCTTGCTATAGGTGTTGACCAAAGAAATGAAGCGCTGAAAAATGTCGTTTTGATGGGTTAATGGACTGAGTTCGGCCTGCCCTTTGCTTTTTGGCTATATACTCTATATTATATAGTAATCCTACCAGTAAATGCTGAATGACCTCTTTTTCTGAATATAGGTTCTTGCAATACACTCCACATGACCGTCACAAAATTCTCTATCTGTATTTGTTCTTCGGTAGACAGTGGAAACAGGAGATTTTTCTTTTGTTGGAGGAAATGGGTGAAGAATTCTTCCTTTCCGGATATCGGCAGAAAGTTCAGGTCTACTGCCATCATGTGAGCATCAAAATCGTGAGATACTTCTATGATTTGTATGATAGAGTTGGGAGCTATCAGGGATATATGGTCGGGCAGGAAAATATATTCGATCAGATTGATTAAAACACGTGCCGAGCCATTAGTGACAATAGCAATACGGCCTTCCTGTAGCCGGTACGGTTGTCCGACACTGAAGATAGTCGTTTCCATTTTAGAGAAACTTGTCACGAATCCGAATTCGGCATTGATGAAGCGAAATTCGTTGTGACGTACTATATTTATATCCTTCAACAGTTGGAGGCCTAATTCCATCGGTTTCTTCTGTTCCATTTTCTCAGTTCTTTTCCGGCAAAGATAAGAAATAGCCCTTGAATCTTCTCTTTTTTTAGGATGAATCGAACTATTGGGACATATTTTCCAACTATCAGAATGTGAAACTATTACTTAAAGGTCTATCTTTGTCTATCTTTGAATTCATAGAAAAAATGCGTATGAAAAGAATTATTTTTAGTCTTTTCGCTTTTACTGTTCATGCCCGGAATGTATGGGCAGACCGGGCATATAACACTAGAAGAATGTCAGCAAAAAAACGCAGGATAACTATCCGTTGGTGCGTCAATATGATTTAGTGGAGAAGACGAAAGAATATAATCTGGAAAATGCGGCGAGGGGATACTTGCCTCAGTTTGCTCTTTCGGCAAAGGCGTCTTATCAAAGTGATGTGACGGAGTTACCCATTGCCATTCCCGGTGTGGATATCAAAGGGATGGCCAAAGATCCAGTATCAGGTGATGCTGGAGTTACAGCAACAGATATGGGATGGCGGAGGAATCCGGATGCAGAAGAAAAAAGGTTACAGCGGAAGCGGAGATCGACAGGGAAAAGTTGAACGTCGATATGTATGCGTTGAATGGCCGTGTGAATGATTTGTATTTTGGAATTCTTATGTTGGATGAGCAGTTGGCTCAGAATGCCTTGCTGCAAGATGAACTGGGACGGAACTTCCGTCAGATTACTGCTTATGTGGAAAATGGCATAGCTAATCAGGCCGATTTGGATGCTGTGAAAGTGGAGCAGTTGAATACCCGTCAGAAGAGAGTGGAACTGACTTCTTCCCGTATGGCTTATTTGAAGATGCTTTCGTTATTGATGGGAGAGGTGCTTTCGACGGAGACAGTATTGGAGAAGCCTGTTCCTCAAAACGAACTGTCGGCTGTCAGTGAGATTCGCCGACCGGAGCTGTCGTGGTTTGACGCACTGGGGGCCGGTTTGCAGGTACAAGAGAAAGCCTTGAATGTGCGCCATCTTCCTCATTTCGGATTGTTTGTGCAGGGGGCATACGGAAATCCGGGATTGAATATGCTGAAGAATGAATTTTCTCCTTATTATATTGCAGGTGTCCGGCTTTCATGGAATTTCGGAAGTCTGTATACGTTGAAGAATGACCGTCGGGTGATTGAAAACAAACGGCAGCAACTGGATAGCAATCGGGATGTGTTTCTTTTTTTAATACGAGACTGGAAATGACGCAGCAAGATCAGGCTGTCCGTTCGTTGGAGAAGCAGATGCAGGATGATGATGAAATTATCCGGTTGCGTACGAATATTCGTCGGGCTGCGGAAGCCAAAGTTGCGAATGGTACGTTGACAGTAACAGAAATGCTCAGAGAACTCACGAATGAGAGTCTTGCCCGTCAGGCGAAGGCAATGCATGAGATTCAACGGTTGATGGGTATCTATCAATTGAAATATACTACTAATCATTAATAAAAATCTGTCAGATATGAAACGAATGACAAAAATAGGAATATACGGGATGGCAGTATGGATGCTTTCTGCCTGTGGAAACGGAACGCCCGATTATGATGCAACAGGAACCTTTGAAGCTACGGAAGTGATCGTTTCCGCCGAAGCAGCGGGAAAACTGCTGCAACTGGAAGTGGAAGAAGGAACAAGATTGAAAGCCGGCGAAGCAGTAGGGCTGGTAGATACTGTCCAGTTATATCTGAAAAAGTTGCAACTGGAAGCAAACATGAAATCGGTGGAAAGCCAGCGCCCCGATCTGGCCAAACAGATAGCCGCTACCAAACAGCAAATTACTACAGCGCAAAGGGAAAAGAAGCGGGTAGAGAACCTGCTTGCTGCCGGAGCTGCCAATCAGAAACAACTGGATGACTGGGATGCACAGGTAACCTTGCTTCAGCGGCAGTTGATTGCTCAGGAATCCTCATTGATGAAGAGTACGAACAGTCTGACGGAACAGGGAAATTCGGTCGGTATACAAGTGGCACAGGTAGAAGATCAGTTGAACAAGTGCCATATTCAGTCGCCTATTGAAGGCACGGTGCTGGCAAAATATGCGGAAGCGGGAGAACTGGCATCCGTTGGCAAACCGTTGTTTAAAGTGGGTGAGGTAGACCGGATGTATTTGCGGGCTTATGTTACTTCAGAGCAATTGTCCCAAGTGAAATTGGGGGATGAAGTGACGGTGTATTCCGACTATGGAAATTCGGAACAGAAAGCCTATCCCGGTGTGGTCACTTGGATTTCGGACCGTTCGGAGTTTACCCCCAAAACGATTCTGACTAAAAATGAACGTGCCAATCTGGTATACGCAGTGAAGATTGCCGTGAAAAATGACGGTTCGTTGAAGATTGGTATGTATGGAGGTGTGGTATGGAAAAAGGAGAACCCATAGTCGTTGTAAAAGAAGTCAGCAAGAGCTACGGGAAAGTAGAGGCACTGAAAGAGATTTCTTTTGCGGTAGAGCAGGGAGAAATTTTCGGGCTGATCGGTCCTGACGGGGCGGGGAAGAGTACCTTATTCCGCATCCTGACCACTTTACTGTTGGCTGATAAAGGTACGGCAACTGTCAACGGACTGGATGTGGTGACGGATTACAAACAGATTCGTACGAAAGTAGGATATATGCCCGGACGGTTCTCACTTTATCAGGACCTTTCCGTAGAAGAGAATCTGGAATTTTTTGCTACGGTATTTCATACGTCGATACAGGAAAACTATGATTTGATTAAAGATATTTATCAGCAGATCGAGCCTTTTAAAAAAAGAAGGGCAGGCGCTTTGTCGGGAGGTATGAAGCAGAAGCTGGCATTGAGCTGTTCCCTGATTCATAAACCTGATATTTTATTTCTGGATGAACCGACTACGGGTGTAGATCCTGTGTCTCGAAAAGAATTTTGGCAGATGCTCCGTAATTTGAGAAAACAGGGGATTACGATCATTGTTTCCACTCCTATTATGGATGAGGCTCGTCAATGCGACCGGATTGCTTTTATTAATCACGGGCAGGTGCACGGAATCGATACGCCCGAACGGATTCTTCAGAAGTTTGCTTCCATTCTTTGTCCGCCACCCTTGGAACGGGAGGAGACGCAACAGATGGTAGCTCCCGTTATCGAGGTGGAGCAGCTGACCAAATCCTTCGGACATTTTACGGCAGTCGATCATATCTCTTTTCAAGTGCAGCGGGGAGAAATTTTCGGTTTTCTTGGAGCCAATGGAGCAGGTAAGACGACTGCGATGCGTATGCTTTGCGGATTGAGCCGTCCGACTTCGGGAGTAGGAAAGGTGGCAGGCTATGACATCTTTCGGGAAGCCGAACAAGTCAAAAGGCATATCGGATATATGAGTCAGAAATTCTCTTTGTATGAGGATCTTAAAGTCTGGGAGAATATCCGTCTCTTTGCCGGAATTTATGGGATGAAGGAGATGGAGATTGAAGAAAAGACAGATGAATTGTTAGAACGCCTGGGGTTTGCAGACGAACGGGATACGTTGGTGAAAAACCTTCCCTTGGGTTGGAAACAGAAACTGGCCTTTTCTGTCTCTATCTTCCATGAGCCAAAAATAGTTTTCCTTGATGAACCGACCGGAGGGGTTGATCCTGCTACTCGCAGGCAGTTCTGGGAGCTGATTTATCAGGCTGCCGATCGGGGAATCACTGTATTTGTTACCACGCACTATATGGATGAAGCGGAATATTGCAACCGGATATCTATCATGGTGGACGGTCAGATTAAAGCACTTGATACACCTGCCCGTCTGAAAGAACAGTTTGGTGTGGAGACAATGGATGATGTGTTTCAACAACTTGCCCGCCATGCGGTGCGTAAAGCGGATTGATTATGAAACAATTTATTGCTTTTGTAAAGAAAGAATTTTATCATATTTTCCGTGACCGGCGAACCATGCTGATCCTGTTGGGAATGCCGGTCGTGCAGATTATTCTGTTTGGTGTTTGCTATCAGTACGGAAGTGAAGAATGTCCGGCTGGCAGTTCTTGATCCTTCGAATGATGTGGTGACAAGGAAAATTATAGACCGGTTGGATGCGAGTGAATATTTCACGGTTACCACCCGTTTTCATTCTCCACAGGAGATGGAAACTGCCTTCCGGAAAAAATAAGATCGATATGGCAATTGTATTTGGAGAGCGTTTTGCCGACGGACTTTATACGGGGGATGCCCGTGTGCAGCTGATAGTCGATGCAACCGATCCCAATATGTCTACCTCGCAGAGTAATTATGCAGCCAGCATTGTTTCTTCGGCAGGGCAGGAGATGTTGCCTCCCAATGTGTCCGTTTCGCGTTTGACTCCGGATGTCAAATTGCTGTATAATCCGCAGATGAAGAGTGCCTACAACTTTTGTGCCCGGAGTCATGGGGCTGATTTTAATGTTGATTTGCGCGATGATGACCTCTATTTCCATAGTTCGTGAAAAAGGAGACGGGCACGATGGAAGTATTGCTGGTATCTCCGGTAAGACCATTGTTTATCGTGCTGGCCAAGGCGGTACCTTATTTTGTTTTATCTTTTGTCAATCTGACAACCATTTTGTTACTCTCTGTCTTTGTGCTGGATGTGCCGGTAGTGGGGAGTTTGTTTTGGCTGGTGATGGTGTCTTTGCTCTTTATTTTCGTGTCGCTGGCTTTGGGCTTACTGATTTCTTCCGTGACAAGTACACAGGTGGCGGCCCTGCTGGCATCCGGAATGATATTGATGATGCCCACCATGGTTTTGTCCGGAATGATTTTTCCGGTAGAAAGTATGCCGGTGATTCTCCGGGCCATATCGGACATTATTCCCGCCCGCTGGTATATTCAGGCTGTGCGCAAACTGATGATTGAAGGAGTGCCGGTTGTGCTGGTACTTAAAGAGATTGGTATTTTGTTGCTGATGGCAGTAGTGCTTATTACCATCAGTATCAGGAAATTTAAATATCGATTGGAATAAAGGAATTTATTATGATAAAATTTCTGATAGAAAAAGAATTTAAACAGTTGCTTCGCAATTCGTTTCTGCCGAGATTGATTCTTATCTTTCCCTGTATGATCATGTTGCTGATGCCTTGGGCTGTGAATCTGGAAATAAAGAATATCCAGCTGAATATTGTAGACAACGATCATTCGGTGATTTCTCAGCGGCTGGTGAATAAGATTGCGGCTTCTACCTATTTCCGTCTGACGGAAGTGCCGGCATCTTATGAGGATGGATTACGGAATATTGAACTGGGAACAGCGGATATTATAATGGAGATCCCCAGGCACCTGGAGCGGGACTGGATGAACAAAGGAGAAGCCCATATACTGATTGCAGCCAATTCGGTAAATGGAACGAAAGGAGGGCTAGGCAGTTCTTATCTGGGCACTATTATCAATAACTATGCAGCCGAGTTACGTGCAGAATATCCTGATGCCATATCTGCGTCGGGCAGTGCCCCTTCCATTCGTATCGATACGCAGGGATTATTTAACCCGAATCTGAATTATAAACTTTATATGATTCCTGCTTTGATGGGAATGTTGTTGACTTTGATATGCGGATTTTTGCCCGCCCTGAATGTGGTTAGTGAGAAGGAGGTAGGAACGATCGAACAGATTAATGTGACTCCCGTACCGAAATTTACTTTTATTCTGGCTAAACTTTTACCTTACTGGATCACAGGCTTTATCGTATTGACTTTGTGCTTTTTGTTAGCCTGGCTGCTTTATGGAATAACTCCTGTAGGGCATTTCATCGTGATTTATTTTTTGGCGATTTTGTTTGTATTTGTTATGTCCGGTTTCGGGCTCGTTATATCCAATTATTCGGCAACTATGCAGCAGTCTATGTTTGTAATGTTCTTTTTTATGCTGATTCTGATGTTGATGAGCGGATTATTCACTCCGGTGAGCAGTATGCCTGAATGGGCACAGGTGATTACTTATTTCAATCCTTTGAAGTACTTTATGGAAGGAATGCGTATGGTATACCTCAAAGGAAGCAGCTTGTTGGAACTGCTGCCTGAAATAGGAGTCCTGCTTCTTTTTGCACTGGGTTTCAATACCTGGGCGGTGATCAGTTATCGGAAAAATCAATAATTGAGAATTTGATTATATAAAAAACAGCCCTTATCCTTATTGGTTGGAAAAGAGCTGTTTTTTATTATTTTTTCACCCCTTGGGATGAATCGTGGTTACTGTATTATTTTACTTCGATTTGCTTTTCGGCCTTCTTCACTTCTTCTTCAGAAATCTTAGGAAGTTGGACGCTCAAAACTCCGTTTTCTACTGCGGCAGAAATTTTTTTTCTTTATCTACATTATCCGGCAGAATCATCGTCTGCTGAAACTTAGAATAAGAGAATTCGCGACGTAGATAGCGACCTTCTTTCTTCTCTTCTTTGTTTTCAGTCTTCTTCTCCATAGAGATAACGAGGTTGTTGTCTTCATCAATGCGAACATTGAAGTCATCCTTCGTCATACCCGGAGCAGCCAGTTCCACTTTGTATTCTTTTTCTGTTTCCAAAACATTAATTGCAGGTGCAGTAGCATTTGCTTTTACCATCCAATCGTTATCAAAGAAATCATTAAAGATACTTGGTAACCAACTTTGAGTTCTTCTAACAGGCATCATAATCTTAGTCTCCTATCTTTTAGTTAAACATTCGGTTTATTCACTCTTGAATTTCGGTTCGCTGCTTTCCGCAGAGGGGGTATCCCGACTCTTGCCGTCTGCTTTTGAACCGTTGTTCACTGCTATTAGTGCAAACCTTATGCCAAAGGAAATCTGAGACTGAAAATGTCTATTTGTCATTTTAATAATGCCAATTTTGCCTGTTTGGTGACAAAATGTAACCGCAGTATATTTATTTTATATAATATAGATATTAATTTGATAATCTATTTCTTATCAATGAGTTTGAATCTTAATCTTAAAGTTTGTCTTTCTTCATCGTAATCATGACTGATGATTTTGAAGGTTCCTACTTCTGAGGTATTGGACACGTGTAACCCTATACAGGCACAGGCGTCATAATCTCCTATGCGTATAATACGAAGAGTCTCACTGGCGTCAGCAGGAAGTTTGCTCAGATCTACGATGGCTTTAGCCTGCTCATGAGTCATAAACTCAACAGTTACGGGCAGATTTTGACTGATAACTTCGTTTACCTTATCTTCTATCACTTGTATCTCCGCATCTGTAGGACAAGTAGGAAGAATATAGTCGCACTTGCTCTTTTTCCCTTTCTATATGGGCATTTCTTGAGCGAGGGCAACCGAAAGTTTTTACCATAGTGGCATTTAGTAAATGCTCTGCTGTATGCATAGGTGCGATTGACACATCCTGAAACTTGGGACTTGGCTTATTTATTTCTATATTTGTTTCCATATTAATTGATATTGATGTAATTAACAGTGCAAAGATAATGAATAATATGGATAAGAAGGTACTAATCTATTTGTCGTGTTAGTACGCAACAACAGACAACTGATAGACAAAAGAGGAATTGTTGAAGTTTGTAGAAGACAACCATTGGAACGTTGAAGAAGAGGATATTTTCATAGATGTTATTAGTGGTTTTAAAAAGGGAGAGTTTCGTCCTGAATATGCCAAGATGCTTGAAAGAGTTGAATATGGGGATATTGACATAATTTTATTTTCTGAATTTTCTCGTCTTGCAAGAAATGCTACGGAGTTATTAGAACAAATCAAATTGTTTATAGATAAAAGGCATTAACTTGTATTTTGATAAACAAAAATTGTGGGTAAGAGATAGTAATAAAGATGTAGGTAGTCTTATTTTATTGCATGTGCTTGCCGTTATGTCAAGCTATGAGATAGAATTGTTTGTTGAACGTTCATTAAGCGGCAAGATAACAAAAGTTCAAGCTGGTCATGGAGGAGGGATGAACGTGCGTATGGGTATATGCACAATGAAAATAAACAGATTGTTATAAATCCCTATCGAAAGTAAGATTGTTGCCCGTATTTTTGAAATGTATGTTGGTGGATATTCTTCAATTCAAATATCAGAGATATTGAATGCTGAGAAAGTACCTGCTCCATACATAAGAAAATTGAATGAGTACAAGAAGAATAGAGAAGCAAAAGGATTGGAGGTGAAAGAGTATAAATTTGATACAGATAATTTAAAATGGCGTATTTCTACAATAAACAGACTTATGCACAATGAGTTATATAAAGGTAATCGTAGAATAACATTTTATAAACCAGACCCTACCAATCCACTTCCGTTATCCGAAAGGCAAGATAGAGAGATTGTTTATGAATATTCGGAACATGTGGAAAGTCTGCGAATTGTATCAGACGAGTTGTTTCAGCAAGCCCAAGATAAACTTTCCAAAGCGCATTATAATAAGAATAATGCAGTCAGGCATGAGAATTTATTGAAACATTTAATGGTATGTGGCGAATGCGGTGCTAATTTTTCTGTAGGGAAATCCAAATGAAACATCTAAAAATTATATCAGTGGTGGACGTACTTACAAATGTTATGGTAGAGTGAATCGTAAAGATAAACCACGAACATGCACGAATGGGGCAGAACTTCGACAATGGAAATTGGATGGACTTGTTTTACAGTTGTCAATTCAAATGTTTGCTGAGATTAATATTCAGCAGAGCAATATTTTAAAGATAGAAAATTTAGGGAAAGAAATCGAAGAGTTGGTTCAAATAAAATCATCAAAGAATACAGAATTGGTTGAAGCGGAGAATCTTTATAAAAAGACACTTAAACGTCTTATTGCGATTGAAGACGATGAGGTTGCAAAGAATTTGATTTCAGATGCAAAACATAAATATGATGAAACTAAAAACGTGTTGAACAAAACTATGGATAAATTGTCACGAGAAATCACAACAAAGAGAATTACTATTGATAATTTGAGGCGTTTGAATGCCAATCCTTTGTTGATTAATAAAATGGATGAGATTAGGAAAAATAGGGATTTGGTAAAGACTATGGTTGATGAATATATTGATAAAATTACTATATTTCGTTTACATGAACTTTGGTTGTTGGTCGTAGTATCTTATAAAGGAGGTGAGGAGATGTGGGGAACAATTAAATGCGCTCGTTATAAAAAGGAGGAGATGTTTTATGATGAATTGCATTGTCATTATGGTGTTGAATTTCAGGGGTGGTTACTTAATAATACGGAACATTGTTTTTCGTATGATAAAAGTACACGTATTATTACTTATCATGGTGGAAGTAAAATATATGTGGAGTTTAAATCAGGTGAGTATGATTATGATACATTTAATCAAATGATACAAGAAACAGGATGGATGGGATGTTTCCCCTTTTTATGCTTATGAAGATAGTGATAAAGATTTAAGCGTACCTTTTAATGAAAAAATTTAGAAAATCTTTACAAGAGAACAGAGTTGATTGGAAAGCACGCAATGACAAGGTCTTGGAACGTTTATTATCCCGAGTCATAAATAATAATATTCCTACCGCCGTAACCCCTCACTCAGGGGGGAGGATTTTTGTAGTCCCCCCCCCTATAGTTTGTAACGGGTGGATTTCTATAGTGGAATCCTATCCTGCTATTGCCGAAATAGGGTTATACAGATATAAGCCAACAGTATTTTTAGTTGATTGATTATTTTTTATATTGGTTGGAATGTTGTTTTTTTCTTTACACCATTCATATAATTTACTTTTTCCTACTTTTTAAATTCAGTGCTTTAAAGGTTGATAGATTTTCTTTTTAGGGATTTGGAACAATCATAATATAAGCCAATTAATTCATTATTGATTTTCCCTTTTTACCATATTTCGTACAGTCTTAGCTGAAAGATTGTATTTGATGCAATATTGAGGGTTTATTATCCATTTTCTTTTTTCTGTCTGCTGTTGTTTAATCATTGTTGAGTATTTGTCAATGTTTTCATTATATGCATTTTCTGCGATATCATATAATTCTTGTTTGCTTATTGGGTCCTTGCTGTTATTGATGTAATAGTATAGTTCGTTGGCTAAACAGTGCAGCAAATGTTCAAATTCAATTTGTGGGTATATATATTTGCGTACTATAGCATTTAAAAAGAGTTTTTTTTTCTACGCCCGTTCCGTCTTTAATTTTACATACTCTGTTGGAGTAAACACAATTACCATTATTAAGTTTTGTTTTTTCCTTGAACCAATATCTTTTGATACAGCAATAGTTTTCAGGTATTGTAATATATGGAATATCTTCATTGGCTTCTTCCAAATTATTTTCAAAGAATGGATATTTTTCTCTGTATTTTTCTATTAAGTCTTTATGGGAAAGGTTCCAAAAATTGGTAATATATTCATGGTCCTTTATTTCAACTACAACTTTATGTCTCTCTTTTCCATTTGTAACTGTATATTGTATGGTGTTGGCTTTTCTTTTTATACTGTTAGAAATGGAAATATCATCATAATTATAAATGATAAGATTGTTTATAAGTTTACAATTTGCGTAGCTCCCTAAATAAAATTGGTAGATTGCTCTATTATGATTATCTAATTCTATATTTGTTATAATATTATCATATAGTATCTGATATTGATTTTGATTTAGTGGTGTATTGAAAATGTATAGAAGTCTATATCTGTTTCCTTTAGTAATATGTGAAAATGTGGTATACGCAATGCTTGGCTGATATTTCAATGTTACTAATAATTCATCGAATGATAATAATGTATTATCAATATCAGATACTATTATGTTAGTATGTAAAGCCCTTTCTTTCTTCTTATAACCAAAGAGGGATTTTATTTCCTTGTCGATATATGTGCAAGAGAATATATATCCTTGTTTTATAAATTGCTCCAATTCAGAAATAGTAATTTCCTTTTCTTCAAAGGATATTTTGTTGTAGTCTTTACTGGTAGGTTTTTCTGTGTAACCATTGACGGAAATCATCAGTTTAAAAGAGAATTTTTCATTTTTGTACATGTTAAGGTTGATATTATTGTGTGACTTGTACGTGTCACTTATTTAGGATGTTAAGGTTTGATAGTTGAACAAAGGAAGCAATGTAACCTTAACAAACCATTACTTCCAAGTATGCCTACTTTCAACTATATAATATAAGTATATTTTGTTTATGCAAATATACGACTTTCTAATATCTATTACCACCTTTTAATAAGAAATTTTTGCCTGAAAAGCCCTCAAAAAGTACAAGTATGGTATAAAAGTGTCTTATTATTATCTGATTTTTTTGCGATGTACTATCAATTTGTTGTAATACAATGTGTTATATGAAATATAAGTGACTGGATATATATCCGAATGTTAGGTAGCACACTGTTTGCTATTTATTTTTTGCCCCTATTCCCCGATTTTGACAAAAGGGTTCCTTTTCGAATGATGCACTTTGAGTTTTGAAAAGTTTTTTCGTTGGATAATCCGTAATTTCGTAAAGAACCGTAGGAAATCCCAAGTATATCAGGGCGAAAAATATTCAAAAACATTGGCTATGCTTCCGAAATAGTGGTGGGTGTCATTTCTCTTTTATATAAAGATGAATTACTGTCCGTTCTTTCTTCTCTTTTTTCTTCCATAATGCAATAGTTTTTTGCAAAAATAGTAATTGTGTGACATAAAATGAATAAATGTCATACTTTTAACTATCTCTAGTGTAAATAAATTGCATGTATTAAATATATGTCATATCTTTGCGTTGTGATTAAAACGAAGACGATATGAAACGGTATAATAAAAGACAAGTGATGAAAGATGCTCATAGACTTTACAATAACGATTTTCAACGCAGGGGACGTTCTTGGTCGGAGTGTCTTAGAGCAGCTTGGAGTTGGGAACGGGATGCAGTCAAAGTTCTCGAAGAAAAAGCAGCAAGGCTTGATGCAATGATAGCCGCAAGTTGGAAAGCGCACAACGAAAGAAAAAGAAGCCAAGACAAATGAGAATTGGTATAAAGGAATTGATTCAGAAAACTCTTTCTTATGCAATGGGATATGGAAGAGGTAACAATTTCTATTGTGGTGACTAATTAAAAGAGTTTTTTAATATTCACTAATATAACTTTTGAATATGTGTTGATTATCAATGGTTTAATAATAAATGGGTTCGTGTTAGATTCAAAAACAATAGATTTCAATTAAAAAAAAGAATATTATGAGTTTGAAAAATAGCTATGTTACTTCGGATTATATGGAATGGGATTCAATGTTATCATTAGTTAGAAAGTTGTATCGTGACAAAGAATACCGTTTGTCTTTGTTGATTGGCTGTGGCTCTTTCTTTGGTTTGCGTATATCAGACCTTTTAACTTTAACATGGTCAATGTTATTAGACGGTCACTCTTTTGCTATTATCGAAAAAGAAAACGGGAAAAAGACGTGAAATAAAAATAAATTCAAATTTTCAAAAGCACATTGCTGATTGTTGTATGGCTTTAGGTGTAACAGATAAAAATGAGAAGTGCTTTATTTAGCCGTAAAAAGACAGTGTATAGTACGCAAAGAATTAATGTGTTATTCAAGTCGATAAAATCAAAATATAATTTGAAAATTGAACACTTTAGTACTCATAGTATGCGAAAAACGTTTGGCAGGAGAGTTGTTGAGGCTGCTGGGGAGAATTCAGAATTTGCTCTTATCAAACTGTCGGAATTGTTTAACCATGCTGATGTAATGACTACACGTAGGTATCTGGGATTACGCACGCAAGAATTGCTAGAAACGTATGATATGTTAAGTTTCTGATATAAAAGCTATACCTTTGTGAAAAATAACAGCTCACAAAAAGAACGTTCTTATCTAAACTTTCTATAACTTTGCATTGCTATCAATGATAGTGTACATAATGTAGGAAGCGTTTAGTAGTTCCTTACCGATGAATCTGGACAATTCAAGTGTAAGAGGGATATAAGACGTTCTTCCTTTGGTTTGTTATATATGTTCTCCAATAACATATACAGCCAAAGCGGTGTGAGCTGTTTTTATTCACTGACACGGGCAGTCCAGAGCCTATCGGTTGAATACTAACAGGCTCACACTTCTTTTTTATAATCTTCCCTTTAGAGCCTATGGGTATTGTCAATTAAATGCATTTATGAAAAAAATTATTAGTTCTTTCTTTATGTTTTACTTTTTATGTATAAATGTTCATGCTCAAAGTTTTGAAAACTTTGTAAATACTACGGAAGGAGTTGAGTTTGGAGTTAGAGATGTTGTGATATTTCGCACTAAATCAGCTTTGGATAGGTTTGATTTACAGGGGTTTAAATCTGTGGATTATGCGATTGATATAGCCTGTAGCGTTTCCAATTTATCTTTTCTTAATAATTTGGAATATGTCAAAGGATTGTCTATATATGGGGAAAAACGTTATATCCCTTCAGGGAGTAAATAACATAAGAAAGATTGGGAAAGGTGGATTATATATTAGTGAAGTTAATATATCCGATTTGGACGGCTTTCAAAATTTGGAGATTATTGAGGGTAGTTTGGATATTAAACATTGTTTAAATCTTAAATCATTAAATGGATTGCAGAAACTAAACAGGTGTGGTCAGCTATCTGTTAAGTATTGCCCTTCACTTATATCTTTGAGAGGGTTGGAATCGCTTAAATATGTGTATAGTATCGAATTTGATGGATGTGAGAATCTTTCAACAATTAGCTCGTTGTGTGGTTTAAATGCAATTGGGTGTGCAATTGAAATTCTTAACTGTTCTAATTTACAAGCTTTGACAGGTTTGGAAAATGTTCATAGTTTTGGAGTTCCTAAATATGGTCACTCTAATATGACACCACAATTAATAATTGGGAATTGTAAAAACCTTAAAGATTTTTCATCATTAAAAAATATAATAACACACTTGCCTGAATATACAAATTTCCATGTAGAATCATTTGAGGGTAAGCGTTTGACTGTTGAACAGATACAAAAAAAAACATTCAATGCAGGTTAGGAAAGAAAATAGAGAATGCAGGAGCGATAGGGGTGAGTTCCCAATCTATTACAGAACCACGACATCCCGAAGGGAAAATGGGATTGCTGAATTTTTTAGCAAAGAATATGAAATACCCTACTTTGGCACAAGAAAATAGTATAAAAGGAAAAGTTGTTGTACAATTTGTTGTTAATGAAGATGGTAAATTATCTGATTTTTAAAGTTATTAAAAGTGTACATCAATATCTTGATAATGAAGCGTTACGTGTAGTGAAATTATTACCTAAATTTATTCCAGCATTGGATGAGCAAGGTAATCCAGTTAAAGCTTATGTTACAATACCTTTGATGTTCGGAACAAATTAATCTATATAATTATAAAACTTTTATCAATGGAAACAACAAATATTTTATCATTAAGTCGGAATAATGAAGAGTTGGCGTTAAAAATGAATAGTAATAACTATTTGGTTCTCCACAGTTCGTTATATGTAGGATATTTTTTGAAACAGCAATGCTGTTATTACTTTTTGACTTTGATAGGATGCTCTTCTAATCCGAAAGAAATAAAGATTACGGAAGAATTCTCTAAATCAATTCAAAAATATGATGAAATAGCAAATTTTTCAGAAGGCTTGGCACGAGTAAAAAGGAGTTGAGGGCTATGGTTTTATTGATAGGAATGGTGTAGAGGTTATTCTCTGTAGTTCTATATATGATAATGTAGAGCACTTTTCAAATGGTTTGGCGCAAGTATGGAAAATGGATAAAGGAGTTGGATTTATTAACAAAGACGGTGTAGAGATAATTCCTTGTGGTTTAAAATATGATAGGATTGAATCTTTTGTTGATGGTTTGGCAAGGGTGGATAAGGATATGAAATATGGTTTCATTGATACTCGGGGTAGGGAGGTGATTCCATTGGAATATGATTATGCGGAAAATTTTTCGGAAGGTTTGGCTAAAGTTGTTCGTAATGATAAATGGGGGGATGATTAATAAGCAAGGAATAGAGGTCGTTTTATGCCAAATATGACAAGACTGGTGACTTTAATGAAGGCATGGCTATAGTTTCGTTAAATGGAAAATATGGAGTTGTTGATGCGTTGGGAAAAGAAATAGTTTCTTGTAAATATGATATAATAGAACGCTTTTCGGAAGGAGTTGCATCATTTAAGAACTATGGTGGAGATAATGGCTATATTGACAAGGAGGGAAATGAAATAATTAATTTGGGTAAACGAAAAATGGGCGGTTCTTTTTCTGGAGGTTTAGCTATAATTCATTTTCTAGGTGAGGTAAAATCTAAGGTTGGTTTTATTGATTTGAAAGGAAATGAGGTTATTGCTCCTAAGTATGATTATGCACAAAGCTTTTCAGAAGGTTTAGCAGTTGTGGAAATGAATGGGAGGGCTGGATTCATAGATATGAAAGGGAATGAGGTTATTTCTTTGGAGTATGAAAGCGCCTTTCGTTTTGAGGAAGGCTTAGCAATGGTTAAAAAGAATGGAAGATATGGTTTTATTGATCAAAATATGGGAAAGAGGTTATTCCATTGATTTATGAGAATATCCCTTATAGTTTTTCAGATGGCTTAGCAAAAAGTAAAACGAGAAGGGAAGTGGGGGATATGTTAATAATCAGGGGAGAAGAAGTTGTAGCTTGTCTATATGACGATATAGCTTTTTTTCGGAAGGATTAGCAAGGGCTGAAATAAACGGGAAGTATGGTTTTGTCGACAAATATGGAAATGATACATTTGATAAAAAAAAGGAAGATTTGCAGATTGAGATGAAAGAGAAAGAAATTCAGGATTTGGAGAATGAAAATATGTCTCAAAACTATTACATTATTCAAATGGGAGGTAAAAGTGGAATAAGTAATGGTAAGAAGGATGAAATAATACCTTTAATTTATGATTGTATAGGCTATAGCATTGAGGATGGACGAGATGATTTCTTTATTGTTCAAGTCGGAGGAAAGATGGGAGTTGTAAATAAGGAACATAAGATTATTGTACCTATTCAGTATGATGAGGTTCGTTATGATAAGATAATGTTTCATGATTTCTTTATGGTGGAGTTCCAAAATAAAAAAGGATTGTATGATAAGGATGGCTTTAATGTAGTACCTTGTGAATATGATTATATAAATATAACTTCAACTGGATATCCTTATGGTATTTTTTTCAGTTCGTCAGAATGATAAGTTTGGTTGTGTTGTTAATGGTAAAGAAAGAATTCCTTTGTAATTACTATAGTGTAATTATTACAGATGATTATATAGTGACAAGTCTTCAAGGAGAGTTGAATCCGCAAAGAGCTATGTATATTGGTAATAAATATCAGGTATATGAGAATGGTTATCAGATTTCAGAAAGAGGATATGCTTACAACAATGAAATGATAAATAGTGTTGATAGCGAATATTCTACTTCTAATGAAGAAATGAATATCGACGATGAATTGACAATGAAATTGTTACAGAGAAAAAGAAATAAGGTCGGCTGTAGATGAGCTTGCACGTTTGGGAGATTCTCCATCGCTTTCCGTAAATGAGGTATTAAAAATTCAGTTGCTAAAACAAACTATTGTACGTAACTATGATGAGGCTCTTAATATAGCCCAACAAACAGGTGACAAAGATTTAGTTCGTGAATATGAGAGACGAAGGGATAAAACCGTTAGAGCTTTGCAAATGATGAAAAGATAAATTATATTATGAAAAAGAATTATTTGAATTTTTTTATGCATAGTCGTTAGTCTGATTATGTTATGCGTAGGCTGTGATGGAAATAAAACTTCAAGCAGTGACCCATTGGAAATAAAAAAAGCAACGGAATTTGTATTGCAGGGTTATCAATTTGACGGAACGGGAGTAAAGAGTTTGGATAAGATTGTTTTATACTCTGATAATACATCTCATATTGAAGGAGTTTGGGCTAATGGACGGCATTTTACTTGGAATGGTAAATGGCGTATTGTTACAGATAGTTATCACGATAAAGCGTATCGGGCTATCGGCTTTTGAATACAGTGCTGCCGATGGGTATGCTTATATTATGGAGAATTATGATTTTTATTTCTCGGAATACCGCATTAAGCATAAAGGAATCCCTGATGGCAAAATGGTGAAAAGGGTAAATTGAATTAATCGTGGCAGGGTGGCTATTTGAAATTAATAGCTACCTTTCCAATATTCACAAATCTTGAAAGTGAATGAACTTTAAACTGTTTTGCATAAAACATAACGGGAGAACAGAATCCAGATACTTTTTCCTATATCTGGATTCAGGTTTATCATTTACATAAAAAAGATGGACAGTGCCGAAGATTAGAACCCACCCCATAGCAACAATTTGAAATTACTAGAATCACATTCAGTGTTAGGATTATTTTTTAAATAATTTGTATGTATCCTATTTTTTATTTGAATCTCTTGGATTCCTTGTTGAATTGTATATATCTGTTTTTCCTCTGCAGATAAGGTTATCATAATATTGATGAACTTGTCTAAATACGAATGGCTACTTTCAACAAGACTTTCAATAAATTTGGGGACTTTTCCAGAATGAGTGATTAAATTGCGCGTTCTATATATCCTTCGAATATGCCATTCTACTCTCTTCTCATGTTCTTTTAAATATTTATAAATACAATCACTATTGGATAGGGAAAGATTTAAATCATAAATACTGGTAGCGTAGTAAAGGAGATGCAGATAAGACCTTCAATAGTTCTTGCGCAATGGAAAGATTACTTTTTAGTACACATAAGGCTACAACTTTATCAATATATGATTCCCCTTCTGGTACCTTATTTACAATTTCATCTACTTTTCGCATCTCTCAATCTTTGTATATCGGAGGATAAATTGGAAAAGAGTTGTTTAATATATAGATAATTAAGTACTGGAATTAATCCTTTTAATATTAGATTAATTTTTGAGTCTTCATTATTATTAATAATAAGAGTTTCAAGTGCTATCAATTCTGAATCAATTGGTTTTCTGGTATGTTATTCTCAATAAGATGTTCCGTGAAAGTCGATTCCGCGATTAATCCTAAAAAATGAGTCTTTCTTCAAATTAATCTCCATCAACATCTTACCAAGTAATTTCGCTGCAGCTTGTGGGTAATAATCAATGCCCTTTTGCATTGATGTCACTCTCTTTTTTATATGAAAACCTTCGTCTTTAGAATCCATTTCTTTAACAACCGCTTCAGCACTCCAAGATAATCGTTGTTTGTGATAATAAAAAGTAAACAAATTATTTATTTTATTCAATAATCTATCCACATATATCTGTGCACCATACGGGTCATACAATTCTATTTTGCTCAACTTTTATAAGAATTTCATCTTGAGGAGTTAATTTTAGTTTTGAAGATAATTCTTCATCTTCAACAATTGATATTTTAAATCCCTTGCACATCTCTTCAAGTGGTCGAAACAATCTAGATATCTTAAGATAGATGTTGTATCTTTTCACTTTCAAATCAAAAAGCGAATAAAAACTCATCAATATTATTAACATTGTTAATCATATTCTTCTTGAAGAAAAAATCACATGTTTTTTCTATATAAAAAATCTTGTGTATACCCCAAATGAGTGAGAATAGAAATATATTTTAATGAATAATCCTCTATCTCTCTCTTTCGTTTACACGAAACTATTGCCTCTTTTTAATTTTTCTTTTTTAATAGATTTAGATATTCTCTTGGTGGCATTTTCATGATTAATAACTCTATTCCAGTTATAAATTTTTCAAGATTAGATTCTGTTATTTCCAAAAAAATAATTTTTCGCATCTACTCCAACTAATTCCTGAGCAATAATATCCTTGTTATATATACTTTTGAATTCTTCAAAAAAACAGTTTCAAGAGTTTTCAATGGAAATACACCATTTTTCACACTACTAGCAGTTCTTAGCAATTCAAGACATGATGATATTGTAAACAGTGTTGGAGCTTTATATCTATCTGGAGAAAAATCAAACAATGCTTCATTCAATCTCTGGGCAAAAAAAGAGTAATCCTTCAAGGTCATTGGTATAAATCCAGTTTTTCAGGTCATGCTTAATCATTTTGTACAATTTAAGGGTTAAACTACTGATGTGAAATTTTAAACATTAACAAAGTTACATTTTTTCTGGATAAAACATTTATTTATAATCTATTTTTTCATTCCAATACACAACTAATAATAATGAAACTATTCTTCAAAATATAAAAGTATAAACTTTGATTTGGGATTTCAATATTCACAAAGAATAGAAATGAATATTAAGCATATACGCATGTGCTTGATTATTAGTTGTTTATGCGGTGCTGTTAAAATCGTAATTTGCAGATATTCACTTTCATAGTATATTGTATGTTTGTGAATATTAACTCTCTAATAGGTGTTGATAATGCTGACTTTATTTTTTTATTGGCTTATAATTTCTAAGCGAGTTGCGTAAAACAAGTGCGTAAAAGAGTGCGTAAATTGATTTGCGTAAGATAAATGCGTAATTATGATTTTTTTTAGTATATGGTTTAATGCTCTGTATTATAGTTGATTAATTAAGGATGTGTTCATTTCGGCAGTATGCATAGGAGGATACTCCTGTTTGTTGTGATCATTGAGTTGAGGTTGTTGTTCCATAAATTTTTCAATAACTTTTTGTTTTTGATATTTTCTTATTTGCCGGATGGCAGTTTGTACTTTTTCTCCCAGGAAATGCGGTTGCTTATCTATCGCTAAATCGATAAACATCTTGACCCTTGCAAATAATTCTCTGATATTGGTTCTCAATCCTGCATAGACGTCTACATCCCTGGCATTAAAACCGATGGCGGTAATCCCATTCTTTTCGGCAAGATAAATAGCCCGCTCATTGTGAAATCGTTGAGAAATGATGGTCAGACGGGTCTGACCGAATACTTCTTTAGCACGTACAACAGAGTCAAGGGTACGAAAACCGGCATAATCTAAATAGATAGACTTTTCAGGAACACCTTTTTTGCATAAGCGCTTTCTTCATTTCTTCCGGTTCGTTGTAATCTTCTTTGCGATTATCTCCACTGATAAGAATATAATTAATTTTGCCTGCCTTGTACAGTTCAACCGCCGCATCAATGCGATAGTCAAAATATAAATTGTTATTTCCGCTTTTCAGCTTAGGAGAGGTGCCGAGAAGCAGACCTGCATTGTTTGCAGGAATATCACTGATTTCAGTATAGATGCAGGAGGCTGCATTCTTATTGATGGTCCAGTCGCAGATAAAGATACTGATAACACAAAGTATGGCAATTATCAGTGTGATATAGAATACTTTTTTTTTTTTCATTTTCCGAATAATTCACTCATATAATCAAGGGAACGGCTAATGTCGAAATACATTTGATTTCCTTCATAGTACTGGCATTTATCAAACTCTATCAGATCACATTTATTGACTAGCGATTGACCTTTCATGTTTTCCATTTTGAATAACATATTCAGCAGTTGGTATTCGTCATTTACGCAGATAACCTTAAATGCGGTTTCTTCGCTTGTACCGTCACCTGTAAGCGCAATCATAGTAAGCAGGGCTGCGTATCTCTTTGAATAGTGTTTTTATTTCCCGGATATCTTTCTGGAGCAAACCGGCTATTCCGTACATATTATATAGTAATTGGAGAGATACCGGATTCTTTTTTTAGTAGTTCTTTGCCGATATTATAAGCATCTTCATACTTTTCTTCTTTAATCAACTTTCGGAAATCCTGAAAATCATCCATACTTCCTTTGTAAGCTGGTGTGAATGAATACCCGTAATATAGCATGGCATGATCTTGCCGGGTGAGTAAAGTATCATTTTCTTCAAAACGTTGCATGAGCTTTTGGAACTCCGTGTTGTGATTAGTCACATACTCTTTGATGGCCGGATAATCCACTTTTAATATTTCTTGTGCGGAACAATAAACCTGAAGGCTAAGTATGCTTATAAAGGAAAAAGGTAATGAGCTTTTTCATGACAGTGTTTTTTTTAGGGTATTATGGATTCACAAAAATACCATTCTTTTTAGGAAACCAAGCGTATAGGCATAAAAAAAGGAGCAACGCCTTGCTCCAACCTTTGTTAACCTTAAATCTAATACTATGAAAAACACATTGCAAAGATACGGACTTTTGTGAACTTAGCAAATAATTCAAGAAAAACAATATGTTATATAACATAGATTAAGAATTTTCCCTTTCCGCTTAACGGATATTCGGTATTTGATCGTTCATATAAAGAGTTTTTTTATCTTTGCAACCAATTTGAATTACTAATCTTTATACTACGTATATGAAAAAAAGAAAAGACTGGGTCAATGGATGTTATTGGCCATCGTTTGTTTGAGTTTCTCAGTAGGAGAGACCTATGCACAGAAACATGAGTTCGCTAATTACAAGCGTTATGCGACAGAGAATGCGGCACTTGCACAACCTGTAAAGAAGGAAAAAAGAGTGGTCTTTATGGGCAATTCCATTACGGAAGGTTGGGTAAGGACTCATCCTGATTTCTTCAAAACGAATGGATATATTGGTCGTGGTATCAGTGGCCAGACGTCCTATCAGTTCTTGCTTCGTTTTAGGGAAGATGTGATCAATCTTTCTCCGGCATTGGTTGTCATTAATGCCGGAACAAATGATGTAGCCGAAAATACAGGTGCTTATAATGAAGATTATACATTCGGAAATATTGCATCTATGGCAGAACTGGCGAAGGCAAATAAAATCAAAGTGATTCTGACTTCAGTATTGCCGGCAGCTGAATTTCCGTGGAGACGGGAGATTAAAGATGCTCCTCAAAAGATTCAGTCATTGAATGCCCGCATAGAAGCTTACGCCAAAGCTAATAAAATTCCGTTTGTGAATTATTATCAGCCAATGGTGGTGGGCGAGAATAAGGCCTTGAATCCTCAATATACGAAAGATGGAGTACATCCGACAGGAGAAGGATATGATATTATGGAAGCACTCATTAAACAGGCTATTGAAAAAGCGCTTTAATTATAGATAGAGTGCAGATAAAAATGCCCTTTGATAAGATTTCAAGGGGTATTTTTTGTAGGATTGGAAGATGCTAAGATGGGGTATGGGCATAAAAAAAAGGAGCAACGCCTTGCTCCAACCTTTGTTAACCTTAAATCTAATACTATGAAAAACACAGTGCAAAGATACGGGCTTTTGCGAAATCTGCAAATTATTTCTCTTAAATAGGTGTTTTTATAACACTAATTAGCAAAAGTACGGGTTTCTTATAGATTTATTGATATTTATAAGCCGTTTATCCCCACTTTTCTTTCATCAAATCTTCCAGTTTCAGCAGCTCATTCCGATATTGCGCAGCTTCGATAAATTCCAGTTTCTTGGCTGCCTCTTGCATTAGTTTGCGGGTACGTTCGATGCTCTTTTCCATTTGCGCTTTGCTCATATATTGTACGATTGGGTCGGCTGCGATATTAGGTGAAGAAGGTTCCACATAAGCGTGTTGTTCTTTCAGCAACTCATCGGCTTCGGAACCTGGACTGCCAAATACAGACAAGTTTCTCGCCTTTTTGATTTGTTGTGGGGTGATGCCGTTCGCTTCATTATAAGCGAGCTGTTTCTCGCGTCGACGGTTTGTTTCATCGATCGTAAGCCGCATACTGTCTGTTATTTTATCTGCATACATGATTACTTTTCCATTGACATTACGGGCAGCACGTCCGGCGGTCTGTGTCAGGGAACGGTGTGAACGGAGGAAGCCTTCCTTATCCGCATCAAGGATAGCAACAAGTGATACTTCCGGAAGGTCAAGCCCCTCACGAAGCAGGTTGACCCCGATAAGTACGTCATAAACTCCTTGCCGGAGATCATCCATAATCTTCACACGTTCCAGTGTGTCGACATCACTATGGATATAGGTACATCTCACATTATTATTAAGAAGGTATTCTGTCAGCTTCTTCCGCCATACGTTTCGTAAGTGTCGTTACAAGTACCCGTTCTTCTTTTTCAATACGGAGCTGGATTTCTTCCATTAAATCGTCAATTTGATTGAGACTCGGACGTACTTCGATGATAGGATCAAGCAGACCGGTAGGACGAATCACCTGTTCCACGACGATTCCTTCCGACTGTATCAGCTCATAATCCGCCGGTGTAGCACTGACGTAGATCACTTGTTTTGCCATCTCCTCAAATTCTTCAAATTTCAGAGGGCGGTTGTCCATGGCGGCAGGCAGTCGGAACCCATATTCTACCAGATTGATTTTACGGGCACGGTCTCCTCCATACATGGCGCGAATTTGTGGTACGCTAACATGACTTTCGTCAATAACAATCAAGAAATCGTCCGGGAAGAAATCGAGAAGGCAGTAAGGACGGGTGCCGGCACTCCGACCATCGAAGTAACGTGAATAGTTCTCAATCCCGGAACAGTGCCCTAACTCCCGGATCATTTCCATGTCATACGTAACTCGCTCGTACAATCGTTTCGCTTCATATTCTTTGCCGATAGATTCGAAGAACGCTACTTGTTTGGTCAAGTCGTCCTCTATTTCGTGGATGGCACGAAGAGTGGCTTCCTTGGTGGTCATAAATAAGTTGGCGGGATAGATCTTATAGGCTTCGAAAGGAGCGGTAGTCACCCCGGTAATCGGGTCCACTTCTTCTATACCATCAATCTCGTCTCCCCAGAAAGTGACACGAAGCAGAGTGTCTGAGTACGCAAGGAAAATGTCGACCGTGTCTCCTTTAACGCGGAAGTTGCCACGATTCAAATCGATATCATTACGGACATACAGGCTGTCCACAAGACGACGCAGAAAAACATTACGGTCAAGCATTCGTCCCCGTTCAATTTCGATTACATTTTTATAGAAATCTGACGGATTTCCCATACCGTATATACAGGATACAGAGGACACGACTACCACATCTTTCCGGCCTGAAAGCAGGGAGGAGGTAGCGGCGAGACGTAACTTGTCAATCTCGTCATTGATGGCGAGATCCTTTTCTATATAGGTATCTGAATTTGGCAGATAGGCTTCCGGCTGATAGTAGTCATAGTAAGAAACGTAATATTCTACCGCGTTGTTTGGGAAAAATCCCTTGAACTCACTGTAGAGCTGGGCAGCCAATGTTTTGTTGTGGCTCAAAATCAACGTAGGCTTATTGATATTGGCGATCACATTGGCAATGGTGAACGTTTTTCCCGACCCGGTAACCCCCAATAAAGTCTGTGCGGGAACTCCTTGAAGTACCCCCTCAGTAAGCTGGGCGATCGCTTCCGGTTGATCCCCGGTAGGTTTGTAAGCTGATGTTAGTTCAAAATTCATAGTTAAATCCTAAAAAGTGGAGCAATATTCGGCAAAATAATTGAGATAACAAATCATTTTTCCAAATAAATCCTTTACTTTGCAACATATTAATATCATGAAACAGATTCATACAACTAATAATACCAAGAGCACATGATTTGGAATGAGAGCATTGAGTGTATGGACCGCGAAAGTCTTCGCAAGATTCAAAGCATACGACTCAAGAAAATTGTAGATTACGTTTATCACAACACCCCTTCTATCGGAAGAAAATGCAGGAAATGGGTATCACCCCCGATGACATCAACACGATTGATGATATTGTGAAACTGCCGTTTACCACGAAACATGATTTAAGAGATAATTATCCGTTCGGACTTTGTGCCGTGCCGATGAGCCAAATCGTACGTATTCATGCTTCTTCCGGTACAACCGGAAAACCGACCGTTGTGGGATATACCCGTAAGGATCTTTCTTCGTGGGCGGAATGTATATCGCGTGCTTTTACCGCTTATGGAGCCGGGCGCTCAGATATATTTCAGGTATCCTATGGTTACGGACTGTTCACGGGCGGCCTGGGAGCACACGCAGGAGCTGAGAATATTGGTGCCTCTGTTATTCCGATGTCCAGCGGTAACACAGAAAAGCAGATTACCTTGATGCACGATTTTGGATCGACCGTGCTGTGCTGTACTCCTTCGTATGCACTTTATCTGGCAGATGCCATTAAAGATTCCGGCTACCCGCGGGAGGAATTCCAACTGAAAGTGGGAGCCTTCGGTGCGGAGCCCTGGACGGAGAATATGCGTCATGAAATCGAAGAAAAACTGGTATCAAAGCATATGATATCTACGGACTGAGTGAGATAGCCGGACCGGGTGTAGGTTACGAATGTGAATGTCAGCATGGTACGCACTTGAATGAGGATCATTATTTCCCTGAAATTATTGATCCGAATACATTGCAGTCGGTAGAACCCGGACAGACGGGCGAACTGGTATTTACGCACCTGACAAAGGAAGGGATGCCATTGCTTCGTTATCGTACTCGTGACTTAACGGCTTTACATTATGATAAATGCTCCTGCGGGCGTACATTGGTTCGTATGGACCGCATCCTGGGACGTAGTGACGATATGCTGATTATCCGTGGTGTCAATGTATTCCCGACTCAGATCGAGTCCGTCATTCTTGAGATGGAAGAATTCGAACCACATTATTTGTTGATAGTGGGGCGTGAAAACAATACCGATACGATGGAACTTCAGGTAGAAGTGCGCCCGAATTTCTATTCGGATGAGATTAACCGTATGTTGGCATTGAAGAAGAAACTGGCAGGACGTCTGCAAAGTGTACTTGGACTGGGAGTCAATGTGAAACTGGTAGAGCCGCGTAGCATTGAACGTAGCGTGGGCAAAGCTAAACGAGTGATTGATAACAGAAAAATTTAAAATAGGTAATAGGTAAATTATCGTAGCTGCAACATGGAAGTGATGGATAACCTAAAACTTTAAACTTAATTAAAACTTTACGATAATGGTAGCAAAACAACTTTCTATTTTTTTGGAAAACAAGTCCGGCCGTTTGACGGAAGTGACTGAAGTGCTGGCAAAAGAGAACATCAACCTTTCTGCCTTGTGCATTGCCGAAAATGCTGATTTTGGTATTCTGCGTGGAATTGTATCCGATCCGGATAGAGCATACTAAGCCTTTAAAAAGATAATCATTTTGCCGTGAATATAACAGATGTGGTCGGCATTAGCTGTCCGAATGTGCCGGGAGCTTTGGCAAAGGTACTGGGATATCTTGTCGGCAGAAGGGGTCTTTATTGAGTATATGTACTCATTTGCCAATAATAACGTGGCCAACGTCGTGATTCGTCCCAGTAATATGGATAAATGTATTGAAGTACTGAAAGAAAAGAAAGTCGACCTGTTGGCGGCAAGCGATTTGTACAAGCTGTAACCGGACGGCTGAAATAAGCGACGGTGAACGAATGAATTGTAAAATAATATAGCGGTGAATAGGTTGCGCTTTTAAGTGATCGTTCACCGTGTTTATTCACCGTTATTGTTTCCGGTTCGCCGTTATTTTCTCTTTCGTCGATGTTTAACGCCTTTTATGTATTAAAAAACATAGATTAATTGGTTAATTCCCCGCGAATAAGTAACTTTGCGCAATATTTTTTAAATAGGATGAAGAAAAATATCATTATAACTTTGCTCGCAGCAGCCTCTCTGACATCGTGTGGAGAGTACAATAAATTGCTGAAAAGTACCGATTACGAATATAAGTACGAGGCCGCCAAAAACTATTTTGCTAAAGGGCAGTATAACCGCTCAGCTACCTTGCTGAACGAATTAATAATCCTTAAGGGAACCGATAAAGCGGAAGAGTCCCTGTATATGTTGGGTATGAGTTACTATAATCAGAAAGATTATCAGACAGCTGCCCAGACGTTTATCACCTATTTTAACACTTATCCGCGTGGAACTTTCACTGAACTGGCACGTTTCCATGCAGGTAAATCCCTGTTCCTGGATACTCCGGAACCACGTTTGGATCAATCAAGCACCTATCAGGCTATCCAGCAACTGCAGATGTTTATGGAGTATTTCCCGAACAGCACAAAGAAGCAGGAAGCACAAGATATGATTTTTGCTTTACAGGATAAACTGGTATTGAAAGAACTCTATTCTGCAAAAGTTGTATTATAATCTGGGTAACTATCTGGGTAATAACTATGAATCCTGTGTAATTACAGCTCAGAATG
>VOFJ01002391.1_pt1 | contig 35484 bp, 42 predicted proteins | sample 5384081 | NCBI WGS metagenome assembly VOFJ01 (sample SAMN12384729, study PRJNA508395) | human gut metagenome | isolation source: healthy gut I | host: Homo sapiens
CTGTCTACTACTGCAACGCCCTGTCAGGTTTATTTTTCTTTTGAGTACCGTAGCCTACCACCACCACTTCTTCCAGCGTAGCCGTATCCTCCCGGAGTATTACTCTCGAAGATTTCTGCAAGTCGGAGACTTTAATTTCTTTCTTCTCAAATCCAATATAGGACACAACGACTAGGGCATTGGCCGGAACCGAAGATAATGTAAATTCACCATCCAAATTCGTGATCGTTCCCATAGACTGTCCCATCACCTGTACACTGGCACCGATTACCGGGTCACCGTTCACATCGACCACTTTCCCCGTAACCCGATGTAAAGGCTGCGATGGGCCGGCAGTAGTATTACGTTCTGTTTTCTTTGTGATGATAATCATCCGGTTTTGTAGTTTATACTCTACATCCTTATCCAAAACAGTAGCAAGCACATTATTAACAGTTGCCTGCTGAAAGGAAGCCGTTATCTTCTTGTTTTCATTAACCTCGTCCGTTTTATAGATAATGGAGAGTACTTCGTCTGCCGCTCAACTTCTTTCAATACCGCCTTCAGCGGCTCATTTTTAAAGACCTTTTGTAACTGTCTGCGCCCGTAGTGACTGGACGCCCAAACACAACAGAATCAGGAGAAACAGTCTAAAAAATGAGTTTCTTCGGTCATTCATAATTTTATCAATTGTTGTTACAATTTAAAAGTGATTTATATTTAAGGATATATATATTCGATTGTAGTATTTCTCTGAATCGCTTCTATAAGATAAAACAACTCATCATTCATCTGCCCAACCCCTATAAAAGCAAAAAAGCAGATTATTTCTGCTTTTTGTATCGACTGGCTTTATTTATTCAGACCACTGGAATATCGGATAACCGTTCGTTCCTTTTTTCCAAAGATTCGGATTCCAGGCTACGATGATATTCCCCAGTTCTTCCGCTGACTTCGCCACTCCGTGAAAAGTTGTTCCCGTGGCTGATGATTCGTCTGATGCGGTAATCGTTTTTCATTCACTTTGAGTACAATACTTTCGCAGGTGTAACAATTCTCATAACTGCCTAATGAAGCAGAGACCCCAACAATGCGTCCTACGGTTGACGAAGCATCCACTCCGGTCAAGTTACTCCATGCTGCGCTGTTCTTGATAGCAATGTCACAACTTTTTGTCGATTTGTCCCAAAATACCGCCTACGCCTCCTTTAGTTGCACTGACTGCTCCGTATGCATAGCAGTTCTCAATAAATCCGCCGACACCTACTTTTCCGTCCGGCAATACCGCCTGCTTTTCCGCCACTTGCCGCCTGATCGCTGACCGTTGCATTTGAATAACAGTTCTTTATATAACTTTCTTGCCCATCATAGCTATTTGCCAATACACCGGCTATTCCACCTGCCGCACCAGAACCGATTACTTTCGCCGGTCGTATAGCAGTTCACAATTCTTCCTGTCTTATTTCCGTTACCTTTATCTTTAAGTCCGAGATAACCGGTAATAATTCCAATCCCCTGCCGAGCAGATGATACAGAAGCATTCACAAAGCCCACATTACGACAATCACCGCACAATACTCCGAAGAAACTTGGATAATCACCGGCAGAACATTTGAAGTTCTTAATGACATGGCTGTCTCCGTCAAAATCTATTTCATAAGGAAAATCACCGGAACCATTCAACGACTGCCAGTCATCAATGCCTGCCATATCAATATCAGCACCTAACTGGAAATAAACTTTTTTACTCCCGATTTCAACACACTACGCATATTTCTGATCTGCGTAGCATTCATTATCATATAAGGTTTTGCTGTCCGTTCCGTTTCCTTTCTCGAACAAACCGCCGGCACCGTCTCCGTCACCATCACTATTTCCGTCATCCGTTTCCGTTTTTTCGAACGGAACACGAGTGTATGAGTCCAAAGGATTAGGGTCAGAACACGAGATTGCAACAGATGCCATCATCAACAGCATCCCAAATCTGCCTATTTGAGTAATATTCATACTTGATTTCTTTACAATTAAACATTGAGTTCTTATCTTATATATATATCCTTTTCCTTATATTCTACTTTGATAGGTATGATTTCTTTCAGTGCGTCCATTACATCTACGATTGTCTCTTTATTACGCAACGAAACACGGAACTTCATATCGCCCAATTTCTCCGACTCTAACTGAATATGCACATCGTACTGACGTGAAAGCTTCTTCACCATCTCTCCTAACGTAATGTCATCATATTCAATCCTGTCTTCCGCCCACGCCATTGCCTGACGTGCATTTACCTTCTTTCCTTTCAACTGTCCTGTTGCCAAATCCAGAGAAATAGATTCTCCCGGAGATATCCGTATCTGATCTTTTTATAATTCAACTCTACCGCTCCTTCCAGCAAGGTGGTTGTTATATACGAATCGTCCGAATAGGCAGATACATTAAATTTCGTACCTTTCACCACCACATCATATTCATGCGTCTTTACCGTAAATTGCTTTCCATTCTGTTTAGTCACCTCAAAAAATACCCCTCTCCTTCCAAAGGCTCCACCACCCGGTCGGCTGTATTAAAATGATTCGAATATCTTAATACGGAACCTGCATTCAGCCATACAACCGTACCATCCGAAAGCTGTATCTTACTTTTTATCCCCCAACGGAGCCTTCGCAAACAAAGAAAGTCTTTGGCGTAAACAAGTAAATAGCCTGTTGAATACCCAACGTAGTACCGACAATCAATGCTATAACGGCAGCAATACGGGCTATCTTCCATATACCAGGTTTCGACTTTTTTCAATAACGGAACAATCGCTTCCTGCGTATACATCTTATGCTTCAAAACTTCCCATTCGGCATCTGTCTCCGAATCGGTATTCCGGTGATTCATCCATTCTCTCCCATTGACGGAACCTGCCATAGCCACCTTCCACCTGTTCGATATATTCGAACAGATTCTTTTAAAATAAAATTTCTTGATATGCGTCCTTCAAAATACTGAATAGCCAATTCACGGATATTTTCTTCTTGCTTCATGATATTCACTTTCTATAAGATGTAACAACCCATATTTCTTTTTACCCAACCTCTGAAACAAAAAAGCAGAAAAAAACTTTCCTGCTTCTTATTCTTTATATAACCGAAGAGTGCATTGATTATTTCTGCTCCATCATCAGCCATGCCAATATCACTATATACAGATCCACCGGATAGCGTTCGCTGAAATGCCGGGAGAAATATTGCAAAGCCCTTGCTATATGCTTTTCGACTGCTGTGGTAGATATTTGTAGTTTTTCTGCGATTTCTCTGTTCTTCAATCCCTGAAACGGCTTAACAAAAAAAAATCTCACGCGACCTATCCGGTAACTGATTAAGCACAAAAGGGCAATCTGCTCCTGCAATTCTTTGTATAATAATTTATGTTCTGCATCCTGCATAAAGTCTGCATAGTAGAGTCTTTCTTCCCCATCCACCTTTGCCAGGTACTCCACCCGGTACTTTTCAACAATCGAGCGATGCTTCAGATAATTTAGACATCCATTGCGGACCATAGAGAAAAGAAGAGAAGTAAGTGAGAAGGCAGATAACATTTCGCGACGTTCCCAAAATCGTAAGAAACACTCTTGAATAATATCACGAACCGTTTCTTCATCTTCTATAAAACGAATAGCATACCCTCGCAAACGAGGATAATAACTCTTGAACAGAAACTCAAAAGCCTGCATTATTGCCTCTTTTCAGGCTCTCCCAATAATTGTTTATCATCCATGAAATCTACCATAGTTTAGAAATTTATGCGCAAAGGTACGGGTCAACAGTTAACAAAGTGATGACAATATTATGAATATTTTTTCAATAAATCAAATTTGAGGTACTTTTTATAAAACGCCAAAAAGGAAGTTTTCAATAATAGGATACAAAAAAGGGTCAGTTACTGACCCTTTTTTTCTATTAATTCATGGTTTCCCACTTATTGCATATACAATCTGTCAATAAGAAAGTTTTCCTTATTCTTCATCCATTAGGATTTCCAGAATCTGACAAGCAGCCTTTTCGCTACCGGAGTACCGGGACCGAAGATGGCAGCTACACCTGCCTTGTAAAGGAAGTCATAGTCTTGTGCGGGAATTACACCACCGGCAATCACTACAATGTCTTCACGACCCAGCTTTTTCAGTTCTTCCATAATCTGCGGAATCAATGTCTTGTGTCCGGCAGCCAATGAAGAAACACCTACTACGTGAACGTCGTTTTCTACAGCTTCGCGAGCAGCTTCCGCCGGAGTCTGGAACAACGGTCCCATGTCTACGTCGAAGCCACAGTCTGCATAACCGGTTGCTACCACTTTGGCACCGCGGTCGTGACCGTCCTGTCCCATCTTTGCAACCATGATACGAGGTTGACGTCCCTCTTTCTTAGCAAACTTCTCAGCCAGTTCACATGCACGCTTGAAGTCGCCATCGTTTTTACTTTCTGATGAATACACGCCTGATATTGTTCTAATTATTGCTTTATAACGTCCTACAATCTTTTCGCAAGCATAGGAGATTTCACCCAGCGTTGCACGAACACGAGCAGCTTCTACAGCCAGTTCCAGCAAGTTACCCTTACCGGTCTCCACGCATTCGGTGATGGCTGCCAGTGCTTTGTCCACTTCTGCCTGGTTACGTCCTTCTTTCAAACGTTTCAGGTTCTCGATCTGTTCAAGACGAACTGCCGTGTTATCAATCTCAAGGATATCAATCGGAGCTTCTTTTTCCAGACGATATTTGTTCACACCGACAATAGTCTGAGAACCGCTGTCGATACGGGCCTGTGTACGAGCAGCAGCCTCTTCGATACGCATCTTAGGAATACCGGTTTCGATAGCTTTCGCCATACCACCCAGTTTTTCAACTTCCTCGATACGTTCCCAAGCCTTGTGAGCCAGTTCGTTGGTCAGAGCTTCTACGTAGTAAGAACCGCCCCATGGGTCAACGTTCTTACAGATATAGGTTTCTTCCTGAATATAAATCTGAGTATTACGGGCAATACGTGCGGAGAAGTCTGTCGGAAGGGCAATAGCCTCATCCAGCGCATTGGTATGCAAAGACTGTGTATGTCCCAAAGCGGCAGCCATAGCTTCGATACAAGTACGTCCTACGTTATTGAACGGATCTTGTTCTGTCAGCGACCAGCCGGAAGTCTGAGAGTGTGTACGCAATGCCAGTGACTTCGGATTCTTCGGATTGAATTGTTTTACAATCTTAGCCCACAACATACGGGCAGCACGCATCTTCGCGATTTCCATGAAGTGATTGGTACCAATCGCCCAGAAGAAAGACAGACGGGGAGCGAACGCATCGATATCGATACCTGCCGCTGTTCCGGCACGCAGATATTCAAGACCGTCGGCCAATGTATAAGCCATTTCGATATCGGCCGTCGCACCTGCTTCCTGCATGTGGTAACCGGAGATAGAGATGGAGTTGAACTTCGGCATCTTCTGCGAAGTATATTCGAAAATATCGGAAATAATCTTCATAGAGAATGCAGGCGGATAGATATAGGTATTACGCACCATGAACTCTTTCAGAATATCATTCTGGATAGTACCGGCCATTTCTTCGAGTTTAGCACCCTGTTCCAGACCTGCATTAATATAGAATGCCATAATCGGAAGTACCGCACCGTTCATCGTCATAGACACGGACATCTTGCTCAAAGGAATACCGTCGAACAAAACTTTCATGTTTTCGAGCGAGCAGATAGATACACCAGCCTTACCTACGTCACCTACCACACGTTCGTGATCGGGGTCATAACCGCGGTGAGTAGCCAAGTCGAATGCTACGGACAAACCTTTCTGACCGGAAGCCAGATTACGGCGATAAAATGCATTGGATTCTTCGGCGGTAGAGAATCCGGCATACTGACGGATAGTCCAGGGGCGAAGAGTGTACATCACTGAATACGGACCACGCAGATAAGGAGGAAGTCCGGCAGCATAGCCGAGGTGTTCCATTCCTTCGAGGTCCTCTTTTGTATAAACAGGCTTCACGTCAATGTGTTCCGGTGTATTCCAATCAGCGGAAATACCGTTAGCCTTTTGCCATTCAGCACCGTTAGCGGGCTGAAATGCAGCATATATATCTAAGTTTTTAAAATCTTTTCTCATCTTACTTCAATAGTTTGGCGTTAAACTCTTTCAAGGTATCCAATACGTTGACACGCACGTGGATGAAGTTCTCGATACCTGCTGCCTTCAGTTCATCCATACAGGCGGGAGCACCTGCTACGATAAACATAGCGCGGCCGTTCAATGCATGGTATGCCGGAACCGCATATTCTGCATATTCGTCATCGCTTGAACAGAGGACTACAATGTCAGCTTTAGCAGCCATAGCAGCTTCTACTCCGGCTTCCACCGTTTCGAATCCGAGGTTGTCAATAACTTCATATCCGGCACAAGCGAGGAAGTTGCAAGAGTATTGCGCACGTGCCTGACGCATAGCCAGATTACCGATAGTCAGCATGAGAACGCTTTCGGACGTTTGCCGGAAGCTTCCGTTTCAAGGCGTAATGCCTCAAATTCGCTGGCAGCACGGTCAAATACCAAAGTATCCACATCTTTCTCGCAAGTATGAGCACCACCTCCGCAGCAGCATTTAGCTTCTATCGGCTGTTTCTCGCCTGCTTTTTCATTGAAGTTCGGGAACTGGTTGGTACCCAGCAGCACTTCACGACGTTGAGCAACTGCTTTATGACGAGCCTTGTTGCTTTCGTTCACTGCTGCCTGAACTGTACCGGCTTTCAGTGCAGCATAGAAACCGCCTGCCTCTTCTACGGCAAGGAAGAGTTCCCAAGCCTGTTTTGCAATAGCCACAGTCAGATTCTCGATATAATAAGAACCGGCAGCAGGGTCGATCACCTTATCAAAATGAGATTCTTCTTTCAGTAACAACTGCTGGTTACGTGCAAGGCGTTCAGAGAATTCATCCGGAGTCGAATAGGTCTTATCGAACGGAACCACTGTCATTGAATCCACACCGGCCAATGCAGCACTCATCGCTTCAGTCTGTGTACGAAGCAAGTTCACATGAGCATCAAACAAAGTAAGATTGAAAGTGGAAGTTTCGGCATGAACCGCCATCTTCGCAGCACAACGACATTCTCCATTAGCACCCTTATTGTCGCAATCACGCAGGCATTCAGGATGGTAGGAAGCTACGATGTTTGCCCACAGCATACGTGCTGCACGGAATTTTGCAATTTCAAGGAAGTAGTTGGAACTGATACCGAAGTTGAACTTAATTTTCTTGGCTACTGTAGCAGCAGGGATACCTGCGTCTGTCAGCTGGTTCATGTATTCATTACCCCATGCCAATGCATAGCCCAGTTCCTGAGAAATGTAAGCTCCGGCATTGTTCAGCGAGATTGCATTTACATTCAGTACACGATAGAAAGGAAGCGGTTGGATAGCTTCGATCAGGGCTTTGGCAGTTTGAACCATATCGCCTTTTTCTTTACCGCGAGTCAGCATCTTGTTAAAGAAGTCATAATTGACAGAACCTCTCAGTTTCTTCACATCATAATCCTTCTTCTGGAAATAAGCTACCAGCAGACCGGCCAATTCAACCACATGTCCCTGACAAGTAGAGAAGTTCAGTTCTACACACTCAGCCTGAATATCATTCAACAGTGTTTCAATGTATTCCGCATTGAGTTCTTTCGCTTTTACGTGGAAAGAAAGTGAGTCAACACCTTTGTTCAGAATATCCAGTGCTTTGGCATTGGCTTCCTTCGGGCATTCTACTTTGATTTCCTGACGAACCAACCACTCATTATTGTCTTTCTTGGTTCCCCTCAGATAAGGAAATTCTCCAGGAAGTGCATCAGTAGTTTTTAAATCCTCCAGATCTTCCATCCGGTAAAAAGGTTTCACTTTAAACCCTTCGTTTGTTTTCCAAACGAGCTTCTTCTCAAAATCAGCACCTTTTAAATCGGCTGTAACCTTCTCCATCCATTGTTCGGTGGAGGCAGGAGAAAAGTCTGAGAAGAGTTTTTCTTTTTTGTCTGCCATAGTTTATTTAAAATTAAAACAAGATTAATATTGTCTTTATTTTTATCTATCTCTTTCTAAATGTCCGTTGTTCGACTTGCAAATATAATTAATAAGTTCGAACGATTCTTCTTTTTTAGAAAAAATTCGCACTACAGGTTACAGAGAGAAAATGAAGAATGATAAACTAAGAATGAAGAATCTCCATGCAACTTAAAGCTAAACGAAGCAAATTCCTCATTCTTCATTTTTAGTTCTCCTTTTATTTGATTAGCTCCGATGTAATGAGTAATTTTGCACCCGTTTTTAGAAGAACATTATAAAAACTACTAATATTTATGGATTGGTTACAAAGTTTATTGTGGGACCCTAGCTCTGTGGCACACATTGTATTCCTCTACGCTTTTGTAGTGGCAGCCGGTGTGTATCTCGGTAAAATAAAGATATTCGGAGTATCTTTGGGAGTCACTTTTGTTTTGTTTGCCGGCATCCTAATGGGACATTTCGGCTTCACAGCCGATACACACATCCTACATTTCATCCGAGAATTCGGATTGATCTTGTTCGTATTCTGTATCGGTCTTCAGGTGGGGCCATCGTTCTTCTCTTCTTTCAAAAAGGGGGGAATGACATTGAACCTGTTGGCTGTAGGCATCGTAGTGTTAAATATTGCTGTTGCATTGGGGCTTTATTACCTCTGGAACGGCCGTGTAGAACTGCCGATGATGGTGGGTATCCTTTATGGAGCAGTGACAAATACTCCGGGACTTGGTGCTGCCAATGAGGCTCTGAATCAGTTGCAGCTATACCGGTCCGCAGATTGCTCTCGGTTATGCTGTGCGTATCCCCTAGGTGTGGTAGGTATTATCGGTTCTATCATCGCTATCCGTTACATCTTCCGCGTCAATATGACCAAAGAGGAAGAGAGCCTGAAAACTCAGAGCGGAGACGCGCACCACAAGCCGCACATGATGAGCCTTGAGGTACGCAATGAGTCTATCAGCGGAAAAACACTGATTGAAATCAAAGAATTTCTGGGACGCAACTTTGTTTGCTCCCGTATCCGTCACGAAGGACACGTAAGTATTCCGAACCACGAGACGATATTCAATATGGGCGACCAATTGTTTATTGTCTGTTCGGAAGAAGATGCTCCCGCCATCACCGTATTTATCGGAAAAGAAGTGGAACTCGACTGGGAAAAACAAGACCTCCCAATGGTTTCCCGTCGTATTCTGGTTACCAAACCGGAAATTAACGGAAAAACACTAGGTTCTATGCACTTCCGTAGTATGTATGGGGTCAATGTCACTCGTATCAACCGTTCCGGTATGGACCTGTTTGCCGATCCGAACCTGATATTGCAGGTAGGTGACCGCGTAATGGTAGTAGGTCAGCAAGATGCGGTAGAGCGTGTAGCTGGTGTTTTGGGTAACCAACTGAAACGTTTGGACACACCGAATATCGTTACTATCTTCGTAGGTATCTTCTTAGGTATTCTTTTAGGAAGTCTCCCGATTGCATTCCCCGGTATGCCGACTCCTCTGAAATTAGGTTTGGCCGGCGGTCCGCTGGTGGTAGCTATCCTGATCGGACGTTTCGGACACAAACTTCATTTGGTGACTTACACCACAATGAGTGCCAACCTGATGCTGCGCGAAATCGGTATTGTGCTATTCCTTGCCAGTGTAGGTATAGATGCGGGTGCCAATTTTGTGCAAACAGTTGTAGAAGGCGACGGCTTACTGTATGTAGGCTGTGGTTTCCTGATCACTGTCATCCCGTTGCTTATCATCGGTGCAATTGCAAGACTATATTATAAGGTAAACTACTTCACTCTGATGGGATTGATAGCCGGTAGTAATACGGACCCTCCCGCATTGGCTTATGCCAATCAGGTGACATCCAGTGATGCACCGGCAGTAGGATATTCTACTGTTTATCCATTATCTATGTTCCTTCGTATCTCTTGACGGGACAGATGATATTACTGGCGATGATGTAAAGCGAACTAATTTAATTAATAAATAAAGCCGACCAAATTCAGAAAGAATTTAGCCGGCTTTATTATTATCGGGATTTTGTTTTCTTCTTCAATTACATTCCAATCTGTAGTTTTTTAGCCACAAACTCTTCCACAAACCGCACCGTCTCTTCAATTCCCAAAGAAGAGGAATCAACACACAAATGATAAGTAGCCGCTGCTCCCCATGTCTTATAACTGTAGTAATTATAATACTCCGAACGTCTCTTATCCGCTTTTTCTATCATCTCTTCTGCCGCCTCCTCATCAATACGATGCATCTGACATAACCGTGCGATACGATCTTCTTTAGTAGCCGAGATAAAGACATTTGCACAACGGGGATGTTCCCGTAAAATATAGTCGGCACAACGTCCGACGAACACACAGGATTTCTCTGCCGCCAGACGACGGATAACATCACTCTGCACCTTAAATAAAGCATCATTGCTCAGACAGTTGGTACATGGCATTGCCCCTTCACTGATGAAAGGAAAACGCATACCGAACAGTCCGCCGATAATGCCTTGCGAGGCTTTTTCATCAGCTTTTTCGAAGAACTCCTTACATAAGCCGCTCTCTTCGGAAGCCAGATTGATCAGTTCCTTATCATAAAAGTCGATTCCCAAACGGGCAGCCAACTTCTCTCCTATTTCTTTTCCGCCGCTACCTAACTGGCGACCGATATTGATAACATAATTACCGCTCATAGTACATTTTGTTTTATGGTTTGATAGCAAACATACGACTTTTTTTCTAAAAAAGATGCACCATTATACAAAAGTTATATTTAAAAGAAGCAATCGGAAAGCATCCTTTTTTCATATATACTCTGCCAATAATACATCTACATGGCACAGGAGTCCGGCTATCACCCACCTATTTTTTTCTTCTTGCCCCACTTAGGAGTTATACCGATAAAGAACTCAAAGCTAATTCCCGGCATCGGACGGGATAATACCGAAAGATACTCTTCGTCAAAGAGATTATTGACTGTCCCTTTCAAGGATAAATCTGCCCAACGGAGTGAAAATCCTTTTTTCAAGGGTTACGTTGCTCATGAGATAGGGTGGGAGGTGTCCCGTATAGGATACAGCATTACTCGTCATTGTATAACGTTCGCTATAGTAACACCATTTATAAAGAAGCCCCCCAACTGCGATATGTCAGCCTGCCTGATAACGTAGCTGAATATTCGGGTATGTATGGTAACTGCTTCCCTACTGACTGGTCAGCCTTGCTCGTAGGTTCACCTTCATTAATAGAAGGAGTCCACGCAAATGTTCCATTTAATCCAAGCTTCCATGCTTTATCAATTGCAACTGCATAATCAGCTCTGTACTTCCACGCCATAGGCGTGTACTTTTTAAGATTAACGGGGGAATAAAATCCCTTCGACGTAGGTAGCCAAATAATCCAGTCGTTTATATGTTGATCGAAACCAGGAAGCCGAACCGGATAATGTATAAACATTATCCTTATCCACAGAAAAGGACAGCCCCGTTTCGTAAGTAAATCCACTTTCATTATTCAATGCCGGATTGCCACCCGGCAAAAAAATTAAAGGTCATTCAATGTCGGAAAACGATAATTACGGGTAATAGAAGCCTTTGCCATTATATTGCCTCTTTTAGAAAGAACATAATCTACAAAAAAAGGCAGGAATAACCGGTGCCCATTTAGTCCCGAACATCTCTCCCCGCAGGACCAATGACATACCCAACCGATTGACCGGCTGCCATTTCAATGAGACATTACCCGACAACTCAATACGTCCTTTATCAAAATAAACAATAGAATCATTCTTCCTTCCCTGACCATACTTATCGTTCTTATTATCATCTTTATTCAGATCTTTATCCAAACTATTCACCAAATGCTGATGAGCCGACACACCCGCCGTCAAAAAAGGAGTTTATCTGAGAAAAAATACTCTCCATCCAACTGCCCGTAGAAAGTATTGACTTTACTACGTGAACGGGTCATTGTAGCCATTATACCATTTCCCAAATCCCGCTTATAGTCGTACGCCAACCATGTATGCACATAACCTCCCCTTGCCGATACTTTCCAGTTTTCACGCGTATGATCCCATGATAAAACACTTCGCAGTGTATGTTCCCGTTGTCGGTTCTCGAAATCCATAAGATCACCCTGATCGGTCGTCAGTAATGCCAGTTCACGGTTAGAATCAGTATACCACGCATTCAGTCCGAAGCGATCACCTTTACCCGTATTGTAATATACCTCCTGTAAAATGTGCAGATCTTTGTATGCACCACTACGATTACGTTCTATGGGATAATACTGTTCGATTATATTATATTTATCATCATAAACATTTTCTTTCTTATCATGATTACGATATTTATAATCATTAGGTGATGATTGATAGACTGCACGTGTTGAAATCTGCCAATGTTTATCTCCATAACTCAATCGCAGAAACTCATCGAAGGTACTAAATGAACCGATACCTTGAACATATTGCATTCCGAAGCCTTCTTGATGAGCAGGCACTGTAGATAATTTCACCAATCCTCCCAAACCACCACCAGTCATATTCACCGACGAAGTTCCATGAAACAAAGAAGCATCATCAATAAAATAAGATGGAATCATCGAAAAGTCAGTCATCCCCAACATTGGATTGTTGATACGCATACCGTTCCATGTTACCTGTGTATGCGAAGCAGACGTTCCCCGAAATGAAACGGTAGAAAGCGTAGCCCGTCCATAGTTTTTCACAAAAAATAGAGGAATTGAAAGTGAGTATATCAGCCATAGACAAAGCGATATTCTCTTTAAGAACAAGCGAATCAAATCTGGTCTGCTGTACGCCTATACCTTTCATCGGGCGCTTTCCTAAAAATTTCCACTTCACGAATGACAACTCCCTTTTCCGCCCAATTCTTATTGTCGCTGCTGTGTTGTTGTCCACTCATTATAGATGGAAGTAATAAAAGAACTCCTACAAACTGCACTAATAATATATTTCTCCTCATATTCTTCTCTACCGATTACTTCCAACAAAATGCTCCGGGAATAATCCCTACATAAAACTCATCCACAAGTTCCCCATCTTTCGTATAGCGATAAATCATCCCCTGTTGCTGATAGTCAATAGCATCAGCCACATAGACATCTCCATTCTTCGGACTAACCGTCAGACCATAATACTTCGTATCACGATACTTGAGGAAAGGACGTACGGGGACACGCTCCGCATCAACAGACATACGCCAAATATCTTTGTTAATCCAGTAAAGTTCATCACCCGCACCATTAAGCTGTACTTCCGAAGGAGCATCTCCCAACTGAAACTTAAATTGTTTCTCTATCTTGAATGTTTCGGCATCAATGCAATAAAGCGATGGCTCCTCATACCCGTATGGACTTCCTTTATACCCTCCATCAGTAATCGTCCACATCTTGAAGTTCTTATCCATAACGAGAGAAGTAGGTTGTATACCTACAGTAAGCTGATCTACCACCTTGTCCGTTGTAGTATCTATCTTTAATATACGATTCTGATAAGACCAGCAATTTACATACACATATTTGCCATATTGTACCATCTGTTCTGTTGAGCCTGTTTCCATCGTCATATCCGGACATTCGATATATCCGGTTATCTGATAAGTTTTGGGATTGACAATGAAAATACGATAATCCCAAATCTGTGTGACATAGGCTTTTTCGTCCGAAATAAAATGAATGTAGCGTGGAGAAGTAAGTCCCGTAATGCGTCCCACTTCCTTAAATGTATTAATATCAATGGCAAAAATGACGTGAGAGTTGTTTACTACCACCCAACCGACATCATTACGAATAGTCATTGACTGTGCTACATCTCCCAACTTCATCGCATTAGCCCGATAGAATACTTCATTTTCTACCGTTTTCGTTTCCGGGTCATAATAAGATAAGGTAGCATTACCATACTGAAAGTTCCCTTCATTGGTAATGAAAAGACCGTCTCCCGTAGCTGAGAAATCCTCCATCTCACCATAATCCCATTTCATACAACCGATAAAAGCCGTCAGTCAGAAGACAATAAATAAAACAGATAGTAAAATTCGTTTCATAATTAAAAAGTGAGAAAAGGTTATTAACTAACTTGTCGCATCACTCATTAGACATCTGCCAGCAAATTATAATTTGCGACAAACATCAAACATAGCATTTGTACCGACCGGTTGAATGAGGAATCAATTGAATATAGGAATGAACTATACCAGTTGATTTCTACCCGAAACCCGCGGGTATAAATCTGCAGCGGCAAGGCAGGTCTTCTGACTCGCCCCCGTTTATCACGCCTTCCCAGTGATGTCACCAGTGGCAAAGAATGTGATAAACTCATCTCCCGAAAGAGAGGACTTACAGCAGCAGGTACTGTCCCGGATTTACACCGGATTCCCTTTTCATCGTTTTGGAAGGTTAAACAATTCCAAATACGAACCTTGCGGGTGCAAAGATACTATAATTATATTTCACGCCTCACTTCTCCCCTGTCTTTTTTATCAAGAACAAAAGATTAAAGACTTCTTCAAATTAGCACATTATGAGCAAGCAGATGAAAAAGAGAAAAAGTTTGCCCTCTGTTCCTTCCTATCTTTCGGATAAAAACCGGATGACTCATCAAAAAGAGGAAGAATGTCTATTTTCACAAAAGCGGCTTAATATCAAAACCATCAATTTTCAATCATTTTAGCCTAGATTACAAGAATATGCAAGCAACAGCAAACAAAAGAAACTATATCTACGATATTTTATCATAAACTAAGCATCCATATCAAAAGAGCAAACAGCACAAAAAAAGCATAATAACGTACGAAATAAGATTGCTTCTTAACCGAATTAACATTGCTTTATAAGCAAACTAAGATTGGTTTTTAAACCAAACTGACCTTCCTTTAAAACCAAACCCGCCTTCCTTTAAAAGAAAATCAACCTACTTGGTCGGCAAAAGCTGCATATATAACCATTTTTCCTGCATAACGGCCTCCGCTTTCCGCATATTCTTGCATATAAGTAATCCATTTTTCTCCTATTTCAAGTATTTAGCTTCTATTTTCCCAATAGAAAATCTTAAAAACAGAACATTTGGAGATGGTGTCACTATACCATCGGCATAGTGACACTATCCTGCAAGTATGGTGACACTATCAGAGAGAGATAGTGTCACCATATCCAATTCCTCCTTTCCCACCCCCGACAACGTAATAAAAATTAATTAGTTAAAATAGACATATTATATAAAAAGATAACTATCTTTGCGGTCAAGAAGTTGGTTCTTCGTTGCTATAATAAGTTGTATTTCATTCGATTAAGATATAACAAAAGCTATCGAAGATTAAAAGGGAATGCCGTGTGAATCGGCAACAGTATCCGCTGCTGTATTTTCCCGTACTGCCCTTGAAGGACAGTACAGTTTGTAGCAATTTGTCACTGGAAATTTTCTCTGGGAAGGCGCTGCAAATAAGGGAATAAGTCAGAAGACCTACCTCCTTTCGGTTGGATTTTACTCCTGCGGCATACGGGAGGTAGTTCGTTGTCTTTTTCCACAGGCGCTTACCATGTGCGGACGGAAGAGGCTTCTTCTATATTTATACTTACCGGGATACTGACTGCCCAGCGTAAAATCCATTATCATTCCTGTTTGCAAACTAATTAAAAGTATGCTTATGATAAATGGATTTTTAAAAACAATCGCTAGCTTATTAATGCTATGTACTGTCGTGTCTTTCGCCTCCTGCCGGAACGACGGTGATGATGAAGAATTGGGTGGCGGGACAACAGGTCAACCACCGGTAATTACCTTCGACAACGGTACGGGAATCTACACAGTAAAGATTATGAAAAGCATCACAATCACTCCCCTAGTGAACGATGCCACCGATCCTGTATATACATGGAAAGACGAGAAAAGGTAAAATAGTATGTACAGACCTCTCATACACCTATTCACCTAAAGCGGAAGGAGAAGTCTATTTCAAATTCCGCGTGGACGCCAAGAATGGTTATGCCGAAGAAGAACTGCGGGTAGATGTAGTGGAAAAAATGATACCTTCCGTATCATTGATTCCCGCCTACTCTACCTATATGGGAAAGAGCGTAACCCTCGAATCTTCCGTAAATTTCACTGAAGGAGCAAAGTACGAATGGGTGTCCATTGACGAAAGCGGTAAAACCAAAGAAACGGTCGGAACCGAAGCTACCTATACGTTTACCCCCACCGAAGAAGGACAATTCAGTTTCAAACTTACGGTTACCAACGAAGACGGTAGCGGGAATGCGTCGACTTCCGTACTGGTATCACCTGAGCCAGTGATGAATATAACCTTCAGCAGTAATCAACTAACCGTCCCCAAAGGTCGTGCTGCCTGTATAGCTCCCGTCATCACGGATACAACAACCCATGCAACCTACGTGTGGGAAGTAGACGAAGTAATGCAACAGGGAGAAACTGGCCCCACTTTTACCTTCACTCCACCAACAACCGGAAGCTATGTGGTAAAAGTAACCGGAACAGATGGCGACATAATAAAAAGTGCTATCCAGACCGTAGTCTGCCTGCCGTCTGATGAAGCCAAATACTACCGCGCACCGTCAGCTGGTAGTTCGGACAGTAAAGTGAAAGTATACCACCTACGCCCTGCTCCGGGACAATTCATAGCACAGATTTCCGGACAGACCGAAGAAGAAGCCTGTCGTTACGCTGAGACTCGCATGAATGTACAAAACAATTATGTGTCTCTGGGTGCATGGGGAGGATATATCATCGTGGGATTCGACCACAGCGTATACAACAAACCCGATGTTAGCAGCAACGGAGGATATGACTTCGCTATCATAGGCAATCCCTTCGACGGTAGTTCCGAACCGGGTATCGTCTACGTCATGCAGGACGAAAACGGAGACGGACTGCCCAATGACACTTGGTACGAACTACGTGGCAGCGAAACCGGAAAGGCGGAAACCTATCAACACTATGCCGTCACTTATTACCGCCCGCCTACACACAATATGCCCCTGCAATGGATCGACAACCGGGGAAACTCCGGCTCCATCGACCTCAATCCTAACTTTCCGTTATGGATAAAGGAAAACAACTATACTTTATACGGTACCCGCCTGAAGCGAAATACAACCCGGACACCGGGCGGAATCTGGCGCAATGAATCCTATCCGTGGGGATATGCGGACAACTGGGGAGAAGACATTCTCGCCGAGGGCGACAATCACGATGCCGCACCCGTAGGCAACGCCTTCAAGATAGAAAACGCCATGTATCCCGACGGCACTCCGGTCAAGTTGCAATACATCGACTTCATCAAGGTGCAGACCGGCATACAATCCGTAGCGGGAGCCATCGGAGAGTTGTCCACCGAAGTATTCGGCTTCGTCGATTATAAGATGAGCGAAGCTCCTTCAAAGATAGATTAATAATCATTCATTATAAATTCACTTAATTTTTTAGACAATGAGAAAAGTAAATTACTGGAAAACCCTGTTAGTGGTTTTATGTACCGGATGCATCTTTGCAGCATGTGGCGACGACGACGATGAAAACCCGTTCACCGGAGTAGACAACAACTTCCTTAGTTTTTCACTGGAAAGCAATGAAAACGTATGGAAAGCGACGATTATAGACAATGAGATCACCGTAACGGTTCCCGAAGGAACTTCGCTCGATGGCGCGCAAGCCAGCTATACCCTTAGCGAGCAGGCAACTGTTAACCCCAATCCTTCTTCCGTTACCGCCTGGGGCGAAGAGCAACAATTCACAGTAACTTCCTACAACGGAACTACGCGTACCTATAAATATACAGTACGCTACTCCGCTGTAAGTGAAATCGGCACATTCATACTTAATTCGCAAGCTGATGTAGACGCTTTAGCCGACCACCATGTCACGGTTATCGAAGGCAGTCTGAGCATAGCTACAGTAGAAAATACAGAAGACCCCGTGATTAATCTGAACGGATTGGCAAAGATTACCGAAGTAATGGACGACATCACTATCGGGCAATACTATAAAGGTGAAAACCTTGCCGGACTGGCTAAACTGGAAAAGGTGGGAAGTATCAGCATGAGAAACAATAGCTCACTGACCGAGTTTGCACTCCCAAACTTGCTTTCTATCCGTGGAGAACTATTCATAGCAAACCCGGCAGAAAACAACATCACTTCTATAAAATGCCCGCAACTAACTACAATTCTAAAACGCTGCTATATCCAAGCTCCCAATCTGAAAAGCTTAAATCTCAATTCGCTCGAAAGCATTCCGGGAAAAGGAGATAACAGTGATGGAGATGGTACATTCTCTCTTTATGGCAGCCAGCTTGTTTCATTAGATTTGCCGGTCTTAAAGCAGGTAGGAAAAAAGTTCACTCTATCGTTGGGAACAAAACATCCGGAACTCACCCAAATTAATCTACCGGAATTAACCTCCTGTAAAGAAGTATCTATTGGAGAGGCAGATAAACTAGAAACAATCAATCTCCCCAAATTATCCACTCTTTCTTCTTTTAGCATTAGTTCGTGTGCTAAATTCTCTAAGTTGAACGAAACCATCGCACCGTTCAATATGGAAAAGCTAAGTGTATCACATTGTCCAAGCGTAACAGAATTGGATGCAAGTCAAAAAGATATCAATAGTATTTCTATCACTTATGTTGACAATAATTTCGTTCTAAAAGGAAAAAGAAGAAATGGGAAGCTATGCATTCACAGGATATCAACTACCCAAAACAGAAGGAATCTCTACTTTTGCCAGTCTCACGGTTACCACTCCGCTTACTAATGTAGAACTTTCCGGTATTAAACAAGTTACAGGGGAATTAAGTTTCCAAAGTACAGCAAAGGTAACATTGGAGTCAGTGAGTATGCCAGATTTAGAAACTGTAGGTAATTTCAACACTGGGAATGACAATAAAAGATGCAACTTTCCTAAACTTACAAGAGTGACTGAAAGGTTATATATAAATATAGAAAAACTGTAACTGACCTCTCTTATTTAAATTTTAAGAGTTTAGAGTCTGTAGAGTTTTTAGAAATGTATGGCAACAGAAATACCAACATAACATCACTTGAAGACCTTTTGCCAAAATTAAAATCGTCAAATCGCATAAGTATTAGACTATTCACAGCTCTATACGATTTTAGTCTATTCAAAGATATCGCAGATGCAATGACAGAAGATTCCCAATGGTACGTACGTAATTGTGGTCCCGGAACAGTAACATTACAACAGATGCAAGAATCAGCAACCGGTGATTTTACACCGGATAATTAATCACTTAATAAATTACAATTATGAAAAAAAGAGCATTTTTTTTCTTAGCAGCCAGTGCAATTATGTTTGCAATGGGCAGTTGTACTAATGATGTGTTGGATAATGTCCAGCAAGTAGACAGTTCACTTCCGCAGACACGTGCTACGGCAAGTAACAACTGGACGTATGCGTATGTACTTAGCGAAGGTACATGGCATGTAGCTCCTCCCTCATCTCCGAGGAAACATTGTTCGCTATGATAACAATTGGACGAAAAAGTCTACCCTAGAAATTGGAGACACTGGCAACGACCTGATCCAATATGGGTCGAAACTCTATTGCGCAGTAAGCGGAAGCAGCCTCACAGCAGATAATGGAGGAATATGGGTACTGAATGCCAAGACCGGTCAACTTCTCACACCTCAAATGAAACAATACGATGATGAAAAAACCGGGCACAAAGCTATGCCAAGACACTTGGCTGCTGCCAATGGAAAAGTATATATCAGCTTTTATTCAGGGGCAGTGATGTCTATCGACACCATGAATTATGCTAAAGTTAACTACCTAGAACTGGATGCGACCTATTCAGAAGGTATCTGCATCGGCAAAGACAACAAAGTGTATGTTCTGCAATTCAGGCAATACTGATGACACCCAAGCTGGTGAAGGAACAACTATTTCCGTATTGCCACTTACCCTTGACGATGAAACTCAAATTACCGTTCCTAAAAATCCTAAGTTGATAGCAGCTTATTCAGCCAATAAGATGTACTTTAACGTACTGGGTGACGGAGGTATGCATTCTGCATTGTACAAATTCAATCCAACTACACCCAATGTAGCTCCAATATTAGTTACAGAAAAAGCAGGTGGATTTGCAATCGGCAGTCAATATCTTTATACAGCAGATATTGATTGGAACACAACTGACTATAAGACTATCATGCAAAAAGTACAATTATCTAATGATGATACTAGCGATTTCACTGATGATCCCGGATATATGTTCGGTTTCAGCGTAACAGTCAATCCATTCAACGGAGATGTATGCTTCGGTCAATCAATGGGAGACGCATTGTATATTTATGACTCCGCAGGAGGTGATTACCTAGATATGGTAAATACCGGCACAGCCAACGTGAACGCCGTAGTCTTCGTCAAATAACTTTCCGCATCAATATTGAAAAGTTAGATTCAATCCATTCACCTCCCAGCGAAACTTTCTCGTAAGGGAGGTGATTTTTTTCTTTTTTACTACTTTTGTCCTCAGATAAAAACATCCGTATGAAATTTAAATCCATTATTTCAACTATCACGCTATTATGCCTCCTTTTTTTGGCAAGCTGCGTATCCAATAAAAAACTTCTTTGGAAGCATTCAAGCAGGACGTATACACGCCCGAATATGCTACCGGATTCAAGATACTGGGCGCAAAAGAATGCCCAAAGCACCTTGATACAAGTATCCAACCCGTGGCAAGGAGCCAAAAATGTAACAATGTCCTACTTCATCTCCCGCAATGGTGAGCTCCCCCCCACAGGATTCACCGGACCGACCATCCCTGCCGGAGCCCAACACATCGTATGTATGTCTTCCTCCTACATCGCCATGCTCGACGCACTGGGACAAGTGGACCGCATCGTAGCCGTATCCGGCATTAACTACATAGCCAATCCCTACATCCTCGCCCACAGAGATTCTATCAAGGACATGGGCCCCGAAATAAACTACGAACTATTGCTGGGATTGAAACCGGACGTCGTACTGCTATATGGCATCGGTGATGCCCAGACAGCCGTGACAGACAAGCTGAAAGAACTCGCTATCCCCTATATGTATGTAGGAGAATATCTGGAAGAGTCACCGCTTGGCAAAGCCGAATGGCTGGTTGCCCTCTCCGAACTGACAGACAGCCGTGACAAAGGCATCGATGTATTCAGGGAAATCCCCAAACGCTATCAGGCACTGAAAGACCTCACCGCATCCGTAGAGCAACGCCCTACCGTGATGTTCAACACCCCGTGGAACGACAGCTGGGTGATGCCTTCCACCCAAAGCTATATGGCACAACTGGTCACTGACGCAGGAGCCGACTATATATATAAGGAGAACACCTCCAACAGCTCCGCCCCCATCGGCCTGGAAACAGCCTACAGACTGATACAAAAAGCAGACTACTGGATTAATGTAGGCATGGCATCCACACTGGACGAACTGAAAAGCATGAATCCCAAATTTGCCGATGCCAAATCCGTCCGTGATAAAACAGTTTATAACAACAACCTGCGGATGACCGCCACAGGAGGCAATGACTATTGGGAATCGGCAGTCGTACGGCCTGACGTCGTATTGCGTGATCTGATTCATATCTTTCATCCCGAACTTGTATCCGACTCAACCTACTATTACAGACACCTGGAATGAAGCAACCTCGTAGACACACCACTCTTTTATTCATCACTTTGGGAATAATCGCTGTAGTCTTATTATTAATAGATATGGCGACAGGGGACACTTATATCCCCATCCCCAAAGTATGGGCCGTACTGACGGGAGGCGAATGCGACGAGATGACACGCAACATCCTTCTCTCCATCCGCTTTATCCGGGTAGTAGTAGCAGGGTTGATAGGTATCGCCTTGTCGGTCAGCGGCCTGCAAATGCAGACCGTTTTCCAAAATCCGCTGGCAGACCCTTATCTGCTGGGAGTCAGTTCCGGTGCGGGACTCGGAGTGGCGTTGTTTATATTAGGTGCCCCATTGCTCGGCTGGGCGGATTTCCCACTTTTGCAATCCGCCGGCATCGTAGGTTCGGGCTGGATAGGGACCGCCGTCATCTTGCTGGGCGTAGCCATCATCAGCCGGAAAGTAAAGAATATACTGGGCGTACTGATCATGGGAGTCATGATAGGCTATGTAGCGGGAGCCATCATCCAGATATTGCAGTATCTAAGTTCGGCGGAACAACTGAAAATGTTCACCCTGTGGTCGATGGGATCGCTCAGCCACATCACAGCCGGACAGCTGTCTATCATGATACCAGTAGTGTGCATAGGTCTGCTGCTCTCCGTAGCCTGCATCAAATCACTGAACCTGCTCTTGCTTGGTGAAAACTACGCACGCACGATGGGCATGAACATCAAACGCTCGCGGACGCTTGTCTTCATCTCTACAGCACTGCTGACCGGAACAGTCACCGCCTTTTGCGGCCCCGTAGGATTCATCGGACTGGCAGTGCCGCACATCACCCGGCTGCTGTTTGATAACGCCGACCACCGGATACTGATGCCGGGCACCATGCTGACAGGACTTATCGCCATGCTGATATGCGACATCATCGCCAAGAAATTCCTGCTGCCGGTGAATTGTATCACCGCACTGCTGGGAGTTCCGGTTATTTTATGGGTAATAGGTAAAAACTTGCGTATATTCAAATGATTCAACTCAAAGACCTGACACTGGGATACGAACAGCGTACGCTGCTGGAAAAAGTCTCCGCCCACATCACGGGAGGACAACTCGTCGCACTGCTCGGCAGAAACGGCACAGGAAAAAGTACACTGCTGCGTGCCGTCATGGGACTGGAAAAGCCCCAAAACGGAGAGATTATCCTGCACGGGAATAACATCGCTTCACTGAAACCGGAAGAACTGGCACGGAACATCAGCTTCGTCACCACCGACAAAGTGCGCATTGCCAACCTGCGATGCAGAGACGTCGTCGCACTGGGACGTGCTCCCCTATACCAACTGGCTCGGTCAGCTGCAAGGAGAAGACAAGGAGAAGGTGGACAACGCCATGCGCCTGGTAGGCATGGACAGTTATGCGGAAAAGACGATGGACAAAATGTCCGACGGAGAATGCCAACGCATCATGATAGCCCGTGCCCTTGCACAGGACACTCCTGTCATCCTGCTCGACGAACCTACCGCCTTCCTTGACTTGCCCAACCGCTACGAACTCTGTCTGCTTCTCCGGAAGCTGACGCAAAAGGAAGGAAAGTGTATCCTGTTTTCCACACACGACCTGGACATCGCTCTCTCTCTTTGCGACACGATCATGCTGATTGATAATCCGCAACTCTACAGCCTGCCTACCAGTGAAATGATTACGAGCGGGCATATAGAAAGATTGTTCCGCAACGAGTCAATCACATTTGACGCACAGGAGATGAAAATAAGAATCAGATAAATATCCCATATCCTGATTAAACAAAAAAACAAGCATGACAGGCGGAAATTATCAAATGATAATTTTAATCTCCTTACATCCATCTACCTTTGCAGATGTTTTCAACAAACTAAAAATAAGAAGTTATGAAAGATAGTATTGATTTCGGTAGTATGGACATCTCCACATTGTTTCGTAAGTTATTAGTTCCTACGGTACTGGGAATGGTATTCTCAGCTATATTTGTTATCACAGACGGTATATTCGTAGGTAAGGGAATTGGCAGCGACGCATTGGCTGCCGTCAATATTACAGCCCCGCTTTTTATGATTGCAGCAGGCATCGGACTCATGTTCGGAGTCGGAGGCTCAGTAGTCGCTTCCATCTATCTGTCTCAAGGTAAACGCAAGGCAGCAAATATCAACATTACTCAGGCACTTGTTATTCTCCGCATTCATTGTATTAGTCATGTCCGCTTTATGCTTTTACTTCGTAGAGCCATTGGGACGCTTACTCGGAAGTTCAGAAAGACTGTTACCGCTTGTCATAGAATATATGATCTGGTATCTACCCTTCCTCGTATTCTATGAGTTATTGAGCACAGGCATGTTTTTCATCCGGCTGGACGGATCTCCCAATTATGCCATGATGTGCAATGCCGTCGCAGCTATACTCAATATTATATTCGACTATATTTTCATCTTTGAATTTGGCTGGGGAATGATGGGTGCTGCCTTTGCCACCAGTCTGGGAACAGTAGTAGGTGGATTGATGACTGTAATCTATCTTACACGATTCTCCCGCAACATTCACTTGTATCGCATCAAGCTAAGTTTGAAAAGCCTGATGCTGACGCTCCGTAACGGTGGCTATATGATAAAACTGGGAACTTCCGCTTTCATCAGTGAGGCTTCCATCGCCTGTATGATGTTTTTTTAGGGAATTATGTCTTTATCCATCATCTCGGAGAAGACGGAGTAGCTGCGTTCAGCATTCCCTGCTACTTCTTCCCCATCATCTTTATGGTGTACAATGCCATCGCACAATCCGCACAACCGATTATCAGCTACAATTTCGGTGCCGGACAACCGGATCGGGTTCGAAAAGCCCTACATCTTGCCATCCGTACAGCTTTAATTTGCGGAATCAGCTTTTTCATCATCACGTTTCTATGCCGTCAGAATATTGTTTCGTTGTTCATTGACCGAAGCTGTCCGGCCTTTGATATTGCGGTCAATGGCATTCCTTATTTTGGGGTTGGATTCATATTTTTTGCCGCCAATATGATAGGCATCGGCTATTACCAAAGCATCGAACGAGGTCAGAGAGCCACCATCATCACTCTTCTGCGAGGAGTGGTATTCATGCTGATCGGGTTCTTTGCACTTCCTCCTGTTTTAGGAGTACCGGGAATATGGCTGGCGGTTCCGCTGGCGGAATTGTTAACAACTCTCTATATTATCGGAATTTATTTCAAAGATCGTTTCATGGTCCACCGACGATGAGTATCTTTGCATCATGGATGCATTCGTTAAAAAACTTTGCGACAGATACAAGGTATGGAAAGCGACGTACAGACTTTACTAGGCTGTATGGAGGAAGTACATTTCAAAAAGAGAGACCTCATTGTGCGCGAAGGAACAAAGAACAGCAATCTTTATTTTATAAAAACGGGAATATGGCGGGCATATTACCACAAAGACGGAGCAGATGCCACTATCTGGTTCGCTTCAGACGGAGAAGCAGCTTTCTCCGTCTGGGGATATGCAGACAATGCTTATTCACTGATTAATATTGAAGCAATGTGCGACAGTGTAGCCTACAGTATATCCCGCGCAACCTTGAATCAATTATATCATTCTTCCATCGGACTAGCCAATCTGGGACTGCGGCTGATGGATCACCAGCTTCTTCTGCAAGAAAACTGGCTCATCAACTCCCCGGCAGTCCACGAGCGAAGGAACGTTACCTGACTCTTATCAAGGAGACTCCGGAACTGTTGCAATATGTGCCTTTAAAGTACATTGCATCTTATCTGTGGATAACACCGCAGTCGCTGAGCAGGATTCGGGCATCCTTATAATCTTCACTTTTTTATGAGTATAAGATCAAATATTTCTCTCAAACTCAAGTGAATAAGTAAAACTATCCGCACGATAATATCCTATATTCCATTCCAATGGACATCCTTCCGGATCATAAACAAACCTTTTACGCACAAGAATTGGATCTCCGACCTTTATCTCAAGCTTACCAGCAATGTACTTGTCAGCCAGCCTGGCACTAATATCTTCTTTAGAAACTTTTGCAATAGCATGATAATCTCTTTCCAATATCTCATAAAGAGGTCTAGAGAAATCTTCGCTTCCTGTTAAACCTATTTTAGGATTAAAATAGGATATAAAGTACACGAAAGGGTATTCTTGATTTCCACGTAAACGCTCTAACTTCAGTATTCTTTTTACATCAGGAGCATTAAAAAAAAAGGGCTATATCATCTGTAGGCTTTGTCCAGCTAACATGAAGTTCATAATTCATTGGTACAATTCCCAAAGTTTTCATTTCCTGTGTGAAACTCATCCAATTCTGAGCTTTGGAACATACAGCTGAATTTACAACAACTGTACCTACTCCCTTTTTTCCTCATCAGCAATCCTTCGTTCACAAGGTTATTAATCGCCTGTCTCAAGGTATTACGAGATATGCCCAATTGTTTAGACAAATCAATTTCATTTGGAAGCATTTTACCTTGTTTATATTCCTCCCCTTTGATAATAGTCCTCAACTGTTCTTCTATCTGAAGATAAAAGGGGATTGCGCTGTTATGGTTAACTAATATCTTCATGATTAACTTTTTACAAAGATAAAAATAAAAATAAAAACAGGCAATACTTTTTGTTCTTTTCAAGAAAAAGAATACATTTGCAAATGTTTATATGTTTCAGACATACTAATTAATTAAATCATAATAACTATGAAGTATTATTTGGGAATAGACATAGGTGGTACACATATAAAAGGTGGAATCGTCAACCTTCTAACGAATGACATTCATCAAAATATACTATCTCACGAGGAACTGAAAGCCACTGATTCAACATTAAGCGTCATTACGAAAGTCAGAAAAGTTATTACTGACATTCAAGCCTGTATGCCCCCTATCTAAATTAGGCGGAATCGGTATAGCCATGCCCGGTCCTTGCGACTATGCCTAAAGGTATAGTTGCCATTTATGGTGTGCCAAAGTTTCAGTCACTTTTTGGGCTTAACCTTAAAGAAGAAATTAAAAAAGTATCGAGTCTGAATACTGTTTTCATAAATGACGCATCCGCTTATGCCCTTGGAGAGTATTATGCAGGAGCAGCAAAAGACACAAGTAGAAGCATTATAGTCACAATCGGCACCGGACTTGGAAGTACATTTCTTGAAAATGATACTGTTTTTGAACGAACTGACAGAAGGAATACCTGAACATGGATATCTCTACAACATACCTTACCGAGACGGAATGGCAGATGACTTTTTTCGACAAGATGGTTTGTAAATACATGGAATATGCTATTTCCAGATAAAAAAGGTAACTGGCGTAAAAGAAATCGCATTACGCGCTTCGAACGGAGACAATAATGCACAGTCATTATTTGAAAACTTCGCTTCAAATTTCGTAGAATTCATAACTCCATTCCTGCTAAATTTTAAACCGGAGAAACTGATTATAGGAGGAAATATAGCGAAAGCTTCTGACTTCTTTTTAGATAATATTCAATCTCAATTAGAGAAACTCAATTTAATCACTAAAATAGATATCTGTAGATTATGGGATATGTCGCCATTAATCGGATCTGCTATTTACACAAGCAACATACTTAAAAACATGGAAAATACAAAAGAAAAAAAGACACACAGAGCAATTTATTGCGCCTATCAACTCTACTGTCACCCTCCATCAGGAGAATATGACATATACCCGGCATTTCCATTGGGAAAAGGCAAAATTGGGAAAGGTATAAACCAACTAGCTGACTGGATAGAAAAGCATTCCCAACTAAAAATAGATGGTTATATTGGAGTCTTTTGGGATGAATTAATCATTAAGTTAGGGAGAAGAACTCAGAAAAAGAGGAAAGAATGTACGATTCTTTCATACCAGTGTAGCAATGAAAGATCCACAGACTATTGAAAAAAATGATTGCTCCTTATCTTGGAGGAGATAATCCGTTATTCGGCACCATTACTGATAAGCATTTGGTTAATTGGTTTGATGAAAATAAACTTAATTCCATACAACCTGACCCGGAAGCAGATTTAAATATATTTATAGGTACAGGAGCAGCCCTATCTCAATGGAAAGCTCCCCTGATTTATATTGATATTCCTAAAAAATGAGATTCAGTTTAGAATGCGCGCCGGAGCCATCAATAATTTAGGATTAGATTATCGAAAAAAGACAATCAACAGGCTTACAAACAACTATATTTTGTAGACTGGATTGTTCTTAATAAGCACAAAAAGCAATGCCTGCCTCTGATTGACCTACTTATTGACGGACAAAGAGAATGGGATGAACTATTAATGATTTCAGGAAATGACCTACGAGAAGGATTGCACAAAATGAGCCGCAATTTCTTCAGAGTTCGTCCATGGTTCGAGCCTGGCGCCTGGGGAGGACAATGGATGAAAAATCATATTCAAGGATTAAATAAAGAAGTAAATAATCTGGCATGGTCTTTTGAACTGATGGTACTTGAAAACGGACTAATGCTGGAGAGTGACGGATATCGGCTTGAAGTATCTTTCGATTTTCTTATGTATAGTGATTATCAGAATATATTAGGAGAATGTTCGGAAACATTTAAGTACGATTTCCCGATACGTTTCGACTTTCTAGACACCTTTGACGGAGATAATCTTTCTATCCAATGCCATCCACGCCCCCGATATATACAAGAGCATTTTAACATGCCATTCACCCAAGATGAGACATATTACATATTGGATTGTAAAAACTCGCCATGTGTATATTTAGGCTTTCAAGACAACATCGTCCCTGAGGAATTCCAATATACCTTGGAACAAAGTCAACAAAATGCGACGAAGGTAGAGATAGAAAGGTTTGTTCAAAAACACCAAGCTAAAAGCACGATTTTCTTTCTTATTCCCAATGGCACCATACATGCTTCAGGAAAAGATTGCGTGGTATTGGAAATAAGTAGCGCACCCTATATTTTCACATTTAAAATGTACGACTGGATACGCATGGGATTAGACGGGAAACCACGACCTCTAAACATTCAACACGGAATGAATAATCTATATTTTGAAAGAAAAGGGGAAAAAGTAATCCAGGAATTGATATGCCATCCATATATCATGAAAGAAAATCAGGAGTGTACTATAGAGCATCTACCTACTCATAAAGAGCATTTTTATGATGTATATCGTTAACACCTTCAAAGACCGTATTCAAATGAATACAGAAAATAAATGCCATGTATTTATGATAGTAGAAGGAGACTCCGTTTGCATTGAAACAGAGGACGGCATGAAACAACGCTTCAATTATGCAGAGACTTTTGTCATCCCTGCTGCTGCCCGATCATATACAATCATAAATGAAAATCCCGACAAAAGAATAATGTTGGTAAAAGCCTTTGTAAAAGAAGAAATTACTTTGAAATAATGTCTTAATAAAAACATCTTATCCAACTACTATGAAACGAACTATTGTACAAATTATCTTTTTTCATATATTGTATTGCGAATGTATATCCACAATACAGCACAATCTGGCAACTTGGCAAAACAGATAATTCATCCAAGGAGTTTGCCTTAGCACCGGATGGAAAAGATCGATTTATTATCTCCGGATTTGGGGATAATAAAAAATATTTTTATGCAGGCGAACACACACCGGCCGATTTTCCATACATTATACCGGGGCCTACTGCTGAATGGGCTGGCTCATCTTACTGGGCAGGACAATGCAGGATACAACTTCCTATTTTAATAAAACTATCCGATGTCAATCCGCTAAAGAAATATCAATGGAATATTTTTATAGAGAATGTAGAATACGAAGACTGTATGTTCTTAAGACTGGAAGTCAACGGAAAGAATTACGATTCTCCTATAAAGCCTGGCACTAAACAGCTAATATATTCAATACAGCCCGGAATTCTAAAGGAGGGGTACAACAAGATTGTAATGCAGTTATTCAACGGTAAATCCCTAACTTTTGACGCCATTTGCCTAAACGGACCTCAAGAGACACAAATCAATAAGATAGGTGATACTCCTATTATTTCAATGAAAATGGCTGATTATGAATTAGAACAAGGGAAAACAAGAACACAGCCTCTTCTACTGAAAACTATAACTAAAAAATCCGGAACACTTAAAATACAAATCAACCAAAAAAGAAGATATTCAAACAAGTAGAAGAAGGAGAGAATATCTACGAAATTCCAACCGGAAAACTTAAAGACCAGTCTAAAATCAAAGTTAAAATATCAACAGAAGGACAAACAGTAGCAACTCAAGAATTTATCCGTAGTAACCAGCAACTACGCAGATCAATTGATTATGTTGATCAGTTTGCTGGTTCCAGTGGTTCACGATGGATGATAGGCCCCGGACCATGGATGCCATTTGGAATGGTAAAACTTATGCCCGATAACGAAGATGCCCATTGGAAAGCAGGATATGAATATAACGTTGAAAACATAATGGGATTCAGCCACATCCACGAGTGGACAATGACAGGACTCTTAATGATACCAACTACAGGAGATTTAAAAATACAACCCGGAACAGAGAAACAGCCGGACTATGGGTATCGCTCCCGAATTAATAAGAAAACCGAAACAGCTCGAATCGGTTATTATTCTGTTAATCTTACAGATTATAATATCCAAGCAGAATTAACAGCAACTACCCGCAGTTTCCCTTCAGCGATACACATTCAACAAAGCAGAGCAGCCACGAATACTAGTTGACTTTTTTTCTTTCCAGCAGAATACGACTGGAATTTAGATGATGTATACGTAAAAAAAAGTATCTGACACAGAAATAGAGGGATGGACCTTGAACGATTGCCGGTCAACAGGATACCATGGAGTACAAAGATATAAATTACATTTTGTCATGCAGTTTGATAAGCCATTCAAAACAATGAATGGCTGGATACGAAAACAAAGTATATAGCCAAATAGAACAGCTACATAAATCAAACATGAAGTCTCGACAGGTATTTACAGTCGAAAATAACAGTCAAGACAAACTGGACGCAGGAATCTTCCTCGACTTTAACCTTAACACTGGTGATGATGTTATGGTAAGGACAGGTATTTCATTAGTAAGCATTGATAACGCACGGCTAAATCTGGAAGAAGAAATAGCGAGACCATTCGGATGGAATTTTGATAAAGTTGTCACCAATCAACAAAAGATACCTGGGAAACACTTTTCCAAAGAGTCAGTATCACAACAGACAATTACCTGTTAAAGCAAAAATTCTACACCAATCTTTACCGTTCTATCAGTCCACGAACCATCTGGAATGATGTAAATGGGGAATGGATAGATATGAACGGTAACAAAGCTCTTATAGACAAGCCAGGTAAAAGCGTATATGGAGGTGATTCTGCTTGGGGAATGCATTGGACATTAGGTCCATTTTATAATCTTCTCTATCCGGAGTACATGTCCAATTGGATATACACTTACGAGCAGTTCTATCGCCGTGGCGGCTGGCTCCCCAATGGTAATCCCGGTATGAAATATTTCAGAGTCATGATAGGTAATCCTGCTTTTGCCATTGATAGTCTCCGGCTATCAACATGGAATTCGTGACTTCGACAGTCAACTCATGTATCAGGCATTAATTCACCAACAAACAGCCACTATGATAAACTATCCCGGAGGAGGACAAGTCGGTAACGAAAGTTTATCCCGATTATATAACCAAAGGTTATGTACCTCTATACGATGACGCATGGGATTGGAATTCTCCGCATTATCAATCATACGTTTCCAATACAATGGAATACTCATATCAAGACTGTTGCGCTGCTCAATATTTTGACGCTCTTAATAAAAAAAGATGACTTCAATACATTTATGAAACGTTCCGATAACTGGAAAAACATATTCGACCCATCAACCGGACATGTACGCCCCCGACGTCCCAACGGAGAGTGGATCGAAAACACCAACCCATATCATGCTCCCGGATTTTGCGAAGGCAGCGCTTGGCAATTCACCTGGTACGTTCCTCATGATGTAAAAAGCCTCATCAATTTAATAGGAGAGCGTCAATTCATCGACCGGCTGAATGCCGGATTTGCAACATCCGAAAAAGTAAGCTTCAATGCTTTAGGAGATAATATGGGAGCTTATCCTATTAATCATGGGAATGAAACAAATATGCAGGCAGCTTACCTCTTCTCTCTTATACCAGTGAGCCGTGGCACACCCAGAAATGGGCACGTGCTATACAAGAAAAAAAATATTATGGAATGGGTCCCCGAGACGCCTATCCGGGAGACGAAGATCAAGGTCAAATGAGTTCTTGGTACATCTTAAGCAGCATAGGACTTTTCCAGATGGATGGCGGTTGCAGCAAAGATCCCTGTATGGTTACTGGGGGAGTCCGCGATTCGACCGGGTAGAAATTCAGTTAGACAACACCTATTACTCTGGAAAAAACTTATCATAAAAGCAGAAAATGTATCCAAAGACAATTGTTACATTCAATCTGTAAGATTCAATAACAAGCGCCTTAGTAATAACTATATAGAATGGAGTAAACTCAAAAAAAAGGAGGAACACTTCATTTCATTATGGGTGACCGACCAAATCCAAATGCATTTAAATAAATAAACACATATGAAAAATAAAAGTAAGATACTACCAGTTCTTTTTGGTTTCTTTATTATGGGGTTCTGTGGCTTAGTAGGAGTATCAGTCACCTATGCGAAAGATTATTTCAGTTGGAGCGAAACCCAAGCCGGTTTCCTGCCATCAATGGTATTTATATGGTTTTTACTCATCTCTATTCCGATTTCTATCTGGATGGACAAGAAAGGTAGAAAAACAATATCACTGATAGGACTTTTTATCTACTTTTATTGGAATGTTACTTCCATTACTTACATTCACACAGACAGCCTGTTATATCGCCTTTGCACTTTTTAGGCATAGGAAATACCATCCTTCAAGTGTCACTTAATCCTTTATTAACCAATGTTATCGCTGAAGGAAAATTATCAAGCATTATGACAGCCGGACAATTCATCAAAGCACTATCTTCTTTTGTAGGACCTATAGTGGCCGGATTCTGCTCTGTTTATTTCAACAACTGGATATTAATGTTTCCCATATTCGCCGCCATTACTCTAATTTCCGGAATCTGGTTATTTTTCACTCCAATAAATGAGAGAAATACGACAAGAGATTAACATCCAGTTTCTATCAGGTTACTTCTCTCCTGAAAAATAAAACAATCTGCCTTTTATTCGGAGGCATCATTTGTATTGTTGGCTTAGATGTAGGAATGAATGTATTTACCCCAAAACTTTTAATTGAAAATGCAGAGTTGACTAAAGAAATCGCAAGTTATGGTACAAGCTGGTATTTTGCCGCTCGCACTTTGGGGACCTTATGTGGTGTAATTCTATTAGCAAAGTTTTCCGAAATTTATTATTATCGGATCAATATGTTCATTGTATTAATAGCTTTGTCCTGCATTTATTGGATACATTCTCAATATATTATTTTGTTATTAGTATGCATTATAGCCTTTGCAATGTCTCAGCATATTTGCCGTCATCTACTCGCTAGCTTTGCATACATTACCCTATAAAACCAACGAAGTATCAGGACTCATGGTAACTGGGATATCCGGTGGCTCTATCATTCCTCCTCTCATGGGAGTTTGCGCAGATTATACCGAAAGCCAATCAGGCTCCATCCTTGTCATGCTAATTTGTGTAATCTATCTAATTTTATGTTCGTTTCATAAATTTAAAATCATACACACAAAGCCGCATTAACATTTATTCTCAAAACAACCATTCATATATAAATTTATATTAAATAAATAAATCTTTCTAGTTTTCCTGCTTTTAAATATATATATTTGCAATATGTATATACATATAGACATTATATAATACATATATCATAAGCAATTAATACTATGTAGATTAAAATATACAGCCTTTATATACAAGAAATCACATTAAATCTAATATAAAACCCTTATGACTTACTTTTTAAAATCACAGAGTATGAAGAAGCTTTTATGCAACTTACCACGCTTCGTATTATGGATAGCTTTCCTTCTAATCATTGAAAGCTATGTAACCTTGCAAGCTCAAACCAGTAGTAGTAACAACTCATCCAAAGCAATATCAGGGAAAATTGTGGATGAAACAGATTTGCCTATTGCAGGAGCTACTGTACAAGTGAAAGGATCAACAAAAGGAGCCATTTCGGATATAGATGGCTTATTTACTATTTCATCCGAACCAGGCTCTATTTTGATTTTCTCATTTTTAGGATACCAATCTATTGAATACAAGATAGATAAAGTACCTCAAACCATTAAACTTTTTGCCAAAGGTAGATGAATCGGATGAAGTTACTGTGGTTGGTTTTGCTAAACAGAAAAAAAGAAAGTGTGATTGGAGCAATATCAACCTTAAAAACCTGAAAGATTAAAAATTCCAACCAGTAATCTGACTCAAGCCTTAGGTGGTAATGTTGCCGGAATTATATCTTACCAGTTGTCCGGTGAACCTGGAAATGACAATGTGGAATTCTTTATTCGCGGTGTGACAACTTTTGGTTACTCTAAAAGTCCACTGATATTAATTGATAATATCGAATCGTCCACTACTGATCTTGCCAGATTGTCCGCAGATGACATTGCTGCTTTCTCTATAATGAAAGATGCAACAGCAACTGCCATTTATGGTGCACGCGGAGCTAATGGAGTCATTTTGATTACTACCAAGCAAGGCAAACCCGGTAAGGTAAAAATTAGTGCCAGAGTAGAAGGTTCATTGTCAGCACCTACAAAAAGAATAGACATGGTAGATCCTATCAGCTATATGAAATACCACAATGAAGCCGTACTCACACGTAATCCGTTAGCCGTCCGGCCTCATACCGATGAGAAAATAGCATCAACAATAGCCGGCAAGAATCCCTATGTATATCCGGCGGTAGACTGGTACAATGAATTATTTAATGATAATGTATTCAATTCACGTGCCAATATCAATATGAGCGGAGGTAGTGAAACTGCCAGATATTATGTTTCTTTAGGCATATCGGATGACAATGGTATCATGAAGGTAGATAAACGAAACAATTATAACAGTAACATTGATTTAAAAAAAAATCTATGTACGTTCTAACATTGATATTGATGTGACCAAGACGACTACATTTTCTGTAAAATTCAGTGGCAATTTTGATGATTATACCGGTCCTATTGTAAGCGGCAATGATCTATACCGAAGAGCAATGGCAACAAGTCCTGTTTTATTCCCCAAATATTATATGCCTGATGAAAATCATACATCTACTTCACATATTTTATTTGGTAACGCAGGTGATGGTAATTACATCAATCCCTATGCGGAAATGATACGTGGTTACAAACAATACACCAATTCGGTTATTTCTGCCCAGGCGGAATTAAATCAGAAATTAGATTTTATAACTCCAGGACTTAGTATCAAAGTCTTCGCAAGTACTACCCGAAATTCATACAGCGGACAACAACGTTCTACTTCACCCTTTTATTATTCAATCAGCTATTATGATAAACTAACCGACACATATACTTTAAGGGAGCTGAACCCTAATGGTGGACGGGAAGATTTGGATTATACAGCAGAAGGGAATCAAGTCAGCACCCAGTTCGTATTATTATGAAGCATCTCTCAACTACAACCGTACGTTCCGGGAAAAGCATAATATCA
>VOFJ01002634.1_pt1 | contig 35477 bp, 63 predicted proteins | sample 5384081 | NCBI WGS metagenome assembly VOFJ01 (sample SAMN12384729, study PRJNA508395) | human gut metagenome | isolation source: healthy gut I | host: Homo sapiens
GCACTGTGGAAAGGTGTTCCAATTTCCCGTGATGGAAAAGGTACAGCTGCGTGATGGACGTACCGGAGAACCATTTGATTCACCTGTTACAATCGGACACATGCATTACCTGAAGCTGCATCACCTGGTAGATGATAAGATCCATGCGCGTTCTACCGGTCCTTACTCCTTAGTAACGCAGCAGCCGTTAGGTGGTAAGGCACAGTTCGGCGGACAGCGTTTCGGAGAGATGGAAGTTTGGGCGCTGGAGGCGTACGGCGCATCTTATACACTTGCAGGAGATCCTGACCGTGAAGTCCGATGATGACGTTGTAGGACGTGTGAAGACTTACGAGGCGATCATCAAAGGGCGAGAACATCCCTGAGCCGGGTATTCCGGAGTCCTTCAAGGTTCTCTTAAAAAGAGCTGCAGTCCCTCGGACTGGATGTCAAAGTGCTCGATGAGAACCGCAACGAAGTAGAACTCATGGAGACCAGTGAGTACGGTAATACCGATTTGAATTCTATCATTTCCGGCGATAAGGATTTTGCATTTGAAGACAGCGAGTCCTTTGCAAAGATGGGATTCTCCCAGAAGCAGTTTGATACAGAGAACGAGGAACTGGTAGACGTAGAAGATGAGGAAGAGGATGAAGACGATTCTGAGTTTTTTTTGATGAGTCATCAGACGACGTTCTTGACGAAGAATAGATAGAAGGGAGTGTCATAAATGCCAGAGACAATGAATAAAGAGGCAACAGGCCAGTCTATCTCTTTCGATGCCATTAAGATCGGTTTGGCATCACCTGAGAAGATCCGTGAGTGGTCTCATGGCGAAGTAAAGAAGCCGGAGACAATCAATTACAGAACCTTAAAGCCTGAGAAGGACGGTCTTTTCTGTGAGAAGATCTTTGGACCAAGCAAGGACTGGGAGTGTCACTGTGGTAAATATAAGAAGATCCGCTACAAAGGTGTGGTATGTGACCGATGCGGCGTTGAGATTACAAAAGCAAGCGTTCGTAGAGAGCGTATGGGGACATATCGAGCTTGCAGCTCCGGTTTCCCATATCTGGTACTTTAAGGGAATTCCGTCCCGCATGGGACTGATTCTTGACTTTCTCCTCCGAGAACTCTTGAGAAGGTATTATATTTTGCATCATACATTGTACTGGATGCCGGTAACACGGCATTACAGTATAAGCAGGTGCTTTCCGAGAGCGAATATCAGGAAGCCAGAGAGCAGTACGGCAATGCGTTCCGTGTCGGAATGGGTGCCGAGGCGATCCAGGAACTGTTACACGCGATCGATCTTGAGAAGGATTCCGCAGAGCTGTCAGGCAGAGCTTGCAGACGCAACCGGTCAGAAGCGCGCGCGCATCATCAAGAGACTGGAAGTTGTAGAAGCATTCCGCGAGTCCGGCAACAAGCCGGAGTGGATGATCCTCACGGTCATCCCGGTCATTCCGCCAGACCTGCGCCCGATGGTACAGCTGGATGGCGGACGTTTTGCAACATCCGACTTAAACGATCTGTACAGAAGAATCATCAACCGTAACAACCGTCTGAGAAGACTCTTAGAGCTTGGTGCACCGGATATCATCGTCCGCAACGAGAAGCGTATGCTCCAGGAGGCTGTAGATGCCCTGATCGATAACGGCCGCCGCGGACGTCCTGTTACAGGACCGGGTAACAGAGCACTCAAGTCTCTGTCTGACATGTTAAAAGGTAAAGTCCGGACGTTTCCGCCAGAATCTGTTGGGTAAGCGTGTTGACTATTCAGGACGTTCCGTTATCTGTGTTGAGCCAAAATTAAAGATTTATCAGTGTGGTCTGCCAAAGGAGATGGCACTTGAATTATTCAAACCTTTCGTTATGAAAGAACTTGTTGCCAACGGAACCGCTCATAATATCAAGAGCGCAAAGAAGATGGTCGAGAGACTTCAAACTGAAGTCTGGGATGTGCTCGAGGACGTTATCAAAGAGCATCCGGTTATGCTTAAACCGTGCTCCTACACTGCATAGATTAGGTATTCAGGCGTTCGAGCCAATCTTAGTAGAAGGTAAAGCTATTAAGTTACATCCATTGGTATGTACCGCATACAACGCCGACTTCGACGGAGACCAGATGGCGGTACATCTTCCACTTTCCGTAGAAGCACAGGCAGAATGCCGATTCCTCCTGTTATCACCAAACAACCTGTTAAAGCCATCCGATGGTGGCCCTGTAGCCGTTCCTTCACAGGATATGGTACTTGGTATTTATTATCTGACACAGGAGAGACCGGGCGCTAAGGGAGAGGGCAAGATTCTTCAAGAGCGTCAACGAGGCAATCCTTGCATACGAGAACGGAGCAGTAACACTTCACTCCAGAATCAAAGTCCGTATGACAAAGACAATGCCGGATGGAAAAAGATTACCGGAATCGTAGAGTCCACGCTGGGACGTTTCATCTTCAACGAGATTATCCCGCAGGATCTGGGTTTTGTAGACAGAAGCATCTCCGGGCAATGAATTAAAGCTCGAGGTCGATTTCCTCGTAGCAAAGAAGCAGAAAAGCAGATCCTTGAGAAAGTCATCAATATTCACGGCGCAACCAGAACTGCCGAGGTGCTGGATGCTGTTAAGGCGATGGGTTATAAATACTCCACAAGAGCAGCGATGACCGTTTCCATTTCCGATATGACCGAGCCGCCGGAAAAGCCGCAGATGATTAAGGACGCCCAGGATACCGTAGACCGCATTACAAAGCAGTATAAGCGTGGTCTTATCACAGAGGAAGAGCGTTACTAAGGAAGTCGTAGAGACATGGAAAGAGACGGATGAGCAGCTGACACATGCACTTCTCTCCGGACTGGATAAGTACAACAATATCTATATGATGGCGGACTCCGGAGCCCGTGGTTCCGATAAGCAGATCAAACAGCTGGCCGGCATGCGAGGCCTTATGGCCGATACAACCGGTAGAACAATCGAGCTGCCAATCAAGTCCAACTTCCGTGAAGGTCTTGACGTACTGGAATACTTCATGTCTGCGCATGGAGCGCGAAAAGGTATGTCCGATACCGCTCTTCGTACCGCCGATTCCGGATACCTGACCAGACGTCTGGTAGATGTATCACAGCATATGATCGTTCGTGAGTCTGACTGCTGTGAGGGAACAGGCAGAGAGATCCCTGGTATGTGGGTAACTGCATTCATGGATGGACAAGGAAGAGATCGAGAGCCTTCAGGAGCGTATTACAGGACGTTTCTCCTGCAATACCATCTGCGATGCCGAGGGGCAATGTCCTCGTGAAGGCAAATCATATGATTACACCGAAGCGCGCAGCGCTTGTTATGAGCAAGGGTGTGGATGAGAACGGAGAACCGCTTACAAAGGTGAAGATCCGTACCGTATTATCCTGCCGTTCCCACATGGGTGTGTGTGCAAAAGTGCTACGGCGCCAACATGGCTACCGGTCAGGCAGTTCAGGTTGGTGAGGCTGTTGGTATCATCGCGTGCAGCACAGTCCATCGGTGAGCCTGGTACACAGCTTACCATGCGTACTTTCCATACGGGTGGTGTTGCCGGTACCGATATTACACAGGGTCTTCCGCGTGTCGAGGAAATTTTTGAGGCAAGAAAGCCGAAGGGACTTGCGATCATTACCGAGTTCAGCGGTGTTGCCAATATCAAAGATACTCAAGAAGAAGCGTGAGATCGTTGTGACGAACAATGAGACTGGAGAGAGCAAGGCATATCTGATTCCTTACGGTTCCAGAATCAAGGTTATGGACGGTGCAGTCTTAGAGGCCGGCGACGAGCTGACCGAAGGTTCTGTAAATCCACATGACATCTTAAAGATCAAAGGGTGTTCGTGCCGTTCAGGATTACATGCTCCGCGAAGTTCAGCGTGTATACCGTCTGCAGGGTGTTGAGATCAACGATAAGCATATCGAGGTGATCGTGCGCCAGATGCTGCAGAAAGTCCGTGTGGAGACAAACGGAGATTCCGATATGCTCCCGGGGAACATTAGTAGATACGCTTGACTTCGAGGATACAAATGAGCTTCTGGAGAAAGAGGGCAAGGAGCTTGCAGAAGGCAAGCAGGTACTGCTTGGTATCACCAAGGCATCCCTGGCAACCGATTCCTTCTTGTCAGCTGCTTCCTTCCAGGGAGACAACCAAGGTTCTGACCGAGGCTGCCATCAACGGAAAGGTAGATAAGCTGATTGGTCTGAAGGAGAACGTTCTGATTGGTAAGCTGATTCCGGCTGGTACCGGTATGAAGCGTTACCGCTCTATCAAGCTGAGCTCGGATATTGATGAGAACGAGGAGATTGCATTCGATGATTTCGACGATTTTGATGACACTGATGTGGCAGATGAGAATTACACATTAGAGGAGAATGCGCCGGAAGAGTCCGAGGATACAGAAGAATAAAGCGCAGATTATATCTGCATTACAGAATGGGGCGGCCAGACAATGTTTGGCTGGCCCATTTTTTTTAGAAAAAGATGTTAAAGAACCGTGAAAAGATGTCGATAAAATAGATAAGGTATAATTTAGAGTTTCATAAAATGGGACGAACGCTAAAGGGATAGATCAAAGGAGATGGCGCGTATGTACAAGGATGTATGCAAGAGAATTTCGGCGTTTATGCTGACAGTATGCCTGATTGTGACGATGGTGGAATGGCCGACGACTGTCTGGGCAGGACAGGGAACGGTAAACACCTATCGGAACGGAGACAGGGGGTACTGGCGGGAGCGCCGTGCGAGGCCCAGGCTGTAGCTGCGGTATTTACAGCGGACCGCAATGCGGACGGAGCAGAACTGTTAGACAGTATTGACTTCTACGCACATGTGGATGACGGCAGCAAGGCAACGGCTACCGTGGAATATTACAAGGATGTAGAAGGCATGGCGCCGGATGCGGGAACGAGCATTTTCCAAAAAAAGAAGTCAGCGTGAAGGAAGGAAAGAATACTTATTCCGCAGGGCTGGCGAATCAGGTAATGGATATAATGGTTCCAGGTTTTCTGTGATCGTCCGGTTGAGCGGGGCGTCCTTTTTATGTATATGGCGGTACGGCAGAGGAGAGAGCTATATTCTCGGCAATGCCGGCTGGCAGGATATGTATACAGTAAACGGAAGCTGTGCGGCGGTAATAGCATATACCTATGATGTGACTGCAGCATCCGGGAGAAGTTCTTCCAATGCGGCTGATCAGGCGGCGCTGCAAAGCAGCAATGTGAAGCAGAGTGCCGCTGTAGCGCTGAATAAGAACAGTATGACCATCGGCGAGGGCTGGACGGATCAGGATCTCACACTGCAGAATGCCACGGGAACGGTAACGTGGGTTTCCGGCAATGAAGCGGTGGCAAAAAGTAAGCAGTACAGGTAACCCGGCAACCAGTGAGGGTATTGCCGCAGGAAGTACGACGATCACGGCAGCCTATGCAGGAGAAAGCTACACCTGTAATCTGACGGTCACACCGAATCTCTCAGAGGATGCAGTGACAGTCAGCCCGGAGAATCCGGTATACAACGGCGGACAGCAGATTCCATCCGTTGCGGTACAGGTGGGAGATACCATATTAAAAGAGAACGATCAGTACCAGCTTTCCTATTCGCAGATGGTTGGCGGTGCGGCGACAACTTTTGACCCGGCTACGGATGCGACCGCGCTTGTGAATGCGGGAACCTATTACCTGTACATTACCGGACAGAACGGTTACAGCGGAAAGATTCAGAAGGAATACGTGATTGCACAGAAAGACGTATCAGACGCGACGGTGGAAGTGACACTGCAGGACAATATTGACTGGGATAAGATGCTGGCTGCTGCTGCGGCAGATCCGGACAACGCTTCTGCCACACTTGCCTCCTGCATCAAAGAGGTAAAGGATACGGCGCGCGCAGACGCGGATGCCGTAGACGGCGTGAAGAATCTTACAGAGGGAACGGACTACACACTTTCCCTCAGCCAGGCAGGCAGAGGAATTACACTGACCGGTACCGGCAACTATACCGGAGAGAGATATTGCGGTGCACCGCGCAATGCGGCGGACGCGAATATTGTTTTTGACAAGACTTCCTATGTATATACCGGAAGTGAGTGGACACCGGCATTCCAGCTTCTGGTTGACGGGGGAGACCATTTCCCAGGCAGATTACGATGCGGTATATTCCGACAATGTCAATGTCGGACAAGCCACATTGACGATTACCGGAAAGAATTCCCTTTACGGAACAAAGACGGTAAATTTTGAGATCAAGGCAAAAGATATCGGCAACAAGGATCAGGAAGAAGTCGGTATGGCTGTGACGGTGACGGCTGCTGCGGCAGGAGGAGCGGACAAGGAGCCGGTCATCACTGCAACCTACAACGGCATGACGCTGGAAAAGGGAACGGATTACACCGTCGGAACAGATATTATCAATGCCGGAAACGGAACCTACCGCCGGGTCATCACCGGTATCGGAAACTATCAGGGAACCTACACGGTGGAATATCAGGCGGCAGGCGCTGATCTCTCGGATCTGATTCAGAGAGTGACGGCAGCAACCGTAACTTATAACGGCAATGCACAGACACCGGAACCGGACATTACCTGGAAGAGCGGCAACAACGATCTGGGGCTGGTTGAGGGAACGGATTACTCCGTTACTTATGCAAGCAACACGAATGCAGGAACAGCAACCATTACGCTGCAGGGTATGGGAACATACGGCGGCGCTGTGACTGGTAAATTCACAATCGAGCAGGCGGACATGTCAAAGGCGGTATGCTACTATGTGGATGCCGATGGCTCCGAGGTAAGCACTGCAAACTATAAGATGGAATATTCTCCGGACGGCGCGGACGTGAAGCCGAAGGTGGTTGTAAAGTTTGCGCAGGGCGCGGACATGGTAACACTTCCGGAGTCGGACTACAAGCTGACCTATTCTGCGGATACCAAGATATTTGCAGGTACGGCGAGCGTTGAGATTGCGCCGAGCGATTCCAACAGCAATTTTAAAGACCGGTACAACGAAACGTCTGACGTATACGATTGCCCAGTGCAATCTTACAAGCACGAAGATTACTGCCAGCATTGACAGAGAGCTGTTTGACTATACGGGAGCAGAGATTGCGCTTCCGACAGAGAGTGTTGTATATCATTCCGCATCAAAGACAGATCATACACTGAAAAAGGGAACCGATTATACGGTGGCATGTTCACCGACAACGGTAAAAGACATCGGAACCTACACGATGACGATTACCGGAAGCGGCAACTATACAGGCGTTGTTACCAAGACGTTTGAGGTTACAGCGGTAGATATCCAGACACTGATCAACGACAAGAACCTTAAGGTAACCAACAGCGCGGACAGGATGGTGACAGGATATGACGGACCATACTGGGCAATGCTGTGGTATTCCAGCAATAAAAACGATAACCAGCTTGAGATTTCACTCACGGATAACCAGGGCAATACGCTGGTAAAAGGAACTGATTACGAATTAAAGTATGACGGCATCAAGGATATTTCAAAAGAAGGAAGCACTGCTTCGGTAACGATTACCGGAAAGGGCAAATTCTATGGCAAGCAGGAGATCAAGTATCTGCTCGCATCCAAGCTTGATGAGGATTATGATGTATCGGTGAATCCGGCAGAAAACCCGGTATACACAGGAGATCCGATTACGCTTGCTACGGATGAGATTTCGGTATCGGACGGCGGATTCGGACTCTGGAAGAGCGTCCTTGAGCAGGGAACAGATTATACGGTCAACTACAGTGACGGAACCAACGCGGATCAGGCGATCAATGCCGGGGGAGGCGACGGTTACAGTAGAGCAGATCCCGCTGGAGGATCAGCCGACGGCAAACGGATGCTATGTGTACAGCGACGGCGCCACAAAACTGAGTGCAACCTTTACGATTCGTCCGAAGGACATTGCAACCGGTGTTTCCTACGAGGCGATCAAGAAAGCGTACGACGGAAATGCAGTGACCCTTACAGAAAGTGAGATAAAGCTTACTTATAATAAGAAGACATTGACTGCGCCGACCGACTATTCGATCGTGGCCGGAAGCTATGCGAACAACGAGAAGCCGGGACCGATGGCGAATGTAACCATACAGGGAAACGGCAACTATACAGGAACAAAGATTATTGTCTTCACGATCAGCGGAAAATCTCTGGATGAGATCATCAGCTGGAAGGTGGACGAGAACGAGACAACCTACACCGGCGAGCGCCTGTACCCGAAGATCACCGAACTGACATTGAGCGATGGAACAAAGCTTACGACGGCAGATGAGATCGAGAAAGTGATCGCGTACGACGAGTCTTCCTATGCAGACAACCTGAATGCCGGCGAGGCATCCCTTACCGTTTCCGGCAAAGGGAGATTACTACGGAACAGATGACAGAACACTGACATTTGCGATTCTGCCGAGAAGCCTGGACAACAACTGCACGCTTGGCGGATTAAAGTCCGGCTACACTTACACTTCGGAAGAGATTACACCGGTACCTGCGGTACAGTGCACAGATCTGAGGAAAAAGCTCGGCGAGGATGATTACAAGATTTACTACGAGAATAATGTGGATGCCGGGGCCGCAACGATGACGATTACCGGAAAAGGAAACTATCAGGGAACCTTTACGAAAGATTATACGATTGCGCCGAAGAATCTGGCAGAGCCGGAGGTAAAGATCGCACCGATCGATGCGCAGGAGTACAACGGAATGGCTGTCACACCGGCACCGTCGGTAAGCTATGAATTTGGAGACGGAACCTATGCGTTAAGCCCGGTCAACGATTACACGGTGGCTTACGCGAACAACAAAGGAACCGGAACCGCAACGGTGACAGTGACCGGAACCGGCAACTTTACCGGAAGCAAGACGGCAGAATTCAGAATTGGCCAGCTCATCACAAACGAGACCAAATTTACGATCAGCTGCCCGGCACTCACCGACGGCACACAGTATGTTTATGACGGAAGTGCATTTGAGCCGGAGGTGACGGTAACACGGATCGAGGGCAACAAAAAGCTGGTAAAAGATTCTAACTATTCCGTGACCTATACGGATAATATCCACGCGGGAACCGCAACGGTAAGCGTGGAAGGTCTGGGAGGATACGTCGGTGTATGGCAGAAGACTTTTGCGATTGCACCGAGAGATCTTACGGACAGCAGCGTAGAGCTCTCTGTCGGCGGAGTGACCGATGGAAGTTATCAGACACAGTATACCGGAAGCCCGGTAGAGCCTGAAGTGGAGCTTACTTATGACGGACAGAAGATCAGCACGACGGATTACACGGTATCCTACGGGGCGGATCATACCAGCCGCGGAACCGTGACGCTGACGGCAACGGCAAAGGACGGTACGGACTTTACAGGATCGAGAAGCACAACCTTTACGATCACACTTGCAAGTATTGGCAATGGCGGATATACACCGGCAAACGGCTTTAAGATCGGAGCGATCGAACCGCAGCCGCTGGTGGACGGAACGGCAACACCGCAGCCGAAGCTGTACTATAACGGAACAGAACTTGTCATGGGTACGGATTATATTTGTACTTATGAGAAGAACGACAGCATTGGCTCCGACGCGGTTGTCATTCTCAAGGGAATCGGCAATTACACAGGAAGCGTGAAGAAGACCTTTAAGATCTGCGCAAACATTGCGGACGCCGAGATTACCGTTCCGGATGAACTGTGGTTTAAAGATTATGTGAATGCCGGAGAGACGGACATTGCAATCGGCGATAAGAACATCACGTTTGACGATCAGATCAGTGTTGTGCTGAACGGAACAACACTTCAGAAAGATACCGACTATACGCTGGTCTATGCAGACAACAGCTGGGTCGGCAACGCAGTAGTTACCATCAAGGGTATGGGAGGCTTTGCGGGAAGCGTGGAGAAGACGGTTCCGATCAAAGCGGATCTTTCGGAGGCAGGCATCCAGGTGGCAATCGGAGATCAGCAGTATACCGGAGATCCGGTGGAGGCAATCCCGAGCATCAGCTACTACGGAACAGAGCTGACATCCGGAAAGCACTTTGTGATTCATACATACGAAAACAACGTGAAGATCGGTGATAAGACTGCGAGCGTGACGGTAATCGGAAATGAGAAAAACGGATTTACCGGAACACTCACAGAGAATTTCAGCATTGTTGCAAATGCGGGAATTCTGGAGGTAAGCGGTGTAGAGAGCAGCTACCTGTACCGCGGAACACAGATCCGCCCGCAGGTTACCGTTAAGATAGGGAACAAGACACTGTCCACGTCCGATTATGATGTGACCTATGGAGAGAATATCAAGGCGGGAACAGACGGCGGAAGCATTATGGTAAAGGGTAAGAACGAGTATGCTGGTCTGATCAAGCTGGTAACCTTGATATTAACCCACTTCAGATGGACGACCTGAAGGTGCTTGACGGAACGCAGAACGCGATCGGAAGCAGAGAGTACACCGGTAAGGAGATTGTGCCGGAGTTCTCATTGAAGACAACCATCGGATCAACGGATTACATTCTGCCGGCAAGAAGCTATACCATTGCAAAGAAGGCAGACGCAGATAATACGAATGTAGGAACCGGTACAGTCGTGATTACCGGTGATGGAAGCAACGTAATCGGAAGCCGTGAAGTATCCTTCCAGATCGTGGCGAAATCATTGGCAAAAACCGTCATCCGGCACCGACCTGATTGCGGTAGAAGTGATTCCGGACAGCTTTTCTTATGACGGAACGGAAAAGAAGCCGACTGTTCTTGTGACATATCAGTACGGAACAGAGGTTGAGGTACGTCAGCTGACAGAGGGAAGCGATTTTACCGTTGCATACAGCAACAATATCAATGCAGGAACAGCGACAGCGGTGATTTCCGGTATCGGAAATTATACGGGATCCCGCACCGTGGAATACACGATTACGGAGAAGAGCTTTTTGACGGAGCGATTGTCACGTTCCCGAACGGAACTTCCTATCCGTATATGGGAAGCGACAACGGGGGGTGGAACCGGAAGTGCAGGTAACACTGGACGGCAATGTACTCACAGCGGGTACAGATTATGAGGTATCTTATCAGAACAACAAGGCGTGCGGCACAGCGACTGTGACCGTGACCGGAAAAGGAAGCTATGCGGGAAGCGTAACGGCACCGTTTACCATCGTAAGCCACGATATTGCGGCGGCGGATGTGACGGTGGATCCGATTCCGAATCAGGCATACACGGGTCAGCCGGTAATTCCGGAAGTGAAAGTGACCTGCGGCGATTATACCTTAAAGCAGGGTGAGGACTATACACTGAGCTTTGACACGGACAACACAGAGCTCGGCACCGTTCTGATGCGGATCAACGGAACCGGTGGATTTACGAATTACCGCCAGGCCACATTTCATATTGCGAGCGACATCAGCCAGGCGGAGGTCATAGGACTTGACGACAGCTATCCGTTTACGGGAAGCGCATATACGCCGGACGATCTGGGCATTACAGAGGTACGCATCGGCGAAACGGTCCTTACAACAGACTCCTACAGCTTTGCATTTGACGACAACAGCGATGGCATGAGCGCCGGAACGCAGACTCTTCTTCTGATCGGTCAGGGAAGCTACGGCGGAACCAGGAAATGCACCATCGAGATTACACCGAAGGACATCACCGATGAAGATGTGGTGATGAGCGGATTTGAGGACACGGTATCCTACTCAGAGCAGATTACACAGAATGTAACATTCCAGTGGGGTGAGATCGCACTCGTAAGAGACACCGATTATACCGTGACATGCAGACCGGCAGGAGTGGCAGGAATCTACGAAATGGAGGCTGCCGGAACCGGCAACTATACAGGAACCGTTACAAAGCAGTTTACCGTAGACCAGACACCGATCGACGGACTGGAAGTGAAGGGTATTTCTTCTACTTACACATATACCGGAAAAGCAATCACACCGGAGCCGGAAGTATGGGCAGACGGTGTGCAGCTGGAAAAAGAATAAGGATTACACGGTATCCTATGAAGACAACATCAACGCGGGTGTAGCGAAGCTGGTAATCACAGCAAGCGGAACCCATTATGCAGGTACTAAGGAACTGAGTTTCCAGATTCTGCGCAAGAGCATACATCTGTGCGACATTGGTTCGATTCAGACACAGGTATATACCGGATCTGACATCAAGCCGACCGTGACGGTGGAAGATGACGGCAAAGCCCTGGAACTTTTAAGCGACTACACACTGATGTATTCCAACAACCGCAAGGCAGGTACCGGTGTGGCGGCAGTTGCAGGAAAAGGCAATTACACGGCAACAAAGAACCTGACGTTTGACATCAGACCGTGCGATGCGGGCGCGGCGGTTGTGACAGGCGCATCCGCAGACAGTCTGTCCATCAGCTGGACGGGCGACGGTGCCGTGACGGGATACGAAGTATACCGTGCCGGCGCAGATGGAAAGTGGCAGCAGGTAACGCGTACCAGAGACGCTTTCTATACCGGATAAAAAGCTTGCGGCAGAGACAACATACTCTTATAAAGTAAGAAGCTACCTGGTGGCGGACGGCGAGACTTACTACGGTGAGTTTACCGGAGCAGTTACCGGAACAACCACAAAATAAAGATAGAGAGGAGGGAGAGCGGTTCCGATCATGGCGGCATATAAGATAGGGAATTTTACATTTGACACAGAAGAGGAATATGCCCGAGGGCTCGAAGATGCGAAGAAAATCGAAAAGATACAGAACACCGTCGATCTCAATGAACCGGAAACCGCTCTACGCCTCTATTGGCTGATCCGAACAGGGAAGATCAAGTTCGGCAGCAAAGTCGGCAAGAAATTTTTTCTGGATATTGCAGATGTCGTGGCAAAAATCCGCGGCAAAAAAAATATAACGCAGGCACAGGCGCCGGAACAACAAGCGGGGGGAGGAACCCCGGCAGGTGGCGCAGGACCGCAGCAGAAAGATTCTCGGTGCGGTGTGTGTGACGGCTGCGATTCGCTATGTTTTGGCTGGTATTTCTGGTCAGATTACACGAATCACCGCGGCAGTCAGGCGAATGAGTATTTGAAGATGCTAAAAGAAAATCCGACAGAAGCCGCAGAGATGGTGGACAATGACACCTTTTTTTCGGAGGATGCACCGGAACTTGCGGCGGGCTTAGACCAGACGGAGCGGGAGAACGAACCGCCTCCTCCGGTTCTGCCGGAATATGAAGCCATCGTGGCGCAGCACAGTGATTTTGCCGGATGGATCACCATTGACGGGACGAAGATTGACTATCCGGTCATGCTTACCCCGAATGACGGGGATTATTATCTGAAGCGCAATGTAAACGGGGAGGACGATATCAACGGAACCTTGTTTATGGATCCGAGAACGGATCTGGTGCAGCGCAGCACCAATATTATTATCTACGGACATAACATGAAAAGCGGTGCGATGTTCGGAAGTCTCAAGAAGTATCTGGATGAAGATTACTGGAGGGAGCACGCGCAGATCAGATTTGATACAATTTATGAGAAAGGCACCTATGAAGTGTTTGCCGTCTGTCTGGCAAAGGTGCAGTACCGGAATTCACAGGAATTTCGTTATTATGATTTTATACAGGCGGATTCCGAGGAGGCGTTTAACGACTACCTCGATCATATCATACAACTCTCGGTGTTTACCGGAACAGATCTGCCGGTCTACGGGGACGAGCTATTGACCCTGTCGACCTGTAACAATTTTACAGAAGACGGAAGACTGTTTCTGGTGGCAAAGAAATGCAGGGAAGCAGAGTAAAAGCGTGGGATCGCGCGTGAGGTTCACGGGCGGGGCTGCGTCGAAATAAAGGATGATGGGAGAGAGTGCTAATGAAATATCGGATAAAACGAAAAATAGGCTATGTGCTGGTCGTTGCCATGCTTGTGGTGATGATCTATCCAGGAGAGCTCAGTGCAGCGTCCGGTCAGGAGGACGGATTTGTCATAAAAGGGACAACCTTGCAGGGGTATGTCGGAGCGGAGAACGCGGTTGTTATTCCGGACAATATTACAAAAATTGATGATGATGTATTCCTCAATACGACGATCACATCGGTGGAGATCCCGGACAGTGTGACAACCATCGGAGATAACGCATTTGCAGGATGTGAATATCTGACCGAGGTTACGGTTCCGGACAGCGTGACAAAGATCGGAGACAATGTGTTCTACGGCTGTACCAGTCTGGAAAGTGCAACGTGGGAGAGCAGGGAAGGAATCGGCGATGGCACATTTGCAGAGTGTGCAGGACTGACGGACTTAAGTATTTCCAAGGAACTTCCATCAATCGGAAAAGAAGCATTTAAAAATTGTGAGTCCCTCGAGAGTATCGTGATACCCGAGGCGACCAAAAACCCATTGCGTCGGACGCATTTGACGGATGTGTCAATATGCAGTCCATTGATGTGAAAGAGGGAAATACGTACTTTATGTCATACGACAATGCGCTCTACACGGCGAACGGGGTTACGTTATACCGCTGCCCGCAGGGGGCGAGAACCATCGAGGTGTATGACGGTACCAAGATGATCGGTGAAAATGCATTTTACGGCTGCAAGCTTGGAAAAGTGACACTTCCGGAGAGCGTGACAACCGTGGAAGATGGTGCGTTTGACGGCAGTGAGATTCAGACACTCTGCCTTGGCAAAGCCTTAGAAACGTTTGGCGAGCAGAATACTTCTTTCAAGATCCACTCGATTGAAGTGCCGGGAAGCGCTCCGGCTGCACCGAAGCTGGTGGAGACGTACGGTGCGATTGTGGTGACGGATTATAAGCCGGACGACACCGAGGATACGGAGAAACCGACCGAGGACACGGAAAAGCCGACGGAAGACACGGAGAAACCGACCGAGGATACAGAAAAGCCGACGGAGGATACGGAGAAGCCGACCGAGGACACGGAAAAACCGGCAGATGACAATAACAACAATAACAACGACAATAATAACAGCGGTAACAACAATAACAGCGGCGACAACAGCAATAACAATAACAATAACAGCAGTAATAACAATAGCAGCAATAACAGCAGCAACACGAGCAGTGGTAATAACAGCAGCAGTACGGGCAGCGGAAGCGGCAGCAGCGGAAAGAGTAACGGCACATCATCTGGAAGAGGCAGCGGTGCGGTAAAGGGCAGTGCCGGAGCGGCAGGCGCACGGAGCAGTGGTGCCGGATCGGCGGCAGCGACGACGGCGGAGATACAGGGAGATGTGCAGCCGACAGCGGCGGAAGTGCCTGCGACGACCAGATTTGCAGAGCAGGGAACCGCATATATCACTGGAAATGAGGAACTGAAGGGCTGGGATGCGATTTACACGCAGATGACGGTGGCGGATCCAGGTTCAACGATCTATATTACCATGAACGGCACCACGGTTGTGCCGAAGGATATTCTGACACTGGCGGCAGATAAGCAGCTGACGCTGGTTCTGGATATGGGAAATGGAATCTCATGGACGATTGACGGAAGCAGCATTGACACAGGCGTTGTAGCAGATACGGATTTTGGCGTGGAACTGGGAACAAGCAATGTGCCGGCAAACCTGCAGAGCACAGTAACCGGAAGCGGATGGTCAACGCAGATGCATCTGGCGCACGACAACCTGTTTGGCCTGACGGCGCAGCTGACCGTAAATGTCGGTGCGGCGAACGCCAATAAGCTGGGCACTTTGTTCTATTATAATGTAGATAATCAGATCCTGGAGTATATGGGACAGTCTGATACAGATGCGGACGGCAATGTGTCATTTTCCTTTGTGCATGCGTGTGATTATGTCATCGTAGTGGATGAGCGTCACTCGGATTCAACGGCGCAGGCAACCTCCGGGTTTGTGATTACACCGGCAGGCGGAAGCCAGGCGGAAAGCCAGCCGGCAGAGACGACGGAAGCGGCGGAGACGGAGCAGCCGGCTGATAATGCGCAGGCGGCGGATGACTCGCAGGTAAAGGATGAGACGCCGAAGACCGGACAGTCGTTAAATCCGAAATATGTTCTGTGCATCGGTGTGATGCTGCTGGGAATCTATATGATTCTGACCAGTGAGAGACAGGAGAAGCAGAGAAAACGGGCAAATGGCTGACCGTTTGGTATAAACATGTAAAAATGTGGAAGAATAGATAGATGGAAGATATCCGTTGGGAGTTTTCCATCTTTTCTTTTTGCATGCAAAACTTTTTACCCGCGTATTCCGCGAAATTCAAGGAAATTTTGGAAAAGAACTTGACAAAAAAAAAAAAGATAGGGTTAATATAATAACTTAGCGTGCATACGTACGCCGAGATCAATTTATGATCTCATACAAATAAAACAGGAGGTGAAAAAATAATGCCAACATTTAACCAGTTAGTAAGAAAAGGACGTCAGACATCTGTTAAGAAGTCTACAGCACCTGCACTTCAGAGAGGTTACAACTCTTTACAGAAGAAGCCAACCAATACTTCTTCTCCGCAGAAGAGAGGTGTATGTGTACTGCTGTTAAGACAGCTACTCCTAAGAAACCTAACTCAGCTCTTAGAAAGATCGCCAGAGTACGTCTTTCCAACGGTATTGAGGTACAAGCTATATCCCGGGTGAGGGACATAACTTACAGGAGCACAGCGTTGTTCTGATCCGTGGAGGACGTGTTAAGGACTTACCTGGTACCAGATATCACATTATCAGAGGTACTCTTGATACTGCAGGCGTAGCCAACAGAAAGCAGGCGCGTTCCAAGTACGGCGCTAAGAGACCAAAGGCTGCAAAATAGTAGCGTAGAGTTACTGTAATTCAGCGAACCAATAGTATCACATGGTAAGTGTTGGAATTGTTTCACACAGAGATATATTTCCGCACGAACACGAAGAGGCAGAACAAGGGTTACCTACTACATTGTGAGTACCGTTGAATTAATCGAAATGAAGTCCTCCGGATCCAGAGACTGGAGATGTGAGTACCGAGACAGAGTTCTGTATAGTAAATTATGATTAAGGAGGGAAGAAACGTGCCACGTAAAGGACATACTCAGAAAAGAGACGTATTAGCAGATCCAATGTACAATAACAAAGTGGTTACCAAGCTTGTCAATAACATCATGTTAGACGGTAAGAAGGGTGTAGCTCAGAAAATTGTATACGGAGCATTTCAAAGAGTAGAAGGAGAAGGCTGAGAAGCCGGCTCTCGAGGTATTTGAAGAGGCTATGAACAATGTCATGCCGCTACTGGAAGTAAAAGCAAGACGTATCGGTGGTGCTACCTATCAGGTTCCGATCGAGGTCAGACCAGACCGACGTCAGGCTTTAGCACTTCGCTGGGTTGACAACATACTCCCGTAACCGCGGTGAGAAGACAATGGAAGAAAGACTTGCTAATGAGATCTAGATGCAGCTAACAACACAGGTGCATCCGTTAAGAGAGAAAGAAGATATGCACAAGATGGCAGAGGCAAACAAAGCGTTTGCTCACTACCGTTTCTAATTTAGGGAGGAAATACCTTGGCTGGAAGAGAATATCCATTAGAGAGAACCAGAAACATTGGTATTATGGCTCATATTGATGCGGGTAAGACTACCCCTACAGAGCGTATCCTTTATTATACTGGTGTTAACTACAAGATCGGTGATACTCACGAAGGAACTGCTACTATGGACTGGATGGCACAGGAGCAGGAGCGAGGTATCACCATCACATCTGCCGCTACGACCTGCCATTGGACTTTGGAAGAGTTCTCAAAGCCGAAGCCGGGTGCTCTGGAGCATCGTATCAATATCATCGATACTCCGGGCCACGTAGACTTCACTGTTGAGGTTGAGCGTTCCCTGCGTGTACTGGATGGCGCTGTAGGTGTATTCTGTGCTAAGGGCGGTGTAGAGCCACAGTCTGAGAATGTATGGCGTCAGGCTGACACCTACAATGTTCCACGTATGGCATTCATCAACAAGATGGATATCTTGGGTGCAAACTTCTATGGCTGTGTTGAGCAGATCAAGACTCAGACTTGGTAAAGAACGCAATCGTTCTTCAGCTGCCGATCGGCAAGGAAGATGATTTCAAGGGAATTATCGACCTGTTTGAGATGCAAGCTTACATCTACAATGACGATAAGGGCGAGGACATCAGCATCCTTGATATTCCGGAGGATATGAAGGATGACGCTGAGCTTTACCACACCGAGCTGGTAGAGAAGATCTGCGAGCTGGACGACGATCTTATGATGATGTACCTCGAAGGTGAAGAGCCATCCGTTGAGAGAGATGAAAGAAGGTCTTAAGAAAAGCTACCTGCGAGTGTACTGCAGTACCTGTATGCTGCGGAACTGCATACAGAAACAAGGGAGTGCAGAAACTTCGATGCTATCCTGGAGTACATGCCGGCTCCGACCGACATTCCGCCTATCGATGGTGTTGACATAGATGGCAATGAGGTAGTAAGACACTCTTCCGATGAAGAGCCGTTCTCCGCTCTGGCATTTAAGATCATGGCTGACCCGTTTGTAGGAAAGCTTGCATACTTCCGTGTATATTCCGGAACCATGAACTCCGGTTCTTACGTACTGAACGCAACAAAAGATAAAAAAGAGCGTGTTGGACGTATCCTTCAGATGCATGCAAACAAACGTCAGGAGCTGGAAAAGGTTTACTCCGGTGATATCGCAGCAGCTATCGGATTCAAATTCTCCACCACAGGTGATACCATCTGTGATGAGCAGCATCCGGTAATTCCTGAGAGTCCATGGAGTTCCCGGAGCCGGTTATCGAGCTTGCAATCGAGCCGAAGACCAAGGCTTCTCAGGGAAAACTGGGCGAGTCTCTTGCAAAACTGGCAGAGGAGGATCCTACCTTCCGTGCACATACAAATCAGGAAACTGGACAGACCATCATCGCTGGTATGGGTGAGCTCCATCTGGAGATCATCGTAGACCGTCTGCTTCGTGAGTTCAAAGTTGAGGCGAACGTAGGTGCACCGCAGGTTGCTTACAAAGAGTCCATACAAAGCCGGTTGATATAGAAAGCAAGTATGCGAAACAGTCCGGTGGTCGTGGTCAGTATGGTCACTGTAAAGTGAAGTTCGACCCTATGGATCCGAACGGCGAAGAGACATTCAAGTTTGAGTCTACCGTAGTCGGCGGTGCGATTCCGAAGGAGTACATCCCGGCTATCGGCGAAGGTATCGAGGAGGCTATGAAAGGCAGGTATCCTTGGCGGATTCCCGGTAGTCGGCGTACATGCAACTGTATACGACGGTTCTTACCATGAAGTCGATTCCTCCGAGATGGCATTCCACATTGCAGGTTCTCTTGCATTCAAAGGAAGCTATGCAGAAAGCAGCTCCGATTCTTCTTGAGCCGATCATGAAAGTCGAAGTTTCCACTCCTGGGGAGTACATGGGTGATGTTATCGGTGATATCAACTCTCGTCGTGGACGTATCGAGGGTATGGAAGACATCGGCGGCGGTAAGATGTTCGTGGATTATGTTCCGCTTTCAGAGATGTTCGGATATGCAACAGACCTACGTTCAAGAACTCAGGGACGTGGTAACTACTCCATGTTCTTTGAGAAATACGAGCCAGGTACCGAAGTCTGTACAGGAGAAAAAGTATTGGCAATCCAAAAAAACTAAAATAAAAAATAAAAAAAAAGGCTTGAAAAATCGGCTATCCGGATTTGAAATATAATCAAAACTTAGCCGAGTTTAAAATCGTAAAAACTAAAAAAAATGCTTTAAAAAAGGGGCATAGTTTTTAAGGAGGATATTCAAAATGGCAAAAGCAAAGTTTGAAAGAACTAAACCGCATTGTAACATTGGTACCATTGGACACGTAGACCATGGTAAAACAACCCTGACAGCAGCAATCACTAAAGACACTTTGCTGAAAGAGTACGAAGGAAACACAGCTGAGAACTTTGAAGAATATCGATAAAGCTCCGGAAGAAAGAGAACGTGGTATTACTATCTCTACTGCACACGTCGAGTATGAGACAGAGAAGACGACACTACGCACACGTTGACTGCCCAGGCCATGCTGACTATGTAAAGAACATGATCACTGGTGCTGCCCAGATGGATGGTGCTATCCTCGTAGTAGCTGCTACCGATGGTGTTATGGCTCAGACAAAAGAGCACATCTTACTTTCTCGTCAGGTAGGTGTACCTTACATCGTTGTTTTCTTAAACAAGTGCGATATGGTTGATGATGAAGAGTTACTTGAGCTGGTAGAAATGGAGATCCGTGAGCTCCTTTCCGAGTATGAATTCCCAGGAGATGATACCCGGTAATCAAAGGTTCAGCTCTGAAAGCTCTTGAAGACCCAATGGTCAGAGTGGGGAGACAAGATCATGGAACTTATGGATGCTGTTGATTCTTATATCCCAGAGATCCCAGAGCGTGATACAGATAAGCCATTCCTTATGCCTGTAGAGGACGTATTCTCCATCACAGGACGTGGTACTGTTGCAACTGGTAGAGTTGAGAGCGTGGTGTTCTACTCCACGTTAATGAGGAGGTTGAGATCGTTGGTATCAAAGAAGCAAGTAAAGAAGATTGTTGTTACCGGTATCGAAATGTTCCGTAAATTATTAGACGAAGCTCAGGCTGGTGATAACATCGGAGCTCTTCTTCGTGGTGTTCAGAGAAACGAGATCGAGCGTGGACAGGTTCTTGCAAAACCAGGAACACTTACATGCCATAAAAATTCACAGCTCAGGTTTATGTTTTAACAAAAGATGAGGGTGGTCGTCATACACCTTTCTTCAATAATTACCGTCCACAGTTCTACTTCAGAACAACAGACGTAACAGGTGTTTGCGAGCTTCCAGAAGGAATCGAGATGTGTATGCCTGGAGATAACGTAGAGATGACAGTTGAACTGATCCATCCAGTAGCTATGGAGGAGGGGTCTTCGTTTCGCTATCCGTGAAGGTGGACGTACAGTAGGATCAGGTACAGTTGCTACAATCATCGAGTAATTAATATCTAGATAGATTTAATATCAATACTTAAAATGAAATATGCCCGCAGGACTTCGGTTCTGCGGGTTTTTCTATTGGTGCGCAAATATTCAAAAAGTATTATCTTAAATATGTTGTGCTTTGAAAAATCCTATTGAAACTGCCCGCATTTCTCAGTATAATATCACTGTATTAGGAAATACTTTGAAAAACGTCTGTTAGGGAAGATTCTCTAACGGACGTTTTTGGGGATAATCAAAATCATATGGTTAATGGGAGGAATTTATGGATAAGGCATATTTAAAGCGGGCAAGTACCGTTGCAACGGTTATTTTAGGAAATGTTCTCTATGCCTTTGTAATCAGACTTTTTCTTTTTGCCGGGGAATCTGATGACAGGAGGAACAACCGGTATTGGTCTGGTAGTGAAGCATTTTACAGGAGCATCAATTTCTGGGATTTGTTTTAGCATTTAATATTGTGATGCTGATAGTTGGAGTGATTTTTTCTTGGCAAGAAATTTGCACTGACGACAATTCTCTCAGTTCTTTCACATATCCAATTGCATTGGAAGCGGCCAATCATATTTTCGGTGATCTGGTGATTACGACTGATCCAATGCTGAATACCATATTTGCCGGACTTGGAATCGGGATTGGTCTGGGGTATTGTGATTCGAACGGGAGCTTCTACCGGAGGTATGGATATTCCACCGTTGATTCTGAATAAGTATTTTCGGATTCCGGTGTCAGTGAGTCTGAATGTATTTGATATATTGATTCTGTTACCGCAGATTCTATACAATCCTCCGGAACGCGTTTTTATACGGTATATTACTGGTAATGATCTACACGACAGTGTTGGACAAAGTGTTAGTGATGGGAAATACCAAGACGGAAGTGAAGATTATCAGCAAGCAGGTGGAAGAAGTACGTCAGGCAATTCTTGCGCAGGTAGACAGAGGCGTGACGATGCTGTATGGGGGAAGGTGGTTACAAACAAGAACAAAAGCAGATTGTATTGAGTATTGTGTCTAATCGAGAACTTCCACAGGTTGAGAAATTGATCAGACAGATTGACCCCGGAGGCTTTTTATGATCATCAGCAGAGTGACAGAGGTACGAGGAAGAGGATTCTCTTTGAGCAAACACTACGGAGAAGAGGAAGACTGCTGATGCTGAAAAAAACAGTACTGTAGATTAAACATTTATAGAATTTAGGAAGAACAGTTGTATGTTAAATAAAAAAGATTTTTTAAAATATGCTTCAAAACTAGCTTTTCCGATCATGATCCAAAATCTGATCGGAACGCTGGTAAACATTGCGGATACGGTAATGCTTGGATACGTAAGCCAAACGGCGATGTCAGCTTCATCACTTGCGAACCAGTATACGTTTATTCTTTTCTGCTTATATTACGGTATGGCTACAGGAACTTCGGTTTGTGTGCACAGTACTGGGGAAAGGGGGATAAAAAGACTGTAGAAAAGAATTCTCGGCCTGGCGGAGCGAATCTCACTGATTGTTTCCCTCTTGGTGTTTTTCGTGATCTCCTTTTCCGTGCCGACTACGATCATGAAGATCTTCACAAGCAGTCCGGATACGATTGCTGCCGGCAGTGAATACTTAAGGGTAATTTCATTTTCCTTTATGTTTATGGGATTCTCTCAGGTTTTTATGAGCGCTCTTCGAAGCATCGGAAAAATAATGCTGCCTTCTGTCACGTACATTGTTTCGCTTTGTGTCAATGTTATTTGTAATGCCACCTTTATTTTTGGTCTGTTTGGATTTCCAAAGCTTGGCGTTACAGGTGTTGCTCTTGGTACTGTGATTGCCAGAATCACAGAAGTACTGATCTGCCTCATCTACTCATTAAGAAGTTCCGATGTCAGATTTCGGATAAAATACTTCTTTGCGAAATCAGGTATTCTGTTCCAGGATTTTATGAAAATTGCTACTCCGGCTGTAATAAATGATGTTGTCTGAAGTCTTGCCAGCTCAGCGTTTGCAGCAATCCTCGGTCATATTGGTGATGATATGGTTGCCGCAAATGCGGTTGCTGTTATGGTGGTAAATATTGGTGCGATCGCCTGTCGTGGTTTTGCCAATGCAACTACGATCATTGTCAGTCAGGAACTGGGGTAAAGACAACATTGAGGCAGCAAGAGAATATGGAAAGCGCATGCTCAGAATAACAATGGTTGTAAGTCTGGTCGGATGCGTCATTATTCTGGCACTTCGTCCTCTGATACTGGATTTCTATCGGGATAAACTGACAGAGACAGCCATTTATTATCTTGGCACTTTTATCATTATGACAACCTGGCGCCTTGTGGGAGAAGGTATCAATACCTGCCTTATATCTGCGGATGTTTCAGGGGTGGCGGTGATTCCAGATTTGGAATGATCATAGATTCCGTCTTTATGTGGCTTGTTGCAGTGCCGCTTACCTTTCTTGCAGCATATGTTCTTAAAATTACCGCCAATCTGGGTTTACTTTGTAATGACGCTAGATGAGTTCGAGAAAATGCCCGTGGTCTTCATTTATTCACTATTTCAGAAAGAAATGGCTTACAAATATTACCAGAGATTTTGATTGAGGCTACAGGGAAAAAAGTTTGACAATTCCAAAGATAAGTACTAATGTATTATGTATGAATTTATAATCTGGAATTTTAGGAGAAGTACAATCATGTCAAAAGATGAATATCTAATCACAGATGCGCCCCTGAAAGCGTTAACTGTTTTTGCAATGCCTATGATCTTAGGCAGTTTTTTTCAGCAGATATATAATATGGCTGATTCGATCATTGTCGGTCAGTTTGTTGGTTCTTCGGCACTTGCGGCTGTCGGTGCCTGTGCTGCACTTACGAATGTTTTCATTTGTGTAGCTCTGGGTGCCGGTGTAGGCGCAGGTGTACTGTAAGCCGTTATTTTGGAGCCAGAGATTATGGTAAAATGAAAACAATTGTGTCGACATCGCTGATCAGCTTTTTTAGTCCTGAGCATACTACTTGGAATCTTTGGTTTTTGCTTTTTTTTTCACATTCAATGATGAGTTTATTACAAACACCTCCTGATATACTGGATGAAGCAGTGCTGTATCTGCGGGTTTATTTTGTGGGATTCCCATTTCTGTTTATGTACAACATCCTCTCAACGATGTTTACTTCCATCGGTGAATCCAAAATTCCATTGGTTCTTCTGATTTTTTCATCCGTATTAAATATTTTTATGGATCTTTGGATGGTAGCCGGACTTGGTCTCGGCGTATTTGGTGCGGCTCTGGCAACACTTATTGCACAGGGATTTCCGCGGTCTTTTTCATTTCTGATTTTCCTTTATAGAATGAGACGGTATAAATGTCAGTTTGAATGGTTTGACGGACAGGAGTTATATTCGATGCTTCAAATTGCCATACCGTCAGTTCTCCAGCAGTCTACAGTGTCGATCGGTATGATGATCGTACAGGCAGTTGTAAATCCATTTGGTACACAGGCACTCGCAGGTTACTCAGCAACGATGCGAGTGGAAAATGTTTTTTTCACTGATTTTTGTATCCATCGGCAATGCGATTTCGCCGTATATATCCCAGAATCTTGGTGCAAAAGAAAATCGAACGGCTCAAAAAAAGGCTATCATGCGGCACTGGTGTTGGATCTATGTTTCGCAGTCCTTGCTTTTCTGGTCATTGAATCACTGCACAATCAGATTTCTTCCTTATTCCTTGGAAAAGATGGAACAGCTTTAGCGTATCAGGTATCCGGTGATTATATGAGATGGCTGGGGTATTTTTTTTCATCTTCATGGGTATTAAGATGGCAACCGATGGTGTTCTTCGCGGACTTGGAATCATGCGTCCGTTTCTCATTGCGAATATGGTAAATCTTGCGATCCGTTTGTCTGTCGCTTTGATTTGTGCACCGCGGTTCGGAATTGCATTTGTCCGGCTTGCAGTACCGGCCGGATGGTTTGTAAAACTTCCTGATTTCCTATGCAGCACTCAGAAAATCATGGCCGATTGAGGAAGATAAAGGAGCAATATCATGCAGAAAATACTGATTGTAGAAGACGATACAAATATTAATAACTTGCTTCAGGAGGCATTATCCAAAGAAGGCTATTCCTGTGAGCAGGCATTTTCCGGGACCGAAGCAAAGCTGCTTTTAAAAATATGCAGGATCATGATTACGCACTTGTTCTGCTGGATCTGATGCTGCCCGGAATTCCAGGTGAGGCAGTTCTGGAGGAAATACGGAAAAAGGGAAATCTTCCGGTTATTGTGTTGACTGCAAAAGACAGCCTGGATGAAAAGGTAGAGGTTTTAACGAGCGGAGCGGATGATTATATAACGAAACCATTTGAAATCAGGGAAGTTCTGGCAAGAGTTCAGGTGCAGCTTCGCCATAAGGAAGAAAAAGAAGCAGGAAGAGAGCATAATCTTTGTTTTAAAAATATGGTATTAAACAGAGATACATTTCAGGTTGAAATTGCTGGAAAGATACTTCCGAAGATTACAAAACAGGAGTTTGCGATTTTGGAATTACTGCTCAGAAATCCGAAACAGGTTTTCAGTAAAGAGGATATTTTCGAATATGCATGGGACGAGCCTTATATGGGTGAGACAAAAGACATTGGACGTTCATATCAGCAATATCCGCAAGAAGATCAAACAAGTGACTTCGGAGGAATACATTGAGACAGTATGGGGAATCGGTTATCGTCTTCATGCGTAATCTTTACTCTTTTTTTACTATTTATTTGCGTTTGATTAGGATTCATCTTTTATTATAAATGCAGATAAGAAAAAAGGAGATGAAAAAATTTGAGTGAGATGTTATTGGAAACAAGAGGATTGACGAAGCAGTATGGTCACCATAAAGCTGTGGACAGTGTCAGCATGCATATTAAAAAGGGCGCTATCTATGGATTTATCGGACGAAATGGAGCCGGGAAGACGACTTGCCTGAAGATGATCAGTGGACTTTCCAGGCCAACGAGTGGAGAGATTGAGATCTTCGGATACAAGGGAAAGGATTTACAGTGAAAGTCCGCTCCCGTGTGGGATGTCTGATTGAAGCACCCGGGTTGTATGGAAATATGACCGCATATGAAAATCCGAATATCAAATGCAAGCTGTTGGGAATAGAGAAAGCAGATTATGTGGAAGAGATATTGAAAACAGTAGGTCTGGAGCATGTGGGACGGAAAAAGACAAAAACACTTTTCTCTTGGAATGAAACAGCGCCTGGGAATTGGTCTTGCGTTGGTTGGAGAACCGGATCTGTTAATCCTTGATGAGCCAATCAATGGGCTGGATCCACAGGGGAATTGCAGAGGTTCGTGATACGATTCAGAGGCTTCAGAAAGAGAGAAATATGACGATTTGTATTTCCAGTCATATTCTGGAGGAATTATCGAAGATTGCTACTGATTATGGAATCATTCACAATGGAAGCTTATTGCAGGAACTTACAAGAGAAGAATTAATGCGAAGATGCAGTGAGCGGATGGAATTAACACTGGCTGATCCGAAGCTGGCAATTCCGGTGCTGGATGCTATGGGATTCACGAATTATCAGGTGACAGACAAAGAACATATTCACATTTTTGAACGTCTGAATGAAAGCGCAGCGTTGAATATGGAGCTTGCAAAGGCAGGAATTCCGGTAAAAGGGCTTTCTATAACGAGTGAAGAACTGGAAACGTATTTCCTGAATCTGACAGGAGGTGCCAGTCATGCTTAATATGATAAAAATGGATTTGTACCGGATGTTTCGCACCAAAAGTATGTATGTAGTATGGATCGTGCTGGCTGTGTCAGTACTGTTTACAACATTTTTGTGTAAGACAGATTATGATTCATTAAGTAAAAAGAAGATACCGTGCGGCAGGAGCAGTTTGCGGAACCGACTGCGGAGAATATTAATGTGGGAATGATGGTGACACTGCCGACAGAACCGGGAGAAAAGGTTACGGTGTATGACATTTTCTTTGCAAATTCTCAGGGGAAATTTTATGCGTTGTTTTTTGGTGATTTTTGCTGTGTGATGTTTTCAACAGCGGATATTGGAAGCGGTTATATTAAAAATATTGGCGGCCAGGTTCAAAAAGAGGAACACTGATTTTTTCCAGATCTATTGCGTTGGCGGTCTTTACGGTGCTGACAATGGCAGGCGCATTCTTACCCAGGGAGCTGCGAACTATATAGTATTTAAAGAATTTTCGGGGAAGTTCAAAAAGCTATTCTATCTTATTTCCTGACGGAGCTGGCACTTCATTATGCACTCGTGTTGATCTGCATGGCGATTGCAATTATTCTGAAAAATAATGTGATCAGCATGGTCATCGCGATTTGTCTTACAATGAATATAATGAGTATCGTATACGGATTAATAAACAGTGCTGTTCGGAAAATGGGAATCAGAATTTCCAGATTTATAAGTATACGATAACCGGAAAAATATCACTGCTTCCTATGAATCCAAGTGGAAATGAGTGTTTGGAAGCATTCGGCGTAGCGATTGTGTTTGCTGTCATAATGATAGCTGCAAGCAGTGCTGTTTTTCAAAAAGAGGGATATTTAGCGGATGTATATCGTAATTGGAATATTAGCAGGAATTATCATTTTACAATTTATTATTATGTGGAAATATCAGCGGCAGGTGAAGGACATCTGCCGCCAATTGGCGTTCTTGATGAAACATGACAGTAACATGTTGATTCAACGCGAGTTTGATTTGGGTGGAATCGGAACGCTTTCAGACAGATTGAATGAACACGGAATTACAAAGAAAAGAGAAGCAGCGTTATCAGGAGAAAGAAGCTTTGATCGCGGATACTTATACGAACCTTTCCCATGATATCCGGACACCGCTGACATCTCTGGATGGATATTTTCAGCTTATGGAAGAATGCGAAAATGTCGAAGACCAGAGACGTTATCTGAATATTATTCATGAAAGAATACACAGTCTGAATGAAATGCTGGAAGAACTTTTTCATGTTCACAAAGTTAAAAAATGAATCCTATAGTCTGGAACTGACGCCTTGTTGTATCAACCGGATTCTGAAAGAAACGGTGTTTTCCTATTATGATGACTGGGTAAGAAGAGGAATCCAGCCGGATATTCAGATTACAGAAGAACTGTTGTCCATAGCTGGAAATAAACAAGGACTCCACCGTGTTATTCAGAATGTAATTAAAAAATGGCCTGGATCATGGAGAAAAAGAAGATAAGTATTGTGTTAGAGCGCAAGCAGGAGCATGCAGTATTGCTTAGAATCAGGAATCAGGTGATACATTCGGAGCAGATTGATATAGAACATGTATTTGATAGATTTTACAAAGCGGATGCAGCAAGAAGTAAAACATCTACCGGACTGGGGTTATCTATTGCAAAGGAACTTGTGAAACGTATGAATGGAGAAATCAGCGCAAAAAGACAGAGAAAAATGAGTTTATTATTGAGATGAGATTTCCGCTTTCTATCTAAAAAATCAGTAAAAATTGCACTTTATTGAGTTACAATGCTGAATTGCGAAAATTTAGATTTACCGAAACACTCAAATATGTTAATATGGTAGCAGTTATTTCAAAACTATAGATCAGATTGAAGGAGGTCTTTACATGATTAAATTGTACGAGAATGGCGTATATCTTCTCAATGGAACAGAGATAGTAGAAGACACAGGAAATGTGCAGGTTCCGCTGACGAAGGAAGAAGCCGCTCAGAACACAATGGCATATGGTATTTTAAAGGCACACAATACATCCGGAGAACATGGAGCGTCTGCAGATCCGTTTTGATAAGCTGACAAGCCATGATATTACCTTTGTCGGAATTATCCCAGACAGCACGTGCGTCAGGACTTGAGAAGTTCCCGATGCCGTATGTACTTACAAACTGTCATAACAGTCTTTGTGCAGTTGGTGGAACAATCAACGAAGATGATCATATGTTTGGATTAACTTGTGCAAAGAAATACGGCGGCGTTTATGTACCTCCTCATCAGGCGGTTATCCACCAGTTTGCAAGAGAAATGCTCGCAGGCGGCGGCAAGATGATCCTTGGCTCTGATTCCCACACCCGCTATGGTGCGCTGGGAACGATGGCGATGGGCGAGGGCGGTCCGGAGCTGGTAAAGCAGCTGTTGAACCAGACCTATGATATCCGTATGCCTGAGGTTGTCGGCGTTTATCTGACCGGCAAGCCGGAAAAAGGCGTTGGTCCGCAGGACGTTGCTCTGGCGATTATCGGCGCTGTTTTTGCAAACGGTTATGTAAAAAATAAAGTGATGGAGTTTGTTGGCCCCGGCGTTGCAAATTTAAGTGCGGATTTCAGAATCGGCATCGACGTTATGACGACAGAGACAACATGTCTTTCTTCCATCTGGCAGACAGATGACCAGATCCGCGAATTTTATGAAATTCACGGAAGAGAGGCAGAGTATAAAGAGTTGGCACCCGGACAGACGGCGTACTATGACGGCCTGATTGAGGTTGATTTATCAAAGGTAAAGCCGATGATTGCAATGCCGTTCCATCCGAGCAATACCTATACGATTGAAGAGCTGAATGCGAACCTGACAGATATCCTTGCAGATGTAGAGAAAAAGGCTGCAGTCAGTCTGGATAATGCGGTACCTTACAGCTTGAAGGATAAAGTGCGTGACGGCAGATTTTATGTGGATCAGGGAATCATTGCAGGCTGCGCAGGCGGCGGCTTTGAAAATATCTGTGCGGCCGCGGACATTTTAAAGGGCAGCTATATCGGAAATCAGGAGTTTACATTGAGTGTGTATCCGGCTTCCATGCCGATTTATATGGAACTGATTAAAAATGGCTGTGCGGCGACGATTCTGGAAACGGGAGCTGTTATGAAGACTGCGTTCTGCGGTCCTTGCTTCGGTGCTGGCGATACGCCTGCAAACAATGCGTTCTCGATCCGTCATTCTACAAGAAACTTCCCGAACCGCGAAGGCTCCAAGCTGCAGAACGGCCAGATTGCTTCGGTAGCTCTGATGGATGCCCGTTCGATTGCGGCGACTGCGGCAAATCAGGGACGCCTGACAGCGGCGACTGAATTCGACGGACCCATCGGCAAATATCAGTATCATTTTGATTCGAAGATTTATCAGAATCGCGTATTTGATTCCCATGGTGTGGCAGATCCCTCTGTGGAAATCCATTTCGGTCCTAATATCAAGGACTGGCCGACGATGTGCGCGCTTCCGGAAAATCTGGTGCTGCAGGTCGTTTCCGAGATTCACGATCCGGTTACGACGACAGACGAGCTGATTCCGTCCGGAGAGACAAGCTCTTACCGCTCCAATCCTCTTGGACTGGCAGAGTTTACCCTGTCCCGCAAGGATCCTGCCTATGTCGGACTGGCAAAGGAAATCCACAAGGCGCAGGAAGCTTTGATGGGGGCAAGGATCCAGTGACTGTAAAACCGGAGCTGGCAGAAATTATGGATGAAATCCATGTGCAGTTTCCGCAGGCTGCAAACGACAACATCGGGTTCGGTTCCACGATTTTCGCAGTAAAGCCCGGAGATGGTTCTGCGCGAGAGCAGGCTGCAAGCTGTCAGAAAGGTACTGGGCGGTTGGGCAAATATCGCAAACGAATATGCGACCAAACGGTATCGTTCCAATCTGATCAACTGGGGCATGCTCCCCATTCCTGACAGAAGAAGATCATGAAGCACTTTCCTTCAAGAACGGAGATTACATCTTTGTTCCTAATGTGAGAAAAGCAGTAGAAGAGAAAGCGGATGTGATCAAAGCTTATGTTGTAGGTGATGAACTCAAAGAACTGAACCTTAAGCTGGGAGATCTTACAGACGCAGAGCGTGAGATCATTCTTGACGGATGTCTGATCAATTACTATAGAAATCATTAGTCAATCATTAAATATGATAAAATGAAAGAAAAGCGGCGAGATATGGGGAATGACCTGTATCTCGCTGCTTTTATCTTGCTAATTAAATTTTCACATGCTAGTATTAAAAACGAAATAAAATGTAACACGTTAAGGTATAAGAATGAAAAAAATCTGCTTATGAAATGTCTGATTTAGTTAGTTGTGCGGAACTTGAGAACCTTGGACATTGGGGCGATGGATGTATTATATGAAGACGGAAAGAATTATTTGTGGTAAAATAAAGCACAAGATTAGAAATATTGAAAATAGGCGGTAAATAAAATGATTTTTGATACTCATGCTCATTATGATGATGAGCAGTTTGACACAGACAGAGATGAGCTACTAAGCAGTATGGCAGCAGGCGGCGTTGGAACAATTGTGGATGCAGCGGCGACAGTAGAGTCCTGGGATAAGATAGTAGAACTCGCAGAGAAGTATTCATTTATATATGGATCAGTAGGTGTACATCCGGACGAAGTCGGTGCACTGAATGAAGAGAATTTCGCTCGAATGAGAGAATTATTAAAGAAAGAAAAAAAGATCGTTGCGGTTGGCGAGATCGGACTTGATTATTATTGGGATAAAGAAGGGCATGATCTGCAGAAACATTGGTTCATCAGACAGCTGGATCTTGCGCGAGAGATGAACAAACCTGTGATGATCCATAGCCGTGAGGCGGCAGCTGATACGATGGAAATTATGAAAGAACATGGAAAAGGACTCAAAGGTGTGATACACTGTTATTCTTACAGCCTTGAGATGGCGCGAGAATATGTAAAGATGGGATATTACATCGGAGTCGGCGGTGTTGTGACATTCAAGAACTCAAAGAAGTTAAAAGAGATTGTAGAAGAAATTCCACTGGAGTCAATTGTTCTTGAGACAGACTGTCCGTATCGCACCGACACCATTCAGAGGAAAGAGAAATTCGTCCTTGTACCTGCCATATGTTGTAGAAGCGATCGCAGAGCTAAAAGGCATTTCTGCGGAGCAGGTGATCGAACAGACAGAGAAGAATGCAAGGGATTTATATCAATTATAAGAAATGGAGAGATGAGATGAAAGAACCAACACTTGGAAATCCACAGAATACGATAGAAGTATTACAGAAATATAATTTCGTATTCCAGAAAAAGTTCGGTCAGAACTTTCTGATCGATACACATGTACTGGACAAAATTATTGCGGCAGCAGAGATTACAAAAAGATGATTTTGTATTGGAAATCGGACCGGGAATCGGAACGATGACACAGTATCTGGCATGTGCAGCGAGAAAAGTTGTTGCAGTTGAGATTGACAAGGCACTGATTCCGATTCTGGAAGATACGCTTTCAGATTATGACAATGCCCGGGTTATTAACAATGACGTTCTGAAAGTAGATATTGCAAAGCTTGCAGAAGAGGAAAATGGAGGAAAACCGATCAAGGTTGTGGCCAACCTGCCATATTACATTACAACGCCGATCATTATGGGACTTTTTGAGAATCATGTTCCGATCAAGAGTATTACAGTTATGGTTCAGAAAGAAGTTGCAGACCGTATGCAGGTGGGACCGGGAACGAAGGACTATGGTGCACTGTCTCTGGCTGTGCAATATTATGCGAAACCATATATTGTAGCAAATGTACCACCGAACTGCTTTTATGCCTCGTCCGAAGGTTGGATCTGCGGTAATCCGTCTGGAACGTTATGAAGAACCACCGGTGAAGGTAAAGGATGAAAAGCTTATGTTCCGTATTATCCGTGCCTCCTTTAACCAGAGAAGAAAGACTTTGGCAAATGGACTGAAGAATTCGGCAGAACTTGACTACACGAAGGAAGAAATCGAGGCAGCGATTGAAGCACTCGGAAGAGGAGCATCTATTCGAGGGGAAGCCCTTACGCTGGAAGAATTTGCAAAGCTGGCAGATTTTCTTTTTATGATTGCAGATAAAATAATATTAAAGGAATTTACAAAGTTGCTGTTTACAAAAATGTAGTGGACAGCAACTTTATTCTTCTTCACTTTTTGATTCATAAAGATTTAATATTCAGTTAATTGTTTACTAGACGGATATCTAGTATAATTAAAAAGATAAAAAGACATTAGAAGAAACAAGAGAAGGAGGAAGAGCCCATGGCCAAAGATATTAACAGCATTTTTTTTGACATCACTCCGGAGATTGAAGAACTTGCTCTGAAATGTGAAACGAACAATGCAATTGACAAAGAACTCTATACCAAATACGAGGTAAAAAAAGAGGACTTCGAGATTTGAACGGTAAAGGTGTACTTGCCGGATTGACGAATATATCCGATGTGTGCAACAAAGATTGTAGACGGTGTATCCGTACCGTGTGCAGGTAATCTTTATTACAGAGGTTACAATATTAAAGATCTTGTAAGCGGATTCCTTGAGGCGAAACATTTTGGATTTGAGGAGATTGCATATCTGCTTTTTTTTGGAGAGCTTCCTGAATCAGAAGGAACTTGAGAATTTTAAGGATATGATAGCTGACCGCCGGATGCTTCCACCGAATTTTGTACGTGACGTGATCATGAAGGCTCCGAGCCGTGATATGATGAACAGTATTACAAGAAGTATTCTTCAGCTTTATTCTTACGATGACAAAGCGGATGATACCAGCATTCCGAATGTACTTCGTCAGAGTCTGAACCTGATCAGCCAGTTCCCAATGCTTATGGTTTACAGCTATCTTGCTTACAATTATAAAATGGGTGAAGACCTGTATATTTATGCACCGAAGAAAGAACTGTCTATGGCAGAGAATATTCTGATGATGCTCAGAGAAGATCGTCAGTATACAGAACTTGAGGCGAAGATCCTTGATATGGCTCTTGTTCTTCATATGGATCACGGCGGTGGTAACAACTCAACATTTACAACGCATGTTGTTACATCTTCAGGAACAGATACTTATTCTACAATGGCAGCAGCTATGGCGTCCTTGAAAGGACCAAAACATGGTGGTGCGAACGTAAAAGTAACACAGATGTTTGAAGATATGAAGACGCAGCTGACAGACTGGCAGGATGATGATCAGATCAGAGCTTACCTTGAGGCACTGCTGGAGAAGAGAGCGTTTGATAAGAGAGGTCTGATCTATGGAATGGGACATGCGATTTATTCTGTATCCGACCCAAGAGCGGAGATCTTCAAGAAGTTTGTAAAGCAGCTTGCATATGAAAAGGGCCACGAGGCAGAATATGTACTGTATGAGAAAGTAGAGAAGATGGCACCGGAGATCATTAGCGAGAGACGTAAGATGTATAAAGGTGTTAATGCGAACGTAGATTTCTACAGTGGACTTGTTTATAGCATGCTTGATCTTCCACCGGCATTATATACTCCAATTTTTGCGGCAGCACGTATCGTTGGATGGAGTGCACACAGACTGGAAGAGTTGAAGAATGTAGATAAGATCATACGTCCGGCTTATAAGCCGCTTGCACCATATCGTGATTATATCAAATTAGATGACAGGTAGTGAATGAACGATGAGAGATGAGTTTTATTTCCCTTCAAAGGATGGCAATACGGAGATCCACACGATTGAGTGGAAACCGGAAGGAGAAGTGAAAGCTGTCCTGCAGTTAAGCCATGGAATGGTGGAATATATTAAGAGATACGATGAATTTGCAGAATTCATGTGTAGTCATGGATATTATGTCGTTGGAAACGATCATTTAGGACATGGAAAATCTGTGCAGAGCAAGTCGGAGTATGGATTTTTTTAACGAAAAATATGGAAATGCATGCGTGATCGGAGATATGCATACACTTCGTCAGCGGACGATGAAGAAATATCCGGATGTACCTTACTTTATGTTAGGACATAGCATGGGCTCAAGTCTTTTTTGCGCCAGTATGTACAGATGTATGGAAATGGGCTGGCGGGAGCAATGTTTATCGGAGTTGTAGCAGATCAGCAGAGAGCGACACTTCAGTTTGGAAGAAGATTGTGTAGGACACTGGCGATGTTCCGTGGCTGGCATTATAAAAGTAAACTGGTGGATAGAATGGCAGTCGGTGCCTATAATAGGAAATTCAAGAATCCAAAGACACGCGCGGACTGGGTAACCAGTGATGAAGAACATCTGGAAAAATATATTTCAGATCCACTGTGCTCCTTTGTCTTTACAGTGAACGCGTATTATAGCATGTTTACCGGGATGCTTATAATGGAGAAAAAAAAGTATCTATATGATTCCGAAGCAGCTTCCAATCCTTATCGCAGCCGGTGCCGAAGATCCGGTTGGAGGATTCGGAAAAGGCGTAAGGAAGGTTTATGAGAAATACAAAGCGGCCGGAATCCAGGACATCAGTCTAAGACTGTATGCCGGTGATCGTCATGAACTGCTTAACGAGACAGATCGGGAGCAGGTATATGAAGATCTTCTCGAGTGGATGGAAGAACGTAGAAAAAAATAAATTATTAGTTTATATTTTTTCATAATCTGTTTATATTTTTTCGTATTCTTTAAGAAAGCACTCATACTTTTTTGACACATTTTTCGGATATACTAATATCAAGATAGTTGATAAGAGAAAATCAATTATCTTCCCCTCATAAAGTTGTGACACAGGAAAGTGTCAACACTTTACTCTCATT
>VOFJ01003289.1_pt1 | contig 35446 bp, 42 predicted proteins | sample 5384081 | NCBI WGS metagenome assembly VOFJ01 (sample SAMN12384729, study PRJNA508395) | human gut metagenome | isolation source: healthy gut I | host: Homo sapiens
TATTACGTATAGTTAAGGGTTTGCTCGATGCCCGCGGCGGCGAAATCGTCGATCTGGTAGGTCTCCATAAAATAGCCGCGGTCGTCACCAAAAACGGTCGGCTCGATGATCTGCACGTCAGGAATATCGGTCTTGATGAAATTGAACTTGCTCATGGTTTGGAATCTCCTTTTTATATTTCATACGTCTAATACATAGCGATACAGGATATATTATACTCTATTTCACTGCGCCGGGCAAGATGGCGGAAAAATTTTGTCGCTGCTGTAACAACAGGACGGCTTTTCCGTCTTGTTAAGTGGAGGGCAGATATGGTATGATAGCCCAGAAGGTGGTGTGCAGAATGACAAAACGCGAGGCCCGCGCATGGGCCAAGGCCCGGCGCGCGGAACTGGATATGGCGGCTGTGGGCCGCGGCATGGCGCAGGCGCTGTTCAGCCTGCCGCAATGGCAGAGTGCCGGGGCAGTGCTGGCCTTTGCGGCCATGCCGGATGAGCCGGACACGGCGGAAATACTAAGACGCGCGCTGGTCGACGGCAAGCGCCTGCTGCTGCCCCGCGTGCGGAGCAAAACCGAGATGGACTGGGTGGAGATACCGGCATTGCGCCTGCTGCGGCCCGGGGCGTTCGGCATTCAGGAGCCGCCTGCCGACCTGCCCGCCGCCGACCCGGCGGGATACGCCGCGGCGCTGGCCCTTGTCCCCTGCCTGGCCCTTGTCCCCTGCCTGGCCGCCAGCCGCGACGGGGTCCGGCTGGGGCGCGGCGGCGGGTATTATGACCGATTTCTGGCACACTATAAGGGAGCGGGGCTGCTGCTCTGCCCCGAGGCCCTGCTGCTGGACGAGCTGCCCTGCGACGACTGGGACGCACGCTTTGCGCCCGAAAATATTCTGACCGAGAAAGGAATTTTACGATGAAAAAGCTGCTTTTTGCAACAGCCCTGCTGACCGCCCTGTTCTTGTCTGCCTGCGGCAGCCAAAAGGCTGACAGCAACGATCTTGCAAACCAACCTGCCACAAAACCCGAGGAAGGCGCGGAGCTGGACCCGGAGTTCAGCGTTGACGACGAGGATACCGGTGAGACCGCCGAGCCGCAGCCGGACGCCGAGCTGAGCGAGATGGTGGATGCTATTTATAACGTCCAGCCGGTGGAGCTGATGGGCATGGAGACAACGGGCATCGACCTGACCGACGAGACCTGGTACGGCTACCTGGCGGGGCTGACCGCGGACAATGTGGACAAGGTGGATGCCGCAGTAGTCAGCGAGCCGATGACCGGAAGCCAGGCGTACAGCCTGGTGCTGCTGCGCCTCAAGGACAAGGCCGATGCCCGCGAGATTGCCGATTCGATGGAGGAAAACATCAGCATGCGCAAGTGGGTCTGCGTGGAGGCAGATAAGGCCCGCGTGGTCAGCTTTGATGATAAGCTGCTGTATGTCATGGCAGACAGTGAACTGGTCGATGTCGATCTGTTGGCGGATGCTGCCGCAAAGGCCTTTAATGCGACATTTGATGTCGATGATTCCCTCGTCAATGAGGACGAGAGTGAGCTGCCGCCGGAGCTGCTGACCGCCCCGGCTGTGGCAGACTGAGCGATACAAAAAACAAAGAGCCGTGCCCTTTGCGGGGCACGGCTCTTGTTGATTACGGGCGGGAATCAAGCCTTGGCGGCTTTGATCTCCTTGATCAGTTCGGGAACGACCTTGTACAGATCACCGACGATGCCGTAGGAGGCAACATCGAAGATGGGGGCGTTCTCGTTCTTGTTGATGGCGATGATGGTCTCGGAGTCCTGCATGCCGGCCACGTGCTGGATGGCACCGGAGATGCCCAGGGCAACGTAGATGCGGGGATGCACGGTCTTGCCGGTCTGGCCGACCTGATGGTCAGCAGACAGCCAGCCTTCATCGGTAACAGCACGGGAAGCACCGACGACGCCGCCCAGGGCACTCAGCCAGCTCCTCGGCCAGCTTGATGCCCTTCTCGGGGTCGGCAGAGATGCCGCGGCCGACAGAAACGACCACGTCAGCACCGATCAGGTCAACCAGCTTCTCGGCGCTCTTCTTGATGTCCAGGACCTCGACATGGATGTCGTCCGCGGTCAGAGCGGGAGCAACGTTCTCGACGACGACCTTGTCAGCACCGGCCTCGTCGAACGGCTGTCTGCATAACGCCGGGGCGCACGGTGGACATCTGCGGGCGGAAGCGCGGGCAGATGATGGTAGCCATCAGGTGGCCGCCGAATGCGGGACGGGTCATCTTCAGGTTGGTGTTCTCTTCAAACTTGGTGTTGTCCACATCGATGGTGGAGGTGGTGCGCAGGAAGTCCTTGTACTTCTCAACGTCCACATCCAGGTGGGTGCAGTCAGCAGTCAGGCCGGTGTGCAGGCGGGCTGCGCAGCGGGGGCCGAGGTCACGGCCCAGGTTGGTAGCACCGATCAGCATGATCTCGGGCTTCTTCTCCATGATGAGATCGCACAGAGCCTTGGCATAGCCATCGGTGGTGTAGTCCTTCAGCAGAGGGCTGTCGATGTAGTACACGCGGTCGGCACCGTAGCCGCCCAGCGCCTTGAGGTAGCCTCGGCCAGGTCGCTGCCCATGACAACGCCTGCACAGCTCCACGCCCAGGTCATTGGCCAGCTTGCGGCCCTCGCTCAGCAGCTGGTAGCTGATGGTCTGTACCTGACCCTCGCGCTGTTCGCAGAATACCCACACGCCCTTGAAGGCGGCGGTGTCCATTGCATTGAATTCAGCCATTGTTCGTTTCTCCTTCCTCAAATCAGGTGCTTGTCGTTCAGGATGCCAACCAGCTGGGCAGCGCCCTCGACCATCATGCCGGCGCCCTTGACCGGGGGAGCAAAAGACTTGTAAACGTTCGTCGGAGAGCCCTTCAGGCCGATGGTATCGGTCTCGATGAGCGGATCATCTTTCAGTGCGTTGTAATCGAACACTTCCAGCGGCTTGTCATAGCACTCGAAGATGCCGGGCACGCTCATGTAGCGGGGGGTGTTCAGCTCTTTGATGCAGGTCAGCAGGCAGGGGTCTGAACCTTCAGCTCCATGTAGCCGTCCTCCAGCTGACGCTTCACGGTCAGAGTTGCCGTCCTTCCGGATGTCGGTGACATAGGTGACCTGGGGCAGGTGCAGCTTTTCAGCAATCTGCGGGCCAACCTGAGCGGTATCGCCGTCGATGGCCTGACGGCCACAGAAAACGATGTCCTCAGGGCCGACGCCGATCTTATTGACGGCAGCAGCCAGGATCTGGGAGGTAGCGAAGGTATCGGAGCCGCCGAACTCGCGGCCGGAAACCAGGACGCCGCGGTCAGCGCCGCGGGCCATCAGCTCGCGCAGCATGCCCTCTGCCGGCGGCGGGCCCATGGTAACGACGACGACTTCGCAGCCGGTCTCATCTTCAGCTGCAGGGCAGCCTCAACAGCGTTGAGGTCATCAGGGTTGGTGATGGTGGCCATAGCGGCACGGTCCATCGTGCCGTCAGCCTTGACGGCAACCTTGCCCTGCGTATCGGGAACCTGTTTGACACAAACGATTGCTTTCATTACGTCTTGCCTCCTTACTTCAGCAGCGCGCCGGAAATGACCATCATCTGAACTTCGCTGGTGCCCTCATAGATCTCAGTGATCTTGGCATCACGCATCATACGCTCGATGGGGTAATCACGGGTGTAGCCGTAACCGCCGAACAGCTGCAGGCAGCGGCGGGTCACGTCGCTGGCGGTGCGGGCGGCAATGAGCTTGGCCTCGGCAGCCTCAACGCTGTAGCGGACCTTCTGGCCGTCCATGGCAGCCTGCTTCTTCTGGGCAGCTGCGTAGACCAGATACTTGGCAGCGTCAACGCGGGCCTTCATCTCGGCCAGCTCGAACTGGGTGTTCTGGAACTGGGCGATGGAGCGGCCAAACTGCTTGCGCTCCTTGACATAGGCAACGGTCTCGTCGATGGCGCCCTCGGCAATGCCCAGAGCCTGGGCGGCGATGCCGATACGGCCGCCGTCCAGCGTAGCCATGGCCAGCTGGAAGCCCTTGCCCTTAACGCCGAGCAGACGATCCTTCGGGATGATGCAGTCTTCCATGATCAGCTCGCAGGTGGAGGAACCACGGATGCCCATCTTGTCCTCGGGCTTGCCGACCTTGAAGCCGGGATCGGTGCGCTCTACGATGAAGGCGCTGATCTCCTTCTGCTTGCGGCCGCGCTTGTCGGTGACAAAGCCGGTAACAGCAATGATGATGAACACATCGGCAAAGCCGGCGTTGGTGATGAAGATCTTGGAGCCGTTCAGCTTCCAGTGGTCGCCCTCATCCACGGCAAAGGTCTGCTGACCCTGGGCATCGGTGCCGGCACCGGGCTCGGTCAGACCGAAAGCGCCGATCCACTCGCCGCTGCACAGCTTGGGCAGATACTTTTCCTTCTGGCGGGAGTGCCGTTCTCGTAAATGGGAGCGGCGCACAGAGAGGTGGGCAGACAGGATAACACCGGTGGTGCCGCAGACCTTGGACAGCTCCTCAACGGCCATAACGTAGGACAGCACATCGCCGCCTGCACCGCCGACCGACTTCGGGAAGTAGATGCCCATCATGCCCAGCTTAGCCATCTTTCTCGACGGTCTCCTTGGGGAAGTACTCCTCAGCGTCGACCTTCTTGGCGAGGGGCTTGACTTCGTTTTCAGCAAACTCCTTGTACATCTTCTGGACCATTTGCTGCTGCTTAGACAGAGTAAAATCCATTTGATAAACCTCCATATACTGGGGCCGAGCTATACTGCCCGACCAAACAAACGCGGCCCGGCACGGTTTTGACCGCGCCAGGCGCGTAAGTTACTGAATTACAGGGCGTCGACAGCGGTCTTGGTGCGGTCTGCGTTGTAAACGTAGAAGCCCTTGCCGGTCTTGCAGCCCAGGTTGCCGCCGCGGACCATCTTGCGGATCAGCGGGCAAGCGCGATACTTGCTGTCGCCGGTCTCCTTGTACAGGACGTCCATGATGGCCAGGCAGATGTCCAGACCGACGAAGTCGCCCAACTCCAGGGGGCCCATGGGTGGTTGGCGCCCAACTTCATAGCGGTGTCGATGCCGGCAATGTCAGAAACGCCTTCCATCTTAATGAAAGCAGCCTCGTTGATCATGGGGATCAGGATGCGGTTGACAACGAAGCCAGCAGCCTCATTGACCTGAACGGGGGTCTTGCCGATCTCAACGCTGATCTTCTTGATGGTCTCAACAGTCTCGGCGGGGGTGTTCACGCCTGCAATGACCTCGATGAGCTTCATACGGTCAGCGGGGTTGAAGAAGTGCATACCAACCAGAGGACGGCTCAGACCCTTGCCAATCTCGGTGATGGACAGAGAGGAAGTGTTGGAAGCGAAAACACACTCGGGCTTGCAGATCTTATCCAGCTCGCCAAAGGTGGTCTGCTTGACCTTCATATCCTCGAAAGCAGCCTCGACGATCAGGTCGCAGTCAGCGCACAGATCCTCCTTCAGGCCAGCGGTGATGGCAGCCATGCGGCGGTCAACCTCAGCCTGGTTCAGCTTGCCCTTGGCAACGAGCTTGGCGTAACCGGCGGCAATCTTATCCTTGCCGTTATCGGCCCACTCCTGCTTGATGTCGCACAGAGCCACGGTGTAGCCCTCGACCTGTGCAAAAGCCTTTGCAATGCCCTGGCCCATAGTGCCAGCGCCAATAACGCCTACCTTCATAGTAAGTACCTCCAAATTATGTTGTTGCGGGGCTGTAGGGGTGGGTGCTCGCATCCGCCCGCGGGGCGTCGGGGACGCCGCCCCTACATGATTGTAGTTGAATTTAGTTATTCGTGAAAACCGGCTTCGGTTTCGGCTTCTCGCGGCTCAGGAAGCAGCCCATGCCCTCGACCTGATCGTGGGTCTCGAAGCAGTCGCCGAACAGCTTTTCCTCGACCTCAACGGCCTTCTCAATGGGCAGGCTGATGCCGCCGTTGATGGCCTTCTTGCAGTTGCGCACGGCGATGGGAGCATTCTTGGCGATCTTGCCAGCCAGCTTGAGGGCGGCGGGCATCAGCTCTTCCTGGGTGTACACGGCGTTGACCAGGCCGATGCGCAGGGCCTCGTCTGCCTTGATGTTCAGGGCAGAGTAGACGAGCTGCTTGGCCATGCCCATGCCGACCAGACGTGCCAGGCGCTGGGTGCCGCCGAAGCCCGGCGTGATGCCTAGGCCTACTTCGGGCTGACCGAAGACGGCATTGTCGGAGCAGAGACGGATGTCGCAGCTCATGGCCAGCTCATTACCGCCGCCCAGGGCGAAGCCGTTGACGGCAGCGATGACCGGCAGCGGGAAGTGCTCGATCATCAGGAAGACATCGTTGCCCAGCTTGCCGAAAGCCTCGCCCTCGGCCTTGGTCATCGTGGACATCGAGCCGATGTCAGCGCCAGCAACGAAGCTCTTGTCACCGGCGCCGGTCAGGACGACACAGCGGACGGTGTTCTGATCGATGGCCTCAAAAGCAGCCTTCAGGTCAGCAAGAACCTCGGGGTTCAGAGCGTTGAGGGCCTTCGGGCGGTCGATTGTCAGGACGGCAACGGCGTCCTGGATCTCGGTAGTAACAAAGGACATGGTGTACTCCTCCGATGATTACATTTCAACGATGGTGGCGCAGCCCATGCCGCCGCCGATGCACAGGGTAGCCAGGCCCTTATGAGCGCCGCGATGCTTCATGGCGTACAGCAGGGTGACGAGGATACGGGCACCGGAAGCACCGACGGGATGGCCCAGCGCAATAGCGCCGCCGTTGACGTTCAGCTTTGCTCTGGTCGAAGTGCAGAGCCTGGCCAACTGCAACAGACTGAGCAGCAAAAGCCTCGTTGGCCTCGATCAGATCCATGTCGTCCACGGTCAGGCCGGTCTTGGCCATGACCTTCTTGGTGGCGGCGATGGGGCCCAGACCCATGACCTCGGGCTCAACACCAGCCAGAGCACCGGCGACCCAGGTGGCCAGAGGCTCAACACCCAGCTCCTTGGCCTTTTCTTCGCTCATGACAACCAGAGCAGCTGCGCCATCGTTGATGGCGGAGGAGTTAGCAGCGGTGACGATGCCGTCCTTCTTGAAGCAGGGCTTCAGCTTAGCCAGAACTTCCATGGAGCTCAGGCGAGGACCTTCATCGGTATCAAACACGGTGTCGCCCTTCTTACCCTTGATGACAACGGGAACGATCTCATCCTTGAAAGCACCGTCGGCAATAGCCTTGGCAGCCTTCTCCTGAGAATGGAAGGCAAACTCGTCCAGCTCCTCACGGCTGATGGGGTTGTAGCCGTACTTCTTCTGGTAGGTCTCGTTGGTGCAGACGTTCTCGGCGGTCATGCCCATGTGCATGTTGTAGCCGGTAGCATCCCACAGAGCATCGTTGACCATCGTGTCAACCAGCTCGCTCTTGCCCATGGGGGAACCCATGCGGTAGCCGTAGCGGCCCTTCATCATAGCGAAGGGAGCCATATCCATGTTCTCCATACCGCCTGCAACGACGATGTCGGCATCGCCGGCCTCGATCATCTGGGCAGCCATGTTGACGCAGTTCAAACCAGAGCCGCAGACGACGTTGACGGTGACGGCGGGGGTCTCGATAGGCAGGCCGGCCTTCAGAGAGGCCTGACGAGCGACGTTCTGGCCCAGGCCAGCCTGGATGACGCAGCCCATGTAGACATGGTCGACCTGCTCCGGCTTGACATTGGCGCGGTTCAGGGCTTCTTTGATGACGATGGAGCCCAGCTCTGCAGCAGGGACATTGGCCAGGGTGCCGCCGAACTTGCCAATGGCAGTACGGCATGCGGATGCGATAACGATTTTCTTCATAAGAAACAGCCTCCTAAAAATATGAATCTTATTTAGACGGTTGGGAATCCTTTGTATCTTTACAGGCCTTAGCGACCCGACAAAGCACGTTTTTGGGGGTCAAACTTTACCCTCACGGATTTTTTTCTTCAGGGCAGCTTCCACATTGGGGGTAACGAACTTGGAAACATCGTGGTTGTAATGGGCAGCCTCCCGCACAATGGTGGAGGAAAGGTAGCTCCATTTCAGGGACGTTGACAGAAACACGGTTTCGATCCCCGGGTAGAGCGCGTGATTGGTGTGCGCCAGCTGGATTTCGTTTTCAAAATCCGTTACGGCGCGCAGCCCCCGCACCATTACGGTGGCGTGCTGCTGTTGGGCAAAGTTGACTGTCAGGCCGTCAAAGCTCATCACCTTGACATTGGGGATATCCTTGCAGCATTCCCGCAGCATCTCTTCCCTTTCCTTCACGGTAAACAACGGGGTTTTGGCGCTGTTGTTTAGCACGGCAACGATCAGGGTATCAAACATGCGGGAACTGCGTTTGATAATATCCAGGTGGCCGCGTGTAACGGGGTCAAAGCTGCCGGGATACATTGCAATGGGCATAATCTTTAGTTCCTCTGTAGTGCCAAAGCTGTTAAATCTAACAGTCTTGGGCGGAAATAAAAGCACCATGCGCGCCGCGCGTTTAATGGGCGGGCCTTAACCCCCGCCGCAGACCGTACCGCCTGCCTGGTGCCGCAAGTGAACTCCGGCTCCTATTTCAGGGATCCGCTTGGCTCACACTTATAGTTTTACACTTTTGTTAAGCTTTTGTCAATGGCTTATCTGTTAAAAATCCGACAAAAGTTTCTGGACTGTTTCAGTGGAATGTACAAAATCCACCCGATTTGCACGTTTTGGGGGCAAAAAATGAACTTTATTGGTTGACAAGCGTCAATATAATGTTAAAATAATATCAATGGTTGTGGTGCTGTGCCGCCATTCTTCCGGCGGGGCTCCCCGCTGCGGGCAGCGCGCCACGCCACCGGGCGGCTGATTTTCAGGCATCCGCACTGTGCGTACCGCCAGAGCAGCGTACCGCCCCATAAACATTATATAAATAGGTAAGCAAATCCGCAAAGATTGCATAAGCAGTTTTTGCGGAATGAACAAAGGAGCTGTTTGTAGAAATGGATTTTAACACTGTTTATGCACAGAAACTGACAACGGCCGACCGCGTTGCCGCTTTGGTCAAGGATGACGATTGGGTCGATTACGGCTGGGCCATCGGCACCCCTGTCAGCTTTGACGCTGCTTTGGCCAAGCGCCTGCCGGAGCTGCACGGGATTAAATTCCGCGGCGGCATCCTGTGCCATGTGCCGGAAATCTTCAAGATTGAAAATCAGGCAGAGCACTTCTGCTGGAACAGCTGGCATATGGGCGGCATTGAGCGCAAGGCCGTTGCCGCCGGTTACGCTTACTATTCTCCCCTGCGCTACTCCGAGCTGCCGCGCTACTACCGCGAAAGCCCCGACCCGCTGAACATTGCGGTGTTTGTGGTTGCCCCCATGGATAACCACGGCTACTTCAACCTCGGCCCCTGCGCCAGCCATCTGGCCGATGCTGCCCGCAAGGCCGACAAGGTGTTTGTGGAAGTGAACAAGAACATGCCGGTCTGCCTGGGCGGCTACGACAACTGCCTGCACATTTCCCAGGTTGATGGCATTATCGAGGGGTGACAACCCGCCGATCGACCAGCTGGGCGGCGGCGGTGCCCCCACCGAAGTTGACCAGGCTGTTGCCCGCCTGGTGGTGGACCGCATCCCCAACGGCGCCTGCCTGCAGCTTGGCATCGGCGGCATGCCCAACGCCATCGGCGCCATGATTGCCGAGAGCGACCTGAAAGATTTGGGCGTACATACCGAGATGTATGTGGACTCTTTTTGTAGATATGGCAAAGGCTGGCCGCATTACCGGCCGCTGTAAGAACATTGACAACGGCCGCCAGGTCTATGCGTTCGGTGCCGGCACCCAAAAGATGTACGACTACCTGGATAACAATCCGGAGTGTATGTCTGTACCCGTTGATTACACCAACGATGTGCGGGTGATCAGCAGCCTGGATAACTATCTCCATCAACAACGCCATTGACGTTGACCTGTATGGCCAGGTGAACGCCGAAAGCAGCGGCACCCGTGCCATTTCCGGTGCAGGCGGCCAGCTGGACTTTGTGCTGGGTGCCTATCTTTCCAAGGGTGGCAAGAGCTTCATCTGCCTGTCCTCCACCTTCTTTAACAAAAAGACCGGCCAAAACGAAAGCCGCATCCGTCCCACGCTGCACCCCGGCAGTGTTGTGACCGATACCCGCGCCAACACCGATTATCTGGTGACCGAGTACGGCGTTGCCCGCCTGAAGGGCCTGACCGCCTGGGAGCGTGCCGAAGCCCTGATCAACATTGCCCACCCAGATTTCCGTGAGCAGCTGATTGCCGACGCCGAAAAGATGGGCCTGTGGCGCAAGAGCAGCAAGCGCTGATCCGTTGTTTTTTATTCTGTTCTTGACGGCCTTGAAGCGGGCAACGTTGGTTGCAAACTTCTTGTCATTATCCCCACGGGTGCGGTTAGTGTTGACAGAACGAGCGGCGGTAACGATAGCAGTAGCAGTAGAAGTGAACATAAGATATTTCCTTTCTTGCCTTTCGGCGATAAAATATTGACAGAGTGGTAAGCTCTGTGGTAAACTATAAATAAGAGGACGGGGTGCCGCCGTATAAACAGTGACACCCCGCTTGCCTATGCGGCTCCGGCTTCGATAGCTTCATCGAGTGTTGCGTACTCGATGCCATCAGAACCTATGTAACCAAAGTCGGTGTACATTGGCAAGACCCCCTTTTCTGCCGCCTGGGTACTACACGGGCGGCTTTTTTCTACCCTTTTGTATCCGCCAAAAATTGGCTTGACAAACTGTGTGCCGGTGTGATACAGTAACAATAACGCAGGGCCGCTGACTGACGGAATCTGGTGGGCATGACCACCGGGGAAGCGGGCTATTCCCTGCATTAAGCCGACCGTCTGGGCTGCATACACTGATGTATGGTGTACGCAGCCCTTTATTTTTTGTAAACGGAGGAATGCCACATGCTGAGCGACATTGTAATTGCACAGGCAGCCAAAATGCTGCCCATTGCCAAAGTAGCTGAAAAACTGGGCCTTACGGACGAGGATCTGATTCCTTATGGCCGTTACAAAGCCAAGATCAACCACAAGCTGATCCACAGTGACCGCCCAGACGGCAAGCTGATCCTGATGACCGCCATCAGCCCCACCCCTGCTGGCGAGGGCAAAACCACCACCAGTGTTGGCCTGGCGGACGCCCTGAACGCCATGGGTAAAAAGACGATGCTCTGCCTGCGTGAGCCCTCCCTCGGCCCCGTGTTCGGTCTCAAGGGCGGCGCCGCGGGCGGCGGCTACTCCCAGGTGCTCCCCATGGAGGAGATCAACCTGCACTTTACCGGCGATATCCACGCCATTGGCACCGCAAACAACCTGTTGGCTGCCATGATCGACAACTCCATCCAGCAGGGCAACCCGCTGAACATTGACCCCCGCCGCATCGCCTGGAAGCGCTGCATGGACATGAATGACCGCCAGCTGCGCTTTATTGTGGACGGCCTGGGCGGTAAGGTGAACGGCACCCCGCGTGAGGACGGCTTTGACATCACCGTTGCCAGCGAGGTCATGGCGATCTTCTGTCTGGCCACCGACCTGGCCGACCTGAAAGACCGCCTGAGCCGCATTGTGTGTGCTTATACTTACGACGGCCAGCCGGTCACTGCGGGGCAGATCGGCGCAGCAGGCGCAATGGCGGCTTTGCTGAAAGATGCCATTGACCCCAACCTGGTCCAGACGCTGGAAAACAACCCCGCCATCATCCACGGCGGTCCCTTTGCCAACATTGCCCACGGCTGCAACAGCGTGACTGCCACCAAACTGAGCCTGAAGCTGGCCGATTACGTTGTGACTGAAGCAGGCTTTGGTGCCGACCTGGGCGCTGAAAAGTTCCTGGATATCAAGTGCCGCATGGCGGACCTGCACCCCTCTGCGGTGGTTCTGGTTGCCACCGTCCGTGCGCTGAAATCCCACGGCGGCGTTACCAAGCCGGATTTGAACAAGCCTAACGTGGAGGCCGTCCGCAAGGGCGCGGCCAACCTGGAGCGCCACATTGACAACATCAAGAACGGCTTTGGCCTGCCCGTCTGCGTTGCCATCAACGCTTTCCCCACCGACACGCCGGAAGAGATGGCCGTAATCGAGGAAGTATGCGCCAAGGCGGGTGTCAAGTGCGCCCTGTCCGAAGTGTTCGCCAAGGGCGGCGAGGGCGGCAAAGCCCTGGCCGAGACCGTTCTTTCCATCATGCCGGAAGCCCCCCAGCCCATCCAGTACACCTACGATCTGGGCGCTTCTCTGCCGGAGAAGATCGAAGCAGTTGCCAAAAAAATCTACCGTGCTGACGGCGTGACCTACACTCCCGCCGCCAAGAAGATGCTGGACGACCTGGCCGCCATGGGCTACGGCGAGCTGCCTGTCTGCATTGCCAAAACGCAGTATTCTTTCAGCGATAACGCCAAGCTGACCGGCGCCCCCACCGGCTTTAAAATGAATGTACGCGAAGTGCGCCTTTCCGCCGGTGCTGGGTTTGTGGTCGTCATCTGCGGCAGCATTATGACGATGCCCGGCCTTCCCAAGCACCCCGCCGCCATGGATATTGATGTGGACGCAGAAGGCCGCATTACCGGGTTGTTCTGATGGCGTTTTATCCCTGAAACAGCTTAAATTTACATAATATGCCAAAAAGCTCCGCAGCAAAGGCAAATGCCCAGCTGCGGAGCTTTTGTTTTGGCTGATTTTTGTTTTTGCAGCGCAGTGGCTTATTCTTCGCTCTCCCCTGCCGTATCCTGTTGTTCCATCTTCTCAATATCCGGTGCCTTGCGGCCGCCGGGCATGGTTGCACCAAACGCCGGAACAAACAGGAACTTGCGCACAAAGAAGATGAGCGCAATGGATGCCACGCTGATAAAGTTTTCCACTGCCGATTCATGCCCAACGATCATATGGCGGGCAATGGCATACAGCAGCACTTCCAGCGCACTGCCGGGGCTGTGCTTGGCAAGCATCTTGATGAACTCGATGCCGATGACGATATCCAGCGCGCGCTGCAAAAACAGGCTGATTTCCACTTCATTGGTATCCACCAGCAGGCCGGGCAGCATTTTGATCAGCGGCACCACCGCCAGCATCAACGCCACCACAACCAGCAGCGAAATGCCCACTTCCAGCAGGCCGGCCAACTCGGCCAGCTGGTCACGAAAGATGCGTTTTACGCGTTCTTCCCCGTTATGCAGCACCGTGCGGGAAAAATGGGGGTGTTTGTTGTTTGTATTCATGTTTCTACTCCCTTGGGGTGTATCTTAAAAGCTGAAAATACAGCCCGTTTCTCTGTTTTCCGATACACCGTTTTGCTTGTTGCTTGTATTATAGCAGATAACCGCTGCCGCGTACTGCATAAAATTTTATGGCAGGTGTTATGCAAAACGCCCGCCGCACAGCAACGTGCGGCAGGCGCTTTTTTGTCTGCTGTTTATTTTTAGGCAACACCGCACAATTCCCGCCTTGCGGCTTAAGCACCGCTCCGGCAGCTGCGGCACGGCATCTGCGTTGCCAAAATGCTCGATAAGACATCCAGTATTATCTGCGCTTTTGGCTTAGCATCTGCCGCACCTCGCTCGCCGTATCGGCACTTAGAATTATGCGGTATTGCCTTTATAATCCGGGCGTATTATCTGCCTCTAAAATGGCGTCGTTTTCTTCTTTATACTTGGCTGCGGTATCGCTGTCCAGCACATACACATTCACGGCAATCACTGCATTATCAACGCTTTCGGAGTAAGTCTCGTAATACAGGTCAATAAATGCGCTCCCCGTCATCATGGCTGTGCCGGTATCTGCCGCATAAGCATAACCGTACACAAACCGGCCGTCTGCAGAGGTAATATACATCAGGCTGCCATAGGGAATCACATTGGGGTTGACCGCCACCGTACCATAGGTCAGCCGCCGCCCCGAAGATCCTTTTGCCGTCGGCGATGCCGAATACCCGGTGGAACGCTGTGCGGTATAAGTCGCCGCAATGCCCTCGCATGGTCTGCCGTCCACGATCTCGGGGCCCACAAAGGAGCTGACAGGTGCCTGCTCGTCATAGTGTTTTATAATGGTGGGCACCATTTCTATCACAGTTTCGCGGTTCGTTTCTGTTGTGTCAGTCAGTTCGCCATCCACATAGGTTTCCCGGTAGCTCACGCTGCACAGGCCGTCGCTGCCCTGCCGGATCAGCTGTTCTTTGCTCTGTTTGCGGTAGAACAGGCTGGTTTCCACATACTGGGTCTCAGTGGGAATCACTTCGTCCTGAGTGTATTCTTCATAGCGCACCCGCTGGATGGTCACCATGGTGTTTTCCTGGGCCGGGGTATCCAGCGCAGGCTCAATCCAGTCATCTGGGCCAAGGGTAATGCCGGCTTCCGCCAGAGCATCTCCCACGGTGCCGCCGGTCACCACAACCTCCTGCACACCGCCGTCCACCGTGACGGGCACGGTGTAAGCGCGCAGGATGTGGATCTGGTCAAGGCCTGCATCCTCGGTAATTTCCAGCTCGTCCTCGGTATCGGGTGCCGCAATGCCGGCTTGCTGCATCAGCGTTTTGATATCATGCGCCGAGGTGATAGCCATGCCCTGTGCACCGTGGGTATCGGTAATTTTAACCACATGCAGCTGGCTGCCGGTGAAGGCCACACAGCCCGCCAGCGCCCCCAGGCTTACCAGCAGAGTTCCCCACCGCGGCAACCCAAGCGCGGCACGGCGCCGGATATGCTCTTTTGTTTTTGTTGATAACATAAGTTCCCCTTCCACATCAAGTCCAACCGCCTGAACGGGCAGGCACTATGTTCCTGACTGTAACAGAAAACACGTCATAAAAAATGTCGGCCCAAAATGAGCCGACATAATAAGAATCGGATTGAATAAATCAGCGCTTGCTGAACTGAGGTGCGCGACGAGCGGCTTTGAGGCCGTACTTCTTACGTTCCTTCATACGAGGATCGCGGGTCAGGAAGCCAGCCTTCTTCAGGGTGAGCGCAGCTCGGGGTTGAACTGCAGCAGGGCGCGGGACAGGCCGTGGCGGATAGCGCCAGCCTGGCCGGAAGTACCGCCGCCGACAACGTTAATCACGATGTCGAACTTGCCATCGGTGTTGGTCAGAGCCAGCGGGCTGCGGACCATCAGCTTCAGGGTTTCCAGGCCGAAGTAATCGTCGATATCACGATTGTTGATGGTGATCTTGCCGGTGCCATTGTAAACGCGAACGCGGGCAACGGAATGCTTACGACGGCCAGTGCCGTAGAAATACTGTTTAGTTTCGTACATCTTCTATTGCCTCCTTATCAAAATCTCAACAACTTCGGGCTTCTGAGCAGCATGTGCGTGCTCAGCAGCCTTGTAGCAGTGCAGGCGGGTCATAGCCTTAGTGCCCAAGGTGTTAGAGGGGATCATGCCCTTGACAGCGTAGGTCATAGCCTTATCGCTGGCTTCAGCCATCAAAGTCTTGTACTGGGTCTCCTTCAGGCCGCCGATCCAGCCGGAGTGGGTGCGATGATACTTCTTTTCCATCTTCTTGCCGGTCAGAACAGCTTGGTCGCAGTTAATCACGATGACATGGTCACCACAGTCAACATTGAGTAAAGTGGTCTTGTTCTTACCACGCAGCAGGACAGCAGCCTGGGCAGCAACGCGGCCGAGGGGCTTGCCGGCGGCGTCGATCACATACCACTTGCGGTCAGCCATTTCAGCGGGCTTAGCGAGAGTCGTGCTCATGATTTGAATCCTCCATACTTTATAGTGACGCATCCGAATCATTTCGGTTTATTCAAAGCGCAATGCACAGCACGGCACTGCGCTGATTTCGCGCAAGTATGATTTTAGCAAATACGCGCTGTTTCGTCAAGGGATTTTGCAAATAAAATCATTTTATTCTCGTGTAGCTCTTGTTTTCTTGTGTTTTCTCTTGTTTTCTAACGTTTTCGCAAACGGCATTTTACTGTTTTACCTTTTGCACTTGTTTTTGTGTACCCTGCAGCAAAGTGTTCTGCCCGCTTTGTGCAGTCTGCTGGTTTCCGGTTTTCTCCCCTGCCCTGCTTTGCCAGCCAAACTGCGGCGCGGGCGCGGCTTTGTTTTTGCAGCTCCTGTGCGGTGCTTTGATAAAATTCTTCCGATTTGGCTGCGGCTGTTGGCATTGGGCAGCAGGATGTGCTATAATAGCGATGTTTATAGTATCGTCTTAGAGTGTATAAAGGTAAGGTGGAACGGGCATGCAGCGCTTGGAGGGTCTGCTGCGCAAGGCAGTGCAGGATTACGAGATGATCGCACCGGGCGACCGGGTATGCGTTGGTGTTTCCGGCGGGAAGGACAGCGTTGCGCTGACCGTGGCGCTGGGACACCTGCGGCGGTATCTCGGCGTTCCGTTTGAGGTCATGGCGGTCACGCTGGACCCGCGCTTTGGCGGGGTGGAAGCCGACTACCAGCCACTTGCGGACCTGTTTGCGCAGGAAGGCATTCCTTACGAAATACGGCGCACGGATATCGGCCCCGTGGTATTTGATTACCGCAAAGAGCCGAACCCCTGCGCGCTGTGTGCCAAAATGCGGCGCGGGGCACTGCACGCTGCCGCGCAGGAACTTGGCTGCAACAAAGTGGCGCTGGGGCACCACCTGGATGATGCCGTGGAGACTTTTTACATGAACCTTTGGCGGGAAGGCCGTATTGGGTGTTTTTCGCCCGTGACCTATCTGGACCAGCGCAACATTACGCTGATCCGGCCAATGATCTTTGCCACCGAAAGCGAGGTAAAAAGCGCGGTATACCACGCCGGGCTGCCCATCATCAAAAGCCGCTGCCCGGCTGATGGCGCCACAGTGCGCGAACAGACCAAATTGTTTGTGCAGCAGATGAGCCGGGACGACCCGGCTTTCCGTCAGAAAACACTGCACGCTTTGCAGCAAAGCGGCATTGACGGCTGGCGGCCGCTGCATACCGGGCACACGCGGGGCTAGATTCCCCGTTGTGTTTTGTATCGAAATGGGGTGGATTGCAATGACGAACGAACTGTACGAAAAGCATTGTTGGGCATTGGTTGATCTGGATGCTATGCAGAGCAACCTGGCACTGATCCAAAAGACAGTGGGCGCGCCGGTGTGCTGCGTTGTCAAGGCGGACGCTTACGGCCACGGCGCCGCTGTGGCCGGACCCTGGCTGGAAGAAAACGGTGCAGCCGCTTTTGCGGTCAGCTGCCTGGCCGAAGCGCGGCACCTGCGCCGCCACGGGATCAGTAAACCCATCTTGATCCTGGGCTACACCGACCCGCTGCAGGTGGATCAGCTGGCGTTCAACTGCATTACCCAGACCGTCTATTCCGAAGAGTATGCCAAGGCGCTTTCCGCTGCCGCCCAAAACGCCGGCGTGGAGGTACACTGCCACTTTAAGGTTGATACCGGTATGGGACGCATTGGGTTCAGCGTGCGTTCTGACTTTGAGGCGGCAATCGCTGCCATGGAGCGCTGCGCCGCCCTGCCCAAGCTGCACTTCAGCGGTATTTTCCAGCATTTTGCCGTGGCAGACAGCACCACGCCGGAAAACGAAGCCTACACCCAAGCCCAGCACGCCCTGTTTGGGCGCACCGTGCAGCGGCTGCAGGCGGACGGCATTGCCCTGCACACCATCCACTGCGCCAACTCTGCCGCACAAATGCGCTACCCGGAATGGCACCACAGCCTGACCCGCGCAGGCATTATCCTGTATGGGCTGGACCCCAGCCCGGAAGTGCATTTTGACGGCCTGCGCCCCACCATGACGCTGAAAAGTGTTGTGGAATTTGTGAAGGACCTTTTACCCGGCGAGAGCGTGAGCTATGGCCGCACCTACACAGCCAACACACCCCGCAAGGTTGCCACCGTATGCGTTGGCTATGCGGACGGCTACCCCCGCGCGCTTTCCGGCAGCAATGGCAACCCCAATGCGGGGGTTATGAGCATCCACGGAAAGCCCGCCCCGATAATCGGCCGGGTGTGCATGGATCAGACCCTGGTGGATGTGACCGACATCCCCGATGTTAAAATGAATGATGAAGTAACGGTATTCGGCCCTGAAAACGCTGCGATCGGCGCAGATACCGCCGACAGCATTGCAGCTAAGACCGGCACCATCAACTATGAAATTATCTGCGGCATCAGCCGCCGGGTTCCCCGTGTTTACCTGCGGGACGGCGCGCCGGTGCGTATCTGGAACGATTTGGAGGAAACCTGATGGCACGCGACAATATTCGCAACTTTTGTATCATTGCCCACATTGACCACGGCAAGTCCACACTGTCGGACCGTATTCTGGAGCTGACCGACAGCGTGGACAAGCGCACCATGGAGGACCAGATTCTGGACGACATGGAGCTGGAACGCGAGCGCGGCATTACCATCAAAGCCCGCGCCGTTACCATGCACTACCACGCCGATGACGGCAAGGAATACGAGTTCAACCTGATCGACACGCCGGGCCACGTTGACTTTCAGTACGAAGTCAGCCGCAGCCTGGCTGCCTGTGAGGGTGCCATCCTGGTGGTGGATGCCAGCCAGGGCGTGGAAGCCCAGACGCTGGCCAACTGCTACCTGGCCATTGACCACAACCTGGAAGTTGTGCCCATCCTGAATAAGATTGACCTGCCCAGCGCTGACCCGGATGCCGCCGCCAAAGAGGTGGAGGATGTCATCGGTCTGCCCTGCATGGATGCCCCGCGCGTGAGCGCCAAGATGGGCATCAATATCCGCGAAGTGCTGGAACGCGTGGTGCAGGATGTTCCCGCCCCGCAGGGCGACCCCGATGCCCCGCTGAAAGCCCTGATCTTTGACTCTATTTACGACAGCTACAAGGGCGTTATTGTCTATGTGCGCGTGTTTGAAGGCACCGTGCGCCCCGGCGATACCATCAAGCTGATGAACACCGGCGCAACCTTCCAGCTGGTGGAAGTGGGCCACATGGGTGCTACTGCCCTGGCCCCCTGCGATAAGCTGGAGGCCGGTGAAGTCGGCTACCTGACGGCCTCCATCAAGACCGTGCGCGATACCCGCGTGGGCGATACCATCACCCTGGCCGAAGCCCCCACGGCGGAAGCTCTGCCCGGTTTCCGCCAGGTAACGCCGATGGTGTTCTGCGGCATTTACCCCGCCGATGGCGCCGACTACCCTGATTTGAAAGATGCGCTGGAAAAGCTGCAGCTGAACGATGCCGCCTTGAGCTTTGAGCCGGAAACCAGTGCGGCCCTGGGCTTCGGCTTCCGCTGCGGGTTCCTTGGGCCTGCTGCACATGGAAATCATCACCGAGCGGTTGGAGCGCGAGTTTGACCTTGACCTGATCACCACCACCCCCGGTGTTCAGTACCGGCTGACCTTGACGGACGGCACGGTGGAAGTGATCGATAACCCCTCCGCCTATCCCGACCCGGCCCGCATTGCCAAGGCGGAAGAACCATTTGTGGATGCCCACATTTACACCCCCAACGATTATGTTGGCCCGCTGATGGACCTGTGCCAGCAAAAGCGCGGCACCCTGATTGCGATGGATTACCTGGATGAGACTCGCGTGGACCTGCATTACCAGATTCCGCTGGGCGAGATTGTTTATGACTTCTTTGACGCCATCAAGAGCCGCAGCCGCGGTTACGCCAGCTATGACTATGCGTGGGAGGGCTGGCACCAGTCCGAGCTGGTCAAGCTAGACTTCCTGCTGAACGGCGAGATCGTGGATGCGCTTTCGATGATCGTATTTGCGGATAACGCTTACGCCAAGGGGCGCCGCATCTGCGAAAAGCTGAAGGAGAACATCCCGCGCGCTTTGTTTGAAATTCCCATTCAGGCGGCCGTGGGCGGCAAGATCATTGCCCGCGAAACAGTCAAGGCCGTGCGCAAGGATGTTTTGGCCAAGTGCTATGGCGGCGATATTACCCGTAAAAAGAAGCTGCTGGAAAAGCAGAAAGCCGGTAAAAAGAAGATGCGCAAACTGGGCAGCGTGACCCTGCCCAGCGAAGCCTTTACCGCCGTGCTGAAGCTGGATTCCGATACCTGATTGACTACAGCACCATAGATAGCAGCACCCGCCGGGGCGGCGCAGCACAACAGCTGCCTGCCCCGGCGGGTTTGTTTTTGGCGCGGCGCATTTAGGCCAGTGGCCGAATATAAAACGACCACCCCCTGCCCTGCCGCACAAGGTTTTACCGTGCGGTCGGGGCAAGGGGTGGTTTTGTGCTATTTCCGTTCAGGCGTTCAGCTTACCGCCGGGCGGCAGCGAACGCGGCAAAAGAGTTCAGCGGATCTCAATGCCCAGCTTGAACTTGAGGTTGCCGAGGATTTTCTTGACAAAGCGGTCCACATCGGCAGCTTCCAGGGCTTTGTTTTCCGGTGCAAAGTGCAAGGTGAACGCCATGCTCTTTTTGCCGGCGCCAATGGCTTCGCTGCGGTAGATATCAAACAGCTCCACATCGGCCAGCTGCTTGCAGGCGCGCTTCATTTCGGCAATGATGGTGCCGCAGGGGGTTTCCTCGTCAGCAACCAGAGCCAGGTCACGGGCCACGGTATCGAACTCCGGCAGCGGATGATAACGCAGACCGGCAGGCAGCTGTGCCACCAGCGTCTCGTAATCGATCTCGCCCAAGAAGATCTTCTGGTTGGCGCGGCTGTCACGCGGCAGATCCAGACCGGCCTGCACATCGTTGGCCAGCTTGCCAAAGCTGCCCACACGCACGCCGTTGCACAGGATGTAAGCGGCAATGCCGGGGTGCAGGTAAGGCACATCCTCAGCACGCTCCACCTCAAAGGTTACGCCGAAGGAAGCAGCCAGGTCTTCCAGTGCGCCCTTAACGGCAAAGAAGTCCTCATGCTCACCAAAGGCCACAAAGCCCAGGTGCAGGCGCTCTTCCGGCAGTTCGGTCAGCGGAAGCTGTTTGGGCACATAAATGTTGGAAAGCTCAAACAGACGGCCGGCAGCGTTGCCCTTTTTCAGATTGGTAACCGCCACGTTCAACAGGCTGGGTGCCAGCAGGGAGCGCATGATGGTCAGGTTGGAGGAGATGGGGTTGACAATGCGGATGACATTGCGCTCCGGTGCATCGGGGGCAATGTGCAGGGCATCCAGGTCGGCATCCGCATAGAATGCCAGCGTCATAGCCTCATAGAAGCCTTGGGCACACATAGCGCTCTTGAGCTTATCGCGGCGGTGCTGGTCAGCCGTCAGGCCCCCGGTGGTGACCTGGGCAGCTTTCAGGAAGGTGGGGGTGATATGGTCATAGCCATATTCACGGATCACTTCCTCGGCCAGGTCCGGCTCGCCGATCTCGATATCCTCGCGGTAGCGCGGAGCAACCACCTGCATGGTGTCACCGTCGGCTTCCATCGTCACTTCAAAGCTGAGCTTTTTCAGGATGGCCAGAATTTCCTCGGTGGGCACGGTAATGCCCAGAATGGCGTTGATGGCGCTGATGCGGGCGGTGAAGTGCTTGCCTTTACGCGGAGCACCGGCAGAGCAGTCAAACTCGGTGGCGGTCACTTCGCCGCAGCCCAGCTCCTGGATGAGGTGCAGGGCGCGGGCCATGCCCAGCTCGGTGGTATATTCGCTGATGCCCTTCTCGTAATGGGCGGAAGCATCCGTGTTCTGGCCAAGGCTGCGGGCGGTCTTGCGGATGTTATCGCGGGCAAACTTGGCAGATTCAAACAGCAGCTGGGTAGTTTCCGGCTTGATCTCGCTGTTCAGGCCGCCCATAACACCGGCCAGGGCAACCGGCTTTTCGCCATCGCAGATGACCAGGTTCTGGGGGGTCAGGGTAAACTCCTTGCTGTCCAGCGTGGTGATCTTCTCGCCGTCCTTGGCACGGCGCACAATGATCTGGCAGCTTTCCAGCGTGTCCATATCAAAGGCGTGCATCGGCTGGCCGATTTCCAGCATGACATAGTTGGTGATATCCACCACGTTGGAAATGCTGCGCAGGCCGCACAAGGCCAGCTGGCGGCGCATCCAGCGCGGAGATTCACCGGTGGTGATGTTGCGCACATAGTGGCCCAGGTAGCGCGGGCACAGGTCCGGTGCTTCCACCGTAATGCTCAGGCGCGGGTCCTTGTAATCGCTCACGGTGTAATCGGTGGCAGGCATTTTCAGGGGCTTGTTCAGCACAGCGGCAACTTCGCGTGCAATGCCCAGAACGCTCTGGCAGTCGGCACGGTTGGCGGTGATGGAGATATCAAAGATATAATCATCCAACCCAACAACCTGCTGAATGGGGGTTCCGGGCACGGTATCTTTGGGCAGGTCCAGCAGGCCGTATACCTCAGCGCCGGGGTACAGGTCCTCGTTCAGACCCAGTTCCTCGCCGGAGCAGAGCATGCCGTTGGATTCAATGCCCATCAAGGGCTTTGCCTTGATCTTGATGCCTCCGGGCAGCGTGGAGCCGTCCAGAGCAGCGGGGGTGTGCATACCGGCGTACACATTGGCCGCACCGGTGGAGATCTGAATATCATGGCCATAGTCGCCGCAGTCCACCTTACAGATATGCAGGTGGGTGCCCTCCTGGGGCACGCACTCGGTCACAACGCCAACAACAACCTTACTGATCTCAGCGCCAAGGTCGATGAGTTCTTCTACTTCAAAGCCACAGTCGAATAGTTTGGTTTCCAGCTCCTGGGCGGAAACATCAATATCCACATACTGTTTAAGCCAGCTGAATGGTACTTTCATTGTTGTTCCCCTCCTTAACCCTTGAACTGTTCGAGGAAGCGCAGGTCGTTCTCGAACATCAGGCCGATGTTGTTGATGCCGTATTTAAGCATGGCGATACGCTCGATACCGATACCGAAAGCAAAGCCGGAGTATACCTCAGGGTCAATGCCGCAGTTTTCCAGCACGCTGCGGTGCACAACGCCAGCCCCCAGAACTTCGATCCAGCCGCTGTGCTTGCACAGGGGGCAGCCCTTGCCGTGGCATTCAAAGCAACTTACGTCAACCTCCACACTGGGCTCAGTGAACGGGAAATAGGACGGGCGCAGGCGGGTTTTGACCTCCGGGCCAAACAAAGCCTGCACAAAGCGGTCCAGCATGCCCTGCAGGTCGCACAGGGTGATGCCTTTGTCCACGACCAGACCCTCCATCTGATGGAACATCGGGGAGTGGGTGGCATCGGAGTCAGAGCGGAACACGCGGCCGGGCACCAGGACCTTGATGGGGGGCTTTTCCTTATCCATCACGCGGATCTGGCCGCCGCTGGTCTGGGTGCGCAGTACGATGTCATCGGCCACATAGAAGGTGTCCTGCATATCGCGGGCGGGGTGATTCTTGGGTACGTTCAGGCGGGTAAAGTTGTGGTCATCGTCCTCAATTTCGGGGCCTTCGTAAATTTCAAAGCCCATGCCGGCAAACACATCAATGATCTCATTCTTGATCTGGGTGATAGGATGCAGTGCGCCGGTGGCGTGGTGGGTGCCGGGCAGGGTGATGTCCACGGCTTCGGCCTTGTTGCGGGCGGCAAGCTCGGCCTTTTCGATCTCGGCGGAAGCAGCCTGATACTGGCCCTCCACCCAGACCTTGAACTCGTTGATGGTTTTACCGGCGGCGGGGCGTTCCTCTTTGGGAACATCGCGCAGGGACTTGGTCAGTCCGGTCACGCTGCCGTTTTTGCTCAGATACTTCTGCCAAAAGGCGGAAAGTTCATCTTTGTTGTGCACTGCTGCAAGGTCGGCTTCCAGCTCGGCGCGCAGTGCGGCGATTTTTTCTTCCATAATGCACCTCTTTGATGATTTACGGGGCGAAGGCTGCTCGCTTTTTGCTGCAAAACAAAATAAAAAAGCCCCGTCCCTGAACGGTAAAATCAGGGACGAAGCTGTAACATTCATTTACACTCCGCGGTACCACCCGTGTTCCGCCAAACCATGTCTGGCGGCACTCGATGCTTTGTAACGGGGCAGACCGTCCCGCGCTAATGGCTGCAATGCAGGGTTCACACAGGCCGCTCAGGAGCGAACTTCTGCCAGCAGGCTTTCGGGGCGGCTTACAGCCGATGGCCGCCCTCTCTGTGCTAAGTTTGCAGGCATACTTTCTCCGTCAATGCGTTTAACATAAAGCATTATAGGCCGTTTGGCCTTTTTTGTCAACCCTGGACACACAGCAAAAAGGGCGCTGCCCCTTGCGGAACAGCGCCCTTTTTTCAAATTATCAAAACCGATCAGTCGTTGCGGCGGGAACGGCCCACGATGCGGACGATATACAGGAAGATGTTGATATAATCCAGGTACAGGCTGAGTGCGCCGATGATGGAGGATTTGTGCAGCATGGAAGCATCGCCGCCATAGTAGGCGTAATAGTACTTCAGCTTCTGGGTGTCATAAGCCGTGAACAGCATAAACACCAGGACCGAAACCGCGCAAAGTACGATATCCATCATACCAAAGCCCGCGCCGGTCAGCATGCCGATCAGGCCGCCCACCAGGCTGGTCAAAATAATGGCAATCAAAGCACCCATCAGGTTGATACCCCAGCCGCTCAAATCGCGCTGGGTTCGGGCACCGTAAACAGCCATAACGCCAAAGTACACGGTACCAACCAGGAACGCCAGAATCAGCGTGGAAAGATCATAGATGATAAAGTAGGTGCTCAGGTTGATGCCGTTCAGCACCGCATAGGCGAAGAACAGCCCCGTTGCGGTGGTGGGCTGCAGGCGTTCCACCCTGGCGGACAGAACCGCAACCAGCACCAGCTCCACAATGCTCAGGAGGAATACCAGGCCGGTGCTGAACATCAGCTCAAACAGCGGGGTGGTAACGGTAAGCAATGCCGTTGCAAAGGTAACCAGCAAACCGGCGGCCATCCAGCCGTAGGTGCGGGTCATATACTGGCTTAACGTGCCGAACGGACTTTCGGCATAGGAGATATTATAATATTTCTGGTCCATAAAACAGACCCCTTTCTTTTTGGCTGATTCTATTATATACTCTGTATTGAGTGAAATGTGTTATCGATATGTGAATTCTTTATTACACTTTTCCGTTCCTGCCCTATTTTAAGGCAATACCGCATAATTCTAAGTGCCGATACGGCGAGCGAGGTGCGGCAGCTGCTAAGCCAAAAGCGCAGATAATACTTTGTGTATTATCGAGCATTTTGGCAACGCAGATGCCGTGCCGCAGCCGCCGGAGCGGTGCTTAAGCCGTCAGGCGGGAATTGTGCGGTGTTGCCTTAACGGAATCTGTCATTTTTGCAAGATAAGGAGCCATGCCTTGCCCAACCCCGATACTTACGGCATTTACCTGCACATCCCTTACTGCCGCAGCAAATGCCGCTATTGTGATTTTTACTCTGCCCCCGGCACGCGCGGGGTGCCGGATGAATATGTAACCGCACTGCTGCGCGAACTTTCCAAAAGCTCCCGCAGGCCGGACACGTTATATTTTGGCGGCGGCACCCCCGCCCTGCTGCGGCCGGACCAGGTGCACCGACTGATCAAAGCCGCCGCCCCGCTGCCGGGTGCGGAGATCACGCTGGAAGCCAACCCCGATGTAGTGACGCCGGAAAATCTGGCTGGTTTTGCAGCCGCCGGGGTAACCCGCATCAGCTTTGGGGTACAGAGCGCAGACAACGCCCAGTTGCGCCGCCTGGGCCGCACCCACACCGCTGCTGCCGCCGCGCAGGCGTTTGCCTGGGCGCGGGAGGCAGGCTTCCGGGAGATCTGCGGGGATATTATGCTGGCGCTGCCCTATTATTCCATCGCGGAGTTTGATAAAACCCTTGCCCTGCTGCAGGCGGGTGGCTGCACTCATATTTCGGCCTACCTGCTCAAGATCGAGCCCGGCACCGCCTTTGGCCGCAACCCGCCGCCGGGCCTGCCGGATGCCGACGCCGCCGCGGAGTTTTACCTGTACGCCGTGCAGCGTCTGGCGCAGGAGGGCTACCGGCAATACGAGATCAGCAACTTTGCCTGCCCCGGCCACGAAGGGCGGCACAATCTGCTGTATTGGAACTGTAAAGATTACTGGGGCATTGGTCCGGCGGCCCACAGCTGCCTGGGCAGTGTGCGCCGCTTTTGGCCCAATGACACCGCTGCTTTTATTGCCGGGACTGTTCAAGAGCAGTACGAAGGCCCCTGCAACGCCGAGGATTACCTGATCATGCAGTTGCGCCTTTGCAGCGGGCTGAATCTGACCGAGTATGCGGCCCGGTACGGCGTTCGGTTCGATGCCGGCCAGATGGCATTTTTGCGCCACTGCGCCGCCAGCGGCTATGCTGTGCTGGATGGCGATACCCTGCGGCTGACGCCGAGTGGCATGATCGTGCAGAATGCCATTCTGGAAGAACTGATTTGATTTTCAAGGCAATATCGCATAATTCTAAGTGCCGATACGGCGAGCGAGGTGCGGCAGCTGCTAAGCCAACAGCGCAGATAATACTGGATGCTGCAAAGGTGAGCGCCGCCAGTGGCGGAAACAGCGAACCGAAGCAGGGGCAGCGGTCGCAGAGTGCGAGGGGCTTTTGCCCCCGAAGCACGATGCGGATACCGCAACCCGACATTATCGAGCATTTTGGCAACGCAGATGCCGTGCCGCAGCCGCCGAAGCGGTGCTTAAGCCGCTAGGCGGGAATTGTGCGGTGTTGCCTCAAAAATATCCGCCGTCCATATGGGTGCTTTGGGCCACTGGCTGGTCGTGCAGCCCCATCGAAACGCCCAGTGCTTCATCCACGCGGCGCATGTCATCTTCCGGAATGCGCCCAGCGCGCTCCCTCAGGCGGCGTTTATCCAGTGTGCGAATTTGTTCGGTCAGCACAATGCTGTCTTTGGCCAGGCCGCAGCGGTTGGCCCGCACGCCGATATGGGTGGGCAGGCGGTTTTTATCCTGCCTGCTGGTGATGGCGGCAGCGATCACAGTGGGGCTGTGCCGGTTGCCGATATCGTTCTGAATGATAAGTACCGGCCTGACTCCCCCCTGCTCCGACCCAACCACCGGGCTGAGATCTGCGTAAAACACTTCACCTCTGTGCACTTCCATAACAAAACCTCCCTGCTGATACTGCAATGCGTTCTGTTTACAGTATAAGCAGGGAGGCTTTATTTTAATCATGAATCGGTGGGGCAAAAAAGCATTGCGATTCTATCTGGCGGGGAATGCAAGTGGTCGCCCTATGCCCAACATGCGGGACAGCAAGCATCGTCCCCTACAAATGATTTGCAGCGTTTGCTGCAATCAGCAAGGTTTCCATGCGGCGGGGAGGGGCCTTGAAATGTACCGCAACCCCCACAAATGCTTTGCCGTGCTTTACTGCTTGCGGCAAACCATGTATCACTCCACCCGTTCCAACACCACAAACGCACCGGCAAGGCCGGCCTCATGGGTCAAGCTCAAATGAGCCTGCAAATGGTTCTGCGCCATGAAACGGGCGGCTTTACCGGTAAATTCCCAGGTAAGGCGCACCGCTTGGCTGGCGCAGGGCGGCGATTTCCGCCATGGAGAACCCGGAAAGGCCGGTGCCGCAGGCTTTCAAAAATGCTTCTTTTGCAGCAAAGTTGGCCGCGGCGGTTTCCGCCTGCTTCTTGCCCGTATGGGCGACAATGAGCTCCTGCTCCGCCGGGGTATACACATGCTGCAAAAATGCCGGGCGGGCAATGCTCTTTTCAATCCGGCCCACATCACACAGGTCTGTGCCAATGCCGTAAATCACAGCAGGCCCTCCTTTTCCAGCGCGGCCAGCAGGGCTGCTTTCTCGTTGGGCAGGCGGCCCTCCATCACGGCGCGCAGCAAGGTGTTCAGCGCCTTCCCCACCGCGGGACCGGGGGTGATGCCTGCATCCATCAGGCTGGCCCCGTTCACGGCAAGCTGGCCTACCGTATAACAGGCGGTAGCCGAAAGTTCCAGCATCCGTCCCTCAAAAGCGCGCACCTGCTGTTCGCGCTGCATCACTCCCGCATTGCGGGCATGGGCGGCAAGATCCGCGAGCTTCAGGCGGCAAAGGCGCTGCAAAAATGCGGCACCATAGCGGTTCAGCATGTTCAGGATGCCGGCATCATCGCTGGGCAGGGCACCATCGTGGATAGCAACCAGCGCACTGGCGCTTTCCACAAGATAAGTAGGCGCCTTGAGCCGCAGCAGGATGCTGCGCGCCATTTTACTTCCGGCCTGGTTGTGGCCGGGGAAATGCGCCGCGCCGTCCGGGCCGACGGTGCGGCATTCCGGCTTGGCCAGATCATGCAGAAAAACACTCCACCGCAGAATGCGGGCATTTTTATCGTCCATGCCCGCCACATCCAGCAGTTCCACCGCCACGGCGGTGTGCTGCCACACATCATAGCAGTGCCAGCGCCCCGGCTGGGTGCAGCCGATGCATGGCTCAATCTCCGGCACCGCCCCGGCAAGAATCCTGCCATAGCGACTCAGCACTTTGCCCGCAGCGGGGGCGGCCAGCAGCTTATCCAGCTCGGTATAAATGCGCTCGGCGGAAATATTCTGGATGCTCTGCCGCATGTCCAGCGCGGCGCGCTCGGTGGCTTTCTCCAGAGCAAAATCCAGCTGGGCGGCCAGCCGCACCGCGCGCAGGATGCGCAGGGCATCCTCGGCAAAACGTTCTTCCGGGTCGCCCACGCAGCGCATCAGGCAGGCGTGCAGGTCACTGCGGCCGCCGTACAGGTCGATCAGTCCCTCGCCGGGGGCATAAGCCATGGCGTTGATGGTAAAATCCCGCCGGGCAAGATCCGGCTGCACCTGCGGCACAAACTGCACGGCATCCGGGTGGCGGCTGTCATGGTACTGGCCATCCACACGGTAGGTGGTGATTTCGTAGGGGGTGCCGCCCACGATGACGGCAACGGTACCGTGCTTTTCCCCCGTTAAGATCTGGCGGTAGGCGGAAAACACCGTCCGCACCTGTTCCGGTCTGGCAGAGGTGCATATATCCCAATCGCCGGGGGTACGCCCCAGCAGGCTGTCCCGCACGCAGCCGCCTACGACATAGGCTTCAAACCCGGCGCGGCGCAGTGCCCCCAACAGGCGGGATGCCGCCGCGGGAATGCTGATTTTGATTTGCGGTTCATGGCCAGACAAGGCGGTCACTTCCCCTCTGCAAGTATTTCAGCCGCACGGCGGTTTATCAGCCAAAGTTCCATTCTTCGGCAAGGTCTACGCAGCAGGCCACACAATCGCCTTCCTCACGCAGGGCGGCAATCTTAGCTTCAGCTGCTTCGGCATCCGGCATCCAGGTAACAATAAAAAAGTTTTCCACCGGAACGCCGTAATACACCCAGGTGCCATCGGCACGCACCAGGTCTGCCAGGTGGTCCAGTTCCTCGCCGTCGGTCAGGCCCTGGCCTTCTTCGGCGTAAATCATTTCCGGCTGCACCTGCATGGAATCGATCACGGTAATGCTGCTGTTGATGTAAGTATCGCGGTCGGTGCTCTGGTCGCTGTTTTTCCACGCGGTGGCAAACGCTTTTACAAGCAGCTCCCGCACTTCCAGCATTTTATCGCCTTGCTGATACATGATAACTCTCTGCCTTTCCATTTATAAATATATGAATACAGTATAACACGAAACAGGCCTGCACGCCATAAGAATAGAAAGAATTTTGGCGCGCGCTCCATAGGGCAATGCCGAGCAGTGCTTTACCCCCGCCGCATATACAAAATCGGGTACGGGCCGCCCTGTTCATCCAGCTCACTGCGGCGGTATACGGCAAAGCCCATGTGCCGGTAAAAACCGGCTGCCGCCGGGTTCTGCTCGTTCACGGTCAGCTCACTCACGCCGTACTGCTCCATGCCAAGGCACAGCAGGCGGGCACCAAGGCCCTGGCCGCGCGCCTCCGGGTCCAGAAAGAGCATTTCCAGCCGGTTCTCCTGCACGCCCATAAAGCCGATCGGTGCGCCGCTTTCATCCTGCGCAACAATCAGGTGTTCCACCCCGCACAGGGCCTGCGGAACATAAGTACGGATAGCGGCAATTTCCGGCGCAGACAAAAACAGGTGGGTTGCCTGCACAGAGCGCTGCCATACCTCCACCAGCTGTTGGACCAGCTGCGGGGGCCGGGCAGAAACTTCGGCTATTTTCACGGTGATATCCTCTCTTTTGTTTTATGCTCTAAAGGCAACACCGCACAATTCCTGCCTTGCGGCTTAAGCACCGCTCCGGCAGCTGCGGCACGGCATCTGCGTTGCCAAAATGCTCGATAATGTCGGGTTGCGGTACCCGCATCGTGCTTCGGGGGCAAAAGCCCCTCGCACTCTGCGACCGCTGCCCCTGCTTCGGTTCGCTGTTTCCGCCACTGGCGGCGCTCACCTTTGCAGCATCCAGTATTATCTGCGCTTTTGGCTTAGCAGCTGCCGCACCTCGCTCACCGTATCGGCACTTAGAATTATGCGGTATTGCCCTAAATCCTGTAATAACAAACAACGGGGAGCTGCCAGGCAGTTCCCCGTTGCTTGTTATTATTTAGTTGAACTTAAAGATTTTTTGCGCCACATGGTAGCCCCACAGGGTGATCTTGTGACCCAGCGTACCGGGCAGGTTGCAGGCACCGGCGACGGAATGGCGGCACTTGTTGTACACGCGCTCATCGTGGTTTTTCAGGTACTGCCACAGCTCGGTCTTTTTTTCAAAAGCCTCCGGGCGGCCATCCATCGTCAGGAACACGCTGGAGATCGCCATCATCATGGACAGATAGTTGAACATGTAGGCGCGCAGCTTTTTCTGGCTTTCCGGCAGAGCATACAGATCCACCGCGTCGATCATGATCTTGGTCACGCGTAACTGCTGGTCCACGCGCTTGACCATCACGCTCTCATTCACGCTCTGGTCATCACGGCCAATAAAGTAACGGTACAGGTCAATATCCATATAGTACAGACGCTGGCAGAGCGGCAGCGGCTGGTAGACGAACACGTTATCAACATAGAAGGTATGCTTGGGCAGCTCCAGGCCGCTGTCACGCAGGATCTGGGTGCGGTAGATGACGGTGTGCATCAAAATGTTCTGGCTCGGCGGGAAACGGCCGATCTCATCCCAGGCAAACACACGGTCCTGCGGCAGAATACTCTTGTAGCTGACGGTGTGGTGGGTGTTATCCACCACATGCTCGTACACATAGTTGCACATCAGCAGGTCCACCGGCTGCTCCATGGCGGCAACCGCGCAAGGTCTGCATGACCTTTTGCAGAGCTTCGGCATCCAGCCAGTCGTCAGAGTCCACGACTTTGAAGTACATACCGCTTGCGTTGCGGATGCCCTGGTTGACACCCTCGCCATGGCCACCGTTTTCCTGGTGGATGACCTTGACGATGTTGGGGTATTTTTCAGCATAGGCATCGGCAATTTTGCCGGTGTCGTCCTTGGAGCCATCATCTACAAGGATGATCTCGGCCTCCTCCCCGGCGGGCAGCAGCGTTTCTACGCAGCGGTCCATATAGGCTGCGGAATTATAACACGGTACGGTAAAGGTGATCAGCTTCATAACAGGCCTCAATTCTTAGGCAACACCGCACAATTCCCGCCTGACGGCTTAAGCACCGCTCCGGCGGCTGCGGCACGGCATCCTGCGTTGCCAAAATGCTCGATAAGACATCCAGTATTATCTGCGCTTTTGGCTTAGCAGCTGCCGCACCTCGCTCGCCGTATCGGCACTTAGAATTATGCGGTATTGCCCTTATAGTTTCATGCTTATTTGCGGGGTGCGGGGCCGGTCTGCTGCACATTTTGCAGCCAGTCCTGCCAGGTGCGGCTGGCAAAATCCGCCGTTTGGGTAATCTGCGGCCAGAACTCTGCCATTGGTTCATCATAAATGCCAACGGTGGCGAAACCGGCGGCGCGTGCGGTGGCAATCCCCACGGGGGAATCCTCAAACACGGTTGCCTGCACGGGGTTCTGCACGCCAAAACGGTGCAAAGCATCCAGATATACATCCGGCTTCTTTTTGCCGTCAGGGTTCTTGCAGTCCACCGCAAATTCAAACCAGCGCATCAGCCCGTGGGAGGTCAGCGCGGCTTCGATCAGCGGTGTTTCGGTGCCGGATGCCACGCACATGCGCACACCGCGTGCATGCATGGCTGCCAGCACCTGCTCAACGCCCGGCTTTACGGTGGCTTCCTGCGCATAGCCGTACCGCGCTTCGGCACGGATCAGCTCTGCGCATTCAGGCTCCGTCAGCGGCACGCCAAGCTGCTGCACAAACATCGCGGCGGTTCCTTCCACCGTAAGGGTCATGTTGGCCATGCGCTGTTCATGGGTGATGGTTTTGCCATATTTTGCAAGGATGCGGTCCGTTACATGGTCCCACATGCCGGTCGAGCACAACAGGGTGCCATCCATATCAAAAATTGCGTAAGGGGTCAGTTCCACGGCGTACCTCACAATCGTTTTGGGGTGCAAAATTGTACCCTGCAATAAGCAATACGTTTTAAGGATACTAAATTTTGCAAAAAAAAACAACCCCTCCGGCATAACCATTGCCGGAGAGGCTGCGCACCGGGTGGGTGGCCTGGTGCCTGCTTGCTTGTTTCAAGGTGCAACAAACAGTATTATGGTGAATCAATCATCCATATCTTATTTATGCCCTATTCGTGGTAAATTCCGGTCAGAGCCGCATCCTTCTGCGCACCATTACCGTGTGCGGGTCCAATCGTCGAGAACGATACGGTACCGTCTTAGTACTCCCGGTCGAAGCGGCAGAAGTCATGAACGCCGGAGGGGATCACGTCGTTGTAGACATCTTCCGGCAGGTTATAGGCTTCCTCACTGTCCAGAATACCACGTACCCACTTTGCAAACGAACGAAGGTTCAACATTGCAACCCCATCTCCTTTCTGTCTTTATTATATCCAGCGCAGGGGGATTTGCAATGCACGCTTTGTACAATCTTACAAAAGTTTTTTGTATATTATAAACTATTTCGTTATTTTGTATATTTTGCGGCTGCATCTGTACGCGTCACGCGGACATTTCGTCTTGGTAGTCCTCCCATGCCTCCTGCATGGTATCGGCGGAAAAAAGGAACTCGCCCGTTGCGGAATAAACTTCAATGTGGCCTGCTACATACCGGAATTGTGCTGTCATGGGAACCCCTGCCTTTCTGCTTTACTATGGTTTTATTATAGCAGATATCCAGGGCGATAAACCGGACTTCCAGTCCTCGCAGACGAAAAAGCAGGGTGATAAAGTGTACTTTAAGCCTTTGTGCGGGCCACATAGGCGGCAAAACCGCGCAAAAAGCGCATCATACCCAGCACCCACAGGCACAAAAGGAACCAGAGTGCCGTGTATTTTGGGCACACAAGCCCGGCAAGGTTGCCCCATTCCTGGCTGTAATCCCACACCTCAACATGCAGCAGACGGCGGCAGGCAAGCCCGGTGCCCAGTTCCAGCACCGAAACCCCAACCGCGCCGATCCCCGCCAGCAGCGGGGGTGGGTAGTGGCAGGCGGCCAAGGGCATCCAGTGCGCAAAGGCAGGCCCCGCCCGCCAAAAACATCGTCCAATGGGTTGTGCCGCGCCAGGCGATCTCCAGCGCAAGGTACGCGGTACCGCCCATGGCAAACAGCACCAGCTTGCCCCGGCGCAGCCAGACGGTGGAAACAAACAGACATACAAACGCCCCCTGTACAGTATGGAAGAATGACTCCGTCATCCTTTGCCATAGTATGTGCAGGGGGCGCAGTTTGTAACCATTTTGTAATAAAGTTACAGCATTTTATTTGGACAGCTTCTTCAGCAGTTCGCTGCGGGTATCCCACAGGTTCCTGCTCAGGTCAACATAATAGCGGTGCGGGTTTTCAAAGCGCTTTACTTCGTCCCACAGGGTGCCCACCTGGGCTTTGCAGAACTTGCGGATATCAGCCAGGTTGGGGTTGGTGTAAACGCGCTTGCCGTTCTCATAGATCGGGGTGGAAATGCAGCGGGCAGTGCTGTTGACATAGGTGCATTCCTTCCAGGTCTCGATGGGGTCAAACAGGGTAATGCCGTTCTTGGTATCCACCACTTCGTCTGCCATAGTGATCAGGTCTGCCTGGGCTTTGCCGTCCTCATCATAGATACGCCATACCTTTTTCAGGCAGGGAATGGTCATCTTTTCCACGGATTCGGAGAGCTTCATCTTGGGGGTATAGCTGCCGTCATCCTCTTTCACTGCGGCCAGCTTGTACACGCCGCCAAACACGGGGTCGCTCTTGGCGGTGATCATGTTCTCGCCAATACCAAAGCTGTCCACACGGGCACCCTGCAAAATCAGGTCGCGCACGATGTATTCATCCAGAGAGTTGGAAGCGCAGACGGTGCAGTCCGGGTAACCGGCGGCATCCAGCATCTGGCGGGCCTTTTTGGAAAGGTAGGCAATATCGCCGGAGTCAATGCGCACACCTTTGGGGCGCTTGCCCATCGGCTTCAGCACTTCGTCAAACACCTTGATGGCATCGGGCACGCCATGGCGCAGAACGTTGTAGGTATCCACCAGCAGCACGCAGTTGTCCGGGTACATCTCGGCATACTTCTTGAATGCGTCATACTCGGTGGGGAACATCTGCACCCAAGAGTGTGCCATAGTGCCGGATGCCGGGATACCGAAGTCACGGGCAGCCATCACGCAGGAGGTGGAGCTGCAGCCGCCGATGTAGGAAGCGCGGGCGCCAAAGTAGGCGGCGTCATACCCCCTGGGCACGGCGGGCGCCAAACTCCATAACCGGGCGGCCAGCGGCAGCGCGGCAGATGCGGTTTGCTTTGGTGGCAATCAGGCACTGATGGTTAAAGGTGACCAGCAGCAGGGTTTCCAGCAGCTGGCACTCAATAGCCGGGCCTTCTACGGTCACAATGGGCTCCTGCGGGAAGATGGGCATGCCCTCTTCAATCGCCCAGATATTGCAGTGCAGCTTAAAGTTGCGCAGATAGTCCAGGAACTGCTCATTGAAAGCACCGGTGGAGCGCAGATAATTGATGTCTTCCTCGGTAAATTTCAGGCTGTCCACTGCGTTGATGAACTGCTCCAGGCCGGCCATAATGGCGTAACCGCCGCCGTCCGGCACCTTGCGGAAGAACATATCAAAGACGGCAATTTTATCCTTATACCCTTCGTCCAGGTAGCCGGCCGACATGGTAAGCTCATAAAAATCCGTCATGGTTGTCAGGTTGCGTTTTACATCCAACATAGTACAATGTACCCCCTTATGGCTGGCTGGTGCCCGCCATTATTCCTTAGGCAACACCGCACAATTCCCGCCTTACGGCTTAAGCACCGCTCCGACGGCTGCGGCACGGCATCTGCGTTGCCAAAATGCTCGATAATGTCGGGTTGCGGTACCCGCATCGTGCTTCGGGGGCAAAAGCCCCTCGCACTCTGCGACCGCTGCCCCTGCTTCGGTTCGCTGTTTCCGCCACTGGCGGCGCTCACCTTTGCAGCATCCAGTATTATCTGCGCTTTTAGCCGCAGCATGCTGCACCTCGCTCTCGCCGTATCGGCATCTTAGAATCATGCGGTGGCAATACGTAACCGGAACTAGCATACCGAT
>VOFJ01000154.1_pt1 | contig 35433 bp, 59 predicted proteins | sample 5384081 | NCBI WGS metagenome assembly VOFJ01 (sample SAMN12384729, study PRJNA508395) | human gut metagenome | isolation source: healthy gut I | host: Homo sapiens
TGCCAGTCCGGCGAGATAGGCAGCACCCATGGCTGTGGTCTCCACGCACATCGGACGGTTGACCGGAGCATTGCTGATGTCCGCCTGCATCTGCATGAGCAGATTGTTTGCGCTTGCTCCGCCGTCTACCTTTAATGCTGCAAGATCAATACCGGAATCTGCTTTCATTGCAGCCAATACATCATTAACCTGGTAAGCGAGTGACTCTAAGGTTGCACGGATAATATGGTATTTATTCACACCGCGGGTAATGCCTACGATAGTTCCACGTGCGTATTGATCCCAGTACGGGGCACCAAGACCGGTGAAAGCAGGCACGACGTAGCAGCCGTTGGTGTCTTTGACTTTTCTTGCCATGTATTCGGAATCCGGAGAGGAATCGATGAAGCGCATCTCATCGCGAAGCCACTGGATGGAGGCACCTGCAACGAAGATGGAACCCTCGAGTGCGTAGTTTACTTTTCCGTCGAGACCCCATGCGATCGTGGTAACCAGTCCGTTCTTGGAGAATACAGGTTTTTCGCCGGTGTTCATAAGTAAGAAACAGCCGGTTCCGTAAGTATTTTTTGCCTCACCGGCGGTGAAACAGGTCTGACCGAACAGAGCGGCCTGTTGGTCACCGGCAGCACCGGCAATCGGAATCGGGCCTCCGAAGAATACCGGGTTTGCTTCGCCGTACACGCAGCTGGATGGCTTCGGTTCCGGCAGCATACATTTTGGAATATTCAGTTCTTTTAAAATATCTTCATCCCACTCCAGGGTATTGATGTTGAACATCAAGGTTCTGGAAGCGTTGGAGTAATCAGTTACGTGAACCTGACCCTGTGTCAGTTTCCAGATCAGCCATGTCTCCACGGTTCCGAAGAGCAGCTCGCCTCTCTCGGCTCTCTCTCTGGCGCCTTCAACGTTGTCGAGCAGCCATTTTAATTTCGTTCCGGAGAAGTAGGCGTCGATGACCAGTCCCGTCTTCTGGCGGAAGGTATCAACCAGTCCCTTGGCTTTTAAGGAATCGCAGTATTCGGAAGTACGGCGGCACTGCCATACGATCGCGTGATGAATCGGTTCGCCGGTGTTCTTATCCCATACGATGGTGGTCTCGCGCTGATTGGTAATTCCGATTGCCCCGATATCGGCTGCAGTCGCGCCCACATTTGCCATTGCCTCCTTGGCAACTTCAAGCTGTGTGGACCAGATCTCCTCCGCGTCGTGCTCTACCCAGCCCGGCTTCGGGAAATACTGTGTAAATTCTTTCTGGGCAACGCTGCACATTTCACCCTTCTCATTGAAAAGTATGCAGCGGTTGCTGGTGGTTCCGGCATCGAGTGCCATGATGTACTTTGCCATGTAAAGTCCCTCCATTTTCTTAGTGTGGAAACCGGCCCCACCCGGTTCCCCTCTGGTTGTATGAGTGGCGGTCTGATGTGCCGCTCACCGTTTGTGGCTTTAGTGTAACTGCGTTGCGGGTGAATGTCTTTAGACAGACTTCTGTGATTGTAAAAGAGGAGTCCTGCGTTTTTACATATATGCAATATTGACAAAAAACATGAATAGATTGCTAAATTATTAACAAATATAGACGATTAGTGGGGAATATACGATAATAAAAGAAGTAAGCACAGGAAGGAGTCGGATAGGTATGAAAAAATGTGAGTGTACGTTAGAAGATGATTATTCCTATGAGGAAGCGGAAACACGCGGTGCAGATCTGCTGCGGGAACTCAGGTACGGGGACGGCGGATACTTCTGGGCAGATACCTATGATGGAGAGAATGTGGTTCTGCTCGGAAGCGCGACGGAAGGGACGAACCGCATGGAGACGAAGGATGCGGATGGTTACCAGATGGTAAAGAGATTATCCGCGTCGGGCAGGAACCGGACGGCGGATATACGGATTATGTATTCCCGAAAGAAGGTGAGACGGAATCTTCTCCGAAGAGATCCTACAGCAGGGCATTTGAGCCGTTTGGCTGGGTTGTCGGAACGGGAAACTATATTGACTATATCGATGAGACTGTTGAGAAAGAAACGCAGGCAATGCGGGAGAATGTAAAAAACGGCACTGATCGCGATTATCGGAACGGGCAGTCTGCTGATTGTGATTGTCATGGCGGTCTGTCTGTATATGGCGTTTTCACTGAGCAGATCTTTTCAGGTTGCCCAGATACAGAAGGTGACTGAGGAAGTTACATCTTCTGTGGCACAGCTTTCTTCTGATGCGGAGCAGCTGCTTGCCTTTGTTGGAAATGATGTGGTGGCGAGCTATGATACGTTTGATGAGGCGGCAGACGCTTATAACCAGGATGCCGGAAAGATCGATGCACTGATCAGCGATTTCAGCGCGACATCCGAGGAGCTTCTGGCATCGATTGATGGCGTGCTGGATGCGATGGAGGGAATGGCAACGGCAACGAACGAAGGTGCCAAGGGAACGATCGATATTGCACAGAAGACCGTAGAAGTGAAATCCAAGGCAGATACGTGATCTGCTCCACATTTTAGAAGGAGATGGAAGAAGAACTTACTCATGCCGGATGACGTCGGCATACTGGCCGCGCACCACGGTAAGCAGGGAATCCGGATTGACCGTGATGGAGGTGCCGATGCGTCCGCCGCTGATGTAGATCTTGTCAAAAGCCGCAGCGCTCTCGTGCACGATGGTCGGGAACTGCTTTTTCATGCCCAGAGGAGAGCAGCCGCCGCGGACATAACCCGTGATGGCAGTGATGTCTTTGACGTGAATCATCTCCACGGATTTTTTCGCCGACGGCTCTGGCGGCGGCTTTTAAGTCCACCTCGTCCGCAATGGGGATGACGAACACATAGTATTGCCTGCTTTTTCCCTGCATCACCAGAGTCTTGAAGGACTGTTCCACCGGGGCGCCGGTCGCCTCGGCGGTGTGCAGTCCGTCGATAAATTCTCCACACTCATAATTTAAAATTTCGTACGGAATCTTATTTTTGTCAAGAATGCGCATAGCATTCGTCTTTACTTCTTTTCCCATAAAATATTCACTCCTTTGTTTCTTTCCGGAAAATATGTCCTGTGAAGGAAAAACGCTCCGCGTGGATTGCACTGCGGCGGGACATATGATTCATTGTGCCCATAGTCTAGTGGAATTGTGAAAAAAAGTCAAGCGGGACAGATCGGGCTGAATGGGAATAGACAAAGCCGCCGCATTGTTTCTTGAAACTGTGGTTTGAATAGAGTATAATGCAGAAAAAGTGACAGAGAGGTATGTGATATGAAAGAAACATTAAAGCGGATCAAGGCAGACATCATAGTCTCGGCGCTGCTTTGTATTGCACTTGGCATTGTGCTTCTGGTATGGCCGGCGGAGACGATTGATGTTTTCTGCAAAATCCTTGCCGTTGGCTTGATCATTATGGGAGGCGTCGACATCGCATCCTATTTTTATGAACCGCAGTATTCATCCGTTTGCGGGAGCATTGGGACTGATTGTATTGTTAATCGGAATCTGGATTTTCCTGCGCCCGGGAGAGCATTGTGAGCCTGATCCCGATTGTGATCGGCGTGATCCTCTGCGTACATGGAATCCAGGATCTGAAGCTTGCGATAGAAACGAAGCGCAACGGTTATGAGAAATGGTGGAGCATGTTAATCATTGCAGCGGTCAGCCTGGTGTTCGGTGTGCTCTGTATCGTGAATGCGTTCGGCATGGTAAAGCTGGCACTGCAGTTTATCGGAATTGCCCTGATCTATGACGGTATCTCGGATCTGTGGGTGGCAAACCGCGCCGTGCATGCGGCAAAGATGATGAAGCAGGAAGCGGAAGCCGTGGATGTAGACTATAAAGAGATATAAGATAGCGTCTCTTCCACGTTTGGACAAACCAACGGGTGCATGTCCGGCACACCGGAGACAATGGGCGGACTTTTTAGATTTGTTAAGAGATGTCAACACAATTTTTTAATTTTTTTTACATAAGAAATAGGCCTGATTATTCAGGCTTTTTTCTTATGCAACTATGCTATATTATCTTATATATTTCCATCACTCTTGCATAATAGATTTTCAAAAACTTATTTAAACCGGCTATTTTGGCTTGTTTCCTACTTTTTCCTTCATTCTCTCTTTTTTAATTATAAAACTCAAACTTCGCACATAAATTTTAGCTATGCACCTTGAAAATTCAATATCTGGCAGTTATTCAGTTGTCAGTGTTCAGCCTTTATGCAGCCTGCAGTCGTATTTTCATCATAGTAGGAAGTGCATCCATAAATGCATTCGCCAATTCATTGATTTTTTCGTCTGAAAGTTCAGTGTTATCTGAAAGCATTGTTCTGAACATTTGAAGCAGCATTTGAAATGCCTGTATCCATGTGATATCAGACATCTCATCTGAAAAATACAAAAAGAGTTCGCCCAAAGAACGATTATCGTTGGATTCCCGGCTTTCTAGGGACAGCATCATATATCGTGTAAAAACAACTGCCGTATGTGCAGTCATTGCATCATAGGAAAGGGAGTTACATTCTCTGCTCAAGTTAAGGTAGCTTTTGCAAAATTAGGTGTGTTTTTTCCTGTAAGCAGACTCATATACATACTTCTGTTGGAGAAAATCAGCAGAAACATGTATTGAAAAATCTCCGTTACCGGAGTGCCTTTCCTTTATAGGCATTGGCAGCTTTCAAGGCTGAGGAAATATGAAACCTTGTAAAAAATCGTTTGATAGATTTAGAAATCTGCTTATCATTTTGAGGCGCTTGTGTTATACTTTTATTCATAGCATGAGTCTCCGGTTTGTAATTGTTTTTTTGGCAACTCAATTATACCAAAACCATTGGTTTCATGCTATTTTTATGCCAGTTATTATTGAATTTTCAAGGTGCATAGGCACATTTTAATGTGCGAAGTTTGAGTAATTTAATACTTTAGTAATAGATTTTTCCAATAAAGTATGCTATCTTAGTACGATATATGGATAGATATACGTGATAAAAAGAACAATAATTTACAAAGGAAGGGAAAACTATCATGGAAAAGATCAAAAAGCGTATAACTAACTTAAAGGTTGCAGGAAAATTAAAAGTATATCGAATGACAGTACTTGTTATGACATTCTTTTTAGTGTTGGTGGCACTGATCTCGACATTAGTGATCCGTTTAAATATAGAGAAGATCACGGAGGTCTGGTCTCCGGCATTGGAAGATCTGCAGGAATTAGAAACAATGACTGCGAAATACAGAATCAAGCAGTATCAGCACCTGGTAGAATCAGATGCAGCAGTCATGAACTCCTGCGAAGAAGAAATCCCGAAGCTGGAGAGTCAGATTGAGGATACCGGTGCGAATCTGGATGCAATAATTTCTGCAGACAGTGATGCTCAAAAAGGACGGGACGATTACGATGTAGCAAACGCTGCATGGGAAAAATACAGGGGTGCTTCAGATGAAATTCTGCAGTTGAGCCGTGAAGGTAAACAGCAGGAAGCATCGAAGCTGATGATCGGAGAGGTGTATGAAGATATATAGGCATTTGCTGAGAAATTAACTACATTACGTGACAAGTCCCAGGTAGAATTAGACCGGGCAAAGACCATGGCCAATGTATGCACCATCATCATATTTGTCGTGATCGTGGCAGCGGGTCTTGCGATTGCTGTAGTGACGACACTGATCGGAAAGATCATTACCAATTCCATTACAGAGCCGGTAGAACAGATAGATGCAGCAGTTGCCAGCCTGCGTAAGGGCGAACTATCTAATGTAGAAATGCTTACCTATGAGTCTGATGATGAGCTGGGTGGTACCATTAAGAATCTGAAAGAAGCCATGGGTATTCTGGCAGATTATGTCAGCGAGATCTCTGTGGAGGTAAAGGCAATCGCACAGGGTGACCTGACCAGAAATGGTGATGATATTACAGATTTCTTGGGCGATTTCTCGGAATTGAAGACATCACTGCTGTATATTCTGAAACGGTTTAACAGTACCCTGACCGAGATCAGCAATCTGGCAGAACAGGTATCATCGAATGCATCCGAGGTGGAAAATGCATCAAAATCCCTGGCGGACGGTGCAACAGAGCAGGCAGGAGTAATCGAGGAATTGAATGCCACCATTGATGCGGTCGTGGATCTGGCGGCAGATACAGCGAAGGAAACACAGAGTGCATCTGCACGTGTAAAAGCCTCTGCAGATAAAGCGAACGAAGAAAAAGAAAAAATGAATGATCTGCTGATGGAAATGGAGCACATTACAGAAATCTCCAAGGAGATTGGTAATATTATCACAGATATCGAGGATATTGCATCCCAGACCAACCTGTTATCCCTAAATGCTTCCATTGAAGCTGCCAGAGCAGGAGAAGCTGGAAGAGGCTTTGCAGTAGTGGCAGATCAGATCGGCAAGTTGGCAGCGGATAGTGCGAAGTCGGCTGTGAATACGAGAGAGCTGATCGATAAGACCTTAGTGGAAATCGAAAAGGGCAATACGATCACAAGAACAACAGCAGACGCATTTCAATCAGATCATTGAAGATATGAAGTCCTTTGCAGATATTGCAGAGAACACCATGGAGAAAGCCAACTCCCAGGCAGAGTCCTTGGAGCAGATCGGCAAGGGAATTGAACAGCTGTCAGGCGTAGTACAGGGCAATGCAGCATCCTCCGAAGAGAATACTGCGATCAGTATTAATCTGGCAGAGGGAGCAGCCAAGATGCATGACCGCGTGAATATCTTTAAGTTATTCTAGAAAAAATGACAGGAATAGAGTGAAGCTGTCGTAAGGAAGGTTCTTGTTGTGATTAATCATATATTTAAATTATTTGGAGAGCAGACAGCTGATATTTTATTTGAGATCATTACAGGATGTATGGACGATTATCTGTATATATTTGATCTGCAGAACAATATCTTTGAGATTTCACAGTCAGCTGTGGATCGGTTTAATATGTCGGAAAGTGTTCTGACAGATGCTGCAAATGAAGTTATGAAGGTAGTATATGAGGAAGACCGCAGGGATGCTTGCAAAGCATCTTGCTGATATATGCGAAGGAAGAGAAAATGTACATAATCTTCATTACAGGTGGCTTGATAAAGAAGGTATGCCGGTCTGGATTAACTGCCGTGGTATCGTGATCATTGATCAGCAGGGAAAGGCAGAGTATCTGATCGGGTGTCTGAATGAGACCGGCAACAAGAAAAGAGCCGATAATGTCACCGGACTGCTTGGGGGTCCGGAATTCTCTTGATTACCTGCGTGCACAAAAAAAAGACCCCATTACCAAGGGAGTTTTTTATGCATATAGGAATCGATGATTTTGAGCGATCAATAGCTCCAGAGGAGCTGATTATGGTAATTATATCCTGAAAAGCGTAGCCGGCTGTATGAAGGAATGCCTTTCAGACAAGCAGAGAATTTACCATCTGGTAGCGGATCAGTATGTGATCGTGGATCTGGAAGCTTCCTCTGCAGAAGAAGCTGTGGCACTGAAAGAAAAGATTTCAGATAAACTTCCTTAAAAATTTCATAGTAGACGAAAATTATGAAGCTATATTTTCTATTTCTATTGGTGTTATAGATGCAGCAACATTTTGTGAGGGAACCGAAGAATGCCGCAAAAAATTTGAATTTGCCTTGAAACAGGCAAAAAGCATGGGTAAAAATGGATTCTATATTTTTGACAAGGATGACTATGAGGTCTTTTTACGAAAAGGAAGAATCGTAGCAGCACTTCGTAATGCTATTGTAAACAATTACGAAGGCTTTGAAGTCAATTATCAGCCAATTGTGGATTGCCAGACGGAACAGATCATTGGAGCAGAGGCTCTGATGCGTTTTTCCATGATAACGGAAGAAGGACGAGAGTTCATTTCACCGATGGAGTTTATCCCATTGTTGGAAGAGACCGGATTGATCATTCCCGCCGGAAGATATATTTTGAACGAAGCTGCAGTAATGTGCTGTGAAATGCAGAAATATATTCCTGACTTCCGGATGAATGTAAATGTATCCTATGTTCAGATACTGCAAGGCAATGTGGAGCGGGATATTCTGCATGCAATTCAAAAATATTCATTACAGCCGGAATGCTTATGTGTTGAAATGACAGAAAGCGGATTTATGGATATGACACCTTCGTTCTGCAAATTTCGTAAAATTCTGGACAAGAACGGGATTCCCTTTGTGATCGATGATTTTGGAACAGGATATTCGAATCTTCATTGTATCCGTGATATGAATCCGAGTTATGTGAAAATGGACAAGGATTTTACTGCCAAGGCGATGAACAGTGACAGGGATTATGAATTATATAAAAATATCATTCCCATGGTACATAGTATTAATGTCAGGATATGTGCGGAAGGCATCGAGGAAAAAAAGAATGGCTTCTGAAAATGAAAGAAATGAAGGTGGATTATCTGCAGGGATATTATTTTGGAAGACCCTGTGGAAAGAAACAGTTTCTGCAACAATATGCCAGTGGCATCAACGTTAAATAAAGAGAGTAAGGCAGACCTCAGCTATGCGGGGCTGCCTTATTTTATGGTCCTATCAGAAGGATGGATCCATAACGGCTTCTTTCAGTTTTTCCAGGTCATCTGCATCAGGGTGAGACAATGCACAGTCAAAATTCTGGATCAATACATCAAGATTTGCCGGATGATCGGGAGCATCCTTCATTTTCAAGTAGCGTTCCCGGACAGACTGTGGCATTCTGCCCTGACACATATACTCTCCGACGATAACATTGCTTGCGTCAATGATAGAGCAGTTCGGAAGAAGGGATCACTGTGTCGGACACACCGAAATTCACATTCATCCTGAGGTAATGCCCCGTGGATTGCATCAGCCAGCATCTTGGTATTACCTGTTAAGCTGCTATAAACGATGGAATATTTTTTTATTCATCGTGGATGCAAACATCCGGCTGGTTAGAAATGCCACATTTTATGAACCGAATATCCAGCTGTATTTCCAGCTGAAATCCCACGATGTGTGCTTCCAATAATATTACTTTATCACTGAAAGGCAGACGTGTACCTGGTGCGGATTTTCAGCCCACAATCTTTCCGTCTTTAATAAGAGACAAGAACACCGGTACCAGTTCGGGATCGAACTGCGTGCCGCTGTTTTTTTTTCAGCTCACCTGCCGCGTAGTCGATCGAGCGCTCCTGTTTGTAGGGGCGTCTGGCCGTCATCGCGTCAAAGCAGTCTGCAATGGTTAAGATACGTCCCATGAGGGGAATTTCCGTTCCTTTTAATCCGCGGGGATAACCGGTTCCGTCATAGCGCTCGTGGTGGGCGACAACTGCCGGGATCACGTAATCCATGTTCGGAAGGTAACGGATCATCTTAATGGAATTTTCCACATGCGTTTTCATGATCGTGTATTCCTCCGGCGTCAGCCCCGAGGTTTTTCCTTTAAGATATGCTCAGGGATGCTGATCTTGCCGATGTCGTGAAGCATGCCTGCAATCCGTACCACCTCGATATCATTGTCGCTCATAGGAAGCGCTTCTGCGAGCATGACCGCATATTTTGAGACATTCATGGAATGGATGAACGTAAAATTATCCTTGGCATCGATGGCGGCGGTCAGCGCATAGATGGTCGGCGCCACCCGCTCGTAGGCGGTGCGGATATCCGGATTCTGGGAGCGGTTCTCAAGACCTTTGCGGTAAACGATGAGATGGCCTTTTCCGTCAAGCTTTCCAAAATAGACAGCCTGCTCGACATTGTGGATTAACTCTCTGCTGTCGGCAGAAATATCCGGAAACACGGAGATGCCGCAGGTGATGGTAATTTCCCACACCATGTCTGACATGCTGCCTTTTGTCAGAACCTCCACGAGAGACTGGGTAAACGCTTTGGAGGCTACGACGTCACTGCCGTGTCTTAAGATGAGAAATTCGTCCGCGCTGAAACGGAATGCCATGTCGTCCTCATCCAGAGCAGAGAGGAGGATGTTGGCACAGCGCTGGATTAAGTGATCGCCCTCCTTGGAGCCGTAAAGTTCGTTGTAAAGTTTGAAATCATCGATATCGAGCATGATTAATGAGCACGGCGTACCGGAGAGGCAGAGTTCATCAATCATCTCAAACGCATGCTTGCGGTTGTAGAGTGCCGTCAGATCATCCGTGATGGAGGCCCGGTAGGCGTTCATGTAGAGATTCGCGTTGCGCAGTGCGTGGGTGGCATAAAAGCCGATCTTGCACAGTGCGGACACCTGATCTGCAGACAGTGGCATGGGAGTGTGCCGCGCGATGAAGAGAAAGCCGATCAGTGCCCGGTTGTACTTCAGACAATAGACGCCGATGATATTCTGCTGGATCAGCCAGCTGCGCGTATGGCTGGAAATGCCGTCAAGCGCAGTTGGCAGGCCTGCGCCCGGCATAAACGGAATGTAGCTGTCTGCGTTTAAAAGCTGTTCCAAAAGAATGCTTGAATCGAGAAAAGAATCTTTTTCCCAGGTGATATCGCCAAAACTGCGTGTGACGTGGTAGGAAGGACTGACATCGTCACGGATCGTGAGCAGCAGACCGTCCGGAGACAGCAGACGGACGGCTATGTCTATAATAGAATCAAAGATTTCGTCCGGGTGAATCGTGCTGATGACGGATGACAGGAATTGATCGATGAGAACAGTTTGATTGCTCATAAGGCTCCTTTGTATATGATAAATGAAAACATCTTGAGAATTCAGAATCATTATACTATAATGAAAAATGCATGGCAATAGTGGGAAATACATAGAAAAGCCATAGAAACAGGGATATTTTCATGCGTAGAGAAGAGTTTAAAATGGAGCGCACCGGACTGCTTGAGGTCGGCGATGTGCTTCCGATTACAGAGGGGAAGCTGCCCAATTCCTATTACTATACACTGGGCAAGGCGTACGCGATGTCGGCGAACTATGTGGTAAGCCAGCGCATCAAGTCGCGGGAAGGCACAGTGGTAGACGTCAAAGAGACCCCGAAGGGATATTTTGTTACGGTTGAATTTGATGAGTAAAAAGCGCTAAAATAATAATAATTTAGCGGAAAGGAAGCACAAATGCGTTATTTACCGACGAGCAGACTGACGCCGGGAATGGCACTGGGGCAGGACATTTATGACGGGGCGGGAAGACTTCTTCTGGGAAGGCATATTCTGCTGACAGAAGAACAAATTTCAAATCTGGAATTCCTTGGGTTCCCGGGTGTCTACGTGGACGATGAGTTTTCCAGGGGATTGAGATACAGCAGATTGTCAGCCCGGAAGTCCGGAGGCAGGCACTGAAAATTGTATATGATCTGTTTCACACGGATATGCGGAAGCAGGAACCGTCGGAAGCGGAGTTTAAGCTACGCAAAACGGTGGAGTCTGTGGTCGATGATGTGATATGCAATGGAGACATCTTGTGCAATATCATGGACATCAAGAGTTATGATGATTATATCTATTACCATTCCATTCATGTGGGCATCCTTTCTGTGGTAGTCGGCGCACGGCTGGGGCTTTCCGCATGATGAGGCTGTGCCAGCTTGCAGCGGCGGCGCTGCTGCATGACATTGGGAAGCGGTTTATCGATCATGACATCGTGCGGGGAGGTAAGGCGCACCGCAGCGAAAAAAGAGCAGGAGGTCTATCGGAGCCATCCGAAGATCGGTGCGGAATATCTGCGCGAGACATGCCGATTTTCCGCGGATGTGTATGAGGGAATCATGGAGCATCACGAGTGCTACAACGGCGAAGGGTATCCGCTTGGCAAAAAGGGCGGCGAGATTCACCTGTTTGCCCGCATTATCCGGATTGCAGACTGTTATGACGCAAAGGTTTCCGCGTTTCCGGCACAGAAATCACTGTCGCCGTCGGAGGCGTTAGAATATGTGATGGCGCTGGGCGACCGCTGGTTTGACCCGGATATTGTGGCTGTGTTCGCAAGGAAAGTGGCGGCGTATCCGATCGGCTGCGAAGTCGAACTGTCCAACGGGCAGCATGCGGTGGTGGCACGGAATTTTGAGAATTTCCCGCTGCGTCCGCTGGTGCGCGTTGTGGAGACGGGAGAGATGTTGAACATGCGTGACGATGAAAAAAAGCGAGGGCGGTAACTGTTGGGAGACTCATAGTGCGATAGAGCACCTGGGGCGAGAGGGAGTTATGACTGGACAGGGAAAGAGTGCGATTGATACACTTTTGGCAGAGAGCTTTAAGGAACTGGCGTTAAAGCAGCCGATAGAGAAGATTACAATCAAAGAGATTACAGATAAGGCGGGCGTGATCCGCCCGACATTTTACAATCATTTTCAGGACAAATATGATCTGCTGGAGTGGATTATCGACAAGGAACTGCTGGAACCGGTGGAACCGCTGATCCAGAACGGGATGATCAACGAGGCGCTGGTGCTTCTGTTCAGCGGGATCGAGCGTGAGAAGGAGTTCTACACGAAGGCAAGCCGGCTGGAAGGACAGAATTCATTCGGCAGCATTGCACAAAGCTGTGTGGAGCGCGTGCTGCTACAGGTCATCAAAGGACAGGCAGAGGGCAGAAAAAGCCGGTACGTGTGGCTGACACCAGAGCGTATCGCGGAGTATTATGCACAGTCCATGTGCTATGTGGTGATCACCTGGATCAAGTCCGGAATGACGATTTCATCCAAGGAACTTGCAGAAATCTATAATTACATGATCAAGCGGTCGATGACGGATATTCTGACAGAACTGTAATTGCGGACAGAATACAAATGAATATAAATGTATAGATAGTTATACATTTCGGGTCGAGTGTATAATAACCCGATACACGGAGAAAAGATTGAATATTTTCATATTCAGTCTTTTTTTTTATACAATGCTTTTATGGAAAGGAGAGAGGGACCATGATTAAATTTGGAAAAGCGGTCGTCAAGCTGCGAATACCGATTTTGATTCTCAGTATTTTCTTATTGATACCGTCGGCAATCGGATATTTTAACACGAGAGTGAATTATGATATCCTGACATATCTGCCGGAAGAGATTGAGACGATGAAGGGGGCAGGATCTCCTGCTTGACGAGTTTGGAACGGGAGCATTCTCGTTTTGTGTAGTGGAGGGTATGGACGCGAAGGACATATCTGCAATGCGGGAGCAGATGGAGGAAGTTCCTCACGTAAAATCAGTGATCTGGTACGATTCACTGGCGGACATCAGCATTCCGATGGAGATGCTGCCGGATGAGATCTATGATTTCTTTAATAATGATGAGAAGGACAGCACCTTGCTCGCAGTGTTATACGATACATCGATGTCCGCGGACGAGACGATGGATGCGATTGAGGAACTGCGCGGTGTGGTAAAAGATCAGTGCTATATCAGCGGTATGTCGGCAGTGGTTACAGATATCAAGAATCTGTCGAACAAGGAGACCCCGGTCTATGTGCTGATTGCGGTTGTACTGGCAGTCATTGTCCTGTCACTTACGATGGATTCGGCTCTGGCACCGATTTTCTTTTTGCTCAGTATCGGAATGGCGATTGTATACAATCTGGGTACCAAATGTTTTCAAGGGAGAGATTTCCTATGTGACACAGGCGCTCGCGGCGGTCTTACAGCTGGGTGTGACGATGGATTATTCCATTTTCCTCTGGCACAGTTACGAAGAGCAGCAGGGGCGTTTTCAGGGAGATAAAAACGTGCGATGGCGCATGCGATTTCTAATACGATCACATCGGTGGTCGGAAGCTCCATCACGACGGTGGCTGGTTTCGTGGCACTGTGTTTCATGAGCTTTACACTTGGTATGGATCTTGGAATTGTCATGGCAAAGGGTGTTGTTCTCGGCGTTATCTGCTGCGTTACGGTGCTGCCGTCGCTGCTGCTTGTATTTGACAAGGCGATCGAGAAGACGAAGCACAAGGTTATCATCCCGGATCTGGGACGGATTGCAGACTGGATCGTGCGCCATTACGGCGTATTCCTGATCGTATTTCTGGTGGTGTTGGGCCCGGCAATCTACGGCTACACACACGGATGTGTATTACGATCTTGCGGGAACACTGCCGAAGAGCTTAAGCAGTATTACTGCGAACGATAAGTTAAACGAAGACTTTGAGATGGGTGCGACGCACATGATCATTGCGGACAGCAGTCTCTCCGCAAAAAAAGATGCCAGCGCAATGTTGGATGAGATCAGCAAGGTGGATGGCGTGAAGATGGCGCTTGGCTTTGACTCGCTGGTAGGACCAGGCATCCCCGAGGGAGTTTATCCCGGATGACGTAAAAGACGTCTTGATCAACGGCGATTATCAGATGATGGTGGTCGGCTCGGAATATGCGGTTGCTTCTGATGAAGTGAACGCGCAGTGCGAGGAGATCAACAATATCATCAAAAAATATGATTCCTCTGCCATGTTAATCGGTGAGGCACCGTGTACGAAGGATCTGATTGAGATCACAGATCAGGACTTTAAGACAGTCAGCATCGTGTCTATCGGTGCAATTTTCGTGATTATCGCACTGGTATTTAAGTCAGTGTCACTGCCGGTCATTCTGGTGGCGGTCATTGAGTTCGCCATTTTTATCAACATGGGTATTCCGGCATATACGCACACGACGCTGCCGTTTATCGCTTCTATCGTCATCGGTACGATTCAGCTCGGCGCGACGGTCGATTATGCGATTCTCATGACAACAAAGTACAAGAAGCTTCGCTACAACGGGGCGGACAAGAAGGAAGCGATTGCGACGGCACTCCGCAGCTCCATCCAGTCGATCATTGTCAGTGCGCTCAGCTTCTTTGCAGCGACCTTCGGTGTCGGCATGTATTCCAATATTGATATGATCAGTTCCCTGTGTATTCTGATGGCACGCGGAGCAATCATCAGTATGTTTGTCGTTATTTTCATTCTGCCGTCCATGTTTATGATTTTTTGATAAACTGATCTGTGCGACGAGCATGGGATTTCGCAATAAAAAGGGCACGACGGTGAATGTGTCGGAAAACAATGTATCGGTACAGTAACGGGAAAGGAAGGTAAAAAACCATGAAATTACCAGAAAGTTAAAATCAAAATTCAAAAATAGATATGCAATCCGCATTATTGCCGGAGTCCTGGTCGTTACGCTTGTTGCAACAGGTTCCTCCGTCTACAGTGTGAATGCGGCAAAGGCAGGCAGCGCTGCCACAGAGACCGTGGAGGAGACGGAAGTTTCTGAGGAGGCGGAAGATACGGAAGATGCCGAGAGCAGCTTAAAGGATCTGCTGGATAACGGAAGCAAAGTAAGCGAGAAAGAGATCGGAAAAAAGAAGAGACAGTATATGTCATCGCCGACAATACCGGCAAGGAGCAGAAAATCATTGTCTCCGATCATCTGATCAACAACGATGACAAGGATACGCTGGAAGATGCGTCCACATTAAAAGATATTGAAAATGTAAAAAGGCGATGAGACCTTTACACAAAGCGGCAATAAAGTGACATGGCAGGCAGACGGCAATGACATTTTCTACCAGGGAACGTCAGAGAGCGAGCTGCCGGTGACACAGAAGCTGACCTACTATCTGGACGGCAAGGAAGTGACACCGGAGGAGCTTGCCGGAAAATCCGGTGAGGTTACGATCCGGTTCGACTACACGAACAACCAGAAAGTGACAGCGAAGATTGACGGAAAAGACGAAGACATCTATCTACCGTTTATGGCAGTCTGCGGCATGATCCTCGGAGATGAATTCTCGGATATCGAGGTGGAAAACGGTAAGGTGATCTCCGACGGAAGCAACAATGTCGTGGTTGGCTATGCACTTCCGGGACTGAAGGAAAGCCTGAACGTAAAGGATGACGATTTCGACGGGGATGTCACCATTCCGGATTACGTTGAGGTAAAGGCAAAGGTTGAGAACTTCAAGCTTGATACCACGATGACGGTGGTTATGAATGCAACGAACTTCATCAGCGCCGACAGTGACAATGACACCTCGAAGCTGGATGAGGTATTTGATACTCTCGCAGACGCGATGGATCAGCTGACCGACGGTTCCGCAGAACTGGCAGACGGCGTAGACACCTTGAAGTCCAAGATGGGCGACTTTAAGGACGGCGTTGGCACCCTGCAGTCCGGCGTTCATGCATACACGGACGGAGCGGGAAAAATCGCAAGCGGTATCACGCAGCTTTCCGACAGCATTCCGACATTATCTAACGGTGTCGGCACATTGAACAGCAGTGCGGCAACGATTGCGGACGGCGTAGAACTGTTAGACAATACTTTAAAGACTTCCTTCACCGATCAGGAGAAGGCAGCGATGCAGACACAGGCATCGTCCGCAGTGGATGCACAGGCAGAGGCGATCAAGAACCGGGCATCCGCAGCGGTAGATGCGCAGGCAGAAGCGATTAAAAATCAGGCATCTTCCACGGTAGATGCACAGGCAGAAGCGATCAGGAGTCAGGCATCTGCAGTGGTAGATGCGCAGGCAGAAGCGATTAAGACACAGGCAGAGGCAGTAGTGGACGGTCAGGCGGAAGCGATTAAGAATCAGGCTGCACAGCAGGCAGGCGCAAAGTTTGATAACGGACAGTATGAAGCCATCAAGAATCAGGCAACACAGGAGATTACCACGAAGATGGACGGTCTGAAGGGATCTCTGACATCTTCTGCGGATGTGCAGAATCTGATTAACGGAGCGGCACTTGCGTCGGTTGCAGCGCAGCATCCTACAGAGACCATCGCAGAGATTCAGACCAATCATGCGGATGAAATCGCAGAGGCACAGCAGACGGTTGCAGCACAGCTTGATACCACAATCACAACGCAGCTTGGCGGAGCGGCAGATTCTCTGGCAACGGGTGTGGCAGATACTGCGAAACAGGTCGCTCAGGCAACGGCAGGCGAGGCAGCAGTAACGGGAGCAAAGACAGCAGCCGGAGATGCAGCGGTACTCGGAGCGAAGGCGGCAGCCGGAGATGCAGCGGTATTCGGAGCGAAGGCAGCAGCCGGAGATGCAGCGGTACTCGGAGCAAAGGCAGCGGCCGGAGATGCAGCGGTACTTGGAGCCGAAGGAAGCAGCCGGAACAGCAGCTGTGTCAGCGGCAGAACAGACAAAGTCCACGATGGCGGCAAGTATTGAGCAGCAGAGCTCGGGCGGATACAGTCTGGTAACCGGAGCGAGAGCACTGGCTAATGGTACCCAGAGTCTGGCAGATGCGGTACCGGCACTGACATCCGGTGTGGCGCAGCTTAAGAACGGAAGTGCAGAACTGGTTTCCAACAATCAGAAGCTCAACGATGGCGTCAACGCGTTAAGTGATGGTACCGACGCAGTGATCGACGGTGTGGATCAGTTATCGGACGGCGCACATCAGCTGGCAGACGGAATCGTTACCTTCAACGAGGAGGGAATTGAGAAGATCTTAAATTCCTACCACGGTGATATTGAGCCTCTGATGGATCGTATCCAGGCGGTTCTGGATGCCGGTGAGGACTATCAGACTTACACGGATATTGCGGACGGCGTGAACGGAAGCATTAAGTTCATCTACAAGACAGATGCGGTGAAAGAGGACTAATGAAAATTGTCTCAATAAATCCGTATTTGTTCTGGAAATATTGTAAGAAGAGAGTATAATAATAAGGAGTCATGTGAGGGAGGACGGAAATGAACTGGATAGAGAATGTTCTGATTATAGCGGGAGTGTCGCTTGATATTTTCGCGGCGATGGAGTGCCAGGGCGCATTGGTCGCAAAAGTGGACAAAAAAAACAGTTGTCCGTCATCTGCGCGTTGATCGCTGTATGGCAGCTTTGCGCGCTGGCGCTCGGGAACTATCTGTCCGGTCTCCTTTACAGAAATGAGCTGGCACACGATGAGAATTTTGTAGGACTTGTGATTGCGGCGGTGATCTTTTTCGGACTCGGCATCCGTCTGATTGCGAAGGCAGTCAAGAACGAATGGGTCAATGAGCGCCGGGAGGAGAGCCTTGATGTGAAAAAAAAGTTCCTGAGGATGACTGCGGTGACAAGCATCTATACGCTGCTTGCGGGGATCGCATTCGGATTCCTGGGGACGAACGTTGCGCTGATGCTGATCATCATCGTATGTATGACGATTGCATTCGTTGTGCTTGGCGTGTATACGGGTTATCATCTGGGATTTCAGCACAAGACAAAAGCATATGTCGGCGGAGCGCTTCTGCTTTGATTGCCGGCATCGATGTGATTGTAAGACACATCATGTGCTAAAAAGAGGGAGAGTATTTCAAATAGAACCAGAGACGGTTGGGGAGCTGTCTCTGGTTTTTTTTCTGATCGGGGTGCGTTTACTCGCCGTTGAAAGAATCGGTGTGATACAGTATAATATTCTAGGAAGAAAGTATTACGTTTCGTAATGAGGGGAAAAAGATGGAGAAGATCAGACATGACAGCAGCTATGAATGGCTGAGTGGCGAAAGCTGGAAGGAGTGGAGCGCGAGCTTCTTTTCGATGGGCTGGAAGATCTGGGGCGTGGTGTTAATCACAGAATTGTTTTTGTTTCTGTTTTTTAAGCCCACCGCGGACTGCGGCGGCAGACTGCGCTATGGATGGCTGTTCATTGTGCGACCGAGCGGACTGCAGCTGTTGCTTCTTTTTGTGTACCGCCTGCTGACCGGCAGACAGAAGCGTGTATACAGCAGACGGGCGATGGCGGGATGCGCCATATTCCTGCTGACATCCTACGCGGCTGTGATGGCGTGGGTGCATACGAGCGTGACGCTGATGCCGATGGTTCTGTTGCTGCCGATGCTGCTGACGCCGCTCTACAAAGACCGGGTCATGACGCTTTGCAGGCGGCGCTGCTCGTTGCAGCCTATGTGCTGGACTGTGTCTATTTTATACCTGCCAGTTCTTATTTCCCGCTGACAACCCCGTTTATTGAGGGCAGCATCTTCGTGGGAACGGTGTGCGGTATGCTGGTGGCGCTGGAACTGGTCAATGATTCGGCGATCGTGAACGATGAGCGTTCCAAGCGGGATTCCCTGACCAAGCTCTACAACCATGAAAGCTTTTATGAGGAGTTAGAGTATTACCAGAGAAGGTACGAGGAGAACCGGGAGCGTTTTTCGCTTGCGGTGATCGATATTGATAATTTTAAGAATGTCAATGATACCTACGGACATGCGTTTGGAGATGTCGTTTTAAAAGAAGTGGCAGACATCTGCGCCAGACACAAAGGCGCGGCGGGAGTCTGTGCCCGCTATGGCGGCGAGGAGTTTGCCATCATATTTAAGGGAGCGGGAGGCGGACAGGCGGAAGAGATGGCGGAGCAGATCCGGCAGGAGTTTGAACAGAAAATGTTTACAACGCCGCAGGGGAGCGGTCGTTTTCCGTGAGCATCGGTGTGGCGGAGTACGACAGGGCTTATCCGGGTGCCAGCGCGTTTTTTGAAGTGGCGGACGCTGCTCTTTACTGCGCAAAAAAGAGAGGGCAAGAATCAGGTGAGACGATGAAAGTATTGTTGACGGCGGTGAATGCAAAATACATTCACTCAAATCTGGCAGTGTACGATCTGCGTGCCTATGCGGAGGCTTATGGCACCGGCGGGGCGCAGGTGGAGATCGGGGAATATACGATTAACCATACGATAGACTACATATTGGAAGGAATCTATAAGGCAAAGCCAGATGTGCTTTGCTTTTCCTGTTATATCTGGAATCTGGATTATGTGGAACAGCTGATGGACGAGTACCACAAGATCTGTCCCGAAGTGCCGATCTGGGTCGGAGGCCCGGAAGTGTCTTATGAGACGGAGGCGTTTCTAAAAAGCGCATCCGCAGGTGACCGGGGCAATGGTCGGCGAGGGAGAAGAGACTTTTCTGGAACTGTGTGAGAACTACGCAAAAGCGGGTGCCGGAGCGAAGGCGGGGAAGGTGGATTTCCCGGGAATCAAGGGAATCATGTACCGTGCCGGAGAGAGCCTCGTAAAAACCGGAGCGCGCGAGCCGCTGGATTTAAACCGGATTCCGTTCTGCTATGGAGGCGTCGAAGATTTCCGGAACCGCATCATCTATTATGAATCGAGCAGAGGGTGTCCGTTCCGGTGCAGTTACTGTCTTTCCTCGGTGGAAAAAGACACTGCGGTTCCGGGATGTGGAGCGGGTGAAAAAGGAACTGGCATTTTTTCTGGAGCAGGAAGTCGCGCAGGTGAAGTTTGTGGACCGCACTTTTAACTGCAGGCATGAACATGCCATGGAGATCTGGAAGTTTTTAATCGAACATGATAATGGCGTGACCAACTTTCATTTTGAGATATCTGCCGATCTTCTGACGGATGAGGAGATTGCGCTGATCGGTCAGATGCGGCCGGGACTGATCCAGCTGGAGATCGGCGTGCAGTCCACGAACGACGCCACAATCACCGAGATTCACCGAACGATGCAGCTGGACCGCCTGAAAGCGGTAGTAAGGAGCATCCAGGAAAAAAGAGAATATTCACGAGCATCTGGATCTGATCGCAGGTCTGCCCTATGAGGGCTATGAGACATTTGCGCGTTCGTTTGATGAGATTTACGCGTTAAAAGCCCAATCAGCTTCAGCTTGGATTTTTTAAAAGTGCTAAAAGGTTCTTACATGTATGAGCATGCCACAGAGTATGGTCTGATCTACCGCAGCAGACCGCCGTATGAGGTGCTTAAGACAAACTGGCTTAAGTTCGGGGAGATCCTTCGCATCCGGCAGGTGGAAGAGATGCTCGAGGTGTATTACAACAGCGGACAGTACGCCACGGCAATCCGGCTTCTGGAGACGCAGTATGCGAGTGCGTTTGCCATGTTTGCGGAACTGGGAACTTTTTATGAGGAGCACGGTTATTTTGGAATGGGTCATTCCAGGATGCGCAGGGCGGAGATCCTGCTGGAATTTGCAAAAAGAGCGTAGGCCGGGGGTGCTCCCAGTGCTTGGAGAGGGTCTGGTATATGACCTGTATGAAAGAGAGAATCTCGGAAGCAGACCCGCGTGGGCAGCAGATGCGAATGAATGGAAACAGATGACGCGTCAGTATGGTAAAAATGGAAAGCAGTCGCACATTGAGCGGTTTTTCTACCGGTTTTCCGGTCACAGACAGGATACCGCATCGCTCCCAGAGAGGCTGGAAGATCCGGTCTATGTGAGATTTGACTATACCAGAAGAGATCCGCTCGATCATCAGGCGCAGCATGAATATCTGGAGTATTCCGGGGAATAACCGGAAAGAGGGGAGAATAGATTGTTAGAGGATTATGTGGTCATTGATCTTGAGATGACGGGATTGAATGCGAAGACGGACGCTATCCTGGAAGTGGGAGCCGTGCGCGTCAGAGACGGCAGACAGACGGAAACGTATGGCGCTATTTTTAAAGTGCGGGCGGGAATTGTCAGAGCGTGTGGTAGAACTGACGGGCATCACGTCGGAGATGGCGGCAGACGGCAGGGAACCGGAAGAGGCGATGCAGGAATTTTTACATTCCTGGGGGACGATGTGCTGGTCGGCCAGAATGTGATTTTTGATTACAGCTTTTTCTGAAACAGTGGTCGGTCGCAACCACGGTCAGACGTTTGAGCGAAATGCTGTGGATACCTTAAAGCTGGCGAGGCGCTTTCTTCCGGCGGAGCAGAAAAAGGATCTGGAAAGTTTGTGTACCTATTTCGGGATCGGGCGTGAGCGGGCGCACCGTGCGCTCGATGATGCGATGGCGACCGGAATCGTGCTGGAGAGATTAAAAAACAGGAGTACGGTACGGTACAGCCGGAGGCGTTTCTGCCGTATGCGCTCTGTTACCGCACAAAAAAACAGACGCCCGCAACGGGGCGTCAGATGGATGGCCTCAAGAAATATGCTGCGCATTACGGCATCCCGGAGACGGAGATCCCGGAGCAGATGACGCGGAGTGAGGCGTCGAGACTGCTTGACCGCTGGATCGCCGTGCACGGGCGGATGCCCCGGGATTAAGCATTTACTTTTTCCTCAAGCATGGCGACGATGGCGTTCTGTCTGGGGATTCCAGTGCTCTCGCGGCGATGAGAAGACGGTCAAGTGCGTCGGAATCCCTGGCGTTTAGATAATAGTCTGCGAGCATCCGGTAGTTCCCACTGTGATCGGATCCGCAGCTGATGCCGTACTCGAGAACCCGGACTGCCTCCGCGTCATGACCGAGCTTTTTCAAACATTCGGCGTACTCATAGATGGTGCGGCAGAGGGTGGTGTAGTTCTCGTCACAGGCGCAGAGCGTTTCCAGATTGGCAACGCCGTACTCCAGCTTGAGATCGGTGTTGGTCTTGCCGCCGAGGTTTAAGATTTTCTGTCCGGCAAGCGATTGGAGAGTCTCCTCATATTTTTTTTAATTCGGGATTGTCATAGATACCCATTGGAAAATCGGCAAGAGGTATGGTAATATAGGGAAGCCCGCTGATGTCCTTGCGGCGTGTGTGGTTTGCTTCGTTCTCGCGGTTCCAGAAGCTCTCGGCAGCGGCTTCTTCGGCAGCGGTGCTTTTATGGCGCAGATAAGCAAACATACATACAAAAAAGATAAAAAGTCCTAAAAAAAAAATCATGAGAATCATCCCTTCTTGTGGTATAGTGTAAAAGGTTCGCGCGGTATCCAGGGCGTGAACGGAAAGGTGGTAGAACGAAATGTACGATTTTGGTAAAAAAAAAGAATAAAAAAAACTGCTTGCAGGAATCATCATTGTGGTTGTGGCAGCCATGCTTTTTGACAACGGTGCTTGCAGCGTTATTATAAGTGTATTCCGCCGTTTTGCTTTCATGTAAAATATACTAAAAATCCCAGAGTGAGTCAAACATATTCGTGTTTATGCACCTTGAAAAGAAAGGCGCGTATGGGCTATAATGAGCGGAAGCAGAGTATATGCTTGGCAAAACAGGCGTTAGCAGAGCAGAGAACAGATATTTCAGAGGGAAGAATATGAAAAAGGGAACAGGTTTTTTTGACATTGTTTGGGGGTGCAGTGGCACTTTACGCATTGCTGGCGGCACCGGTTTCCATGAGAGGGCACAGGAGACGGAGACGATTGAGGACGGTGTCTATATATCGGCAATATTTATGTGGGCGGCATGACGGAGGAAGAAGCGGTCAGCGCGGTAGAAGCGTACGTGGAGAGCGCAGATTCGGCGGAGATGACATTGAAGACCGGCGATAAAAGTGTATCCGTGACGGCAGCTGATCTTGGAATATCCTTTTCCAACTTAAACGTGGTGGACGAGGCGATAGATGTCGGCAGAAGCGGCAACCTCATCAAGCGGTACAAGGACAAGAAGGATCTGCAGCAGGGGGGACAAAGTGATTGCACTCTCACTGGATGTGGATTCCGATGCGGTGGCATCCATCCTTTCCGAGAAAGCGGCGCAGCTGAACCAGGAGGCTGTGGATAATGGTCTGGTTCGTGAGAACGGTGCGTTTAAGATCATTAAGGGCGAGCAGGGCATCGAGGTCAACGTGGAGGATTCCATTGCGGCGATCGAGAACTATATCAGCAGTGAGTGGGACGGTGGCAACGCCGAGATCGAGCTCGTGGCGGAAGTGGTGGCGAGCCGCGCGGCAGCGAGGAAGATCTGGAGCAGATCACGGATATGATGGGAAGCTATACGACGAATTACAAGGATTCCGGTCAGAACCGCTGCGACAACATCTCCAATGCAACCAGCAAGATCAATGGTACACTGCTTTATCCGGGCGAGGAATTTTCCGTCTATGAAGCGATCGGACCGCTGGATGCGGCAAACGGATACGAACTGGCAGGTGCCTACGAGAATGGTCAGACGGTTGAGTCCTACGGCGGCGGTGTGTGCCAGGTATCTACGACATTGTATAATGCGGTCATTCTGGCAGAGCTTGAGATCACGCAGCGCTCGAATCATTCCATGATCGTAAGCTATGTGAAGCCATCCATGGACGCAGCGATTGCAGGCGATTACAAGGATCTGCGTTTTGTCAATAATCAGGACATTCCGATTTATATTGAGGGGTACACCGAGGGAAAGAATGTTACCTTTAAGATCTACGGACACGACACGAGACCATCGAACCGCGTTGTGACTTATGAGAGTGAAGTGGTATCCGAGCAGGATCCGGGCACGCAGTATGTGGCGACCGGAGATCCGGCGGGTTATATGAAGACTGCGCAGGGCAAGCATATCGGCTATGTGGCAAGACTGTGGAAAGTTGTCACGGTAGACGGTGTGGAGGAGAGCCGGGAGATTTTTAATAAGAGTACCTACAAGGCGTCTCCGAAGATTGTAAACGTGGGAACGGCATCAGCAGATCCGAATGTGTCTGCGGTGATTGGCGCGGCGCTTGCGACCGGGGATGAGGCAACCATCAATGCGGCGGTTGCACCTTATGCGGCGAGTGCGGCAGCAATCTTAAATCCGGCACCGGTAGAACAGCCGTCGCAGGAAGAACAGGCGATTACTGGAACGGTGGATGAGAGCCAGATCACAGGCGGAGAATAAAAGTATAAGAGATTGTTTAAGGCTGCCTCAGAAGAGACAGCCTTAAGCTGTAAATAAACGGGAGAACACAGATGAAGATCGGAAAACTGCCGGAGAGCGTACTGAAGCGCTCCGTATTCAAACAAATACATACCAGACGCCCCGAGGTTGTCTTAGGAGCCGGCGTCGGAGAGGACTGCGCCGCGATCAAGCTGGCAGAGGATGAGACGCTTGTGATGTCCACAGATCCGATTACCGGAACGGCGAAGGACATCGGGACACTTGCGATCCAGATTACAGTGAATGATCTGGCAAGCGCGGGGGGCGGAGCCGGTGGGCGTGCTGCTCACGGTGCTGCTGCCGGAGAACGTGGAGGAGCCCGAACTGCGTGCCATGATGGCACAGGTGGAGGAAGCCTGCGCCAAGGCAAAGATCCAGGTGATGGGGGGGGACATACGGAAGTGACGGCGGTGGTCAATCAGCCGGTGATCTCCGTCTGCGGTGTCGGCAAAGTGAAGGATGGCTGTCTGATCTCGACCGGAGGGGCGAGGCCGGGTATGGATATTCTTGTCACAAAGTGGATCGGAATTGAGGGAACTTCCATTATCGCAAAGGAAAAAAAAGAAACAGAACTAAAGACAAAGTTCTCGGTGCCTTTTGTCGAGAAGGCAAAAGCACTGGATGCTTATATATCGGTACAATCAGAGGCCGCAGTCGCCGTCAAGTCTGGCGTTAGTGCAATGCATGACGTCACAGAGGGCGGAATATTCGGTGCGCTCTGGGAAATGGCGGAAGCATCTGGCGTCGGACTTGAAATCGATTTGAAAAAGATACCGGTCCGTCAGGAGACTATTGAGGTCTGTGAATTTTTCGGAATCAACCCCTACCAGCTGATTTCCAGCGGCTGTATGCTGATGGCGGCAGAGGATGGCAATCTGCTGGTGAGAGAACTGGAGAAGGCGGGAATCCCTGCCACGATTATCGGAAAGGCAACCGCGGGGAACGACCGCGTCCTTTGAACGAGGAGGAGCGCAGATTTTTGGAGCCTCCGAAGGCGGACGAATTATATAAGGCGATATAAAGGAGAAGAAGCGATGCGTGAAAAGATTTTGACATTTATAGAGAAGAACAGCCGGATTGACTTAAAGGAGCTTGCCATTGTGCTCGGTGTCGATGAGACAACGGTTATGAATGAGCTTGAGAAAATGGAAGAGGAGCACATTATCTGCGGCTACCACACACTGATCGATTGGGACAAAGCGGGCATTGAGAAGGTGACTGCGCTAATCGAGGTACGTGTGACACCGCAGCGCGGCATGGGCTTTGACAAGGTGGCAGAGCGGATCTACAACTATCCGGAGGTCAATTCCGTTTACCTCATCTCCGGAGGCTTTGATTTTATGGTGACGATCGAGGGAAAGACCCTGCGCGAGGTTTCACAGTTCGTGTCCGATAAGCTTTCCCCGCTGGATTCCGTGCTCAGCACGAAGACCAACTTCATCCTGAAGAAGTATAAGGATCATGGAACCGTAATGGCAGAGCAGCCCAAAGATGAAAGGATAGAGATGTAAGATGAGAGATCCGTTGAATAAGACAATCACAACGATCCAGCCGTCTGGTATCCGAAAGTTCTTTGACGTCGTCCATGAGATGAAGGACGCGATCTCTCTGGGTGTCGGCGAGCCGGATTTTGATACCCCGTGGCATATCCGCGACGAGGGTATTTATTCCCTGGAAAAAGGAAAGACACACTATACATCCAATGCCGGACTCAAGGAATTAAAAGTGGAGATCGACCATTATCTGGACCGGCATTACAGGGGTGTCCTATGATCCGGATCATGAGATCATGGTGACGATCGGAGGCAGCGAGGCGATCGATGCGGCGATGCGCGCCATGCTTGATCCGGGAGATGAGGTTTTAATCCCGCAGCCGAGCTACGTGTCCTACGTGCCGTGCGCCGTGCTTGCAGGGAGGCGTTCCGGTGATCATTGAGCTGAAGGCGGAGAATGAATTCCGTCTGACGCCGGAAGCGCTGGAGGCTGCCATCACACCGAAGACCAAGCTTCTGGTGATGCCGTTCCCGAATAATCCGACCGGCGCCATTATGGAGAAAAAAGATCTGGAAAAGATCGCGGACATCGTAAGAGAGCACGACCTTTATGTCATTAGCGACGAGATCTACTCGGAGCTGACGTATCTGGAGCGGCATGTGACGATTGCCTCCCTGCAGGGAATGCGTGACCGGACGATCGTGATCAACGGTTTCTCCAAATCCCATGCCATGACAGGCTGGCGCCTGGGATATGCGTGCGGACCGCGCATCATCATCGAGCAGATGTTAAAGATTCATCAGTTCGCGATTATGTGTGCGCCGTCCACCAGCCAGTATGCGGGCGTGGAGGCACTGCGCAACGGAGATGAGGATGTGGCTGCCATGCGCGAGGAGTATAACGGCAGACGCCGCTATCTGCTGCACCGGTTTAAAGAGATGGGATTGTCCTGTTTTGAGCCGTTTGGCGCATTTTACGTGTTCCCGTGCATCAAGGAGTTCGGAATGACGTCCGAAGAATTTGCGACGGAGCTGCTCAATCAGCAGAAATTAGCCGTTGTCCCGGGCACTGCGTTCGGAGACTGCGGAGAGGGATTTGTGCGCATTTCCTATGCTTACTCGCTGGATAACCTGAAGAAGGCGATGAACCGCATGGAGGCGTTTATCACAGATCTTCGCAAGAGATCATAAGAAAAAGGGAGGAGGGCGTTTCCTCCCGAATGGAGACTGACATGGCAAAGCTGAATGTTGTATTATATGAGCCGGAGATTCCGGCAAACACCGGAAATATCGGCAGAACGTGCGTGGCGACAGGGACAAGACTGCACCTGATCGAACCGCTGGGATTCCATCTGGATGAGAAAGCAATCAAGCGTGCGGGCATGGATTACTGGAGCGAACTGGATGTGACCACCTATGTCAACTGGGAAGATTTCTGCGAGAAGAATCCGGGTGCTAAAATTTATATGGCAACGACGAAGGGCAGACATGTATACACCGAGGTATCCTATGAGCCGGACTGCTACATTATGTTTGGAAAAAGAGAGTGCCGGGATTCCGGAGGAGATCTTAAAAGCCAATCCGGACACCTGTGTGCGGATTCCGATGATCGGCGAGACGCGGTCGCTCAATTTATCCAATTCGGTTGCAATTGTGCTGTATGAGGCATTGCGGCAGAATGAGTTTGACCACATGAAGCTGCAGGGCGAGTTGCACCGGCTGCGCTGGGAAGATTAGAGAGGGTACAGATGGGAATTATCAAGGCAAGACAGTTGGTTCATGAATATATCAGACGTGATGAGGAGGGCAATGTGGAGTCCATCTCCACAGCGCTCGACCACGTCGATCTGGATGTGGAAGCGGGAGATTTTATTGCCATTTTAGGACACAATGGTTCCGGCAAATCCACGCTTGCAAAAACACATTAACGCGCTCCTTCTGCCGAGCGAAGGCTCGCTCTGGGGTGGATGGAGGGATGTCACAAAGGAAGAGAATACATTTGCGGTGCGTCAGACTGCGGGTATGGTATTTCAGAATCCGGACAATCAGATCATTGCGGGCGTCGTGGAAGAGGACGTTGGATTCGGTCCGGAAAACATCGGAGTTCCGACCGAGGAGATCTGGAAGCGCGTGGAAGAAAGCCTTGGTGCGGCAGGGATGCTCTCGTACCGCCACCATTCGCCGAACAAGCTCTCCGGCGGACAGAAGCAGCGCGTGGCGATCGCCGGGGTCATGGCGATGGAACCGAAGTGCATTGTGCTCGACGAGCCGACTGCCATGCTTGATCCGAACGGGCGGAAGGAAGTCATCCGCACGGCGCATGAACTGAACCGGAAAAAGGCGTGACGATCATTTTGATCACACATTATATGGAGGAAGTCGTGGACGCCGACAAGGTGATCGTGATGGATCAGGGGAAAAGTCGTCATGCAGGGAACGCCGCGGGAAGTGTTTTCCCAGGTGGGAAAACTCAAGGAGTACAGACTGGATGTGCCGCAGGTGACGATTTTAGCAGATCTGCTGCGCCAGTCCGGCATTGATGTACCCGTCGGTGTGCTGCACCGCCAGGAACTTGTGGACGCGATTCTTCGTGTGGCACAGATCGGAGAGTAGAAATGTCAATTATTTTAGATAAAGTGAATTTTGTATACAGTGAGGAGACCGCGTACCAGATTCAGGCGTTAAAGGATGTGAACCTTGAGATTAAGGACGGACAGTTCATCGGCATCATCGGACATACCGGTTCCGGCAAGTCAACGCTGATCCAGCACCTGAACGGTCTGATGAAGGCAACCTCGGGAACGATCTATTTTCATGGACAGGATATTTATGAGGAAGATTTTGACCTGAGAGAACTGCGCAACCGGGTGGGACTGGTGTTCCAGTATCCGGAGCATCAGCTTTTTGAGACGACGATTTTTGATGACGTCTGCTTCGGACCGAAGAATCAGGGACTTTCCAAGGAAGAGGCGGGACTGCGGGCATTTGAGGCACTGCGCAGTGTCGGTATGCCGGAGGAACTTTATTACCAGTCGCCGTTTGATCTCTCGGGAGGACAGAAGCGCCGTGTGGCGATTGCCGGAGTGCTTGCCATGAAGCCGGAGGTGCTGATTCTGGATGAGCCGACCGCGGGACTTGACCCGGCTGGACGAGACGAGATCTTAGACCTTGTGGCACGGATGCACCGCGAACGGAACATGACGGTCATTCTGGTGTCGCACAGTATGGAGGATGTTGCTAAGTACGTGGAGCGCATTATCGTGATGAACCATGGACAGGTGATGTTCGACGATACACCGAAGGAAGTGTTCCGGCACTATAAGGAGCTGGAGGCGATCGGACTCGCGGCTCCGCAGGTGACCTACCTGATGCACGAACTGAAGGAGCACGGGCTTTCTGTGGATACGGAGGCGACGACGGTGGAGGAAGCCAGAGCCAGCCTGATGCAGGCGTTGACGGGAATTGATTCCGGCAGGAGCGATATTCACCGGTAAGATGTGCCGCGGCAGGAATCATTTTACGGAGGAAAGAGTCACCGGCGGGCGCCGATGAAGAATTCCGGTAGGGAGGAAGTTTATACATGTTGAGAGATATTACACTGGGCCAGTATTATCCGGCAGATTCTGTGATCCATAAACTGGACCCGCGTGTGAAACTGTTTAGTACAATGATCTATATCATATCCCTGTTCTGCTTCCGTGGCGTGGCAGCGCTTGCGATTGCAACGGTATTTCTGATTACAGTCATAAAGCTGTCGAAGGTGCCGTTTAAGTTCATGGTAAAGGGATTAAAAGCAATCATGATCCTGATGTTAATCACGGCGGTGTTCAATCTGTTCTTGACGCCCGGTGAGGCACTGGTGAGTGTCTGGCGTTTTACGATCACGAAGGAGGGTGTGACCAGCGCGGTGCTGATGGCGATCCGCCTGACCTATCTGATTCTCGGAACCTCAATCATGACGCTGACCACAACGCCGAACCAGCTGACAGATGGTCTGGAAAAAGCGCTGATGCCGCTTTCTAAGATCGGTGTTCCGGGTGCACGCGATTGCAATGATGATGTCGATTGCGCTCCGCTTTATTCCGATTCTGATTGAGGAGACGGATAAGATCATGAAGGCACAGATGGCACGCGGGGCTGATTTTGAGAGTGGCAATCTGTTAAAAAGTCAAAAGCATGATCCCGCTTCCGGTGCCGCTGTTCGTGTCAGCATTCCGGCGTGCGGATGATCTTGCAATGGCGATGGAGGCGCGCTGCTATAACGGCGGAGAAGGCAGAACGAAGATGAAGCCGCTGCGCTATGAGGGACGCGACCGCCTGTCCTATCTGATCATGTGGCTGTATCTGGCGCTCATTATTCTGTGCAGAATCTTTGTGCCGTGGCCACAATAAAGCTGCAAGGAGAAATGGTTTGGAGAAAGAGGTAAAACGTGTAAAAATGATCGTGGCGTACGACGGCACGAATTATAAAGGATGGCAGGTGCAGCCCAACGGAATCACGATCGAGGAGGTGCTGAACCGCCATCTTTCCTCGCTTTTGGGGGAGGAGATCACAGTGACCGGCGCGAGCCGCACGGATTCCGGCGTACATTCGCTGGGAAACGTGGCAATTTTCGATACGACGACGCGCATGCCGGCGGATAAGATTTCGTTTGCGCTGAATCAGCGTCTGCCCGAGGATATTGTCGTGCAGGGTTCCTGCGAGGTTCCTGCGGACTGGCATCCGCGCTATCAGAACAGCCGCAAGACATATGAGTACCGCATTTTGAACCGGACATTCCGCATGCCGACGAGACGGCTGGATACTTACTTTTACCACCACAGCCTGGATGTGGAGAAGATGAGCCGGGCGGCGGTGTACCTGGAAGGAGAGCACGACTTCAAGAGCTTCTGTGCGGTCAACGCGCAGGTGAAGACCACGGTCCGGACAATCTATGCGTGCAGCGTCACAAAAGCGGACGACATCATCACAATCCGGGTGACCGGCAACGGGTTTTTGTACAATATGGTCCGCATTATTGCCGGGACGCTGATACAAGGTCGGCGGAGGTCAGATCGAGCCGGAGCAGATAGAGCAGATCCCGCGGCGCGCGACAGGGAGGCTGGCGGGACCGACCGCACCGGCGCACGGACTGACCATGATGGGAATTGAATATATGGAAGAAAAAAGATATTGACACGCAAGGAGTCGTGTAATATAATATGTAAGTCTGTGATAGTGAATAAATGTCATTCCAAAGCCCCGGAGTGCCATTTAACTATAAACAATATGACATGGAGGACAGTGTGCCGGACATTCACGCTGCCTGAGATGAACAGCATTTTTTAGGAGGAATAACGATGAAGACTTTTATGGCTAGCCCAGCTACCATTGATAGAAAATGGTATGTAGTTGACGCTGAAGGTATGACATTAGGACGCCTGGCATCTGAAGTTGCCAAGGTATTAAGAGGAAAGAATAAACCAATCTTTACACCACATATCGATACAGGTGATTATGTAATCGTTGTGAACGCTGCAAAGGTTAAAGTAACAGGTAAGAAGTTAGATCAGAAAGTATACTACCATCATTCAGATTATGTAGGCGGTATGAAAGAGACCACATTAAAAGAGATGATGGCTAAGCACCCGGGAGAGAGTGATCGAGCATGCTGTTAAGGGAATGCTTCCGAAGGGACCTCTTGGAAGAGAGATGTATACAAAGTTATTCGTATACGCAGGTCCGGATCACAAGCACGCAGCTCAGAAGCCAGAAGCTTTAACATTTTAATGAGGAGGTAAAAAGACATTGGCTAACGCAAAATATTACGGAACAGGAAGAAGAAAATCATCTGTTGCCAGAGTATACTTAGTACCGGGTACAGGTAAGGTTACAATCAATAAAAGAGATATGGACGAATACTTCGGATTAGATACACTGAAGGTTATCGTTCGTCAGCCGCTTGCAGTTACAGAGACAGCTGATAAGTTTGACGTATTAGTAAACGTTCGCGGTGGTGGTTACACAGGTCAGGCAGGAGCTATCCGTCATGGTATCGCTCGTGCATTACTGAACGTAGATGCAGATTACAGACCGATCTTAAAGTCCGCTGGATTCTTAACAAGAGATCCGCGTATGAAAGAGCGTAAGAAGTACGGTCTCAAGGCAGCTCGTCGAGCACCTCAGTTCAGCAAGAGATAATCTGCTGTTCAGACCGTATCAAAATGGTTCAAAAACCCCGGAAAATCAAGGTTTTCCGGGGTTTTACTGTATCTAAACGGGCTGATATGGTTTGACCAAATTTGGCAAATCGAGAGCCGTTTTCACCCAATTTTTAGTGGTCCGCAAGTGGTTAACCGGCCAAAAAGAGGGCAAAAAGAGGGTCAAGTGGTGCCCAAAGTGGTTAACCGAGAGCCGATTTTTGGGGGTGTTTTGGGGTCGCTTTTTCAGCCCTCTTTCCCCTCGTTTTGGGCTGTGGCAGTTTGACATAGTTTGACCTAATTTGAATAATTGAATATGAATTTGATACAGCACTCAGTATAAAATGACTGGGTGCTTTTTTCATTTCAGGAACTCGTATTCCGGCGATAGAAAGAGCCGTCACTTCACTTTTTATTTTGGAGTGGTGGCTTTTTCTATTTCCAGAAGCAACAGAAACAATTAGAAATGAGGTGAAGTCAATGAACACGCAAATCATTGCCATTGCCAACCAGAAGGGCGGCGTTGGCAAAACCACCACCTGTGCCAATCTTGGAATCGGTTTGGCGCAGGCCGGAAAGAAAGTCCTGCTGATTGACGGAGACCCGCAAGGAAGCCTGACGATCAGCTTGGGCAATCCCCAGCCGGACAAGTTGCCCTTTACCCTGTCCGACGCGATGGGCCGCATCCTGATGGACGAGCCGCTCAAATCCGGCGAGGGTATCCTGCACCACCAGAGGGCGTAGACTTGATGCCTGCGGACATCCAGTTATCCGGTATGGAAGTATCCCTGGTAAATGCCATGAGTCGTGAGACGATCTTGCGGCAATATCTGGACACGCTGAAGGGGCAATACTCCCATATCCTTATCGACTGCCAGCCCTCCCTTGGGATGCTCACAGTCAATGCGCTGGCCGCTGCAAACAGGATCATAATTCCCGTTCAGGCGGAGTATCTGCCCGCCAAAGGGCTGGAACAGCTGCTCTCCACGGTAAACAAGGTAAAGCGGCAGATCAACCCCAAGCTCCAGATAGACGGTATCCTGCTGACGATGGTGGACAGCCGAACCAACTTTGCCAAAGAGATCTCCGCGCTCCTGCGGGAGACCTATGGCGGCAAAATCAAAGTATTCGGCACAGAGATCCCCCATTCTGTCCGGGCTAAGGAAATCAGCGCCGAGGGAAAAAGCATTTTTGCCCATGATCCCAGTGGCAAGGTGGCTGAGGGCTACAAAAATCTGACGAAGGAGGTGTTGAAACTTGAAAAGCAGCGCGAAAAAAATAGAGCTGGCCTCGGTAGATGATCTGTTTTCCACCGAAGAAGGCCGCCAGGATGCAAAGCTGGAAAAGATTCAGGAAATTCCGCTGTCTGAACTGCATCCCTTTAGGAACCATCCATTCAAAGTCAAGGATGACGAAGCCATGATGGAGACCGCTGACAGTATCAAGCAGTATGGCGTTCTGGTTCCGGCCATTGCCCGACCGGACCCGGAGGGCGGTTATGAGCTGGTAGCCGGACACAGGCGGCACAGAGCCAGTGAACTGGCAGAAAAGGAGACCATGCCGGTCATTGTTCGGGATTTGGACGATGATGCCGCTACCATCATTATGGTTGACAGCAATTTACAGCGAGAAAGCCTGCTCCCCAGTGAGCGAGCATTTGCTTATAAGATGAAGCTGGAAGCCATCAAGCATCAGGAGCCAGGGAGGATTTAACTTTGTTCCCAAGTTGGGAACGATTTTGGGCGGAAATCCAAAAAAAGGTTTTGGGAGAACAGTCCAGATAGCAAAAACAGATTAAGAGATTTATCCGTCTGACAGAGCTGATTCCTGAATTGATGGATATGGTGGATGAAAAGAAGATTGCCCTGAACCCTGCCTATGAGTTGTCCTTTCTCAAAAAGGAGGAACAGGTAGACCTGCTGGACGCGATGGACAGCGAACAGCTACCCCCCCTTCCCTTTCCCAAGCCCAGCGGCTCAAAAAATATAGCCAGGAGGGGCATCTGACCCTCGATATGATGCGTGTCATCATGGGTGAGGAAAAGAAAAGCGATCTGGACCGAGTGACATTTACCTCTGACACCTTGCGGAAGTATTTCCCTAAAAGCTATACGCCCCAGCGGATGCAGGAAACCATCATCAAGCTGCTGGAGGCATGGCAGAAAAAGCGTCAGAGAGACCAGGAACGATGAAAGGAGCTGCCTATGAGGGATATTTCAGCCCGTGAGCTGAAAGGACACAACATTCTCGCCGTAGAGAGGTTTTGGGATAACACACGCTGGATGATCGAGTTTTCCGTCCTGCGTCCCAGCACAGCTTACGGCAGCCCCGGAGAGGAAATGCGACTGTTTTTGACCGAGGATGGGTATCAGGCTGCCCTGCAAAGCCAGCAGCGCCGGGAGATCAAGATCAAGCGTTACGCTCGTGTGATTGAGGGACATATCCTCGATTTCAAACCGGGAAAACGCCGCCGCTCATAAACCCATACAACGAAAGGAAAGGAATGACTATGTGTACGGTAAAGGAAATTCAAGAAGCAATCCGGGAAGATTGCAGATCTCAGCATGACATGGATTCAACGGATATTGACCGAGTGATGCAAACACTTCCTTTCGCCCAGGATGAGCCATTTACAGAGGCGCGTCCCCAAAAGCCGCTGTTTTGGTTTTATGCAAGAAAATTTGAAAAGTGCTGAACACCGCAATTCTTTGGAATGAGGATTGCGGTTTTTTTGTACCCAAAATTCGGAAGGAGTGAGGTCGATGGCCGTTTTTCGTATTGAACGGACCCGTGATTATACCGTGATGAGCAATCATCATTTACGAAATGCAAACCTGTCGTTAAAAAAAGCCAAGGGGCTGCTTTCCATGATGCTGTCTTTGCCAGAGGACTGGAACTATACTACCCGTGGTCTTGCAAAGATCTGTAAGGAGGGCGTAGATGCCATCGGTGCTGCCCTGCGTGAACTGGAAGGAGCCGGATATATCGTGCGCCACCAGAGACGCGATAAAAGTGGGCGGATCACAGATACCGAGTATGTTATTTATGAACAGCCCCAGCCAGATATGTCCCAACCGGATACGGATTCACCAGATACGGAAAACCCGTATATGGATAAACCGGATACGGAAAAGCCCGCAGAATTAAATATAGAGAAATCAAATACTCAAAAACAAAATATTTATGGATCAAGTACCGATTCCATTCCCTTCCGGGATTGCGCGGCGGCAAGACTGCCGGAACGGAAAGGAAGGGATACGATGTCACTCACAGAGATAGAGAGTTATCGGGAATTGATTCAAGAGAATATCGAGTA
>VOFJ01000288.1_pt1 | contig 35431 bp, 51 predicted proteins | sample 5384081 | NCBI WGS metagenome assembly VOFJ01 (sample SAMN12384729, study PRJNA508395) | human gut metagenome | isolation source: healthy gut I | host: Homo sapiens
AGATACTGAACTTCACATAAGCCATCGCATGGTTCAACGTAAACTTAGCAAGCATATCCGGACTGCTGACCGTAGCCTTGGCAAACGCAAAACCATACTTTCCAATATGACGGCTATCGCGGGACAGCTTTTTGTTCCTGCTCAACGGACAGGGTAGAAGTAATCTTGTTATCATTTTCGGCCAATTCCGTACTTGCCCGGTAAGGATAGTAAATAAAGTTCCGTAGCTCCTTCTTCCGCCATTTTCACGTCGTCCGAAGTAAAGACACCGGAGTTTTGTCCGATCGACTCATCACTCAATAAAGACTGCACATTATTGATGTCGGTCCCTGCCGTACGGGAGAACACACCCAAGGCATCCCCTTCGCTCCAGAGCACCGGATAAACGTCCCCAGTTTTGTCACCGATAGAAACACGCGTCTGCGGAGACGAGAGTCCAACCAATGTCAGACATGAACCTGCCGTTGCCGGTTCTTTTGCCCTTATCGGACGAAATAAGTTCGTCCTGCATGCAACTTGTCATCATGAGAATCATTGCACCTATTGCAAATAATCTATTTTTCATACCATTCATTCTTTTGAGTTACACCATTTTTTTACCATTCATTCTCTTCCAGATCACCGGCAGAACCGCCGTCACTCCATGCGCCTTCCGTTCCTGAAAGCTTTCCAGGTCTGGAAAGCGGAACACACGGCACGTCCTTCGGCATTATAGGCGATGATCGCACTGATGTAATTCACTCCCGGACGTAATCCTTCGGTGATTTTGCGTGTATAGGGCAGAGATACGGGTTCTCCGTTCTCTTCTACGAATTTCACCAAAGCTTCACTTCAATGTTATAGTCAAAGCCGATGTCGGCCACCGGATAGAAATCAATGACTTTCGCTCCGAATGTAGTACCTGTTTGCTGTTCGGAAGTAATCAGAGCCGTATTGTCTGCAATCTCCGAAACTGTTAGGTTCATGGTGGGGATGACACGCGGAGCCGAATCATCCTTGTGCCGAACAGGAGGCAGTTATCAGCAGTAGTACGAAGATAAATGCCATATTTATATGTAAGTTCTTCATAATCATATTGTATTAGTTTTATTATTGTAGATTCTTATACCGCAGCAATGCTTCTAAAAAGTAATAATCGGCATACGTCAGGGGGACATCCACTTCGCTTTTATCAGGAAGTGCACCCACGCTGTGCTTCAGGATGAAACATTCGTTCGTACCCGGTTCTGCCAGATACTCTTTCGAGGCAAGCGTACGGAGTTGCTTTTCTGCCATGGCAAGATAAGATTCCTTGGCGTCCGTGCCGGGGATATAACGGCTTAGCTCAATAAAGGCGGATACCATGATAGCCGCAGCGGAAGCATCCCGATAGGTCTGTGCTTCTACCGGAGCGTCGAAATCCCAGTAAGGAAATACCGTCGGCAGGCAAACGACGGAGCAGCATATCGGCAATATGCCCGGCTTGCAGCAAATAGTTCTGATACCCCGTCAGACGGAACATCATCGTATAGCTATACAAGGCCCATGCCTGTCCGCGGCTCCAGGAGGAATCGTCCGAGAAGCCCTGCACTGTTTGCTTGCCGCGCACTGCACCCGTTTCAGGGTCATAATCCACCAGATGATACGTGGAATAATCATCCCGGAAGTGATGCTGGATAGTGGTATTGGCATGCGTACAGGCAATGTTCTGCAAAGAGTCGTCGGCATAGACTTTCGACATGGACAACAGCAGTTCAAGGTTCATCATATTGTCAATAATCACCGGGAACTTCCAGTCGCAGCCTTTGCGCACAAAGTCCCAGCTACGAATCACACCGACAGCAGGATTGAAGCGGGTTGACAAGGATTTGGCGCCCTGATAGAGCACTTGTTTATAAGCCTCATTACCTGTCAGCCGGAAAGCATTCCCGTAACTGCAATTCAACTGGAAACCAACATCGTGGTCCCTGGTCACGTATTGTATAGAGTCGAGTTTCAGCGTGTTCTTCTCATGGCCAGTGTTTTCACTGCGTCCTTCCGGGTATATTCGTAGATATACCAGAGGGAACCGGGATAGAAGCCGCTGCACCACCAATAGATATTCGAGGGAACAAACTCACCGTCGGCAGAGAGCGTGCGGGGAAGTGTCTTTTCTGTCAAGCGGGTGTCCATAGCCATGTATTGTTGCTCCGCAACGGTAAATACACGGTCAATCAATGCCTCCATCGGCTCCTGCTTCGTGCAGGAGGCCAATGTCAAAAGTCCGAGTATAGATATTAATAGGATTCTCATACGTTCCATTCTTTTTTTATTTAGGGGACAGGGTTGTGGTAAATGTGGCGGTCTGATTGGCGGTGACCGTTGCTTCAAAGCCGACCATATAGGTACCCGGATTAGCCTGGTCATAAGAGTTCTCACTGGTGGTACTCCATTGCTTGTAGGTAGGCTTCACGCTTCCGCTGGCTGTGAGATACATCACTTTGCTTCCGTTCGTTAGTACGATGCGGTTACTTTCCACCGTCGGAACGGCAGGCGTTACCATACACCAGCGCACTTTAGCGGATTTATCTGTTCTCGCCTTGATCTCATCCATGACTACTAAATCTTTATCGTTCACGATTTTCACGGTACGGGTAGCGGACGCCGCCCTGATCGGAAACTACTTCAGTCAGATCGAAAGTGGCTCCCAATTCCGTAGCGGTATTGATAGTAGTAGTCAGTGTAGCCGCCCCATTTACCCGGTGACGGGCGTCGTTGATTGAAATCGTGCTATGATTCAAGTTATTCAGGCGGAATACATCCCAACGCATCGAGTTCTGTCCCATATCCCAAAAAGATTACCACCCAAAGCTGACAATTTCGACTCGAGCGTTGTATAACTTTGCAGACCGAAATCCATCGACCAGCGCACTCCATACGCGTCGTACACAAACGAACCGGCATCCATGTGTCCGTGGCTTGAACCTGCCTTGCCGCCTTTGATTCCAAGGTATTTATCCGTATCGGTGTACGTCCAGTCGGTATGTACCATCACCACAGGCGTTTCCCCTTTTCCACTCCATAGTTTATTGGAAGGAGCGGAGATTGCGTCCAGATTCAGATTATTGGCAAACGCCATAATCATCGGCAACAGGCGGTTTTCGGCACAGGAAGCGTATTCGCCGTTCTTCAGCATTTTCAGCTCATTATATAATAAGGATGGATTACTGTATTTATCGGCAAACCACCACGAAGCCAATGCCGCAGTAGAAGAGGGAGCACAGTCGGAATAATTAAAGAACTTGCTGTTCAAGCCTGTCATATACAGCATATACTCTGCCGTTTTGGAGAATCCCGGTGTATCGGAAAGCCCGTTATCCGTGCCGAGCGTACTGTTGAGGGCGGCAAGCATCAATACCTGATAGAGCGTGCCGTAACACCAGTAACCGCTACCCTCCGGATAGTTGCCGTCTGGAGAATACATCACTTCCAATGCAGGTTTATTAGATTCTAATGCCTTTTCAATCATGTCCTTTGCTTCGGAAGGATTGTTTTCATAAGAAGCCAGTGCCGCACAGACCAGTCCGCCGTTGCAGACCTGGTTCCAGTTGTTGGTGGCTTCGTAGAAGTTGAGGTTCCAGTTCTTGTTCTGCGCCTGTTGGAAGGCAAACTTCAACAGTGCGTTGGCCGCTTTTGTACGGGTGGCTGCACTTAGTTCGTTGTAGAGCCAGTCGTAGCCGAACGCAACAGCCGTAGCCATTTCGCCCACATCGAGAAAGTGACGTTTCGAGTTCCAGTCGGGAAAGTTGCAGACAGCGTTCATATCCGTTTCCGCTTTAGTCAGGTATTTGGTATCGCCGGTCATCCGGTAGGCATAAGCACAGGTGAAAATACGCAGTAACGCGTCGCGGGACACATCGAGGATACGTTTGTTGCTGGCATCCAATTTATAAGTCAGTGCCGTGGCGTTCATCCCTTTACTGTTGCATACACTCATAATGGTATTATGGAGCAAGGTCAGATTGGCACTCGAATTGGCATCCACTTTGGCTTTCAACGCAGTGAAGGCCTCGGCGTTCATCAACAGGCGGGGATGATTGTCCGCAGTCAGTTTGGAATAATCCAGTCCGCCCTCCGGCTCCGTGGGATTCGGTTTCTCATGGGTAGATCCCGGACGGAATCTGTTCTCATCTTCATCGGAACAACTAACGGCTGTTCCTACAAAAGAAAGCTATGATGATTGTTTTAAAAAGAATCGTTTTCATGGTTCAATGAATTTATTTGTATTACTACTTCAAAGGAATAAGTCGTACTTTCAGTTGCGAGGCACGATTGGCAGGAATCACCGTCTCAAAACCCACGCGGATGGTTCCCGGATTGCGGAAATCATATTCATGCGGGGGCACGTTCGACCAGGTTTTCATTTCTACTTCCGTATCGGCATCTACCGTCAATAGCATCCGTTGTCCGTCTTTGGTTAATTCCATCCGGTTCTTGCCCGTTATTTTGGCTTCCGCCGGAGTGACCATGATCCAGGATACGGCAGCTTCCTTGTCCCCCGTCTCCAACCGGTCGGTTACTTCCAGATGGTCTTTCTGATCCAATATCACGGTGCGGACGACTTTCTTCACGCTGTTGGCAAACACACTCGACAGGTCTACTTCCGCCCCTTTCTGTTTCTTCGACTCGAAAGTACGGGTGATCGGAGCATTACTCTTTACCAAATGGCGTTCGCCGTTAATCGTCAGGGTGTTGTGAGCGATATTGCTTAGCCGGAATACTTCCCAGCGTTGTCCGTTCTGCGACATATTCCACAGGTCTACTCCCTTACTTTCGAGCGTGATGTAACTCTGCATACCCAAGTCCATCGCCCAACGCACCCCGTCTCTCTCGAAGATAAACGAACCGGCATCCATGTGCGCATGAGAGGTAGAAGGCGAACCGCCTTTCACTCCCAGATAGGTATCTTCCTTGCTGTCCCATCCGCCACGGTAGATAAACACAGGCGTATCTCCTCGACTGAACCAAAAAGTTTCTCTTCGGCTTGCCGATATGCTTCAAATCGAGCTGCGAACAGAACACCAGCAGGCTGGGCAGTAAACGGTCTTCGGCAAACTGCATATCCGGCCGGTCGAGATACTGACGTTCGATCCACAACAGGGAAAGGTCTTTCGCTTTGCCTGCAAACCAAAACATCATCATGTTGCACTCTGCCTCCACCGGAGAGTCCGAGAAACAGAAACAGTCTCCGCTCGGAGCTGTCATATACTGCATGAAACGGGCAGATTCCATGAAGCCGGGGGCTTGGGAGAGCCCATTGTCTGTGCCGAAAGCACTTTCGAGCGCAGCAATGAGCATTACCTGAAAACTTGTCCCGTACCCCCAATATCCGAATCCTTCGGGATAACCTCCGTCCGTCGGGGCATAACCTACCATCGCTTTCGGATTTGTCTCCATGCATTTCTCTATGATGCCTTTCGATACTTCCGGAATCTCTTCAAAAAGAGCCAGCGCGCCATACGCCAATCCACTATTACATACGGAATTCCAGTTGTTCTTGGCTGTATAGAACCAGGCATGACGGGTGTTCTTTGCCGCGTCGAACCCTTTCGCGATGATTGCTTCGCGCACCACCCGGCGGGTGTCGGGCTGCAAAGAGTCATACAGCCAGTCATAACCGATAGCCAATGCCATTACCATCTCACCCACATCCAGGAAATGAGTGGGGTTCCAGTCGGTGAAACGACTGACGGCCAGCATCTCCTGTTCCGCACGGTGAGCATATTTCTTATCTCCCGTCATACGGTAAGCGTATGAGAGGTAATAGATACGCTTCAATGCGATGCGCGAAATCGCCAGCAGGCGTTTACCCTCTTTGATACGTTCCACAGGCTGTTCCGTAAGTGTCCGGTCGCAAAGTTCCATGATCCGCTGGTGAACAGTGGCCAACGGGGGATACTCCGCAATGGCTTTCCTGATGGCTTCTTCTCCTCCCGCCGGCAATAACAACCGGGGATGAGGCGCTATCTTGCCATAATCAAACTGTTGCGCAACTACACCCGTGTAACCGGATACAAAAATGAGTAATAGTAAAAGTATTTTCTTCATCCTTATTCAAATCTTTATGATTAATACGCCCAACCACTTCGTTTAGTCAGGTTCGGGTTCTTTTGCGTTTTCAACAATAGGAGCAGTCCACGGCCACATGTAATCGGTGTAATACCAGTTATACTCTGCCAGTTCGCCCCACCAGGATTTGCCGCCATTGATGTCTTTCCCCTGGAATTTGGTTTCTTTGTAGGTTCCCCAACGTACTTCATCGAAGAAGTTGATTCCTTCCAGGCAGAATTCCACGCGACGTTCGTAACGTATCCTTTCGAGCATGTCTTCTTTTCCGTTCACTGCGCACGGACCGCTTCCACCCTCTGTCAGTGCAGGCATGTGGGCACGGGTACGTACTTTTATTCACCAGGCGGATGGCTTCTCCCATCTGATCGGTCTGCGCCAATGCTTCGGCATACTGCAACAACAATACATCAGTATAGCGAATCAACGGCCAGTCGGTATGGCAACGGCTCCGGCTAATCAAACGCCTTTCTCAAACTCATTGTACTTGCGATAGCAGTAGAAAGCAGAAGTACGTTTATCGAGCCAGAAGTCTCCACCATTCGTGCCCTGTTCCTTCAACGGCCAACGGAGTTGTTTACCGATCTGGTTGGCATCTCCTGCATAATTAGGCTTGTAGCAGTCTACCGGCACATAAGGAGTGACGACGGTCTGTTGCAGACGCGGGTCACGACTGTTATACGCCTTTTTTGATGCGGGCTTCATTACCGCTGTTCAGGTAATATTTCTGATAGATATCTTCGCCTACCCGTTTGATAAGCGCATTCTTTTTGTGAGGACATGGATTCCAGTCCGTCACGGCAGAAGAAGATTTCACGCTGTTTTGGAGTCAGCAAGTCCCAGTCTTGCAGGCCGTCTACTTCCGACCATTTGAAGTCCGATCCGTCGGCGTTCTTATAGTAGTCCACAAAGTCTGCGGAAGGTTTTATTTCCGTCCAGCCATCATACGTATCGCGAGCGCCAGTCATTTGCTGAATGTTATCACAATAACCGGTTTCTTCGCTGAACTGGAGCGAGAAGATCATTTCTTTGTCTTTCTCGTTTTCATATTTGAAGAAGTCGGCATATTCGCCTGTCCACAAGCCATAACCACACGTTTCCACTTCTTTGAAATCGTTGCCTGCTTCCTTGTATTGCTTCTTCCACATATATACCATACCACGCAGGGCATAAGCGGCACCTTTAGAAGGACGGCCGTAGTTTTCATTCAGCGTGTTATTGGGGAAATCGGGATTGTTGATGCAATACGTCAAATCATCCAGAATCACTTGCCATACCTCATCCACCGAAGATTGGCCACGGTACAGTCTTCATTATTGATGGGTTCCAGATAAACGGGAACACCCTGATAAAGCATATTCAGACGATTGTACGCCCAGGCACGGAGGAAACGGGCTTTCGCATTGGTAACGTGCCAGTTTATTAGCGCTCATATCTGCTTTATGCAGATTGGCAATCGCATCGTTACACGCATGGATGATGGTGTAACAGAACTTCCACTCATACCACACCTGAAAGTCATTGGCAGGCTTGGTAGCCAGCGAAAGCAGTTCCACCGGATAGTTGTTGGAATAATAATCGGTTGCAAAAGCTCATGGCTTCGATTCCCTGACGGTTCAGTCCGTCGGCACGGCGAAGCTGGGTGGAGGAGAGTTGGGTGGCATAGAACGGGAAGTAGAGTCCTGCCATTCCCTTGTCGGCAAAGCTCCTCCGTGGTCCACATGTTTTCACTTGCTATTTGGTCTTCCGGAGCCACATCGAGAATATCCATGCAGGAGGTAGCCGCCAGCGCCATCGTTAAAATCATTAATATCTTTTTCATATCAGATTCTGTTTTTTAGTTCTACATCATTAAAAGGTAATCTGTCCGCCAAAAAGAGATCTGACGCATCAACGGATTAACCGATAGCAGTTCCTATTTCCGGATCGAGTCCCGGATAACTGGTGATCGTCAGGATATTGTCCATCGACACGAAAGCACGGAGCTTATTAACAAAGAACTTGCTGGAAATCCGTTGCGGCAACGTATAGCCGATCTGGATATTCTTCAACTTGAAGTAGTCGCCCTTATATTCGTTCCAGTCGCTCTGGATTCTGTTATTATAGGTAGTACCGTATGTCAGGCGGGGATATTTGCCCCACTGGTTGGTGCGCGGATCGTCCGGGTTGGAAGGATCGAAGAAGTAATGGTTAGCGGCGATATGCTCGATAATGCCATATCCGTGGCTGACCAGTGTCGAGTTGTAGTAATCCGTATTCCAGTTGAGGTAATGCCCGAAAGTTCTCCCGACCATAACATGGAGAAATCAATGTTCTTGTAAGAGAAGGCACAGTTGAAGCCCAGGTTGAATTTGGGGACACTGGTGTGTCCGGAGAAATCCCGGTCGTTGGTATCGGCCGTAGTTCATATCACCGTTGCTGTCGGCATAGAGTATGTCACCATACCAAAGCTGGTCTTTGGCAACCGTCTTCATTCCTCCGAACGAATAACCTGAGTCAATCATGGCCGTTGCACCCATACCATATCTTCTTTCGTACGTATCATTCCGTCCTTCGGTCCCGCATGGATATCCACCGCACCTCCGGTATAGCCTTCGCGGAACCTCTGTACACCTTATACATATAGGTTTCTCCCAGTTGGCGGCCTTCGCAGATGTAGCCTCGAAACCAGATTCAGACACATCACTGAAGTTGTTGACATAGCTCACTTTGTTTCCCTGTGCATCATACGTCCAGTATTTCTGGAGTTCGCCTTTGAACTTCATCACTTTGTTGGCGTTGAAAGAGAAGTTCATACCCACTCGGTATTCGAAATCTTTTCCGATACGGTCGTTCCAGTTGAGGGTAAATTCAACACCACGGTTGCGCACTTCACCCAAATTCTCGGGAGCAGAGCCTACAACACCCATCGAAAGATAGAGTTCGGGATGGTAGAGAATGTCCGAAGTATACTTATTATAATAGTCTATCTCACCCGTCAGGCGGTGGTTGAAGAAGCCGAAATCAAGTCCGATGTCGGTGGTGGCGGTACTTTCCCAATGCAGCTTTGTCGTTGCTTAGTTTCTTGCGTACCAATCCTTTGGTTCCTTCACCGTCGATTACAACATTGCCTGTGGCGTAGTTTGCCTGCCAGTCGTAGTTGCCCGTTGAGTTGTTACCTGTCTTTCCCCAGGAAACACGGAGTTTCAGGTTAGAGAGATAGTCCGATGCTCCTGCATGAACGATTCTTCCGAAATACGCCATCCACCGGAGAACGAGGGGAAATATCCCCAACGCTGGTTCACACCGAAACGGGAGGAGGCATCGGCACGAAGGTTGGCTTCAAAGAGATAACGTCCTTTATATCCGTAGTTGACACGGCCGAAATAAAGAGAGCAATCCCCATTTGGTGGCGGGTGCCGAGCCTGGAAGAGCGACTGACGAGCGTCTCGTAAGTGCTTAATTCGTTCAGCGTCCAGTCCGTAGCGCCTTTACGGGAAACGGCAAAGCTCTTGCTGTAATATTCCCTGTGCGGAATATCCGAGCAGTGCGCCCAGGTCGTGGTCTTTCTTGATGGTTGTATTGTAGCGTACCAGTATTTCGGCACTCTGACGCCAGGTGCGTGCACTCGTATTGGTGATGGAAGCGTTCTCCAACGCGCTTTCACTGACACGCTGGTCGGTGACGTAGTCCCAATAACCATTTTGGCGGCTATAAGAAGACTTGTCGGTGAATGTCGGCGAATAGTTGAATGTACCTTCAATGTTGAGCCCTTTATAGGGGAGTGATAATTCCGTAGACTGATGCGTTGAGACGCCAGACGGTATTGAAACCGGTGGCTCCTGTCATCTGACCGAAGATATTATTGGCATTGGAAGATTCTTCGCTGGCCAGTGCGGCACGTCCCCAGTAGTTCGGTTCGCGCGGGGTATACACCCGGAGTGGTCTGATAGAGATACTTGAATCCGTTGCTGATGTTTGCCATCCCGTAATCTTGCTTTTTGTCCGTAAAGGCGGGTACCGACAGTCATCCATTTCACAATCTTGGCTTCCAGATTGGTACGGAAATTGATTTTCTGCGTACTTGAGTCGAGGTTCCAGCGGTTCATGTCTCCCTGATTGTCAAGATAGCCCAAGGAGAGCATATACTTCACTTTCTCCGAACTGCCGGAGACAGACAGGTTGTGCTCCTGCGAATATCCGGTGTCGAATACTTCGTCGAACCAATCTGTGTTCGGATAGGCCACGTAATTGGGTACTCCGTGCTCGTTCAACCCGTTCGGATCGGCAGAAGCAGCCCTCCAGCGGTCAATGCTTTCCTGCGAGAAGATGCCTTTGGTATTCACATTGTCGCAAGCCTCGTTCACCAGTCCCATATAGCGGGCATAGTCGCTCACGAAAGAGAGGTTATTGTAAGGCATCTGCACAACTCCCGAATAAGAATAGGAGATTTGCGGTTTGCCTTTCCCGTTTTTGGTGGTGATAAGGATGACTCCGTTGGCGGCTCGCGTACCATAAATAGCTGTGGAGGCAGCGTCTTTCAGTACGGAGATGCTTTCGATGTCGTTGGGGTTCACATTGTCCATGCTCCATTCGATACCGTCCACCAGGACCAATGGGGAGTTGGTATTGAACGTACCGTTACCGCGGACGCGGATGGTGGCACCGTCCGAACCGGGTTGTCCCGAAGCCTGCGTGACGTTCATACCGGCGGCAAGTCCCGAAAGGGCGGAAGAAACACTCATGATGGGTCGTCCTTCCGTCTGGTCGGCAAAGTTGATGGAAGTCACAGAACCGGTCAGGTTCACTTTCTTCTGTACACCGTAGCCCACTACCACTACTTCATCCAGCACTTTCGTTTCCACTTTCATCTGTACATCAAGTTTCGTACGCCCGTTCAGGAGAAGCGTGGTGGTCTGATAACCAATGTAACTGAAAGAAACGGAAGGTTTGGCAGAAGTTGTTTTTAAGGTGTAGTGTCCGTTCAGGTCTGTCAGGACACCGTTTGTTGTACCTACTTCGACGACGGAAACACCCGGCAGGGTTTCTCCATTCTCATCGATCACTACTCCACTTACCGTGGCAGATGTTTGTGCCCACACCACATCTGTCAGTAAAAAGAAGGCAAAGCCAATAAAAATAATAGATAATGCTTCTTTTTCATTTTATTAGATTTAATGAAACAATTAGGTTGTTAAATACTCACCCTGCAAAGAAATGGGATATTTAGCCAATCTAATAATACTGTTTAGGCGATTGATGCCACTAATTAATAAAATTCGGAGGAGAATGGAAAGGAAAAACAATCTTTTAAGAATTCGACTAGTTTTTTATCAGAAAATGACTAGATAATTTTATTCCATATTTAAAAATAGGTTGTATTTTTTGCCCGATACCTAATAACTATTCGTCGAATATCTAATAAAAACAGTATGAAAAAACATTTTCTACTTCTTATTTTATCAATTTTATTCCTGCCGATTGCACAAGGCAAAGTAAAACTTCCTGCAATGATGGGAGATCACATGGTACTTCAACAGAACAGGCTCTCCGTTAAGTTATGGGGTTGGGCGGACGGCAAAAAGTAACTGTCACCACTTCGTGGAACAACCGGACTTATCAGGCATCTACGGATAAAGACAGAAAATTATGGCTGGTAAAAGTAGACACTCCCGAAGGAGGATATACTCCTTATTCTATTACGATCAGTGACGGCACTCCGGTCACTCTCTCGGATATACTGATAGGGGAGGTGTGGATCTGCTCGGACAGTCGAACATGGAAATGCGTATGATGCGAAATGCAGCACAACCCATTGACCACTCACTTGAAACGCTGCTGAACTCGGGAAATTATCGCGACCGTATTCGTTTTATTACCGTACCGAGAACCAATGATACAGAACGCCGCACGGATTTCGAGAAAAAAGAAAATGGGAAGTATCGTCACCCGAAACGAGCATTGATTGCAGTGCCGCCGCCTATTTCTTTGCCCGCCAACTGACTGAAAGTCTCCATCTCCCGGTAGGACTGGTTATCAACAGTTGGGGAGGTTCGGCGATTGAAGCATGGATGGATGAACCGACATTGAAAACCGTGGAAGGTATGAACATTGAAGCTGCCAAAAATCCCTGAAAAGAGGGGTGCACCAGCGTTTGGAATGTCTGTACAACTCGATGTTATGGTATGTTAAGAACTTCACGGCACGCGGTTTCCTTTGGTATCAGGGAGAATCGAATATATCCAACTATCAATTCTATGCTCCGATGATGACTGCTATGGTGCAGCTATGGAGAAATGTATGGGAGGCTCCCGATATGCCTTTCTATTATGTGCAGATTGCTCCTCATAAATATAAGGACAGCCGTGATACAGGGGCCGCTCTATTGCGGGAAGCACAGATGGAAGCACTGAAAACAATTCCCCTAATTCGGGCATGGTGCCTACTACGGATATTGGTGATGAATTCTGTATCCATCCGCCACAGAAGGATGTAGTAGGGCTTCGGTTGGCTACGCTTGCACTGACTAAAACATACGGTATTCGCCGATTGCCATCCAACGGTCCGACGATGACCAAAGTGGACTATGCGGACAAAAAGGCATAGTGACATTTGATAATGCACCTGCGGGGTTGTTCCCTACTTTCTCCGAACTGGAAGGATTTGAGATTGCGGGGAGCGGACAAGAAGTTCTATCCGGCGAAAGCAAAGATTGTAGGACGTACCAACACAGTAGAAGTGTGGAGTGAAGAGGTAGCCCAACCGATTGCCGTGCGCTATGCTTTCCGTAATTATGTGGGAAATATCACGCTGCGGAATACTTTCGGATTGAGTGCTTTCCCATTCCGCACAGATACGTGGGATGATGTGAAATAAAGGCTTCTACAAAGGAGATACAAAGAAAGGAAATTATGAAACGATCCATCTTATCTATATGTATACTGCTAGCATCGGTTTCCCTGGTCTTCGCCAATATCTACAAGAAATATGACGTTAGAGCGGGGTTATCGGGCAATTGTGTCCGAAGCATCCTTCAGGATAGCATCGGATATATGTGGTTTGCAACACAGGATGGATTGAATCGTTTCAACGGTATCGAGTTCACCAACTACGGACATTCGTCAGAAAACGGTGGAAACAGTTATATGAATATAGTAACGATCTGCCGCCATCAGGATAACAATCAGATTTGGGTGGCCAGTACGGAAAAACTGTATTTATTCGATTCGCGGGAGGAGAAATTCTCCGTATTCGATACACAGACGGAAGACGGGTGACAGTCAACAGTGTCTTCGGAATGGCATACGACAATGACAGGCAGTTATGGATCGGAACAACCAACGGACTGTTTGTCTACAACGAGAAAAAGGTACGTTGAAGCAGTATCTACATTCTCTTTCCGATCCCCATTCATTGCCGGACAATCACGTGTGGGTGATCTACAACGACTCGTTCGGAACTATCTGGATAGGTACCCGGAATGGTTTGGCGAAATACAACCAACGCACGGACAACTTCACAGGGGTATATATCCGAGGACACTTCTTTCGGACGTCCTGCCTGCAACGAGATTATCTCTTTGATGGAAAGTTCGCAGGGGAGTATTATGGGCGGGCACATGGTACGGAGGACTGGCACGGTTCAATAAAGGAAACGGGACAATTCCGCTATTATTTCGGAGAAGGGGACACGCTTACCATTCCACGCATCCGCACCTTGTTTCAACGGACGGCCAACTCTTTCTATCTCGGCTCCGACGACGGACTTTATACATTCAACACCACGACAGGAGAATGTCTGCCTACCGACGACAAAATAAAGAAAGTATCTATGCCTGTTATCAAGATAGGGAGGGGGAATTTGGATCGGGACTTATTTCAGTGGAGTGAGTTACCTGTCTCCCAAGCATAAGGATATCAGTGGTATTATCCCAATGGTACGGAAAATTCTCTTTCGGGAAATGTAATCAGCCAATTCTGCGAAGATCCCAACGGCAACATTTGGATTGCCACCGAAGACGGGGGACTGAACCTCTTTGATCCCCGCACGAAGAAGTTTAAAACCATCTGTTGAGGAAGCAATAACCCTAATATCGGTTAGCACAATATCCATGCACTGTTGTACAATGAAGGAAATTGTGGATTGGCAGTTTCTCCGTGGATTATATATCCTGGATATTCAAACGGAAAAATGAAAAACTATCGCCATAACCGCGCAAACCCACATTCAATTCTAACGATCATATCTACTCCATTTATCAAACGAAGGATGGCAGCATTTATCTGGGAACGCTTTCCGGATTCTGCCGGTATGACCCGGAAAGTGACTCTTTCCGGACATTGGAACCTTTAAGCCATATCTTTATCTACGATATGGTTGAGAAGACCAACATGGGGACATGTGGCTGGCAAGCAAAGGGACGGCATTTGGCGTTACAACCGCCAAACCGGTAAATTGCACAACTATCGCAACGACCCAGTAAATCCTGATTCTCCTTGTAGCAACTGGGTAATCCGTGTGTATATCGATCATAAGCAGCATCTATGGTTCTGTACCGAAGGCGGTGGTATCTGCCGTTATCACTATCAGGAGGACCGTTTTGAAAACTTCTCTACCAAAGAGAATCTGCCAAACAATATCATCTATGGCATACTGGACGACCAATCGGGTAACTATTGGCTTTTCTTCCAATAGGGGACTGATCCGGTATGAGCCGCAGAACAAACGGGCACAGGCTCTATACCATCGAGGACGGATTACAAAGCAACCAGTTCAATTTCCGCTCTTCCCTGCAAGCCAGTGACGGGAAATTCTATTTCGGTGGAGTGAACGGGTTCAATAGTTTCTATCCGTTCAAATTATCGATTAATAAGGTAAGACCTACGGCGTCTATCTCGGCGGTATATATGCACAGCCCCGACGACAAAGTAAGCCTTAGCAAGCGTATACCTGCTCTTAGCGGACAAGTAACGATTCCTTATCAGGTAGTATCGTTCGACATCGCATTCGAAAGTCTTAGTTATGTGGCTCCCAGCAAGAATTTATATGCCTACAAACTGGACGGTATTCACAAAAGAATGGATATATACGGATAAACATAACGTATCTTTTCTCAACCTGCCTCCAGGTGAATATACTTTCCGTGTGAAAGCCAGTAACAACGATGAATATTGGAGCAATGACGACTGTTGCCTGCATATTGAAATTCTTCCTCCACCCTGGAAGACCATTTATGCCAAGATTTTCTATTTACTAATAGCGTGTGGCCTCGCATATTTCCTGATACAGCTTTATTTGCGTAAACAGCAGGCTGTGAAAGCAAGAAAGATGAAAGAGATGGAACAAATCAAGAATCAGGAATTGTTCCAGTCGAAAATTACATTCTTCACCCAAGTGGCACATGAAATCAAGACTCCGGTTAATGTCTTATCAAAGGCTCCGCTGGAAGCGATTTTGGAAACACATGAATGGAACAGTGAAGTGGAAAGCAACCTGTCTGTGATACAAAAGAATACCAACCGGCTGATGGAGCATCAAACAATTGCTCGACTTCCGAAAAAGTGGACAAGGAAGGTTATACGCTTTCATTCCATGAAGTGGATATCAACCGGATGATAGAGGACATCATCGACCGTTTCCGTGCCATCTCCCTGACCGGAATCTCTTTCAGTGTCTCCCTGCCGAAAGAACATCTGCAATATAATGTAGACCAGGAGGCGCTGACTAAAATTGTCAGCAACCTGCTGACGAATGCCATGAAATATGCCCGCACCCGCATTATGGTGATTTTGGACGAACATCTGTCTGCAGAAGGGCGTACGCTCTCCTTGTGTGTACGCGACGACGGTCCGGGTATTCCGCAAGAGGAATGCAGCAAGGTTTTTCGAACCGTTTTATCAAGTGGGAAACACAGGAAACAACGGTTCGGGAGTAGGAATCGGATTGAGTCTCGTCAAATTGTTGGTGGAAAAGCAATAAAGGAAAGGTTTATATCAATCCCGGCTATACGGAAGGATGCGAAGTATGTGTGGAAATTCCGTATTTGGAGAAAAAGCATCTCTGTCAGCCCCTCCATTACTTCCATGCCCGACAAGGTTCCCGCTTTGGAGGAAGAAGGCGAACCCGCCGGTTACTCTCTTTTAGTAGTGGAAGACACAACGGATATGCTGGAGTTTCTGGCTAAGAATCTGGGAAATACCTATACCATCCATACAGCCGCCAATGGCAAGGAAGCGTTGGAATGTCTGGAACAACGACAGTAGATCTTATTATCAGCGACATCGTCATGCCTCACATGGACGGATTCGAATTATTAAAAGTCCATCCGTTCCGACAATATGCTTTGCCATATCCGTTTATCCTGCTTTCGGCACTCGACAGCATCGATTCAAAAATTGCGGGTCTTGACTATGGCGCGGACGCTTATATAGAAAAAGCCTTTCTCGCTAAGCCACATGAAAGCCACTATCAATAATCTGCTGGAAAACCGGCGCATGCTGTTCAATCACTTTTCAACGGTGCCGAATATGTCATACGACCAGACATTAATGAACAAAACAGACGTGAAATGGCTGAATACGATCAATAAAATCATTACCCGCAATTTCACCAATGAAGAATTTACCATCGACAAGATGGCGGAAGAAATGGCTATCAGCCGTTCCAACTTACAACGCAAATTGAAAGGACTGACCGGAATGCCGCCCAATGATTATATCCGGTTGATTCGGCTCAAAACTGCGGGAGAACTTTTGCGGGAAGGGAGTACCGGATTAATGAAGTCTGTTACATTGTAGGATTCAATAATCCTTCGTACTTCGCCCGTTGCTTTCAAAACAGTTCGAGGATATTGCCGAAAGATTATGTGAAAGGTGGTGACATAACCCATTCCCAAAAGGGAACAACTTCAATATCCCCATAAGTTTTCCTTCTGGTTGTAAGTAAGCAGTATCTTCTTTTTTGAGCATCACATTTTCAGTTCGAATCCGTACAGTTCACGTTTCAGGTTCATGTCATTCAGTTCATAGCAAACCTGAAAGCCATAAAACTTTCCCCCGTTTTTATACGCCAAAAAAAATCACATTCCGTCTTACTATTGTCGAATGAAATATTCATATACCCCTTTATTTCTCAAATCATTATAAACAAGATTCTCCAAGGCACTACCACTTTGCGGAGAATAACGAAAGACATTGGCTGAAACCAAGCCATTGTCAATGAAATAACACTTATGCTGGGAACGGGAAGTCTCTTTCAAAAAGAATAAGAAAAGTTACGTACATCGACGCAAATATAACTGTCACACAAAAAGTTGAGATAGGAGACGCAACTGTATTTTCATTGCTTTTCAGTGCCTTACCCACAGCCGGTATAGAAAAACGGCTCCCCATATTGATCAAACATTTTGCCATTCCATTGGGCATTCTGGCGTATCAGAGTCTTTTTCCATACCAAAATCAGTTTTTTTTAATAACCTTCAATTCATGCAAATATAAGAACTTTATTTTTTATTTACCTAACTATGTTTCGGTAAAATGAGTATTTACAGGAAACATAATTAGGTAAATAAGCCCTTTAATCTGGAAGGAGTGTTCTTTATAAAGAACGTTTTGCAGATAACACTTGGCGTAAATACCGGATCAATGAGGTTTGTTTCATTGTAGGATTCAATAATCCTTCGTACTTTGCCCGTTGCTTTCAGAAGCAGTTCGGGATATTGCCGAAAGATTATGTGAAGAAAGGAAACATTATCAGGGAAGTACACATTCTCAAGCATTCTCACTGCGATGATGAAAAAATACTCATTATAATGAGAAAAACTCTCACTGCAATGAGAACTTTTTCTCATCGAAGTGAGAATATACCCCTTGTCAGAATAGGCTGAAACAGCTCATGAAGCCAATAAAAGGGCGAGCAATAGAAATAGGAAGTATAAAACTTTGAATTCTATAGGTTCGCCCTCTTATATTAATTTTCTTACGTATTATCAAGAAGAAATATATCCCTGTTTAAATTATATTTTAATAAGAAGTCTGTTGCCGGAATACCTTCCTTTTCCAATAAAGCCACAATACGGTCTAACTCTTCATGCGTAGCCTTTTGCAAATCGTGGTCGGGAGTCTCCCGGTCAATCGTATAAATCATCACTTGACGGGGAGCGATTTCTTTCACTGCTTCTATCCAGGGGGAGCACATACTTGTCGGATGTATTATCCATGTCTTTTTCCCTGATAACCTCCTTTCAGAAACATCGTCTGTACGATACAGTTTCCTTTGAATTCTTTCATCTTCTCGATAATCTTCTTTACAGAATATTTTCCATTCGGACGATCTAACCGGTGAATGTATTCTTCATCCACTGTATCAAGTTTCAAGATATTATTATCTATCTTATTCAGTGCATCAAATACAGCAGGGCGGTCGATAAATGTAGAATTACTTAATACACTGACTTTCGCTTTCGGAAAATACTTGTCCCGAAGTGCAAGAGTATCATCTATGATTTCCGGGAAATGGGGATGTGCAGTCGGTTCACCATTTCCGGCAAATGTCAATACATCGGGAGCGGGTAGCCGTTTGCCTGCATGTCTTTTCAGTTTCTCTTCAAGAGCCGTACGGACTTCTTCACGGGTAGGAAGAAGTTTCTTCGTACGATGTTCAGCATTGAAACCACACTCACAATAAATGCAGTCGAATGAACAAACCTTACCGTCGTCCGGCAATAAATTGATTCCCAAAGAAACGCCCAAACGGCGGGAATGAATAGGCCGAAGATGGGTGAAGGAAAATAATAGTCATCTTATTCTAATTATTTATTCATAAATCATAGCAAAAGATAACCCAAAACTTATAGGTTATTCTATCTGTACGACCATTTTTTTCATCATCCCAAACAAATTATTACTCTAACGCCACTCAAGAAACCACACGGAAATATTGATCCATTCTTCTCAAAAGCAGAATATACATATCACGTACTTCCCTTTGGGAATGTGTCGTGCTAAGCTCCTCCAGTCTATCGTGCAGACTATGCAATTCGTTCGTTAAACGTTTCTTTATACTATTATGTTCAGTAGCTTCCTGCATAATATCCAGCCATGCTTCCAAACATATCAGCTGAATATCCATCTGTTCATAACTAACGGCAGACTGCGGATCAAAACCATTAAACAATCCCTTTATAAAGATCCCGGGAAAAAATCAATATCGTCATACCCCTTCCGGTCACTCTGCAACGCCTGCAATCGAAGAGCTGAAATTGTCTTTTACACTCAACAATTGTTTGAACAACTTCGCCAGTTCCGGATACAGAAGATTGTTTCTTGTTTCCAACAAATTCTCTTTTACATAGGTACATTCCATCTTTTTTAACAGAATGAAATAAATAGTTGTCCAAATCAAGCATTGCCTGACGCTGCGCATCTGCCGGTTGAGAACTACCCACCACCTTTGCCATTTCCATCAGATAACTCCCATACAGACGAATAGCTTCTTTCTGTATATATCAGTGAGCGAACTCCCTTTATCGTATTTCTTCCCCTTATACACAATCTTGTCCAACCGACTCACTACAGTCTGTAAATCCGATATTTTGACCGTATAATCTTCTGGAAATGAAGAATTAGAATTCTCCTTCCCTGATGGTTGGAATAAACGAATGTGATCTGGTAAATTATGATCTATCCATTGGCGGAGCTTTCTCCCGTTCATCATAACAATTTTGGTCTCCTTTGAAAGGATGATAGCCAAAATAAATAGTCCGGCAATCATCATCTCCAACTTTTTAAAGTCTTTCCACACGAGCTTTTCGATAAACTTCTGCGCAAACCTAAAAGATATCCAATTTCTTCCGTTATTTCATTTTGCAACAATTCTTTTTCCACTTCTTTAGAATAACGGTCAGCCAGAATACGCGAATCCGAGGCACCGCAACTTAACAGATAGTCGTCTAATTTTCCTTTTTAGGAATCCATGTCCGATATTCAGACGACATGAAAGTATTTCTCCGGTACGAGGATGACAGATAAAGTCACTTTTAATCCCCGGTATTCTCAAATCATAAGATATAAAAGCACGTTGTTCCGCCGGAATTATCTTTCGGTCTGCATACCTTACTTGTAAAGCATCATGAATACCTGCTTTATGGAAGGCGGTATTCCATGCTTCCACTCCTTCCTTTACTGCCTGGAAATATTCCTTCGGAAAAAGGGTATCTACATAGAAAGTAAGCGGTTGTGACATATCCCAACGAAGAATCAATGAATCTTCTACCATACAATAAGGATTTTGCGAGTAATCTTTGAAACTCAATGTCCGGTAAGGTATTCTGTAATCTGCCAAGCGGATCTGATCTTTTTCAGAGGTAGCAAGCGTACTGCACAAGTGACTTCCAAAGGCATACTACCTTCAGGCAATATAATGGCAGAACTGGACAGCATATATCTTTCCGCTTCAACTCCATGATAGCGCCTGACCGTAAACGACACACCTTCCTTAAAAGGATGTATTTTCATTATTTCCGACAGTTCCGGAACCAAGGAACGAATAAAACTATCATTATAGCTGAACCAGTCATCGCCAGTCATCAGATACTCTGTTATCCGAATAATAGCTCCCTGCTCTTTTGAATAGGCCACCACTGGATAACTTTTACCGGCAGGTTGCATATTTGACAACGAGAAAGATTGCTGATATGTGCTTTTTCATCTAAAATACGCTCTGTATAAAACGGTTTTTGAAAGCAAATTGTAGCTTTATCCGGAGATATAATACGCACTACTCCCAGTCCGTCAACCGGACGATTCAACAAATCAAACCCTCGGTCTATCTGTCCACTGACTTCAATTTCCCGCCCGATATATTTTTCGGGTATTTCCAAATAGATTTCTTTTTCCGCTACATACACAGGAAACACACCGTCGATCTTATCCATCCCGGCAACAAAAAACTCGTCAAATGACTTGACGAAATCCTGTGCCTGAAGCAAAAGCTGTGACACACAACAATATACCAATCACATATCTTCTTCTCTTCATGAATTTCTTTATTTACTTTTCATCATTAAAACAAAATACTATCTACAAGAAACATTGCCCGTTTTTTGGCAACCGGATCCGTAATCTTATGGCTATAATCAAGACTTTCCTCCTTTATTCTATTCAAAGCCTGCATGATGGAAACCAATAATCTCGACGAAGTTATCTTTTCTGATCTATCCAACAATTTAACAAGTTTACTCACATAAAGCAGGCTGCACTTTTTTATACTTGGCGTCACTTACAGGAATATTGTCAGCCCATTCGGTAAATAATTCTTTATGTATGCTTTCCAAAAAACTCATCTACAGACAACATATCCTCACAAACATTCTCCGTTCTTTCCACTTCCCGGAGGGAACGAATCATTTCCGACATCAGCTCTTTCATAAAAAAAGCGATCGAACTCCCGACTACCGTTTATTTCTAATTTAGCGGTAAGTTTTTCATCAAACATCCACACAGGCGGTTGTAATATATAAGCCTGTATAAAAGCTCTCATAACCTTCTTATTGTAATCGGCTTTTCAGGTATGTAAATATTCTCATCATCCGGCTCAGCAAGACGTTTCCCGCCCAAATGAGACAAAACGTGCTGTACCCACTGTTTATAATGCTCCAATACCGCTTCATAACGCCCCTGTAATACACGCAAAGACGTTTTATCCGTCACATTCCAGACATCCGGATGTTCACACAAATATTTCAAGTTCTCTATTCCTGTGTATTAACCATAACATGGTCATTACCCAAATCTTCTGCCTGAGCCCCTTACATCCATTCTGCCCGAAAAATGTAACGAGGGATCTTTCTGTTTTTCCTGATTCCAAAGGCTCCTGTTCTTTTCTCTTTCAGAAGCATCTTTACCCGGAAATATACAGTATCCCCATTCAATAGCCCACTTATCATATTCGCCGACACGTACCCGCCTGTTTCTCAAATCAACTTTATCTTGAGGACGCAAAGCATAATTACACCGCACATAATCCATTATGGAACTACCAATACTATATTGACTTAAAAGTCATTATCACGTAATTGATCGATGGAGTAATGAGAACTACCCAGAAAGTTATGTTCCAACCCTAATGTATGACCCACTTCATGTGTCAATACTTGTTTTATCTGTTCGTATTGCAAAGAGTCCGGCAACTCTATATTCCATGCCTGCGGATCATTCGCTCCACATTGAGCAAAATACCATTTCTGTTCCAAATTCAAGACACTGCAAAAATACCGATGTGGCAAGCTATAATCTCACCGGACCGGGGTTCGCATGGAGTCGGTCCATAAGCGTTATTTTGTCCTGATATCTTCCATGAGATGAACGGATAAGTACTGTCATAAATACTAAAATCAGGATCTTCCTCAACGGTAGGAGCCAGTCGCGCATCAATGGCGTTCTTAAATCCAGCTTTCTCGAAAGCCGGACGCCAGTCACGCACCGCTTCAATGATACAGTCGATGTACTTTTCCGGTGTATTACGATCTATATAAAAAATAATAGGTTGTATGGGTTCTACCAGTTCCCCCTCATGTATCTTTCTTCATCTTCCGCCCTTATTTCCAGCCGCCATCGTTTGACAACAGATTTCCGAATAGCAGGCTGATTCCCTTGAAAACACTCCTTGCTGATAGAAAAATAAGCTCCGGTATTTGCAGCAACTGCCTCCAACGGTCTTTTTTGACAGTAATTTTATGCAGATACCTGTATCCCAGTCTCCAATATAAGGAGGTGCAACAGGCTTACCTGGTATTTTCATTGACGAACTTCGATAAACTCGTGATGCGTGTATCAACAAGCGGTTGTCATATCCTTTAATTTCCTTGATATAATCTTTCTCTCTTAAACGCGTACCTATCAATAAATCAAAAGATACAATATCAAGAGTAAACAAAGGAAAATCTTTTAATACTTCACCAATCTCTATCAAGCTGCTTCCCTGATTCCTAGCTTTAATCGGTAATATCTTATAAAGCCTTTCATTCCCACGTTGGGCGGCGATTTTTGCATACGTTCCTTCAGGATTTTCTATCACCCTTCTCATATTGTGGATCCATCATCCACAACTCGTCACCCTGTTTACGGAAACTGAAAAATACCGGACCTATCATGTCACCCGCATATCCGAATTTCTTTTCCATATCCCGGTCCGGACGGGCAGGAGCTGTCAGGATAGTTGTCGTTACGGCAAACTCACGTCCAATCAATGAATCCGGGATTTCCCAATAGATATGTTTATCACTTCGGTAGGTAGTAAACATACCGGGAATAACTTCCACTGGTGCTTCTTCTTTAATAAAAGTTGTAATACTTTTTGCTGTTGCCCGTACAGACAAGTACAGACAACAGCAAGAAATACTGCACCGATAATTCCTTTTTTAGCATAAAGACCGGTTTATACTATTCATAATTATAGCTAATATCAACAATCTTCCCAATAGGCTGATCGGGATCTTCGTAAACACAAATGCTGTTTTCTTCACGAGCTACATCGCCCGCCACTGTCAATTGCAATTCGACAACTACACCTTTGTCAGCAGTATTGATACCCAACCCGAGAGACATACCTAGTTTCTCCTTATATTCGCCTATTTCCTCATCGTCATCTTCCTCTCTCACACTTTCAGGGTCCTTAAATTTAAAACTAACTATCTGTGCTGACGGATCAGTTTCATAAGTATAAAGTTCAATTGCCCTTCCGCGACCAAGATCAATGCGATATAATTTATTACCCGATGTCATAAATATAAGGTTTGCCGTATACGCGTAAGCTGCAAATTTTGCTGTTTCTACATTTACTTCGGACGGTAAAGCAATCGTATACCGGGCAGCACAAATCGGATCTTCATCTTGCGCACTGAATTTAAACACAGTCAGCTCTTTTTTCCGTTATGGGGAGCAGCAATTGCATAAGCAAAATTTCCCCCGTTTCCTCCCGTAACAATGTCATGCACTTCTAAAGACGGATCAATCTTATTTGGATCAAAGACATTTGATTCATCAGACGACATTAAATATGTCCTGACAGGTTTCTGATCAGTCCATTTAGTTCCATAATTACGTATATCTTGAGTAGCCGAATTCGGTACCATATAATCGCTAAAACCCAGAATAGAGGAAGCAAGAAAACGATGATTTTCAGAATCAAAAAACAAATAGCCTCCTCCATACGAACCATAAGCGGAAATGGCGGGAAACTCACTTTCCTTTTTTACTGAGAATGGTACACAAAATCCATCCATAGGAGCACAATATGCTTTTCCACTATTCACAAACAATTCACCATGAGTACTCATCTTATAGAGCTCGATATTCAACGGTTCCCCTTTTCCAGTCGGTTCAAAAAGTATTTTATTCGATGGATATCTCGTTATTAAAGTACTTGGAGTCAACAAGGCCAAGTCCCGATCGGTTACCACCATTAACGCCGGACTTACTTTAAAACCAAAAAAACCCAGCATACTACTTAAAAACGAATCCCCCATAGTTTTTTTTCTTGCACTTACCGCCAAAGGTTTTCCTTCTAACGGAAATGACTGATTCAGTTCTGATTTAAAGACATCCGGATAAACATAATATCCTTCCGAGTACCCTCTATCGCTCCTAATACTCCCTTTCCTTCTTTTTTCCTGCAATACAAACCAGCAAGGATTTAAAGGACGAATAATTGCAACTTCACCTATCTGATACCAGGTTGTTCCATTCTTTTTATCCGTAATGACCAACATCAAACCTATATTTTCGGATTCATAAGGCTCGACTGTTACTTTACATTCTTTGCCTACGGAATAATCTTTATAATCACTAAGTCTGTCCGACCCCGCTTTCTTTCCTTCGATTGTTTTCTTCCATTGAAATACAAGGTTTTTCTCATTTTGCTCCAAAGTCTGAGAAATCTCGGGTATAATTGAAACTTCGACTGCTTCCTCTTTAGGCATACGTACCTTCGTTTCAGGTATTACGATATCCATCGTATTTACATCATGATAATCGTAATCTCCCTTGTCATCGTAACAGCCTGTTTGCAATAAAGCCGCTCCGATAAAACTTACTATACAGATGATATATTTCCTCATAACGTTTCTTTTTAATCTTATTCATATTCTATTTCATCACCCTCTTCACCTAAAATCGGTGGATTTCCTCCTCCTTATATTCTCTATAAGCTTTGCTTGATTACATCAATATCTTCATCTTCCAAATCATCCCATACACGTTGACATACATCCATAATAAACATATATTTAGCATCGCTATAACTGCCAAATCCCACATAATCACTCCATTCGGTCGGTTTCAACTCCCATCTGACATTTAAAACGATTTGATTCTTTTCTACCAGACCTTTATCAAACTGATGAAGAGGGTTATTCAAATCAAACTCCAGATAACAACCATAAACATTTCTACCTGCCTCTACTTTCGGACGATTTATTTTATAATAGAATATCTGGCAAACTGTATCAAGGTCAGTATATGTATACTTGCTTTCCAATAATACATCCACTGAATTCTGATAATCATTATTCGGAGTTACTTTCACACAGAAATCACGATTCTCTTTCAAAAAATCTCCTTGTATTCTTACCTCGAAACTGTCTACAGCATAAGGTTCTTTCTTCACATAATCCGTATCAACCAAAGTACGGACATGCGTAGTGCTACCATAGAAATTGATACGAGGTGTCTGGTCATATAAGTCTATCTCGTTTTCACTGCATCCTACATAAATGCCGCAAACAAGAATAGCTAAAACAAAATATATAATACGTTTCATAATGCTTCATCATTTAGAGTTGTTTCCAAAAATATACTCGTCATCCGGCAACGTCATCTGATAATGGGCTTCAGTCATCGTTTCAATCCCACAACCATAATAAAAGTGCTATAATTATGCGCTTTCAAGAAATAGAAAAGTTGACCTTCCGCGAAATATTCTTTTTCTATATTCTTTCATTATCTCATTAATACGTTTAGTCTGGTTTTTGTCTTCTTCCGAAGTATTATCAAGGTCATCATATCCGGTAGTCGGTATTTCATCACTATAAGAGATACCACGTGCAAAACGTACGGTATTTAACGCGTCAGCACTTTCCGATGCAGAAGGAACACATTCTGCTACAATATAATACATTTCGGGTAAGCGTATCAAAGGGATAGCGTCAGCACCGGAATAAGCATATCCGCCATTCAAAGGTTTCTGATTATATTTTCTACAAAAACATCTGTCCGACTTGCCCCATTAATAACCTCAAACATTTCCGTATTTTTTTCTCCAGTCAGTATTCCCTGCATCGGCAGTTTCATAGAAGAATTTAAATTTATCTCCATCCAGATAGAAATGTTGCTGAGTATTGGTATTCTCCATATCCATATAATTTTCCAATAAGCAAATTGGAGAATTCATTGACTGTTATTCCAAAGATTTGCTCTGCGTAGCGTATGGAATTGTAATTGGAAGCAGTCTGCGATTTATACAATGTAAAATACTTAGAGGCAGCAATCACTTGTTTAGCGTACTCTGTGGTACCAATCCTTTACTTTCCGCATCACCTTTGTAACAATATACACGAGCCAGCATAGCTTTAACCGCATATAGATTCATACGAAACTCACGATTGACAAGAAAATGATTTTTATCTATAAAATCTTCATCCGTCTGATCGGTAAAGAAATCAAGAGGATCACTCTCTTTCAGTAATTTTTCAGCGTCATTCAAATCTTTGAGAATAGCGTCAACCACTTCGCTGGCTGGTAAAACAGGAGTGGCATCCTTATCAAAAGCAATACGGTAGGGTATAGCTTTGGATGCAGGATGTTCTTTATAAACAGGACCGAACATACGCAACAAATCAAAGTGAAGAAAAGCGCGAAGCCCGGGAGTGCCTCTCCCTTCATAGTTTCATAATAGCGTTCGGTAACTAAAACATCTTTATTTTTGTCTACGTACTCCAAGAAGTTATTAATATTGGCTATGATGTTATACATCGTTGAGTAAATCCCATTCTTCTTACTCAAAAACATGTTCTCATAATCGAACACGATACTTTGGTCGAAAACAGCATTTGTATTATACCCCGGATAATCGGAATATAATCCTGCCAACTCATCCAAATAAGCATAAGTCAAGTCTCCGGCATATAATGTCGTGGTTCCCAACTTCAAATAAATACCTGTAAGCGCATCCTTAAATCCTGATTCCGACTCAAATTGCTTGTCGGTAGGAATAGAAGTCTTCGGAGATACATCCAACCAGTCGCTGCAAGACATAAGTCCCAGCATTGTTGTTGTTAATAGTATATATATTATCTGTTTCATACAAATAGGTTTTTAATTAGAAAGCAACATTCAGAGCAAATGTAAACTGACGGGAATACGGATAGTACAAACCTCTTTTTCGCGTTTCACTGTAGACCAATAGAAAAAAGTCTTCCATATTAAACGTCACTTTAGCGGAACTCAATCCCCAATGACTAATAAATTTTGTATTAGTACGATCCATACGATAGTAAACAGACAACGAACTTCCCTGGAATATATTTTCATCCATTATAAACCGGGAAGTGGCTTTCGTTTCCAAACCGTTAGGATTAAGAATACGGAACTGTGCCTTATCACCCGGTTTCGCCCAACGTAGCTGAGTTACCCGTCGATCTACATTATATTTCAAATTAGCATTTTCCACCTTGTCAAGCAAGGTCTGATTATATACCTGACCGCCAAACTGATACCTGAAGCTGACATCTGCTCCCCCAACCTCTGTATGTAAAGGAAGAATTAATATATCCTTGCCATTTAGGTTCTGTATTACCAATAGGTACTACATCATTCGCACTCCAGTTAACGGCACTCGTCATCTCCCCGTTACGTTTCAATAATATTTCATCTCCGGAAGCCGGATCAATACCTAATGAACGTACTACCCAGATACGGGAAAGAGATTCACCTTCTTCATAACGTGGCAACGGCGTATCTTTTTTAAATCTGATGCACTTTTTATCATTTCTGTATTTCATCGCTTCCGATATTTTCAATAGTTTGTCAGTATTATGAGAACCGTTTACTGTAATTGTCCAATAAGCTTGTTTAGCAGTGTTCTTATAAGGAATAGCCGAAAGAGAGATTTCCCAACCTTTATTCTCTATCTTACCCAGATTTTCCGGATAACTGCTGAAACCAAGAGAAGGAGCAAGACTTATATTGGCAACCATATTATCTGTTATTTTCCGATAATATTCCACACGTGCAGTAAAACGCTGATCGAAAAAACCGAGTTCCAAGGCAAGATTAGTACTTTTCGTTGTCTGCCATTTTAAACTCTCATTATGCATAGCCAAGATTTCCGAACCTGTTGCATCAGATGAGTAATAAGGAAGCAGCAAAATTAGAGTATGTATAATAACCATGTGCCTGATAAGGATCAAAACCTTGCGAACCGGTCGTACCGTATGTACCCCTCAAAATGAAATCGGAAATAAAAGATACATCTTTCATGAAGTTCTCTTTTTTCAAATCCCAGCGCAATCCTGTTGACCAGAAAGGAGCCCAACGGTTATTTTTTTCCAAACTGTGAAGAACCGTCCAAACGTATATTAAAGTCGAACGAATACTTATATTTATAAGAATAACCTCCGGCAGCCACCCAACCGATAGAGCGTGTTGTCCTCTCATCGCCCGTCACTTTCTCGTTATATTTCTTACCAAACAACAAGTTATCCATATTATCATTCGGGAAACCGGTCACATAGTTTCCATAAGTCTCCGAATTATTCTCCAATACACTCATGCGTGCATTAGCAGTCAGATAATGGTCTTTCAATTGCTTGTTCCAGCTTCCTGTCAAATCGATTCCCCAACTGACAGCTTCACTCTGGCTTCTGCGGTAATCACCTCTTAAGGTAGGATCGGTCACATTATCAAAAAGCGTATGTTGTGCAGGACGGAAAATATCACGATGTCCTACACTTTTGGACAAATTAAAAGCTCCTTCAAACCGTAATTCATTAGTAGGATTATATTCTACCCTGAAAAGTTCACGTACTGTGAAGTTCTTACTCTGATCTTTGCTGTTGAATGTCGTATTATACATCGGATTCAGGTAGCTCGACTCACCACCCACTCCTTCGAAATTATCAAGCCGTTTCTGTATTTCTCCGTTCTCTCCATACGGACGCAGATAAGGATTCAAACGGGTATATTCACTAAAACTTCCCCACGGAGACTCATTAGCCACCGAATTATCCAACGTAATGCTATTCTTTAACAACACCTTTTTTCAGGCGATACTGAAAATCAAGTGAACCGGTCAGTACATCACGTTTGCTGTCTTTCATCACACCCGGAGAACTATTATATCCGACATACATCCGATAGCGTAAGGCTTCATCACCACCTTCCAGCGTAACTGTATGTCGTTGTTGGAAAAAGCTGTTTGCAAAGGCTTGTCCAGCCAATAAGTATTTACTCCTGCCAGCACTTCACGCAATTTAGATTGATAGAGCTGCCATTTTTCAACTGTCTCGCCGCCGTATGTATAAAGCCCGCTTTGCAACTCTGCATCTATCTTCTCTCTTGCATTCATCAAGTTATACCCGGTCATATCCGGAGCTTCAATACGAAGTTCCCCACCATAAGTCACCCAAATCCGTCCCGGTTTGGGAGTCTTGCTTTCGATAACAATTACTCCATTTGCCGCACGCGAGCCGTAAATAGCCGTAGCTGCCGCATCTTTTCAACACAACGATGGAAGCAACACGGTCGGGATCCATATCGGCAAGTGTCTGTATGGTGATTTCAAATCCGTCCATGATAAGCAGCGGTTGATTGGCATAGGTCTCATATTCGCCCTGAACTGCTAATACGTCATTACTGGTAGAATTTAAAAATCTACCGCAGACTGTGTAGCCATATCCATATTTGCACCGCCACGCATACGCATATCAGGCAGATTATTCGGATTAGACCCCATATTGATATTATCCATGATGCGAAGCCCGGGAGCGACAGCAGCTATCGCTTTAGCCACATTATTCGTACTATATTTTTTCAGGTCTTCCCCCTTGATAGTAACAGCAGAACCAGTGAATCCCTCTTTCTTCCTATTGAACATACCTGTCACCACCACTTCATCGAGTGCTTTTGTATCAGACTTCATCACTACCGACATATAGGATGAAGGATTCAAGAACTGAGTCTCCAAACCTACATACGATATTCTAACCCGACTATCTTTCGAAACATTAGAAAGCTGAAAATTACCATTATTGTCCGTGATAGCCCTAATATTATTGGCATCTTCTACGATAATAGTGGCACCGATAACAGGAAGTCCGTCTTCCTCGGAAAAAACTTTTCCTTTTTACTTGTGAAAAAAACTTTTTAGAAGTCCTTTTTGTGATATTGATGAATTGTCCGTCAATGTGGTATTTCAACGGATTTTTTCCCGATAATCACTTTCAATGCTTCATCGACCGTAGCTTTTTTCTACTTTTCCGGTAGAAGTATAAGAACTGATTTCATCGTAGATAAAAAGAACTTTTATATCCCGATACTTTTTCAAAACGTTTAAAAATAGAGGGTAATCCTTCATTTTTAAACTCCATTGTTATTTGCTTTTCCTTACCTGTTTGCGCTTCAACACGCCATGAATAGGCAAAAAGGAAAAACAAGAACAAGACAATGAACTTTTGTGCTTGATTCTTTTTCATAAGCCCGAATAGTTAAATAATATTTCATTTTTTAATTATATACGAAGTTTAAAAAAGAATGGTTACCCTTTAAAAGAATTTATTTTTCAGAAATATATATTTCTATTCAGATTTATGACTTTTTGCTCGTTTTTTTATTCAATAATTAGTTTTCCTGTTTCAAAATGAGCATGTATTCCTCTCCATTCGATTCAATAATTCAATCAAGTGAAAGATGTCTTGGTGACGATTTGCAAAGAAATGCATACGAAGATCCATAATTTTGCTATTGCGGAACTCAATATCTATATTATACCAACGCCCTATTTCTTTCATCATGTCAACCAGGGCAACATCGTCAAAATAAAAAATCCTTCCTTCCAATATAAAAATGATTCAATGTCCACCTCTTTCACAGCAAACGTTCCGTTAGAAGAAAGCTGTGCACTTTGTCCCGGCATCATTTCAACACTATGAATTCCACAAGTATCGCTAACAGCCACTTTTCCTGTAATGAGCGTAACACGGACACGTCAGGAGAGTAGCTACGCACATTAAATTCCGTTCTAATACTCGAACCTGTAGATTTCCACTTTTCACTATAAAAGGATGTTCAGTATTTTTGGTTACATTAAAATAGGCTTCCCCTTCCAAAGAAACAACTCTTTCTTTTCCTTTAAAAACCGTAGGGTAAGACAAGACGACTGTCCGAATTCAAGAAAACTTCAGTCCCATCAGATAAAACGACCTTAAATGTCTCTCCTCTAGGAATACTTAATCTATGTATCTGTACTTTCTGCTTTCCTTACTTCCTTGGTTTCTGTCTGAAGAAGAGTACGACTATAATCTATTTCTTTAGAAGACAACTGTGCAGTAGAAGAAGACGAAAGAGATTCACTGCTTTTTTCAAGTGGTTTTATTTCCTTCTTCATCATTCACTTGTAAAGTGACTTCTTGGGCAACATGATTGGCTTGAAACACTTGAATGATTTCCGGTTGCGACGAAATCATCATTGCACGCAAAACTAAAATTATGACAACAGTTGCCGCTACACCCGTGGCACTTGTCCATAACAGTATCCGCGTATTTTTTTCTTCGATCGTCTTTAGCATGTTTATTATGAAAATCTGCCAGTTCATTCCGGACATCAATTGCCAGCATTTTGTTTTTTCTGCATTTCTATCACAATTTCTGCCAAAATCAGAATATGCCTGCAAGCACTCCTCATCTTCTTTCAAATTATGCAATTGATCAGTAGTTATATGAGAACGATTCTCCATAATTTCCAGGAATTCTTCTTCCGACTTGCTTATATTTATATTCTTTTCATCCATAAATAATTATTAGATATATAATATACGTTTTAAAATTCATTTTGGTTACCTTCTTGACCCAATTCTTCGCGAAGAATACGCAAAGCCTTTACTATATTCTTATGAATAGCCGCCACACTTACATTCAATTCTTCGGCCACTTCCTTTATATTTCTTATTATGGATATAGCATGCTTCCAATATGTGATAATTATAAGGAGTCAACTTTTTTCCATAGCTTTACGAATACATAAAATACGGGAATCCGGTTGTTGTGAATCCGATTCTTTTTATTTTATTGATTAATTGCGAAGTAAATTCGACATATTCTTCATGGATATTTTGTTTACGAAGGTAATCAATGCAACGTGTACGAATTATTGTATACAAATAAGTTTTAGCCGTAACCTCTTCTATCTTATCATAATTACGCCACAAATATTCAAAAGCATCACTTACGATATCTCTGCATACCTCAGCGTCATTTATAAAATAATATGCAAAATATACAAACTGTGCATACCATTCATTAAACATTTTGTCAAAAGTAGCCCTATCATCCATTTAATATCGTATTCTTCTATTATTTCTGGCAGACAAATATACATTAAAACTTAATACGCAGTTGCATTTGCACATCTGCTTTTTATTTCCACAGATCAAATCATTGCCCGAACCGATCTCATTCCGGTCTAGATAGACTGTTTCTCCGAACTTGGTTATGAACAACCAGTGCTTATTCAATTCATATCTGAAACGGACGGAACAGCGAAATCCGCGACCTTGGAAGGAAGGTGTGTAAAACGTATAGAGCAATCCTTTTTTCTGATACATACACACGGGAGTCATAATCGTCCGTACAAAAATAACTGCCTTGAACGTCAGCAAAACAGCCTGGCCCAAGGCAGTTGGGAGGATATCATCTGTGTAACCTGATATCCTATATTAGCAGCTCTGTCCTGAGAATGAAAATGATTATAATCTAAAGTTGTACGACTGCTTAACACATCTCCTAAAGAATAGTTCAAACGATAGCGAAGCTGATGATGAAAAATAGGAAGCGTTAGTGTTCCTTTACTGCCTGTCAAGTCACGTTCTTTCTGCTTATAGCGATACTTCAGATACATGGATAGATTACTAAGTGGAGTGAAAGTTGGCTTGAAGCAATCCGTCCGTTCCACGGGAAGGTTTATTAATTCTGTATTTCTTCCAGGGAAAAGAAAAACAAATCGAATGAGGCGAAAAATTTCCAATAGGCTGAAAAGGAGTTTCTAATCCATGCCGATATAATATCCCTGTTCATTTTGAACCGTACTTCCTTCACCGAAAGAATGAGCATACATGGCCCAATAATCATACGAATAAAAACGATGTATCAACATAAACTGTATGTTCTTGAACCGGCGAGTATTGTAATCGGTTCAAAGAAGCCCAACCTTGTTTTCCTATGGCCGTTTCTCCCTTGAAAAGAGAAGCGACGCCAACGGTAGGCATAATCTATCCCTAGATTATAGAAATGATTTCCATGAATATTATACTTGGAATAACCTGTTAGTTCCGGTTCATAAGGTCGGTTGAAAACATAGTAAACACCGGTGATACCCAACCGGATATGGTTCTGTTGATAACTAACATTTCCGCCTGTTAACTGTGATGTGAGCAAGTTCTTTTTATCCGCTTCTTTGCGACTTCTATGTAATCCGGTTTTATAGACAGATGTTATTTCTCCGTCAGTATTACACCATCTATTGACCGATGTGAATAGAATGCAGAAACCGATAAACGTTTTGTCAAAGCAACAGTAGTTGCCACCCCACGAAAATAATTATATTCATCCGTAGAAGAATGACTTTTGATTCCAGCGCTGCGATTGTTGAAAGAGGAGGCATAAATTGTTTTTCCCATTAGATAATCTGTACTCATCACTAAGCCTTGCCCGAAACTAAGCCGATAGTTACCAACAGCCAATGATTTCAACCGACCACAATTCTGAAGTAATAAATAAAATGAGTAATAATCATATCCGTAGCGATTATGCAAAGCAGCAAAAGGTTCTCCGGCATCTTTTTCAGCAACTCCTCCTGCATAAAGCTGGTCACGATATCGGAAACTGTATTTCACAGAGTTATAAACAGAAGGTCCTAAATAGGTATGTTCATAACCTTTTCGCCTATAAAATGGTATATCAAAGCGAGTTAACAGCTCATTTTTTCCATATTTCGCTGCAGCTTTCAACAGACTTTTCCACCGAAAAGCAGGTTCATTGTTAATAGCTTTTATACAGACAAAAGGTAGTAAATACTGAATTGTCTGCCTATCCAGTTCCTCTACCAACTGAAGTTCGTAGATGGTTTTCATCTGCCCGTGTATATAGATGTAGGCCAGCAAATGCTCAATCTGAATATCACTTAAAAAAGGAAATTGTTCGAGTTGTTCACGGGTAGCACTATTTAAATTAACAGGTTCCTGCAGACGGTTGGAAAGCTCTTCCAATTCATTTTCCCAATTCAGAGGTATTCACAGAGTTATCAATATCATTATTAACAGATAAATCTTCAAGAACTTCTTCCATAAGATTTTTCTGAAGGGTTTTGAGCACTACAAGCAGGAATTATGAACAGGCTGTTTATAATACTTATCAACCGTAATAGTTGAGTAGTTTTCATCAATAAAATGTGTATTTTCTTCTTGCCTTTTCACAGACAAGAGCGCAAAGATACTTTAAATAGGTTAACGCTCTAAGAAAATATCTGAATAATAAAATTTTAATTCTATTTTTGTAATGTGAAAAAAGGAGACTTAACATAGTAATAATGACGTTGTTTGCTGTTTTTTACTGTTCACTGCATCTGCAGGCTCAGGAAAAACAAAGCATTCAATGGATACTTGGTTCCGATGTGTATCTACAATGGAGATACGATTCCATGTGTCCAACTAAGAACTGTGTATATCTTCCGACCACTGAAATTCAAAAATGAAAAAGAACGCAGAGAGTATTACAAACTTGTTCGTAACGTGAAAAAAGTATATCCTATTTCTAAGGAAATCAACCAGGCCATTATCGAAACTTACGAATATCTGCAAACATTACCAAACGAGAAAGCCCGTCAGAAACACATTAAACGGGTGGAAAAGGGATTAAAAAGACCAGTATACCGCCCGAATGAAGAAACTTTCTTTTGCTCAAGGGAAAGTTGTTGATAAATTAGTGGACCGTCAAAGTAATCAGACCAGTTATGAACTGGTAAAAGCATTTATGGGACCTTTCAAAGCCGGATTCTATCAGGCATTTGCCGCAGCAATACGTAACCTGAAACTTAGCACAACATG
>VOFJ01001729.1_pt1 | contig 35423 bp, 38 predicted proteins | sample 5384081 | NCBI WGS metagenome assembly VOFJ01 (sample SAMN12384729, study PRJNA508395) | human gut metagenome | isolation source: healthy gut I | host: Homo sapiens
TCAGTATGCTTCGTTCAGTTACACGTATTGCTCCGTTTTTCGGCCTCCACTCATGAAGTTAGGATAATCCTCCGGGTCATGCCCAGGTGAATTCTTTTAGGATCACTAATAAAGTGCTTGTCACAGGAAAGGGTATGAGCGGCCTCCTTAATCAGAAAACGTTTCGTCTATTCGAAGATAGAAAAGCATATTTTTAGTAGTAGTAATGTAGTAGAGCTGTTCGTTTGGTGGAAAACCGGGGTCTGAACCGTTGGCGTCTGAAAAACCGGTGTTGAAAAAATTGTGGAAAGGTTGGTAACTTTTAAACTCCCAGAATCAGGCAAATTTAACGTCCACAGCTTTCCACGTTCTCCACGTTAGGATAACAGCGATGTGTGGAAAACGGCGTCAGTTTTTCGAGTTGATGTTGCTCGTAATGTCGCGCACGGTGGCGGAGATATCGGGGTCGGACTTGAGCAGCTCCTCGACCTTGCGGATGGAGCTGAGCACGGTCGCGTGGTTTGCGGCCGCCGAACTCCTCGCCGATCTCCTTGAGGGGGAGATTCGTGAGATTGCGCATGAGGTACATGGCAATCTGGCGGGCCATGGCGGTCTTTTTGCTGCGGCTCTGTCCGCGCAGGTCCGCGCCGCTGAGCTGGAACGAGCGCGCGGATTCTTCAATAATGACGTCCGGCGTGGGGATGTACGTGCCGGTGCGGATGACGTCCTTGATGGCGCGCTTGACGGAGTCGACCGTGATCGCTGTCGTCAGGATGTCGCGGTAGGCGGTCACGCGCTTGACGACGCCCTCGAGCTGACGGACGTTGGAGGTGATGTTCTCGGCGATGTACTGCACGACTTCCCGGAGGGCACCATGCCAACTGCGCGGCTTTGTGCGGATGATGGCCGTGCGCGTCACCGAATCCGGCGGCTGCACGTCCGCGAGCAGGCCGCCCTCGAGCGCGGGAGCACAGGCGGTCGTTGAGGCGCTTCATCTCCTTCGGCGGCCGGTCGGAGGTCACGACGATCTGCTTTCCGGCCCTCGTACCAGGCAGTTGAAGGTGTGGAAAAAACTCCTCCTGCGTGCTGTCCTTGCCGGCGATGAACTGGATATCGTCCAGCGAGCAAAGGTCTGCATTGCGGGTATTTCTGGCGGAAGTTTCCGCCGTGCCCGTGCCGATGGATTTGACCATCTCTGTTGACGAACTCCTCGCTCCTTGACGTAGGCGATCTTCGCGCCGAGTTGTTGTTGTGGCGGATGGTCTGCCCTGATGGCGAGCAGAAGGTGCGTCTTGCCCGAGGCCGCCGGACCGTAGATGAGATCAACGGGTTATACACCTTTGCCGGGGGGTTCTGCGACACGGCGATGGCCGCCGCGAACCCCAGGAGTTGCTCGGCCCGACGATGAAGCGGTCGAACGTAATGCCGGCGTCCATCTCCGGCATCTCCTCGGCGGAGGGCGCTTCGCGGTATTCGAGCAGCTCGTCGTCCCGGCGCCGAGGCACGACCAGCTTCCGAACGAGGCAAGGAGGAAACAGATCGTGGGGAAGCTTGGCGCGAATCGTCTTTCAAGCGCGCCCACGGGCCGTGCTTTGCTTGAAATCCGACGTGCACGATGAGCGTATTACGTATTGATCTCGATCGGGGTGCAATCGGAAAACCAGAGTATTGATCGCCGTCTGGGTCAGCTTGCGAGGCTGTCCATCACGACGGACCAGATATCATTGAGCACGATTCATGTGGTGGCCATAAAGGTTCGAGCTCCTTCAAAAAATGTCGCGCAACCGCGCTGCTACACACGCTCGGCTACACTACCAGTATAACAAAATTCACGATTATTTCAACAATAATGTCAGAAATTATTATATAAATAGGTGTAGAATCTGCCGCAGACGGGGAATTGTTTTCCTGTGCAGGTTGTGGTATGATAAAAAGACGCTGATTTTTTTTTCATTTTTCCATAAAGCAGGTGCTGTTTTGTTCTTAGTCGCACAGGCCGGACAGCTGTTCGGCGATACGGAGTAACCGCCCTCCCGTCCCTTGCTGGAGGCAAGGGCGGCTTCCTGCGCGCCAGGGTCTGCCGGCGAGCGGCCGCGCGCTGCTGGCGGGTCGTGCACGCGCAGCTCGATGCGCCGGTGCTGGCCGTGTGCCCGGATGAGGCGGCGGCCGGCTGTTCCAGAAAAAATACCGCCCTGCTCGGGCAGGACGATGCCCGCTGCAAACGGCGCGCGACTATACGTTTTACGGTCGAGAGCGTCTCGCGCCAGACCGAGCAAAAAGCGCCTGAGCGCGCTCTACGCGCGCTCACCCCAGCGGCACGGCGCCGGCCGTGGAATGATACGGTCTCGGAGGTCTGCTGCAACGCGCCATGCCGAAGAGCTTGCTGCAGAGCGGCTTTGAGATCGACGGCGTCGCTCCCGCCGAGACGCCGAGGGGATGCGCTGCTGCGCTGCGGCTATCTGCGCACGGCGCGGGTCAGAGGACCAGGTCGGTTCGCGCCGCGGCGCATTCCGTCGACTTTCTCGCCCGCGTATCCGCAGCCGGTGCGTGTGGGTTCTGGGGGGCGACGTGTGGACTCCATGGCGGGCTTTTCGGTCGAGCCAGCGCCGCACCCAGCGCTCGACGCCTGCCACCTGCCCGCCGCCGGGCAGACGCTGCCGCCCCTATCCGGGCGGAAGCGCCGCTTCTGGAAGCGCACGCTGCGATCGCGCAGCTCACCGCCGGGACAACGACACGGCGCAGAAGCTTGCCGCGCTGCGTGCCGACGGGGAGAAGCTCTGCAATGACTGGTGCTCCCGGCGGCGGACCGCTGGCATGGGCTTCGTGTACGACACGTTTGCCACGGCGCTGATCGACTATTCACGCCGGAGGCGCCGCCGTGCCTCATCGATCTTCAACCGGCGCGCTGTGCAGAAACGCAAAGGCCACCGCACGGCTGCGCGGATCGCTGTCCCCTGCTCGTGCGCAGCGGCTTTTTGATGGCCACACGCGGAGAACGTTTATGAAGCCGTTTGCCGACATGATGCGCCGCATACAGGAGTGGAGGCAGTCGTGCTGGCCGACGGTCTGCAACTCGGCCGCCCCATCGAGCCCCGCGCCATGGTGAGCCCTGACGGCAAAAGCAGCTCCGTCCTACGGCGGCAACAGCTTGAACGGCAGCCGACGACATCACCTATCTGAACCTCGGCTACCGTGTGAGGAGGGTGGTGGTGCTGGCGGAGCGATCTGCGCGGGCGCGCATCTTGTGAATTTCGACGACGGGCACGGCATCCATGCCGCCGCGGCCGAAAGCATCGATGCCCTGCCCGAGCCGGGGCAGTGCCTTACGCTTGTCACGGCGGGCAGCCTCTCCGGCCGGCATCGAGGTTTTCCGGCAGCCAGCTCGCCATCTCACGGACTTGCAGATCGCGGCCTCCGGCCTGCGGCGCCATATAAAAAAGCAATCAACCGCGAGAAGATCAACTCCTACACCGCGACCTCTCCGTGGGCGATCTCGTCTCGATACTGGAAAATACCACAGCATCGGCGGCCGCTTTACGCGAAGCATCGTGCAGATGCCGGTCGACAGCACGGCCGGAGACATCCAAGATCAGCTGCGCCGGCGCGCGGACGCTCTGTGTTCCGGCGACGCAGGCTCAGGCATGGTCAGCTTAGAAAGTGATACATCGGCGCGGGCGAGGAGCCAGCCCGGTGAAGCTGTCCATGAGCGGCACGGGTGGGCGCGCACTAGACGCTCACGCGCCAAAGGCCGCCGCACGCGCTGAGCTCCAGCGCTCTATGCCGCGCTGCCGGCCGCACTTTAGAAAGGGACCGCACGCCTTCGCGCCCGACAGCCTGGCGAGACCGGAATTTGAGGGAGCACTTCGGCTGTCATCCGGGAGACGGACGACCAGCTGCGCTGCATCCGGGAGATGCAAGCCGACGGCAAGCGCGTGCCGATGGATCGCCTCCTGTGCGGCGACGTGGAGTTACAGCAGCAAGACCGAGGTCGCCACTGCGCGCGCCGTGATGAAGTGCGTGCTAACCCGACGGGCGGCGAGCGGCCATCCTCGTGCCGAGCGGTGCTCGCCCAGCAGGGCCGCTATCAGACCGCCGTGCAGCGCTTTTTACGGCTTCCGGTCGAGATCCGCATGCTCTCGCGCTTTTGCACGCAATCGCAGGTGCGCCAGACCTTCGCCGATATGCGCACGGGCAAGTGCGACCTCGTGATCGGCACTTTTTAGCTGCTGCAGAGGAAATATCGAGAGTTCAAGAATCTCCGGTCTGCTCGTAATCGATGAGAACAGCGCTTCCCGGCGTGGCGCACAAAAGGGCACATCAAGGAGATTGAGCCGCGCCGTCGACATTAACCACGCTCGGCCGCGCCCATCCGCGCACGCTGAATATGGCCCTGTCGGCATCCGCGATATGTCCACCATCGGGCGCCGCAGGACCATCCCGTGCAGACCTTCGTCATGGAGCACGACTGGAACGTGCTGTGCGACGCCATGCACGCCGCGAGCTTCCGCAGCACGCGGCGGGCAGGTCACACCTGCACCGCATCGAAAGCATCGAGCGCACCGCCCTGCGCATCTCAAAAGATGCTCGACAGCGCGAAGAGTCGTCTCGGCAGTGACGCACGGTCTGAACGCGCAGAAACAGCTCTCGACGATCGCCGGGCCGCATGGTCGCGGGCGAGGGCGCAGATACCCGCACGCGCCATCGAGACCGGCATCGTATGCAGGCTATGTCTGGCTTCGTCGATCGGACGCGCGACCGCATGCGGTCTGGCCCGCTGCACCAGCTGCGCGCGGCCGTGTCGGCCGCTCTCGAACCGAGCACGCGCAGCCATGCGTGACTTTCTTCAGCGCGGACGCTGCAAACTGAGCGAAGATCGCCGACATGGGCCGCAAGAGCGCCACATCCGCGCGAGTTTCGCGAGGTTTCAAATCCGGCTTCCTCTGCATCGCCATGCGCGATCTGGAGAATCCCGCGGCGCGAGAGCAACGGCCCTTCTGGAAGGCGCGGCGGTGGGGCGTCGGCTGCGGCGTGGCCAGCGCCTCAAGCTGCTCGAGGAGGCCGTGCTCGAGGCGCGCGAAAAAGCTTGACAGCGCGCCGAGTGTGCCGCCGACCTTGCGATTATAAACCCAACATCCCCGAAACTATGTGATCCAGGTCGCCATGGAACCGCGCATGGCGCTCGTGCGCTCCGAGGCCGAGGCGGACTGGACGAGGTCATCGACCGCTTCGGCGACCCGCCGCCGAGCGTGTACACACCCCCTTATTGCAGGTGGCGCTGCTGCGCAGCGACGCAGGCAAAGATCAGTGTAATGACATCTCACAGAAAAAACGGCTGTCTGAAATTCCTGCTGGCGCACAGTTTCTCTAAGAAGGTATCGCGCTGTGCCCCGGCGGGTATTAAAGGGCCGTCTGAGGTGGATGCGGGGGCAAAGCCGGGTCATTCTGCGCCCGTCCCGCGACCACGTCATCCGAACAGGCAAGAGCGTTTGTGCTCCCGCATGGGCAACGCCGGAAAACGCGCATGACCGTGCGCAAGATACGAAAAGGAAGCGTTGCTGATGAAAGAAGAACCGTCGCCTGCTGCTCTCGCTCGTGATGGCGTGCCATACGAACGGCTGCACCTCGACCCGCGTGCGCAGCTACACCGGCGGAGGCAGCAATGCCTGATGCGCGCCACTTCGCCGTCAGCGCCCCTACGGCAACCGCAATAGGTCATGACCGTCGCAGCACCCGTGTACTGGAACAGTATGCCTACTTCCTGTGCTCCAGCGAACATAAGCCAACGGCATGCAGGCCTCTCCGGCTGGAGCGCCGTCTATGACGAGAGTGCCAGAGCGCCCATGCCGACCTCATGACCGTAGGTTATTCGTGTCATCGCCTGAACCACCTCATCGAGGTCAAGGCTGCCGAGAACGACGTGACGTTTGACGCCGCGGGCGAGTGCCTCTGTGCAGGATACCGTCGACCAGACCATCCGGAACGTCGGGCGACGGCGGCACGGAGGCCGAGCTCAACGAAAAGCTTCAGTCGTACCACATGGATCTGGATACTTGTTCAAGTACTTCACGAAGGTGCAGTACCTCTATAACGCTGCTGGCGGAAGAAAGCTCTTCCGGCGCCCGGACGTGCGTCCATCACCGATGGGCGTTGCGGGTTGCCGGACCAACAGCCACACGACGACGAAAGCATCAGGGCGTTCAGGCTTTGCGACTGGCGGCAAACCATCGCGGACATTCTGAGAGGCCGCCAAAAAGCCATGCCGACCGGATGCTTAACGCAGCTCAAGTGATCGCCGGGTCGCGCGCGACAGCTCATGGCCGGGGGTTCAAGCGAAAAAAGCTACCCGCACGGCTGCTGCTTCCTCGGCGGCATGGTCTGGGGTTTGAGGACTGCCTGCAAGGGCTCCGGAGCCGTATAAGGGTCTCCGGCGTGGTCGAGAGCAAGTACGGCTATCGCATCATCCTGCGCGTGGCGACCGCATCTGGTCGCCAACGACGGCTGAGCCAGACGCTGCCGGCTCGGCAGCCTGGTCACCGGCTGGGTCGGCGGGCGTTGCGTGCATTAGCAAGCCGAGTTACCATCGACTAACTGCGGCCGTTAACGCGCCCGAAGAGCTTCACCAGCGCCGGCTGGACTATGCTGACTGGTTCATTTCTGCCATGCCGCCCCACGGCGGCGGAAAACCGTCCCTGTTTTCCGCACGAGAGACGAGGACGGTAAAAAGTACTACTGACAAAGCGAGTTGCGGCCTGATGACTATAACGCAATTCGCCTTGGCGGACGGCGCATTGAGCCGATACCGCCACATGTCGCGAAAAATGATTGAACTTTCTTTCGCCGCACAAGCGGCGAAAACTCGACTTTTGACGAAACTTCGCAGCACAGCGATCTGCACGCCGGTCCGGCGCAGCGCACCATCGCGCGTGATGTCGCTTCCGGGCCAGCACCGCACGCCACATCGCGTCCGTCGGCTCCGCTTTCAAACGCGGTGACGTGCCTCATGCTGCCGCCGTAACCAGCATGACGATCCAGCGACCGCGTCCGCGCCGAGCGAGCGCGCGGAAAACGTCCGTGCCCGAGCGGATACCGCCGTCGACGAGGGATCTTCACGCGACCGCCCACCGCGTCCGCAATCTCGACACGTGTCCGCCGTCGCGCGCCGGCAGCACGCGCCCACCGTGGTTCCACCACGATCGCCGCCGCGCTGGCCTCCACGGCCTTCGCAGCACGCGCACAATCCGCGATGTCTTTGAGGATCCATGGGCATCTTCCCGTAGTCACCACGCTCGCGCAGCTCACCCACCGTCTTGCTGCCATGGCGTCTGGGCTCGGTGGCCTTGAGATGCGGCAGCTGGGCCGAGTCAATGACCACGCTCACGGCGCGGCGTGGGTCGGCTGCGTTGGCGAGGTCGAGATTCGCGCGGATCGTGTCCATCAGCGGGTTGATGACCGGGCGGTCGCCGCCGTACTGCTTCAAAGCGCGCACCCGTGCGGGAAACGACGCGCGCATCAGCGTCGCCGAAGCTCGCGGCGATGTGCCGTCGGCACGGCCGCCGCGGCGCAACCGTTAGCCAATCGCGGATGTCGTCGCCGGGGTTGAACTGCGCGCGCGCAGCGAAGCCGATGGGCGCCGCGATCACAGGCAGGGAAAACGTCCGCCCGAGCAGCTCCAGCGACGTGTCCACCGGCGTGTTCGCGATCGTGTCCATGTTCAGCTCCAGCGCCCGCGCGCCAGATTTAAGTTGTCGTTCGCGCCGTTGCCGGCGCTTTGAGCCGGGACCCGGCATCGTGTTGTTGCAGCCGAGACCGTTGCACCCGGGCAGACCTTGCATTTCGGGCCGATGCGCTCCACGCGTCGCTGCAAAACTTCGTTGTAATCCATGGGAGTTCCTCCGTTTTTTGTTTGCTCTGCCGCCATCTTAAAGGAAAACAACCGCAGCGCCACAAAATTTTTCCCCGGGCGACAAAGCCGGAAAAATCCGTATGATAGAAATCAGAATCATTCTTATTTTAAATCAGGGGAGGTTTTCCCCATGAACGAAGCCGTTGCCCGGCTCATCAACGAGCAGATCAATAAGGAGTTTTACTCCGCCTATCTCTATCTCGACTTTGCCAACTACTACGCGGCCGCCGGTCTCGACGGCTTTGAAAACTGGTACCGCGTGCAGGCGCAGGAGGAGCGCGACCATGCGCTGCTGTTTTTCCAGTACCTGCTCAACAACGGCGTCGCCGTCAGCTTCGGCGCGATCGACGCGCCCGACTGGACGCGCGGCGACCACATGACCCCGCTGAAGAAGGCGCTCGAGCACGAGCAGTACGTCACCTCGCTCATCAACGGCATCTATGCCGCCGCGTATGACGACCGTGATTTCGCACCATGCAGCTGCTCGACTGGTTCGTCAAGGAGCAGGGCGAGGAGGAGAAAAACGCCTCCGACCTCATCACGAAGATGGAGCTCTTCGGCGCGGACGCCAAGGGTCTGTATATGCTCAACAGCGAGCTCAAGGCGCGCGTGTACGCAGCGCCCTCGCTCGTGCTGTAACCGAAACGCACAGCAAAAAAACCGCATCTGTTCGTTCGAAACAGATGCGGTTTTTGTCCTATCAGAGCGCGGCGAAGATGCGCGTGCCGCGCTGTTTCACCCAGCGCAGCAGCAGCGCGCAGACGGCCGCCGTGACGGCGGCAGCGAGCGCGAGATACGCCGCCGCGCTCAAATATCTGCCGCACAGAAAGTACAGCCCGCCGAGCGCAATGGCATAAAACCAGTTGACAAAGAGCGCGAGCATCACACTGCCGCCCTGCTTGATGGGCGTGATCTCGTTGGTCCAGGTCAGGTTCGGCATCTTGAGCCCGAGCGCGAGCGCCGCCAGCGCGCTCAGCAGCGTGTACAGCAGCGCCACGACGACGGCCAGCGCCATTTCCGCCGCGCCGCCCGGCAGCGTGATCACCGCGCACAGCGCGCAAAACAGCACCGGCACACCGGTCAGCAGCAGCTGCGTGTCGAGCTTTGCGCGCAGCACCTGCCACGGCGTGACCGGCAGCGACTGCGCCAGCCACAGCTGCCTGCCCTCGAGCGACACCGACGGCGCCGCCATGTCGTTCATCGACGCGAGCAGGCACAGCGCCGCGCTCAGCAGCACCGGCACGATATCCGCCCCCGCGCCGAACGCATCGTCGAGCAGCTGCGCGAGTGCGCGTCCCTTGATCAGCAGCGCGATGCCCGCCGCCGGCAGCATCAGGATGCCGAAGCCGCAGTTGAGCATATAGTTCGGGCTCGCGGCGAAGCGGCGCAGCTCCTTGCCAAGCAGCGCGCGCTGCACGCTCTGCGCACGCACGGCCCTGTGCTCGAAGCGCACCTTCTTCACGCTGCCGGTCGCCGTGGCGATCTTCAGGAAGCTGCGCGCGATGACCCACAGCGTCAGCGCCAGCAGCGCCGCCTGCGAGAGCGTCACGATCCCCATCGCCAGCCAGTCGCCCGCGCCCACGCTGCCGAACAGGTACAGCAGGTAGGCAGAGCCGCGGATCTTCGCGCCGTACACGGCGGCGTTTTCCGCCAGCAGCGTGATGAGCCCCTGCGCCTTGTAATACACGAAGTAGTACGCCGCCAGAAACGCCAGCGACAGGATAACGGTGACAAAGCTCTTATGCTTCAGCTTCAGGCTGATGCGCGCGACCACCCAGCCGAGCAGACACGAGAGCACCATCACGATCACCGACACGAGCAGCACCATCAGCACCCCGCCGACGACCGTCCCCGCCGTGACCGGCGCCACGATCCAGTACACGATCACGGCCGGCACGGTGGCGACGCCGCTGTACATCAGCCCCAGCAGATACACGCCCAGCAGGCGCGAGGCCATCACATAGCGCACCGGGATCGGCATCGACAGCAGCAGGTCGTTGTCCTTGGACAGATACAGGCCCGAATACGTGTTGAACACGCTGCCGAACGCGCCGAGCAGCACCGCGATCAGCCCCATGACGAGATAGTACAGCCAGCCCACGCCCGCCGCCGCCATCGGCGCGCAGATGCCGACGGCCAGCAGCGCGAACATCCCGCCGAGCACGCCCGCCATCAGCAGCACATACAGCGCGATGTACATCGCCGTCGCGCCCCTGGAGCGCATTTTGTTCTTTTTCGGGTCGTAGAAATAGTTGCGGAAGATCTCCGCCAGCTGTTTTTTCAGAAGCGTTTTCAGCATGACGCATCCTCCAGCTCGAGAAACACGTCCTCGAGGCTGTCGTCGCCCTTGACCTCGTCCATCGTGCCGGAGCGGATGAGCTTGCCCCCGAATGATGGCCACCTTGTCGCAGAGCTTTTCGGCCACCTCCAGCACATGGGTCGAGAAGAAGATCGCGCCGCGCCGTCGCACACCGCGCGCATCATGCCCTTGAGATATGTGCAGCCTTCGGGTCGAGCCCGACGAAGGGCTCGTCCATGAGGATGAGCTTCGGGTCGTGGATCCATGCGGAGATGATGGCGAGCTTCTGCTTCATGCCGTGCGAATACGCGCTGACGGGCTGACCGAGATCGCCCGTGAGCTCGAATGCATCGGCCAGCGGCTCAATGCGCGCCCAGCGCTCCGCCGCCGGGATGCCGAAAATGTCGGCGATGAAGTTCAGGTACTGGATGCCGCTCATGAAATCGTACAGGTCGGGGTTGTCCGGAATGTAGGCCAGCTGCCGCTTGCAGCCGAGGGGGTCGGTGCGGATGGACTTGCCGCCGATGAAAATGTCGCCCGCGTCAAACTGCAGGATGCCGACGGCGGCCTTGAGCGTCGTCGTCTTGCCGGCGCCGTTGTGCCCGATGAAGCCGTAGATCTCGCCCGGCGCGATGCGCAGGCTCAGATCGTCGACGGCCTTTTTCTCGCCGTAGGTCTTGGTCAGATGCTGAATGTCAAGCATGGTGATCCCTCCTGTGGGCGGTGTATCGCCCGGTTTCGGCTCATTATACGCCGCGGAAAAAACGTCCGCAAGAAAAAACCTCACGTTTTAAGATATATGTAAGGTATGCAAAGTGCTTTTCTGATTTGTGTAAAATGCCGCCTGCGCGCGCGTCCGCTGCGCGCCGTGCGCAGGTCACGCGCGAATGTTTTTCCGGCAAAAACAAAGCCGCAAAAAAGTTTCCGCCGCGCGGACATTTTGTGCCGCAGCGCTTGTTTTTCCGGGTTTGACGCAGTATAGTAAGGTCAGAAAAACCCAAACGGAATTTTTCACGGGGGTGTATACTGTGGACATCACTTTGCAGGACTTCGAACGCGCGCAGCAGCGGCTCAAGGGCGTGCTGCACCACACGGAGCTTGACCTGTCGGCCACGTTCTCGGCCATGACGGGCGGCAATATCTATCTCAAGTACGAAAACAGCCAGAAGACCGGCTCGTTCAAGATCCGCGGCGCGAGCAACAAGATCGCCGCCCTTGTCGAGCGCGGCGAGACCGGCGCGGTCGTCGCCTCGTCCGCCGGAAACCACGCGCAGGGCGTGGCCTACGCCGCACACCGCTTCGGCATCCCGGCCACGATCGTCATGCCCAAGACCGCGCCCATCGCCAAGGCGAAGGCCACCGAGGGCTACGGCGCGACCGTCGTGCTCGCGGGCGACTGCTATGACGATGCCTATGCCAAGGCGCGCGAGATCTGCGAGCAGGAGCACGCCACGTTCCTGCACCCGTACAACGACCCCGAGGTCATCGCGGGTCAGGGCACGCTCGGTCTGGAGATCCTCGGCGACCTGCCCACGGCGGATGTCGTCATCGTGCCGGCCGGCGGCGGCGGACTGCTCGCCGGTGTGGCCGCGTGCATCAAGCAGATCAATCCCCGCGTGCAGGTCATCGGCGTACAGGCCGAGCGCGGACGCGATCGCGCAGTCGTTCCGCACACACGGCTATGTGCAGACCGACTCCGCCGCCACCATCGCCGACGGCATCGCCGTCAAAGTACCCGGCGACCTCACCGTGCCGCTCATCGAGCGATATGCCGACGACGTCGTCACCGTCAGCGACCGCGACATCTCCGAGGCTGTGCTGCTGCTCATGGAGCGCTGCAAGCAGATCGTCGAGCCCGCCGGCGCCGCGCCCGTGGCCGCCGTGCTCAAGGGCAAGGTCGATGTCAAGGGCAAAAACGTCGTGTGCCTGCTCTCCGGCGGCAACATCGACGTGAGCTTCATCCAGTGCATCATCGAGCAGGGTCTGGTGGCGCGCAGCCGCCGCCTGCGCTTTACGGTCACGCTGCTCGACCGCCCCGGCAGCCTCGGCAAGCTGCTCAACGACATTGCCGCCCTCGGCGCAAACATCCTCTCCGTGGAGCATGACCGGCTCACTGCCGGGCTCAACCCCAACGAGATCGACGTGCACGTCTCGTGCGAGGTCGGCGACAAGGCGCACGGCGACCGCGTGCGCGGCCAGCTCATCCAATCCGGTTATCACGTAAAAATCGACTGACAGGAGGTCATCATCATGAAAACAGTTGCCACCAAAAACGCTCCCGCAGCCCTCGGCCCCTACGCGCAGGCGCAGGTCTCCGGCGGCTTTGTGTTCACGTCCGGCCAGATCGGCATCGACCCCGCCACCGGCGCCATCGCCGACGGCATCGAGGCGCAGGCGCATCAGGTCTTCCGCAACCTGACCGCCGTGCTGCAGGCGGCCGGCAGCGACATGTCCAAGGCCGTCAAGACGACGGTGTTCATCAAGAACATGGACGATTTCGCCACCGTCAACGCCATCTACGCCGGCTATTTCACCGAGCCCTTCCCGGCCAGAAGCTGCGTCGAGGTCGCGCGTCTGCCCAAGGACGTGCTCGTCGAGTGTGAGGTCGTCGCCGAGGCGTAAGCCCGCGCGCACGCGCAGCGCACCGCGCTTGGGCAAATTTCCCGCTAATTCTTGCCCATCTTGTGCATATTGACCACAAAATATGGGGAAATGCACATTTCTCTGTATTCCTCTTTGACAATCTTACGGCTTTGTGCTAGAATGAAAACACTGTTGATAAGAGCAATCTTGGTTTTCGACCGCGGGTTGCATGGTCGGGAACACCAGTATTTTAAGGGAGGAAAAGGTATATGTGCATTCGTACCATTAAGAGCATCGGCCTCAAGGAGTACGCTTCCGGACTCTGGACTTCCATCAAGGAGATCGACGGCGGCAAGATCCTGTCGAGCGCCAGCAGCCTGCTTGAGGTGAACGTCAAGGCCATCAAGAACAAGATCGACGCGCTCTGCGACGAGAACACCGAGTTCGCCATCCGCGACAAGCTCGATCTGGTCAAGGACTTCTGCCAGTGGCCGGTCAACTTTGTCCAGAGCCTGGGCCATTGAGTCGGCCCTGCCTTTCTGCAAACAGAAAACCGCCTGCGATCCGTTTGAGGATCACGGGCGGTTTCTTTTTTTGCTTTTTACCAGCGCACCACGCGCGGCGCGGCCTGGAAGCTGCTGAACGTCGCGGTCGCCTCCGTGAGCGCGAACACCTGCGTGTTGCCGTCGTCGGCGGTGTAGAGGCTCTGCAGCTCGGGATAGTGGTCGAGCAGATCCTGCCGCGCCTGCACGCGGTCGTCCTCGACGGCCTTCGCGCTCACGCGCAGCCACGTCTCGCCGTCGAAGGCGCACAGCTCCACCTTGGGGTTTGCCGTCATCTCGCGGGAGACGGCCTTGACCTTGCCGGTCTGGATGTAGAGGTTGCCCTCAAACAGGTTCACCGTGCCGAACGGACGCACGTGCGGCTGGTCGCCGTCGACGGTGGCGAGGTAATACGTGCCGCACTTTTTGAGAAATTCATAGACTTCTTGCATACTTTTGTCCCCTTTCTCCGGCTGTGCCGGGATCTGAACCAGATATTTTTCGAGCAGACGCACCGGGTGGTACGACTCCTTGGAGCGCCGCAGTCCCTCGTCGCCCGCATCCTCCTCGCGGTTGATGTAGCGCACGCCGGGCGTGACGAAGCACTTGGCGTATTCGTTCACGAGCGCCTGATAGACGCCCTCATAGGCGATGTCCGCCTTCTCGATGTGGATGATAAGCGTGTCGCCCACGATCTCCCCGGCGGAAAAGCCGACCACGCGCCCGTTGACGCGCAGCAGCCCCGCAAGCGGGGCATAGGCGGCAAAGTCGCGCAAAAATGCCCGCACGCACCCCTCCTCCGCCTGCGCGCTGGCGCTGTCCTTGTGATAGCGGCGGGTGAAGTCGTCGAAAAACGCGCACACCTCCGGCAGGTTCTGCGCCGTGACGCGCTCGAACGACCAGTCCGGGTACAGGCGCTGGAAGTGGTGGATGTGGTTGCGCTGCCCGTTGAAGCGGCGGCCGCGGAAGCTCACCATGTCCTGCGCGTCGTAGAGATAGTCGAACCACGCGCGCACCGGCGTGACCTCCACGACGCCGAAGCGCGCGCGCAGGTTTTCCACATCGGCGTCCGTAGCGGGGAAAAATTGCAGCGGCTGCCCCACTTCACGGCAATATTTTGCGAGAAAATCGTATGCGTTTCCCACATTCTCGCCGACCGGTGTGGAAAACACCGTGCCGAGACCGGGAAACTGCTCGCGCAGCACGAGCGTGCCGTCAAGCTCGAGCGCCGCGTCCTGAAAATACGGCTGCCAGAGCACGGCGGCGCCCGCCGAGTCATTGCACAGGCGCGTGCCGCGCGTGGAAAAATAACGTGTCAGGCGCGGAATGTCCCGCACCGTCAGCGGCTGGAAAGGATCGGTCATGCTTTGGCTTCACCCTCCTGTGCGGCGGCCTGCTCGGCGAGCTTTGCCTTGAGCTCGGCAAAGCAGTGCCTGATGATCTGATATTCCTGCTCGTTTTCGAGCGGGAAGAGCGCGGGCTGCCCGTCCTCGCGCGCGGCATAGCGGTTGGCGAACAGCTGCTGCTGCGCGCCCTCGCCGGTCGTGAACACGACGTATGAGCGGCCGTTGTCCTCGCAGTCGTAGGTGAACAGCACGTCGCACTGCACCTGCTTTCCGTCCGGGCCGAGCACCGCGAACGTTCCGTTTTCAAACATGGTCTGTTGCTCCTTTTTCACATTTGCCTTCATCATAGCACACCGCGCGCCGATTTTCCACCGCGTTTTGCGCAGCCGCCGCTGCAGCCGCATTTTTGAAAACAACGGTGCGGATATGCGGCGTTCGGCCTGCTATCACGCAAAAGTTTCCCAAAAAAGTTGAAAAAAATCGCTATAAAAATGCAACAAATTGTTGATTATTGTTCGTTTTGGTGGTATCATGTATGCAAAGCATACAAATTCAACCGATAGGAGGAATCGGCGAATGGAAGAAAAAGTTGTAGACCGCAGAGTGCGGAAGACCAAACGCCAGCTTCGGCTTGCACTGATGAAACTCATGGCGGAAAAGAGCGTCAAGGATATCTCCGTGCGTGAGCTGGCAGCGATCGCAGACATCAACCGCGGCACCTTCTATATTCACTATAAGGATGTGTACGATCTGCTGTCCAGTCTCGAGGACGAGCTGGCCGACGGGCTGGTCGTCGTGTGCCGCCGGCACAATGCGAAGGACTCCGAGGGCAGACCTATCCGTATCTGATGGAGCTGTACCAGTACATCGAGCAGAACGCCGACCTCTGCCACGTGCTGCTCGGCAAAAACGGAGACATCGCCTTCACCGACCGCATCTGTCACATCCTGCGCGACGAATTTCTGTATGATTTTCTCGCCTACTACTATCCGAACGACCCCGCGATGCTCGACTACTTCTGCTCGTTCATCGTGTCGGGCAATATGTCGCTCGCGCTCACATGGATCGACGGCGGCATGAAGCAGACGGCCGAGGAGATGGCCGTGCTCGCCGGCGAGATCATCATGCACGGCGTCAAGGTGCTGGAGACGAAGGCATAAGCGCACCGGCGCAAAAAAGTCCCGAAAACGTCACGTTTTCGGGACTTTTTATGGTTTCGGGCATATCACCTCAGGCAGCTTGCGCCGCCCCGCAGCCCGCAGGAAAAGCGATCAGAGCGCCGCGCGCATCGCGGCGAAGTGCGTCTCGACGGCGCGGTAAATGTCCTGCACCGGCTCGCCGACGAAAAACGCGCCGTTTTCGTACAGCACCCGCCCGGCGATCATCGTCAGGCGCACGTTCTCCTTTGAGCCGCTGTAGACGAGGTTGCGCGCAGCGTTGTGCACCGGCTGCATATTCGGCCGCTGCAGGTCGATGACGATGAGGTCGGCCTGCTTGCCGGGCAAGCACGTCGCAGTCGCTCAGACCCATGGCCTGTGCGCCGCCGACCGTCGCCATGTGCAGCACGTCGTCCGCCGGGAGGGCGGCCGCGTCGCCGCAGTGCAGCTTCTGCAGCACGGCGGCCAGATACATCTCGCGGAAGAAATCGAGCGCGTTGTTGCTCGACGGTCCGTCTGTGCCGATGGCCATGCGGATGCCCAGCTCCCGCATCTGCCGCAGCGGGGCGATGCCGCTGGCAAGCTTGGCGTTCGAGCCGGGGTTGGTGATGACCCAGAGCCCGCGCGCGCGGAAAATGTCCAGATCGTGCTCCGTCATGTGCACGCAGTGAAAGCCGCCGCCGCCGAAATCGAAGTGACCGAGGCTCTCGAACAGCTCCGTCGGCGTCTTGCCCCAGCGCTCGCGGCACTCGGCCACCTCGCGCGCGGTCTCGGCATTGTGCGCGAACACCGGCGCGCGCAGCGTGCGCGCAAGCTCGCCCGCCTCGGTCATCTCGGCAAGGCTGGAGGTATACTCCGAGTGCAGGCCGAGCTGATACGACACCAGCGGATGCAGGGCGTTGAATTTCCGGTACTCCGCCTCGAGCTGCTGCGCGCTGCCGCCGCCCCCGCACAGCACCGTGCGAAAGCCGCAGTCGATGCTTGCCTGCGCGATGGCCTCGCGGAAATAGTACATGTCAAAGCCGGCGGTGATGCCGCTCGTGAGGTATTCGAGGATCGACAGCTTCGTGAACGCATACACCGCCTCGGGCGTGAGCTTGGCCTCCAGCGGGAAGATCTGCTCGAACAGCCACGGCTGCAGCGGCACATCGTCGGCATACGAGCGCACAAAGCTCATCCCGGCGTGCGCGTGCGCGTTTTTGAAGCCGGGCATGACCAGGTCGCCGCCGAGATCGATCTCCCGCTCGAACGCGGGCAGCGTCTCCGGCGCCGGGCCGATATAGGCGATCTTGTCCCCATCGGTCCAGACCTCGTCGGTCGTGACGGTCACGCCGTGCGCCATCGTGAGCGTGCGGCCGTTGAAAAAGCGGATCATAGCGGTGCCTCCGTTTTCTGAAAATGCCTCTGCATTATACGCCGGTTCGCCGCGTTTGGCAATCCATTCCGAAAAACTTCACAAAAGCGGTTGAAGCGCGGCCGGTTTTTCGCTATAATAGGGAGAAATCATCTCCCGTCAGGAGGCTGGATCATGACCAAAGAGAACATCTACTACCCGGATGACAACGCATTCGACCGTTTCTATAAGCGCGCCCGCTATCAGGCCAACGGCTTCGTGGCCGCACAGCTCGGCAGCAAAGCCGCCGATCTGCTCACGACGGTGCCGGACTTTGCCTATCTCATCTGCAAGCTCATGCTCGACCCCGACGTGCCGTCGAGCCGCAAGCTCGACCTCGGTCTGGCGCTGCTGTATGTGCTCTCGCCGCTGGATCTCGTGCCGGATTCCGTGCCGCTGCTTGGCAAACTCGACGATGCGTATGCCATCGCCGTGTCGGTCGCAAAGCTCCTGCGCGGCACCGAGCGCGACGTGATCCTGCGCCACTGGCTCGGCGAGCCCGAGACCATCGACTCCGTGCGCGCGTGGCTCGATTATTTTGACAATAAGCTCGGCTCCGGCCTCATGAAAAAGGTCATGCACTCGCTGCGCCACGCCTGAAACCATATCAAGACGGCAAAGCCCCTCCGCGAAAGCGGAGGGGCTTTTCTGAGACTGTCAAAAAAGTACTACTTTTTTGACAAAGGGGTGGGCTGCCTGACTGCAGCGCACTCGCTGTCCGCCGGAGGCGGACAACTCGCACGTTTGCAGGCCGAGAAGTATTTTCTTCGCCGCACATGTCGCCGAAGAAAATGATTAGACTTTCTTTCGCCGCTCCGGCGGCGAAACTCTACGAGGTTTTTTGACAAGCTGTTTTCTGCGCTGCGGATGCGGGGGCTTTGCCGCGCGCCGGCGGCTTGACAAAACGCGGCAGCGCGCTTGACTTTTTCACTGTAATCCTTTAAAATGAAGCCGCTATGCATGGGCAAAGTGCCCATACGGCCATCAAGAGAGGACAGACCCGACATCTGCGCGGCGCGCGCCGCACAGATGTTTTCGCGTCTGGATGGGAGAAAACATGAAAAAGAAAGACACGAAAAACTTTGCCAGCCGCTGGGGCTTTATTCTTGCCTCCGTCGGCTCGGCGGTCGGCATGGCCAACGTCTGGGGCTTTCCGAACAAGCTCGGCAGCAACGGCGGCGGGGCATTTCTGCTGATCTACCTGCTGTTTGTGGTCATCTTCGGCACGGTCGGCCTGCCGACGGAATTCGCCATCGGCCGCCGCGCGGGCACGGGCACGCTCGGCGCATATAAAGAGGCGTGGGGCACCCGCGGCAAGACCGCCGGCAAGGTCGGCGGCATCCTCGGCTGGCTGCCGCTGGCCGGCTCGCTGTGCATCGCCATCGGCTACGCCGTCATCGTGACGTATATCCTCAAGGCGCTGGTCGACTCGCTCGTCGGCACGCTCATGACGGCGGACGCCGCCGCGTGGTTCGGCGCCTTCTCCTCGCAGCCCTATTCCGTCATCCCGTATCACATCGTCGTGGTCGTCGGCACGCTGCTGACGCTCTTCCTCGGCGCACACAGCATCGAAAAGACCAACAAGGTCATGATGCCGCTCTTTTTCCTCATCTTCGTCGTTCTGGCCGTGCGTGTGGCGCTGCTGCCCGGCTCTGCCGAGGGCTACAAGTTCATGTTCACGCCCCGCTGGGAGGCGCTCAAGGACCCGATGATCTGGGTCTGGGCGATGGGTCAGGCGTTTTTCTCCCTGTCCGTCACCGGCAGCGGCATGATCGTCTACGGTGCGTACCTGTCCAAGGACGAGGACGTTGTGGACGTGGCGCAGCACACGGCGCTGTTTGACACCATCGCCGCCGTCGTCGCCGCGCTGGTCATCATCCCCGCCTGCTTCTCCTACGGGCAGGACGTCGGCGCGGGCCCGGGTCTGCTGTTCGTGACGCTGCCGACCATTTTGCAAGACATTCCGCTCGGCCGCCTGTTCGCCGTCATTTTGTACGTCGCCATGATCTTCGCCGGCGTCAGCTCGCTGCAGAATATGTTCGAGGCCGTCGCCGAATCGCTCCAGCACAAGTTCCCGAAGCTCAGCCGCGTTGCCGTGCTCGGCATCCTGTGCGTGCTGTGCCTCGGCTTCGGCCTGCTCATGGAGCCGATCTCCAAGTGGGGCCCGTGGATGGACTTCGTGTCGATCTACATCATCCCCATCGGCGCGACGCTCGGCGCGCTCTCGTGGTTCTACGTCATGAAAAAGGACGACCTGCTCGATGCCGTCAACACCGGCAGCCGCCGCCAGCGCGGCGCCGTCTGGTACAGTGTCGGCCGCTATGTCTACGTGCCGCTGGCGCTCGTGCTGTGCTGCGTGGCGCTGTTCATGAACGTGTCGTTCTGAGCCGGCATCTGCTGCAGCGATCCTCCGGAGGGCGTGCAGACGGCACCCCCCTTCTGACAGCATCAGCCGCCTGTTTTCGTGCAGAAAACAGGCGGCTTTTCGCGGATATTTTTTGCCAGAAAAAGAATTCTGCCCCCGGCTGAGATGGGACCGGAGGCAGACCCGCTGCTGCGGGTTAAGGGGGGAAATGCGGCGCTCAGGGGTGGAGAAGGATGGAAGGAAGATAAGATGCCTGGATGGATGGCAATGGGATGTTTTGCGCCGCAGGGAAGGATATCAAATTGTCAGGATGCGTAGATCCTGCCGACGATGCGCGTGGCGGTCCGGGTCGGAAGGATGCGCATGAGAAACACGAACAGGGCGTATTTTCGCCCCATGGTGCAGATGAGTCTGGGGTGCTTTTGCGTGGCGCGCCGGGCGACGAACTGCCCCGCGAACTGCGCGCTCATACCGGTCTGCTCGTCGTGCTCCATCACGGCGACGGAGCGGGCGATGCGTCCGCTGTACACGTCGTCACCGCCGCAGCTTTTGCGCCGCGCGGCGGTGAAGCCGGTGGCGATGTCGCCCGGCATGATGACGCAGACCTCGATGCCGAAGGGACGCACCTCGCTTGCGAGCGCGAGCGAATACGTGCGCACGCCAAAATGGATGCCCATTGACGCACGCGGCGATTTTGAGTATACTGTGCGTAGAAAAATTTAGAAGAATCAACCGTTCCGGGCGTTCCGGCGCGGAGGGAGAGCTTATGAACCTGAGTAAAGAGATCGCATCCATGTATGACGACGCCGTGCGCATCCGGCAGGATCTGCACCGCATCCCCGAGATCGGCTTCCAGCTGCATGACACGCAGGCGTATGTGCTCAACGAGCTGCGCCAGTGCGCGCCCGACCGGCTGGAGACGCCGGCCGTCTGCGGGGTGAAGGCCGTCTTTTTCGCCAAGGACGCGCAAAAGACCATCGCCCTGCGCGCCGACATGGACGGCATTCACAACGACGAGGCAAACGATGTGCCCTACCGCTCGCAGCGCCCCGGCTGCATGCACGGCTGCGGCCACGACGGGCATATGACGATCCTGCTGCTGCTCGCGCGCTGGATCGCCAAAAACCGCGCCCGGCTGCACTGCAACGTGGTGCTGCTGTTCCAGCCCGGCGAAGAGGGCTGGGCCGGCGCGCGGCGCATGATCGATGACGGCGCGCTCGAAAACCCGCGGGTGGACTGCGTCTACGGTCTGCACCTGTGGCCGACCGTGCCGAAGGGCAGGATCGGCATCCGCTGGGACTATCTCATGGCGCAGACGAGCGATTTTGAGATCACCGTGCACGGCAAGAGCGCGCACGCGTCCACGCCGCAGATGGGCATTGACGCCATCGTTGTCGCGGCGGAGCTGATCACGATGGTGCAGACGGTCATCACGCGCGACGTGGACCCGCATCAGGACGCGCTGCTCACGCTCGGCAAGATCCAGGGCGGCACGTCGCACAACGTCATTGCTGAAGAGGTCACGATCAGCGGCACGCTGCGCGTGTTCAGCAACGACCTCTACCGCACGCTCAGCCATAAGATCGCCGCGCTCATGCAGGGACTGGAGACGGCCACCGGCGCGCAGATCGACATAGAGCGTAAGGTGCGCTATCCGAGCGTGCGCAACCCGCGCGAGCTGGTGGAGCAGTTTTACGCCGTGCTCGACTCCATGGACGATGCGGTCCTGGTCGAGCCCGTCATGGCGGCGGAGGACTTTGCCGAATACCAGCAGGAGATCCCGGGGGTGTTTTTCTTCCTCGGCGTGCAGGAGCCGTCCGGCACCGCCCCGCTGCACAGCAGCCATTTTGATTTCGACGAGCGCGTGCTGCTCACCGGCGTCGAAACGTTCAAACGCATATTGGAGGGAGCATCATCATGTACGAAGAAAGAATAATCCCGCCGAAGAAGGCCATGCCGCAGGCGCAGGACGGCACGCTGCGCAAGTTCGCGCTGCGCGTGCCGGAGGTCATCTATCAGTGCAGCGGCATCATGGTCTTTGGCAAGCGCATCAAGTCGCTCGTGTTCTCGACCGACCTGTCGATCATCAAAAACGTGAACGCCGACGCGATCATCGCGGTCTATCCGTTCACCCCGCAGCCGATCATCACGCAGGCGCTGCTGCTCGCGGCCGATGCCCCGGTGTTTGCCGGTGTCGGCGGCGGTCTCACGCAGGGACAGCGCGTGGTCAACCTCGCCATGTTCGCCGAGATGCAGGGCGCGACCGGCGTCGTGGTCAACGCGCCGACGGCCAACACCGTTGTGCAGCACGTCGCCGAGACGATCGACATCCCCGTCGTGGTCACGGTCGCGCGCGCAGACACGGACTTTGACGCCCGCCTGCAGCCGGTGCGAATATCTTCAACGTCTCGGCCGCAGCGGAGACGCCCGCCATCGTGCGCAGCATCCGCGAGCGCTATCCCGACGTGCCCATCATTGCGACCGGCGGCCCGACGGATGAGAGCATCCTCGAGACCATTCAGGCCGGCGCCAACGCCATCACGTGGACGCCGCCGTCCAACGGCGAGATCTTCCGCGACATCATGGCCGCCTACCGTGACAATAAGCCGCACCCCTGACCCGGTGCATGGAAAAACCGACCCGAACGCCTGTTCGGGTCGGTTTTTTGCGCTCATCGCAGCGGCTCTGCGTCCTCGGGGAAAAACTGCAGCGCGTGCTGTACGGTGTAAAACGCACCGGTATTCCCGAAGGCGGACGTCATCCGCTTTTCCATCGCTGTCACGGCGGGATATTGCAGCAGGCTCTGCTGGTGGGTGTAGTTGCACCAGCTGCTGAGCAGACAGCCGCTTTGCACCGCCGCGGCGGAGTAGGCGACATAGCCGCGCGCGCTCTCTGCGTGCCGCGGCATGGAAAAGGCCGCGAACAGGTCGCTGTTCGTCCGCTGCCCGAAGAACACGGAGTCGGCGGTGTAGGTCTGGCGTCCGAGCGTGTGGTAGGACGCGGTGAACGTCTGCCCGTCCCGGTCATACAGCACGCGGCCGGTCACGTCTCCGGCGAAGCGCCATCCATCCTGCATGTTTTCATCGGCAGGCCAGATCTGGAGCACCTCCGTGCCGCAGAAGCCCGGGTCGGTCGTCCACAGGAAGTGGTGGTACACCCGCCACGTCTCCTGCGCGCCGGGCAACTGCACGCCCACACTGGTCAGGCGCAGCTCCCTGACGTCGTAGACCGTGTCCAGTACGCTGACGACGCCGCCCTCGCCGTCGCTTTCCTTGTGCGAGACGGTTCTGCCGTCGTTGAAGGGGTGATCCTCCGTCACGGACACGACGCGCACCGCGCCGTCACAGGCGGCGATGTCCTCCGGCGTGAGGTCGTTGAGCACAGCCTCCGGAAAGCCGAGATCCAGCAGCTGCTGCCGGATCGCCGCCGTCTGCGTCTGCTCGGATGCGTCCGCGGGCTGCCAGTCCATCCGGTAGCTGCTGCCGAAGAGATACCCGAGCGTGCAGCCGATGCCCAGCGCTGCTGCGAGCACGAGCGCGATGCACCGATCCGTCACGCGCACCGGCTGCGGCGCGATGGCGTAGCCCGCCTCGTCGAGCGCCCCGGAGAGCCGGAACAGGCTGCGCAGGATGCACACATAGCCCACGAGCATGGCGATCGGCACGAGCAGACCCGTGTAGTGCACGGCGGCAAGTACGCACATGAGCACATACCATGCCAGCAGCGCGCCCGCGCCGCCGCCCTGCGCCGGCAGCCCCGCCTTGCGCCGCACCGCGCGCAGCCCCTGCCAGAAGCACAGCAGCAGCGTGAGCATCAGCGCGGCGCTCACCGCCGCCGCGGCGCTCCTGCAGGCATCGCCCGGCAGGATGGTCGTGTTCAGGATCAGCGACGGGAACACGCACGCCGTGCGCAGCACGGCGCACACAAAGCAGCCGCCGAGCCACGGGTTTTCCCGCCGCAGCGCGCGAAAGCCGAGCAGCAGCAGCACCGTGCCGATGGCGGGCAGGAGGTAGTTCAGGCACCAGAAGTTCAGGGTGACCATGCACAGCGCCAGACCGAACAGCACGCGCTCCATCGCCCGCCGCCACGGTGTCACGTCGGCGACGATCTCCTCCGGCGGCAGCTCGTCCACGCTCTGCGCGAGCAGCGCCTCAAAGGCGTCGTCGCGCGGATATTCCCGCTCGTGCTCACGCATCGCCGTCACCTCCCAACATCGTGCGCAGCCGTTTTTTCGGGCGGTACAGCCGACCCTCGACCGCGCGCTCGGTCATGCCGAGCTCGGCGGCGATCTGTGCGGTGGACTGCAGGTAGTAATACTTCCGGTAAAACAGCGCCCGGTCGTTCTGACCGAGCCGTGCGAGCGCATCGTGCAGCGCGGCGCGGCGCTCGGCTTGTATCAGCGCCTCCTCCGGGGATGCCTCCGGCGACGGCGCGTCCTCCGGCAGCGTCTGCGTGTCGCCGTGCCGGGCGGCGCTGCGCTGAAAGTTCAGCGCCGTGTTTCGCGTGACCGCCGTCAGCCACGCGCTCCAGCTGCCGCGCGCGGCGTCAAACTGCGCGATCTTGTTCCACACGCGCAGCGACGCCTCCGAGAGGCACTCCTCGCGGTCGAGCGCGTTCGGCACGATCGGCGCGATGATGTAGCGCATCAGCGGCCCGCAGTGCAGCAGCAGCGCATCCATGCCGCGCTCGTCATGCTGCTGCAGCAGCGCGATCATATCCTGTTCGTGCACGCCCTCGCCTCCTCCCGCCGTGACCGGTCTCTACCCTATGATACACGCAGTGCGCGCAAAACCCACGCGGTTTTCCACAATTTTTCGAGCAAATGTGCAAAAAGGCGGCGCTTCGCAGAGTGTACGAAGCGCCGCATGGCTGATGAAAAACCTCTGAATCAGACCTGCTTGTTCGAGGTCTTGAGCACGACGTCATGCGCGCCGCCCTCGACAATGCTCACCGAGGACACGAGCGTCAGACGCGCCTTCTCCTGCAGCTCGCGGATGGTCAGCGCGCCGCAGTTGCACATGGTCGAGCGCACCTTCGCCAGCGTCTGCTGGACGTTGTCGGAGAGCTTGCCGGCGTAGGGCACGTAGGAGTCCACGCCCTCCTCGAAGGACAGCTTCTTGCCGCCGCCGAGATCATAGCGCTGCCAGTTGCGCGCGCGGTTGGAGCCCTCGCCCCAGTACTCCTTCATGAGCGTGCCGTTGACGTTGACCTTGTCCGACGGGCTCTCGTCGAAGCGGGCGAAGTAGCGGCCGAGCATCACGAAGTCCGCGCCCATGGCCAGAGCGAGCGTGATGTGGTGGTCATGCACGATGCCGCCGTCGGAGCAGACGGGCACATAGATGCCGGTCTCGCGGAAGTACTCGTCGCGTGCGCGGCAGACGTCGATGACGGCCGTCGCCTGACCGCGGCCGATGCCCTTGGTCTCGCGCGTGATACAGATCGAGCCGCCGCCGATGCCGACCTTCACGAAGTCCGCGCCGCAGTCGGCGAGGAAGCGGAAGCCGTCCGCGTCGACGACGTTGCCCGCGCCGACCTTGACGCTGTCACCGTAGCGCTCGCGGATCCACGCGATGGTGCGCTTCTGCCACTCGGAGTAGCCCTCGGACGAGTCGATGACGAGCACGTCCACACCGGCCTCGACCAGTGCGGGCACACGCTCGGCGTAGTCGCGGGTGTTGATGCCCGCGCCGACGAGGTAGCGCTTCTGGCTGTCGAGCAGCTCGTTGGGCTTCTGCTTGTGCAGGTCGTAGTCCTTGCGGAACACGAACGCGCACAGGCGGCCCTCGTCGTTGACGATGGGCAGGGAGTTGAGCTTGTGCTCCCAGATGATGTTGTTGGCTTCCTTCAGGGTCGTGCCGTCGGGCGCGGTGATCATCTTCTCGCGCGGCGTCATGAACTCGCGCACCTTGGTCTGGGGGTCCATGCGGCTCACGCGGTAGTCGCGGCTCGTGACGATGCCGACCAGGCGGCCGTCGGCCGTGCCGTCCTCGGTGACGGCGACGGTGGAGTGACCGGTCTGCTCACGCAGCGCCAGAATGTCGGCCAGCGTCGCATCGGGGCTGATGTTGGAGTCGCTGCGCACGAAGCCCGCCTTGTAGCTCTTGACGCGGGCGACCATCGCGGCCTCGTCCTCGATCGACTGCGAGCCGTAGAGGAACGACACGCCGCCCTCCTGCGCCAGCGCGACGGCCAGCCGGTCGCCGGACACGGACTGCATCACGGCCGAGACCATCGGCACGTTGAGCGAGAGCGCCGGCTCCTCACCCGCGCGGAAACGCGTCAGCGGGGTGCGCAGGGAGACATTGTCCGGGATGCACTCGCTCGAGGAGTAGCCGGGCACGAGCAGGTACTCGTTGAACGTGTGCGACTGACCGGAGAAGAAGTAAGCCATGGGAAAGACCTCCTTATAATTCTCATGTATTTGTACGCCTGTGGAAAACGGAGCGGCGGCCCGCTCCGAAGAATATTTTTGCTATTGTACCGCGAACGCGTGCGCTTGTCCAGCCCGCAGCGTAGAAAAAAATCATTGGTACAACGGACGTTTTTTAGGGATTTTATAAAAACTGCGCACCGCCGCCGGCGGTGCGCAGATAGATCATGGTTTGCGGATCTTGTCCTTTTCCTCGATCAGGGGCAGATATTCCATGTACGGCGTGTCGTTGGCGCAGGTGAAGCACGCCTCGGAGCTGAACGCCTCGACCTCCTTGTGCGACTGCTCGATGGGGCGCAGCGTGCCCGCACCGGCGATGCAGCCGCCCGGACAGGCCATGCCCTCGAGCAGGTAGCCGTCGTATTTTCCGGCCTTGGCCATCATCAGCAGCTTGCGGCACTCGGCCAGACCCGCCGCCGCGGCGACCTTGACCTCGCGCTCGGGCTGCATGTCGTGGATGGCGTTGACAACGGCCTGCGCCACGCCGCCGGAATAGGCAAAGCGGCGCGCGTCGCGGCTGGAGTAGGCGGGCAGCTCCTCCTCGTCCTCGGGCAGGAAGGCCTTGTCCATGCCCTTGGCCGCGAAGATGCCGAGCGCTTCCTCGAACGTGAGCACGAAGTCCACGTCGCTGCGCACACTCTGGCGGCGCGCCTCGAGCTTTTTCGAATCGCACGGACCGATGAACACGACCTTGCAGTCCCGGATGGTCGCGCTTGATCATGCGCGCGGTGAGCACCATCGGCGTGAAGGCCACGGAGATGTTCTTTTCAAACTGGGGGAAGAGCTTTTTGACCATGTCGCTCCACGACGGGCAGCAGGACGTGACCATGAACTTGTGCTTTTCGGGCACTTCCTCGAGAAAGTCCGCCGCCTCCTCGATCACGCACAGGTCCGCGCCGATGGCGACCTCATACACGTCGGCGAAGCCGAGGCGCTGAAACGCCCTGCGCATCCGCTCCGGCACGCCCTCGGGACCGAACTGGCCCACGAACGCCGGCGCGAGCGCGACGTACACGGGGGTGTTGCTCTTGACGGCCTGAATGGTCTGGAAGATCTGGCTCTTGTCCGAGATCGCGCCGAACGGGCAGCTGACCATGCACTGTCCGCAGGAGGTGCACTTGGAGTAGTCGATGTCGGCGCGGCCGAGCCCGTCGGAATGGATGCAGTCCATGCCGCAGGCCTTGCGGCACGGGCGCTCGAGGCGCACGATGGCGTTGAACTTGCACTCCTTGAGGCAGCGTCCGCAGCGGATGCACTTATCGGTGTCGATGTGCGCCTGACCGTTTTGCCGCGAGATGGCCTGCCGCGGGCAGACCGCCATGCACGGATGCTCCAGACAGCCCTGGCACACGTTCGTGATCTTCACGACGTTGTCGGGGCATTTGTTGCAGGCGAATTTGATGACATTGATGAGCGGCTTTTCGTAGTAGACTTCCGGATCGAGTGCTTTTTCCACACCGTCCGACAGCAGCGAAAACTCCGAAAACTTGCGCAGCGGCAGTCCCATAGCCAACCGCAGCCGTTCGCCGACGACGGCACGCTCGAGAAACAGACTGTCCCGGTATGTACCGATCTCACCGGGGATGATCTTGAACGGCAGCTCTTCGAGCCGCTTTGCGTAGTCGCCGCCCTCGTAGGCGAGACGTGCGATCTCCGTGAACACTTCGTGACGGATACGTACCTTTCCGGTTTCAATGCCGCGCATATTGCACTCCTTTTGATAGAAAAACTTGTCTGGATTCGTGAATTTTGCAACAAGCACTTGACGAGAGCTTGTGTAAAACATTATACTGATACGTGATAAATTTCGCAATTCTTTTTTTGAAATCCTGACAAAAAAAGAACGCGCAGCCCAAACTTTGTCGAAAATTATACAAGAGCGGCGCAAATGTCCGCGTTTTCGGCCCGCCGGCTGCGGCGGACTGTGACGTGGACACAGAAAAACCGGCCGGCCTGTGGTAGGATGGATGCAAGCAAAGCCACAGGCTTGACCGTTATTTTAGCCGCAGGAGGGAACGCACTATGGAAGAAAACAAAACGAAAGCCAAGATCATCGCCGTCGCGGGGAAGGGCGGCGTTGGCAAGACCTCTCTGTGCTCGGCGATCGTGCGCGAGCTTGTGGAGGCCTTTCCCGGCAAGCGCATCCTCGCCATCGACGCAGACCCGGCCGTCGGCCTGTCCACGGCGCTGGGCGTGCACGTCGAGCACACGATCGACGACATCCGCAATGAGGTCATCCAGACCTCGGAGCGCGGCGAGTACCGGCAGGCCATCGAGGTGCTCAACGAGGCGCGCTTCCGCATCTTCGACACCATGGTCGAGTGCGACGGCTTTGCCTTCCTTGCCATCGGCCGTCCGGAGGCTGCCGGGTGCTACTGCTCGGTCAACTCCTACCTCAAGGAAGTCATCAGCATGCTCGCCAACGACTTTGACTATGTGGTCATCGACGGTGAGGCCGGCATCGAGCAGATCAGCCGCCGCGTCATGGAGCAGGTCTCGCACCTCGTGCTGGTCACCGACCAGAGCGCCAAGGGCGTGAACGTCTGCCGCGAGATCAAGGAGGCCGCCGACGACCTCATCACCTACGAGCGCATCGGCATGATCGTCAACCGCGTCGTCGACCCGAGCATGAACGATCTCGTCAGGCTCGACGGGGTGCCGGTGCTCGCCTACATCCCCACCGATCCGCAGCACGCCGCCAACGACATCCGCGGCCAGAGCGTGTTTGAGCTGCCGGAGGACTCCAACATCATGGTCGGTGTCCACGAGGCGCTGCACAACCTGGGCATTTTCTGAGCCGGGACAATCTGAGGAGGAACAAATATGAAAGATATGGAACTTTACGATAGCTTTATCCGCGAAACGACCGACCTGCTCGGCGCGCCGACGCAGAAGTGGGCCTATAAGGAGCGCGACGCGTGGAAGGACAACGGCGAGAGTGAGCTGGTGCTGCTGCGCGACGCGGCGTATGAGCTCGGCGGCGGCGCGAACGAGGCCGTGAACTTCACCTGCGTCACGTCCGACACCGCGCTTGTCCCGAACGATGAGGTGCTGCTCTACGGTCCGGACATGAAGGATATCAAGGGCGACGTGCCGTTTGCGCGCATCGTCATCCTCGGCGTCAAGGACATCGACGTCGAGCAGAAGGACGCGGCCTATGCCGCCATCCGCAACATCGAGTTTGTGAAGTATCACGTCTTCCCGGACGGGTACATGATGCGCGTCTCGCCCGAGAGCAGCCGTGAGCAGATCCGCGTGAGCAAGAAGGCCGTCAAGAAGGGCATCTCGTTTTACAAGGTCGGCTGCGACTTCATCAAGCAGTATAAGAAAAACCCGAACATCACCAACGTGCGCGTGATCTTCGTCACCAAGGACGTCGATTTCAAGGCCCTGCACGCCACGGCCAAGAAGATCGAGGACGTGACCAAGACCATGAACACCATCCTCGAGGGTATGCCCGAGGATCTCGACTGCGCGAGCTGCAGCTTCAAGCCCGTGTGCGACGAGGTCGAGGGTCTCAAGGAGCTCCACTTCGGCAAGGCTGCCAAGAAGGAGCACCACGCCTGAAACTGTCAAAAAGTATTCCTTTTTGACAAAGGGGCTGCAGTCTGCTGCGCGCATAATTTGTGCGTCTACGGCGCACAAATTCCACACTTGCAGCCTGAGAAGTATTTTCTCCGCCGCACATGTCGCCGGAGAAAATGATCGGACTTTCTTTCGCCGCAGCGGCGGCGAAAGGCTACGAGGTTTTTTGACAAGCCGGGCACGGCCGCGCAAGCTCTGCGCGGCCGTGCTTTTCATCATTCATCCACAGGAGGGATACCATGCCGAATTTCTGCATGACGCTCAGCTACGACGGCACGCGCTATAACGGCTGGCAGCGGCAGGGCAACACGCCGGACACCGTGCAGGGGCGGCTCGAGACCGCGCTCAGCGCCCTGCTCGGGCAGCCGGTCGAGGTCGCGGGCTCCGGCCGCACGGATGCGGGCGTGCACGCCCGGATGCAGACGGCGTCATTCCGCGCGAAGACCGACCTGCCCGCGCCGGAGCTGCTGCGCCGGCTGCGCGCGCAGCTTCCGGGCGATATCGGCGTGCTCACGCTCGCGGAGGCCGAGCCGCGCTTTCACGCGCGCCTGTCCTGCCGCGGCAAGACGTATGTCTACCGCGTCTGGAACAGCGACACGCCGAACGTGTTCGAGCGCCGCTATGTCTATGCCCTGCCGCAGCCGCTCGACACGGCGGCCATGCAGCGCGCGGCGGCGCTGCTGTGCGGCCGGCATGACTACACGTCGTTCTGCGCCAACCGCCATATGAAAAAGTCCGCCGTGCGCACGGTCACTGCCATCACCGTCGAGCGGCTGGGTGAGGAAGTGCGCCTGACGTTCTCGGGCGACGGATTCTTGTACCACATGGTGCGCATTCTCACCGGCACACTGCTGGAGGTCGGGCTCGGGCAGCGGGACGCCGGCACGATGGCGGACATTCTCGCCGCGCGCGACCGCGCCGCCGCCGGCGCCACGGCGCCCGCCCGCGGGCTGATCCTGTGGGAGACGCGGTATGCGCACACACACCCCGAAACCGGAGAGGAGAAACGCGAATGAAAGAAGAATGCCTGATCTGCGGCGCGCCTCTGGAATATCTGGAGACGGATGTGCAGATGCAGTGCGAGATCTGCCGCAAAAAGGAGCTCGCCAAGACGCGCTGCGTAAACGGGCACTACGTGTGCAGCGACTGCCATATGCAGGGGCTTGACAGCATCGTGGAGCTGTGCCTGCGGGAGACCGCGCGCGATCCGATCGCCATTGTCGAGCGGATGATGGCGCTGCCGAGCTGCCATATGCACGGACCGGAGCACCATGTGATGGTCGGCGCGGCGCTGCTGACGGCGTATCACAACGCCGGCGGAGACATTGCCCTTTCCGACGCGCTCATGGAGATGCTGCGCCGCGGCAAAAGCGTTCCCGGCGGCGCGTGCGGCTTCTGGGGCGCGTGCGGCGCGGGGATCAGCACGGGGATGTTCGTCTCGATCATCTCCGGGTCAACACCGCTGACCGACGAGCCGTTTGCGCTGTCGCACAAAATGACGGCGGCCGCGCTCGGGCAGATCGGCGAGATCGGCGGCCCGCGCTGCTGCAAGCGGGACTCGTTTCTGTCCATTCTCACGGCGATCGATTTTGTGAAGGAGCACTTCGGCGTTGCAATGCAAAAGCCGGAGGTCGTGTGCCATTACGCCGCGCAGAACAATCAGTGCATCGGAAAGCGCTGCCCCTTCAGCGCGGCAAACCACTGAGCGCCTGCCGGCGCACAGAATCGGGATTTGAGGGAGTATTTATGAACAGAAAAAGATGGCCAATTCTATGTGCAATCGCAATATTCGCAGTTGCCATTCTCGTTTATGCGAATTTTCAAAAGAAACATACTTTTGTACTTGCAAACGATGAGGGCATGATCAAATCCGAACAGATACAGCCGCTATTTGGAACCGTAAAAGTAAGTGGGGATTGTGATACGGATGTGGTCTTTACGGATATGGAAACGGGTGAAAAATATGTGGTAGGGTATATTACATCTGGTGTATCAGAAAAAATCAAACTGGAAAAAGGCAAATGGTACACGGTAGCCGGCGGAGGAAATCTTGTAATAAGCCCAGTGAATGTTCGCGTGGAATAAAAAACGACAGCTTCCAGTTTGCCGAACCGTGAAACCGCCCCCGGCGAACCGGACTATGAAATGCTGTGGCGGCGGGAGTAGGGACTCCGACTTGCCGACCCGCCGGGAGCGCGCAAAATCGGAAGTTGTAGTAAAGGAGGTTTACAATGGGATTTTGGATTTTTATGTTGATTATGGATTTGCTTCTTCCATTTACGATGATTGGTTTTGGAAGATATTTTATGAAAAAGGCTCCAAAGGAAATAAATTCAGTATTTGGATATCGGACTTCGATGTCTATGAAGAACAAAGATACATGGGAATTTGCTCATAAATATTGTGGTAAAGTCTGGTATGTCTGCGGAATGGTTATGTTGCCGATAACAGTAATATTCATGCTTTTAGTGATTGGAAAAAATGAAGATTGTGTTGGGAGTATAGGAGGAATTATCTGTGGTGTTCAACTTATTCCTTTAATTGGGTCTATTCTCCCAACAGAAATAGCATTAAAAAAGAATTTTGATAAGAATGGAACAAGACGATAAATTCAAGTTTGCCGAAATATCTTTCTAACTTTCCCTATTTTACAGGCTTTTCAGCCCATTCATTAGTGAAATGATATGTATTTTCCCTTATTTTTGCCCTTATGAGATAATCGTAAGGGAAATAAGGGAAAGTTTTATTTAGTCGTTGCCTGCCACTTTATCAAGTAACTTTGCGGATTCCCGCTTGGCTTTTCTTGTGGAATGGGCGTAGACATTCATTGTGGTACTGACATCTGAGTGTCCTAACAGTTCCTGTACATCTTTCGGAGTTGCTCCATTTGCCAGAAGGTTGCTTGTGTAGGTGTGTCGCAACTGGTGAAAATGAAATCCTTCAAATCCATCCAGTTTCTGAGCAATCTTCCTGCAAACAATTCCTAACGTGCTTGGCAGTTCCAAACTTCCATCCGGTCTTAAGCAGACAAAGGATATTTCCTTATAATCTTCTGGAACATTCTCTGTTCCGTCCAGATGATAGAACTCATAGTAAACTCTGTTTTTGTCTTTTACTTCTCTGTAGTAGTTTTTATGGTAAAGTTCTCCGTACTGCATTCGGTTTTTAAGTTGTTCCTTTCGGGCATTGCGAAGAATCTCTGCCAGTGTATCTCCAAAATCAACAATCCTTACCTTTTTTCGTTTGGTTGGTCCGATGATATTCTTGTGCCTTGAACCATCATATCGGATACTGCGTCTGATCGTAAGGCACTGTTCTTCAAGATTCACATCCTGCCATGCCAGACCACAGGCTTCACCGATACGAAGTCCTGCATAATAAGCTATCTGGATTGGAAGTATTGCCGGTGGATTGTAATTCTGTAGAAATTCAATCAGTCTTTCATAATCCTCTCGTGGAATTGGCTGTATATCGCCATCCATGTCATCATCAGAAAACAGGTCAACCTCATCCGTCTGGTATTTCAGCTTAATATACTGCATCGGATTGAAAGTGATATATTGCTTTGGTGATACTGCAAACCGGAATGACTGCTGTAATACTGCCGAGAAAGAACGAATGTAATCTTTGCTGTAACCTTTTCTTTCCGAACCATCTGGATAAGTGCCACCAAAGGAAAGCAGATCGAAGAAGGCTTGTAAATGCTCAGATGTTACATTTTTCAACTTTCTCTCTGAAATTGGATGCTTCTTGATGTTGGTAATAGCACCAAGGTAATTCTGGACTGTCCCATTACTGAGCGTACCGGTCTTTAATTCTTCCTCTGCCCATATATCAAGTAATTCTCCAACTGTAAAATATATTTTCCGACTTTGCAATGAATTTTTGCTTTCGTAATCGTCCATTGCCTGACGGAGCAGTTTTTCCGTTTCACTTTTACTTTCTGTTCCAGCGTATTCTTTCTGAACCAGATTGCCGCTTGCATCTTCTACATAGAAGCGGTAGTACCATTTCTTTCCTTTTTTTCTTACAGATCCTTTTGCCATAATCGTGTGTCTCCTTTCGATATCAGACAATCGGAACTGATGAAATGCTTCTTGCGTGTAAGTATATCATAACTCCGGTTGTCGTTCTATACCGAATCGGAATCCTCATACAAAACTTCTGATAAAAGATTTTCAAGCCTTTGTTCTGCCATTTCCGGTTTCTTGGAATAAAGCCTTACGATATCTGCCATGTCATTAAAGGCATTAACAGTGTGGGTGATCTCCCGGAGAAACATAATCTCGTTATATTCATCATTCGATTCAAACCCCATTACCTTTGCAATATCAGCTTCATTCGTGTTGCCCTTGTAATTCTTGCAGGCAAACTGGAATGATTCCAGAAACAGGTTATATTGCTTTAACATCAACAGCAGTAAATCTTTGGAAAAAGCATCTTCCTTTTTACTAAGGGCGAGAGGTAACTGTTTGAGAATATCGCCCATTGCATCACGAATCTGTAATTCTTTCTTATCCGTAATATCGGTTTCGTATTCATCGGTTTCCCCCTTGAGCCATTCAATAGATACATGAAGTGCTTCCGAAAGACCTTCCAGCACCATCTTTTTTGGTATTGTCAATCGAACCATTCTCATAACGCAGGATTGTGGAAGCTGTAACTCCCATCTTCTCTGCAACATAAGGCTGTGTCAGATTTAATTCCAGACGACGCTGTTTTGCCCTGCTGCCTATCAGCTTGCGTAATTCTTTATCTTTCATGCTGATTGCCTCCTTTTTCGGTATGTATGAATTATAGCATGTACCTCACATAATTGCAATATGCAATTTAATGATTATTTTTAAAATTTCATAACGCTTGACAACGCAATATAAAACCGCTATACTAACAGCACAGCAAAATTGCATAATGCAATTTACGGGAGGTGGCAAGATGACGGAAAGAAAGATTGCATTATCCATCGAGGAAGCAGCCGACTATACAGGAATTGGCAGAAACACTTTGAGAAAGCTGGTTGAATGGAAGAAGCTTCCGGTATTAAAGGTCGGAAGAAAAGTCCTTATTAAAACTGACATTCTGGAAAAGTTCATGGAAGCCAACGAGGGGCGTGATCTGAGGGATAAAGAGAATGTAAAAGCTGTCACAAGAAATGTGGCAACTTAAAAAGGCGGCTTCCTACGAAACCGCCAAAGGTTCTATCAGACCGAAGCCATGATATACCTACACGCAAGAGGATTATACCATGTGCTTCTCCTGATATGCAACCGGGAACTGTTGTTTATCGGAAAAAGAAAGGATGAAGACGATATGGCGAAATCAACAAAGACTTATGAAGAAAGAATACGTGCATTAGAGAAAAAGGAACAGGAAAGCATTGAAGCTACAAAAAAGCTCATTGCACAGCGGAAGGAACTGGAAAAGCGAAAGAAAGCAGAGGAAAGTAAAAAACGAACCCACAGGCTCTGTCAGATTGGTGGCGCAGTGGAATCGGTTCTTGGCTGTCCGATTGAGGAGGAAGATTTACCAAAGTTGATAGGCTTCTTAAAAAGGCAGGAAACAAACGGGAAGTTTTTCTCAAAAGCGATGCAGAAAGAGCCACTTACAGATATGGAGGAAGTGTAATGGAGGAGGGAGTGGGTTTTTCCATTCCCTTCATTGCCTTTGAATGAAGGGCGCACTTATGGACAACCAGAGGTCGTCCTTATAAGTTTCTTTGCCACAAGTGGCAACCGGTGCGCTTACACGCTTGCCGAGGCTTCGTTCCATCGGCGAGGGCTTTCCACTGCAGCCAGACCTGGCACCATGCCGCAGGAGGCAGCCGCTGAAAAAAAAAAAAAA
>VOFJ01000648.1_pt1 | contig 35368 bp, 73 predicted proteins | sample 5384081 | NCBI WGS metagenome assembly VOFJ01 (sample SAMN12384729, study PRJNA508395) | human gut metagenome | isolation source: healthy gut I | host: Homo sapiens
TGGTATCTCAACCATTCCCATTCCTGTGGGCTGAACCGTGTCATACGGGTGTATCATTATCCTGTGTTGCAGGTCATGGCAGAACGACTTTTCCAACGGTCGCTCCCAGATCATTGCATGAATCGCTATCTCCCGATTGGAAAAGTCACGGCGTACAACCTCTGATGGCTCACTGCAAGCACAAACGTATCTGACTGCTTTATTCACTTGTCAAAGAACTGTTAGGTTTGTCAGCCTGTATCAATTCATTTTTGCAAATGGACTGATACAGAATGATAAGAAAAAAGCGGAACAGGAAAGAGGGGAGTTTGTTAAATCATGCTCCGCTCAAATATTACTTAATGTTCGTCTATTTCAAATTCACATATCATTTTCAAAAGGGCTTCTCTGATACGTCCCTTTAATTCCATATCAACCACAATGTATACGTTACCGTATTCATCGTAAAACGGGCGTAAACAGCATTTTTGATATGTAGGCTTCATAGAATAACAACAACAGCTTTTCTATGGCGTTTTCGTTACCGTCCACGGCTGATGATATGAGAAAAATGATGGAAGTGTGTGTTGCTTATTCTTCATTTTTTTTTCTTCTCCTTTAACTGCTTTCTGATTTCTTCAAGTGAATTTCTTCTGTGCCTGTATGATGTGCTTCGGTTGATGTTCAGCTTTTCGCCTATCTCCGAATCGCTCATATCCAAGAAGAAAAACATCAATACAATGTTTCGGCTCTGCTCCGGCAACTGTTTCAGTGCTTCTGCAAGTTCTTCATCAAGTACACGGATTTCTGTACCGCACACATCGAACGTTGTATATTCACTTTCGTAATCGTCCCAGACAATCAATTTCTCAACAACAATTTCTGGAAGTTCACAAAAAGATACTTCCTTTGCCTGTCGTCTGGCTAATTCCTTGCGGTAGTTACGGACAATGCCTTTCACAACCTTTTTGAGTTTACAGTCAAACTGACATTGTATTGTCTTTTGGAAGTCTGATGTGGTTTCAAAATCACACCCCCCTTTCGCTATGAAGTGAAAAAGTATGTATCCCTCTTTCCGCACCATATCTGTACGGCAAGGTGTGATTTGTTGCAGGATTGAAAAAATTTTTTTTGTAAATATGAAAACAGCCTATTTGCATCAATAACAAATAGACTGTTTTTTAAAACATCTGATATATGAGTTTTTAATTCATGTTCAAGGACTGATGATGTACTAAGAAAAAGACGGAATAAATTCGGTTGTCGGTATAGATTACCTGTTTTACTTAGAATCACAAATTGCTCCTTGACCCGAGCAAGCCTGTGAAAATAGAAAAAAAGGACAGCTCTGGTTATACCAAAAACCGTCCCTATATTTTTGGACATTATAAAAGAGATTACCCACAGAACGGTTTTTTTTTATTTACCGAACGAGGTAATATTTTTATCGAATTTATAGTGCATATAATATGAGTTTTTAACACATTCTAATCACATGACATGAAGTATAAACTCATGCTAGGTGATTAAAAATGAGAAAAAAGAAAGATACGCACAGCTTTGATTTTCGTCCTTTAGGACTGGCAATCAGAGAAGCCAGAGAGAAAGCAGGGCTTTCAGAAATGATTTAGGCGATAAAGTCTTTTACGGAGAACGTCATATCGCAGATATTGAAAATATCGGGAAACACCTAGCTTTCAGTTGTTCCATGATTTAGTTACTATGTTCAATATATCTGTTGACGAGTATTTCTATCCAGCAAAAAATATTGAAAAAAAATACAGCCCGCCGTCAGATAGATTCGTTACTTGATTTATTGAGTGATAACGAATTAAAAAATCATTCAAGGTACGATTAACGGTATCTTGAACAGCAGAGAGAATAAGAAGTGATTTGCTTCTTATTTTCTCTGTTTTTTCTATACAGATTCTTCAACGCTTATTTGCTGATCTGCTCCGCAGGCAACAAATAAGAGCCGATAATATATAAGTTACAATAACTTACAAATTATCGGCTCTTGCGTCTTAGCGTCTGGCTCTCTGATAATTATATTTCCATGTTTTATATTGATTAGAGTTTCCTGTTTGCACTTCGGACAGAATAACGGAAAATTTATCAATTCTGTATCGTCCCGTATTTTGATTCGTGTCTTGTTGTTACAAATAGGACATAACACCCATAATTGGTTTTCTTTCAAGAAAACTCACCTCCTTTATTACAAATTATTTTAGAGGGATATAGGGGTTTGTAACTAATATTAGACTTTAGTAAATCATACTATCTTTTCATTTTCGTTTTTTATACCCTCTTATTGAAAAGCAAATATGAAACACCCAGAATAAATAAACTAATTAAAATGGATAATATATTTATGAAAATATCATTACGTATTGCTTCGCTCCAAGCGCCCCTGGATTGTGCGGTGCAAGGACATACGCGTCCGGCTTATATCCCATCTCTATAGCGTCGATTGTGCCATAGGTGAGAACACGGTCGAGATTTCTGCCGCACAGGCTCGCGCCATGCAGAAAGACAATCAGCGGCTTAGGCGAGGGAATGAAGTGCCCTATGCTGTCGACAAGACAGGCGACCATACTGTCGGCAGGCTCGGCACCGGCATGCGCCGCAGGAGCCTTCTTCCACGCGGCTATGCTGTCCGGAATATAGAACCAGAAATTATAAGCGTCCTTCACTGCTCCCGTCCGGGAAAAACAAGATCTGCCGCCAGCGCAGCGGCTGCACAGCAGACGAGGAACAGCACGACAGACAGTTTCTTCACAGGATGCTCATTTTAAATATTTTATCGCCGCGCGACCCCACGACGACCGAATTACCCGACACGACAGGCGACGACTCGAAATTATCGCCTACCCTACGGCTGAATATAATCTTCCCCGTGCGTCCCTCGATGAGGTATACATATCCCCAGCAGTCAGCGGCGAAGACATACATCTCACCGTCATCGTTGAGAAAGCCCACGGGCGACGACCATCCGTAGCGCCTCATCGGCGTGGCATAGACCTCGCGGCCGGTCCGGCGGTCGATTGCCGCTATGACGCCATCCCGCTGCCCGTCGCTGTTGAGCACACGGCTCACATTTCCTTTCGGCGGAAATGTCCGAGCGTTGTAACATTTCACCCTCAATTTTCAATGAATTTTTTAGCCGCTGTAACATTTCGCGGACATTTGGGTTTTACAATAGCCTTATCAACAGGCAGAAAGCCTTGAAAGGAGTTTTGAGTATGAGAATTTTACAGACTATCGACCTGAAAAAGTATTACGGTACAGAGCCGAATATCACCCGCGCCCTTGACGGTGTGAACTTCTCCGTGGAGGACGGCGAATTTGTGGCCGTTGTGGGAACCTCCGGCAGCGGCAAGTCTACCCTGCTTCACATGATGGGCGGGCTGGACACCCCTACTTCCGGCAATGTGATTGTCGCGGGACAAAGAGCTGTCAAAAATGAATGACGAACAGCTCACCATCTTCCGCCGCCGCAACATCGGTTTTATCTTCCAGAACTATAACCTTGTTCCCATCCTGAATGTGTATGAGAACATCGTCCTGCCGGTGGAGCTGGATGGGGACACGGTGGATCAGAAGTTTTTGGACGAGATCGTTCACCTGCTGGGGCTGGAAGATAAACTGAAAAATATGCCGAACAATCTTTCCGGCGGCCAGCAGCAGCGTGTGGCTATTGCCCGCGCCTTGATTACCAAACCGGCTATCGTGCTGGCCGACGAGCCGACCGGCAACCTTGACAGCAAGACCAGCGCCGAGGTGCTGGGGCTTATCAAGCGTACCAGTGCGGAGTTCCGGCAAACTGTTGTGATGATTACCCACAATGACGACATTGCCCGTCTTGCAGATCGGATTGTCCGCATTGAGGACGGAAAGATTGTGGAGTAAGGAGGTGGCAGGCTATGACATGGCCTTTTGAAAATGATACCAGCGGCATAGTAAAGCGCATATCAAACCGCAGTATATCGGCAAATCGAAAAAGAAATATCTTTATTATTTTGACGATTGCACTTGCCAGCGCATTGCTATCTGCTATTGTCCTCTATGGCTTTTGGGTAGGAAAAGGAGTAGTAAAGATTGAAGAAAATATTTGATAATAAAATCTTTTAGTAGGCGGTATATGTATTGTTGTTGCGGCAATATTTGCATTTTTTTGATTTTGCCGAGTATGTATAAACAAAAAGAAAAGACGATATTTATATGTCGTTTAATGTTCGATATTCCGGCAGGAACAAAGATTGAAACAGAGATGTTAAAACTTGTTGAAGTGGGAAGTTACGGATTGCCGGAAACTGGCGGTAAAAAATACTGATGATGACATTGTGGGAAAAATACGCAAAGGTCAGTATGACAACTGACGATTATCTGTATGCATCTAAATTCGCAGATTATGTATCGGACGAAAGATTGGATAAAAAGCGGTTGTATAGGGGAAACGACTTGTTGCCGCTCGTGTACTGAGTAACGCCGCAAGCGTGGCAAATCATCTGAAGTCGGGCGATAAAGTGACAATTGCATATTATGCTGATGATAATGTTGTCATAGACGATGTACTTAAAAATATTGAAATTTACAGTGTCGAAAAAAGATTCAAAAATCTGGATGATATTCAAGACAGTGAAGATAAGGATAACTCAATAGCTGCAAGTGTTACACTTATAGCAAATGATGAACAGGCAGAAAAGACTTGTTAAAGCTGGTATTTGAAAAGTACATTTGATATTGGAGAATCGGGTGTGGTATAATGAATGCAAAAAAATCATATCGGTTTGGGGTGCTAACGGCAGTGGAAAATAACAACAACGGTCAATCTTCATATTCTCTTGTTACAGCTAATATATATTACGGAGAAATACAAACAATTTTCCTTTGATTTATAAATATGACCGCGGGATATATAAGCGTTGCTGAACGGTGAAACTAAAAATATGTTTGTGCAGGCAGGAAAAACAGCAGTGTTTGTTTTGTCCGTTCCCGGACAAATTTGACGCAATTTACTGCATTGTCAACGATATTGATGATGCGGCTACATGTTTCACTGTCTTCACAATATAGACAGATACAGAACTACAATAACCAATATCCAGTATAGAAATTGGTTGAAGTGCGCATAAGATTATAACGAAAATATCATCCCTCAGTAAAGCGATCGTAATTTATGCGCAAAGTATGCAAAATGTCAATAATTTGCTTAATTTGTTTATAAGACAGTACATATATTAAACGGTTACGATAAGTCGTGTGATTTATCTGCATACAAATCAAGTATCGGATTAAAATTTGAATTTGAAATCGGTTATGTTGATAATGCCAATGTTTATGCAAAACATGGGACAGGCTATTGTATTTCATGATTTAAGACAAGAACGAGCATATATATCGGCGATGAAAGCTTTGACAAGTTCAATTATTTTGCAGGGAGGCGGAGTTGTATGATAGATGTTTTTTAATATAAATGACCTTATATATAAGATGAATGTAAACATGAATGTTGACTCAGAGAATTCCAATCAGCAGACAATGAAATATAAAGATGTGGTTGGATAAAATACGACATATCATATCAAAATATCATTCGGCAGAGTTGATTGATGTTATATATTCGCCGTCAGCCGGAGATACATTGAAAAATCTCATAATACGATACATTAATCAAAAATAGAATGTTAGTTGAAGGTTGCTCAAATATATCGGTATTGGCAGACAAAAAATATATGAAGATATGGCGGGTTTCGAATACTTACAAAATATCTTCAAGATGAAGAGGTAGAAGAAGTTAATATCAATGCGTGGAATTGTATAGAGGTTATTTATCCCGATAAAGTGGAGATGTTGGAGGAAACATTCGTTTCTCCGGATGATTGTATGGATAAAATCAAGAAAAATGGTTTGGCTTGGTGGTTCGATAATAGACGGTTCTAATCCACAAAGTAGATAGCTTTTTATTGGTGATGTTGTAAGAATATCTGCAATTATTCCACCGTGCGTAGACAGTAAAACCGGCGGCGTTGCATCAATACGGCGTCAAAAAAAGAAAAATGTAATAACACGCAGATTGATGATTGAATATGGCAGTGCAACAGCAGATGAACTGGGAGTTTTGCCGCTGGCGTATAAATAACGGAGTATCTATTGCGATAGCAGGCAGTACGGGTAGCGGTAAAACCACAGATTTGGCGTATTTGATTTTTGTATTAATAACAATAAAAGAATTTACACTATTGAAGATACAAGAGAATTGAATATTGCAAAATATGAGAATGGTAAAATGACCAACAGAGTTGTTCAAACGCTTACTAAAAACTAGACCTAATCCTATTACAATGGATGATTTGTTAAAGGAGGCATTACGATTCCATCCATATGCGATTATCCCGGCAGAAATGCGTGGCAGTGAGGCTATGACAGCAGTCGAGGTGCAGGAAGAACAGGTCACGTTATCATATCAACATTGCATGCTAATTCAGCGTGTACTTCGCTATAACGTATTACTTTTTACTTCCAATGCGTGTAGCACGGATTTAGATTTCCAAATCTAAAAATTCTTGAATTTATATTGGAAGCAATTCCGCTTTGTTTTTGTTTAAACGTCAATACCTGACGGCAGACGTATAATGATGAAATCTTGAGGGCAATAGGGATAAAAAAGACGCAAAGTAGTTGGAAATACATTGTATAAGTACGAGATAAAAAAAAAGAATATATACGGTGCTGACGGCAAGATAGAAAAAGGTTATAGGACAACATAGGAAAGTTGGAAAAAATGTCTGATGAACTGTTTATTCATCGCCTACGTTGCGGTGGTGCAAGTGAGGAAGAATTAAACAGTTTATATAAAAAATATATTGACTTTAATGTTAATAATTACAATATAATGAAATAAAATTATCAGCTCATTATAACAGTTATTGTTAGTTTATAAAAAGGAGTATCAAAATGGAAACATTGCTTGATAAAATCGAAGAAATAAGATTGTTAAATATTGCATCGGAAAGAATAAAAATCACAAAGCAAATAAAGGTGGAATGCTGACTTAATCTCCTTAAGAGTTGTAATAATATTCTTAGAATGACCATGGGCTGAATCAATTACAATACAGTCAACACTTGAATTAACAAAGTGCCTTGGACTCTGTCCATAACATTAGCTGTGATACCAACAGCAGCACCTGCTAAAAGTCTGCCCTGTGAATCATGTGCTGAAGACGGATACTTAACGCTTTTCTCGATATCCTTAATTGTAATAAGTCCTCTTAATTTATAATCATCATCAACGATAGAAAGCTTCTCTTTTCTTGCCTTACCTAATATCTTCTTAGCCTCTTCAGAGTAGTTCCAACAGGAGCAGTGATAAGATTCTCGCTTGTCATGCACTCCTTGATTGGTCTTTCAAAATGCTCCTCAAACTTAAGGTCTCTGTTAGTAATGATACCAACAAGCTTGCCATTATCATCTGTGATAGGTACTCGGAAATTCTGAACTTGCCCATAAGGTCATTAGCTTCCTGTAATGTATTATCTGGATGTAAGAAAAATGGGTCTGTAATAACACCATTCTCTGAACGCTTAACCTTGTCTACTTCTTCTGCCTGAGCTTCTACTGACATATTCTTATGAATAATACCAATACCGCCCTGTCTAGCCATTGCGATTGCCATTCTGTGTTCTGTAACTGTGTCCATACCTGCACTCATTAAAGGAATGTTAAGTTCAATATGCTTAGTGAGCTGTGTTGAGAGGTCAATCATATTAGGTGTTACTTCTGAATACTGTGGAACTAAAAGTACGTCGTCAAATGTAATGCCTTCACTAATAATTTTACCCATTTTGCTAAAATCCTCGCTTTCTGTTGTGTTTTTAATATATAGAAAAAATCCGAATAAATAAATTAATCCGGATGTTTCTACGCGTATCTGACATCTTAGTCAGTTTATAAATATGTTACAAGTGAATATAACAAAACTGCCACTAAAGTCAAACATTTTTTATAAATGTGCAACTCCGTTACCAATAGCACTTACAATTGCTTCTTTCATTGAATCATCCGGAAGCATAAACAGTCTTATCATCTCATTGCTGTCATTGTCATATGTGTATATTACAATATCTCCGGGGTCATCAACTCCTGATGAACAATTATATGTCCTTAACTGCTGCCTTGCCTTGCCCAAAGCTTCCTGACTGTTTACTTTGGCAACCAGAGTTGCCCTTGTAAGGTCAAAGCTTCCCACATTCTTTCTCACAGACTTAGCCATAATCTTATCTATAGTGAGGCTTCCGTTAACATATGAATATTCATATTCAGCGTTATAATATTCGAATACGAATACCGTAAAAAATATAAATATAACAAGAACTATTACACCCAGCCAGCCTGTCTGCACAATTGTTGTCGCTGCGAGCAGACATGCAATTACAAGTATTATTCTGTAAAAAATCGAAATCTTAGGAGCGGTAACTTTAACAATCTGCTCTACTGTTCCTTCTATCATAATTAAATAACCTTTCTTTAAAGCAATATGCCCGGCGGGAAATTACCCACCGGGCTGTAAGTTTTAATTATATTGTGGAATTACATCATTCCGCCCATGCCTGCACCACCTGCTGGCATAGCTGGAGCATCTTCCTTAATATTAGCAACAACTGATTCAGTTGTAAGAAGTGTTGAGGCAACGCTTGTAGCATTCTGTAATGCACTTCTTGTAACCTTAGCCGGATCAAGGATACCAGCATCTATCATGTTGACATACTTTCCTTGTATGCATCAAATCCTGTACCAACTTCAGACTCTCTTACCTTATTGATGATAACAGCACCTTCAAGACCTGCATTGTATGCAATGTGGAATAATGGAGCTTCAAGGGCTTTCAAGATAATCTGTGCACCAATCTTCTCATCTCCCTGAGTGTTTAAAAACTCTGCAAACCTTCTTAGAAGCATGGATGTAAGCAGAACCACCACCTGATACTAACACCTTCTTCAACAGCAGCTTTGGGTTGCATTAAGAGCATCTTCCATACGAAGTTTAGCTTCTCTTCATCTCTGTCTCTGTTGCAGCACCAACTCTGATAACTGCAACACCACCTGCTAACTTAGCAAGTCTTTCCTGTAATTTTTCTTTGTCAAATTCAGATGTTGTTTCTTCAAGTTGAGCCTTAATCTGTGCAACTCTTGCATCAATATCTTCCTTAGCACCTTCGCCATCAACGATAACTGTATTTTCTTTCTGAACCTTAACAGACTTAGCTCTACCAAGCATATCCATTGTTGTATCCTTAAGTTCAAGTCCAAGTTCCTCAGAAATAACCTGACCACCTGTAAGGATTGCAATGTCCTTTAACATCTCTTTACGTCTGTCACCATATCCAGGAGCTTTAACAGCAACAACATTGAATGTTCCTCTTAACTTATTAACGATTAATGTTGTAATGCTTCACCTTCAACATCTTCAGCAATTATAAGAAGCTTAGCTCCTGACTGAACAATCTGCTCAAGAACACTGGTAGGATTTCCTGAATATTTGAAATCTTCTTATCTGTAATAAGAATATATGGATTATCAAGTGTAGCCTCCATCTTTTCCATATCTGTAGCCATATATGCTGAAATATATCCTCTGTCAAACTGCATACCTTCTACAAGGTCAAGTTCAGTCTTCATCGTCTTTGATTCTTCAATAGTAATAACACCATCGTTAGAAACCTTCTCCATTGCATCAGCTACCATATTACCAACTTCTTCATCACCTGCTGAAATAGCTGCAACCTTAGCAATCTGATCCTTGCCTGTTACCTTTTCGCTCATATGTGCGATAGCTTCAACAGCACAATCTGTAGCCTTCTTCATACCTTTTCTTAAAGGATAATAGGATTAGCTCCTGCAGCAACGTTTTTAAGACCTGCCTGAATCATTGCCTGAGCCAATACTGTAGCTGTTGTTGTACCGTCGCCAGCTACATCATTAGTCTTAGCTGCTACTTCCTTAACAAGCTGTGCACCCATATTCTCAAATGCATCTTCAAGTTCAATATCCTTAGCAATAGTAACACCATCGTTAGTGATAAGTGGTGCACCATATGACTTATCAAGAACAACGTTACGTCCTTTAGGTCCGATTGTTACTCTTACTGTATTAGCTAACTTATTAACACCTTCCTCTAAAGCCTTTCTAGCTTCAATTCCGTACTTGATTTCCTTTGCCATAATAATAGCCTCCTAAATAAATATACTTCTTATATGTTCAAACTACCCTCATCTGCAACTGACATTGTCAATTATTCAATGATAGCAAGAATATCAGACTGCTTTACAATGATGAGATTCTCATCTTCATCAAGTTTAACCTCTGTTCCAGAATACTTAGAATAAATAACCTTATCACCATAAAGGCTTAACCTGCATAACAACTTCCTTACCATCAACAACTCCACCAGGTCCTACAGCAATAACCTCTGCCTGCTGTGGCTTCTCCTTAGCCTGTCCATAGGAAGGACGATTCCTGATTTAGTAGTCTCCTCTGCAACTAATGCTTTAATAACAACTCTGTCTCCTAATGGTACTAATTTCATTATATATTCCTCCATTCCGCTGTCTTCACATGAGAGTGAACCCTTCATGGCAGCATTCATTTTCCTGTTAGCACTCATTTTTATCGAGTGCTAACCACTGCACATAATGTAACACTTCACGCTTTTATTTGTCAACAGCTAATTCAAATATATTATATTTTTTAGATTTTATTAATAATTATTATTTAACACCCATTTTTATTGATTTCCCATAATAAAACAGATACTGCTGTGCAAATCCCCCAGTTCCCCAAACTGTTCCTTTGCAAAAGCAGCAATCTTATCCTTTGAGTGTCCACACCGCCAAAATACATTGTCTCCATAATTCTTTTTAATCCACACATCAACAGGAAATGCTTCTTTCTTTCCAAGTCCGAAAAGGCTTACGCAGTTGGCAACCTTCTCTCCAACACCTTTTTATTGTCATAAGTTCTTTAATGCACGAATCATAATCCATGCTCTTAAGTTCATTTTTATCAAACTGCCCCGCCATATTTCTTCTTATTGCATCCATAATATAAGGTGCACGGAATCCTGTCTTTAACTCTTTAAAGTCCTCTTCACTTGCATTGGCAAGTCGATCAAGTGATGGAAATGTATACATATCTACTCCGCCATATGTTCCCTTTATATGTACCAAACTTTGCAGATATATCAGATACTATCTTCTTAATATGGGGTATCTGCTTATTCTGCGATATAATGAATGATATAAGAGTTTCAAAAAATCCTGATTAAGAATCCTCACTCCCCCACATGCTTTCAATTGCATCTTTTAACTTATCATCTTTTTCCAGCAGCTTTTTTTCTTAATTGCCGAATAATCCCTGTCCATATCAAAATAATCTTTCCATACATTTACATATTCATCTTCTTCCGTATCATAGAATGTAACGGTATCGTCCTCCTGTGACACATGCAGTACATGCCCCTTTGCAGCCAATACATAATCCTCTTCATCAAGCTTTACAAAATGAAAACACTGACCACATTCCAATGTCTGTCTTAAGGTCGAAATCACATACATTTTTAATTTATAATCTGACATAAAATTCCTCCATAAATATGCTTTACATTTTGCAATTATCTCGTTATACAATCGTATATGATTATAACAGAATTTTCAGGGAGACCACACATGAAACATATAAAATATTGGGCGTCTCTTTTAACCGGAGCCGTAATTCTTGCATCCCTATGCGGATGCACATTACTGTTTACGAATGATAACAGCTCTGACAGTTCTACAGAGATTTCATATACAGCATTTGACAATAAAGCAACTGACACAGAAGATATAATTAATTTCATCATAGAAGCAATGTCGGATAACCAGACTTCATGTAACATATTTGTTCCCGACCCTGACCTTATAGATGCCAATGCATGGCTGACAAGAATAAGCGGAATTGAGCAGATAAAATGTGAATATAGTAGAATTAAAGATGGTTATAACCTTGTTGTAACATTTGAATGCTGGGATAATTATGCAATTATAAAAGCTTTTAATTCAGGAAACACTTCCCAGTTAAACAGCCGTCAGGTTGAACTCTATAACAAATACATAGAAGTTCTTGCCGAAGTAACCTCACCTGCAAGAAGCGATTATGAAAATGAACTGGCAATCCACGATTATCTTGTATCACATATAACGTACATTGATAATGGTGGTTCAACTTTTAATGCCTATGACGCTATGATTAATGGTGAGGCTGTATGCAGCGGTTATACAGAAAGTTTCAAAACATTTATGGATATGTTAGGAATCGAGAATTATACAATATCCGGAAAGGCTGGTAATGAACAACATATATGGAATGTTGTTAAGCTTGATAATGACTGGTATCAGGTAGATGTCACATGGGATGACCCGGTAGGCAGCTCACAGGAATATATTGACCACAGTTACTTCAATATATCTGATTCAGATATGGGCAATCGATCATACATGGACATCTGATTTCAACGAAACTAATCCAGCTAATGGATATATATATACATATCCTGTTCAGGCTAAGCTTCATTCAGCTGGAACACAGTATGAACTTGACCGTTATATATTAAGGTGTATTAAAAGCCGTTCCCAACATATAGAATTCACAACAACTAACGACCTTGATATTAAATCCGCTGTTTCCAGTGCCGGTGTACAGCTTTCGTACTCATATAAAACAACCATACGAAACAATTATACAATGTATTCTGTTACATTTTCGTATTAACAGATATTATTACATGTGCAAACAGCCCTGCGGTATCTCACACCACAGGGCTGTTATTTATCATCTCGTATTATTCCTTTTTTTTATGGTTCATCTGCTATATAAGAACCATCCTTTATCATAGCTCTTACCAGTGAATCTTTCGCATTCTTCCATGGCTCATCAATATATTTATGGTCAAACTTATTAATAAACCATTCAACATCATCTCTTTACCCGCTTCATATTCTCAATATAGAGACTGTTAGTTGTCTTAATAAATTCATCTAACATATCCCCCTTTAAAGAATTAGCTGCCTGCTCAAGCAATATGCCATAATGCTTCGTACAGAATCCCTTACATGCTTTTATACTTTCCCCTGAAATCACTATCATGCTTATACATATGAAATATAGTGTCCAGATATCTCTTAAATGTGTTATCAATCCTTTCACATACAAAGCATGTGCCTTCAAGCTGTTCAGTATACGTTGTCACAGCCGGTTTATCTGCTTTCTTAAACATAGACTTTCCTGCCACTTTTCCATCTTGCAGACTTTCAATATCATTAATCACCCTATCAAGATGTGTCTTCATGACAAGTGCAAAGCCAAGTCTGTTCTCACAGTCATACACTTTCTTTAAATGTTTCTGACAGAAACCCTTTTTATCAGTCACAGCCCTTATATCATCTTCCATATAACTAGGTCCCATTGTATAGCTTACTGCATCATCCTCCAGTGCCTTATACATTGAACAAATCGGACATTCACAGTCTGATGAAAATGCATCATTAACAGGTATAGTATATATCTTCTCTTTCATAAGTACTCCTTTAATCAGTCTTTTTTATAAATGTATTCTATCATAATATTTTATTAATATCATTCTATTTATTATTTTTTAAATTCCGGGTTATATGCATAGAAGTTCTTAGAATCCAGCTTGCTCTGTATAATCGACATAGCTTCTCGAATCTCTGAAAATGCACAACTTCTCTTTCTCTTAAAAACTTCAGCGGTTCATACACATCCGGATCATCACGGCAGAGTCTTAACAGATTATCATAAGTACTCCTTGCTTTCTGCTCGGCTGCCAGATCCTCTGCAATATCAGTTATTGCATCCCCCTTTGACTGGAATTCAATTGCGCAGAAAGGTACACCTCCTGCAACCTGCGACCCATACTCCAACCGTATGATCGACATAATATGCCTCAAACGCAGTTCCTTTTTATCTGTTCCATTGTAAGATTTCTTGTTAGCTGATGAAACATTGTACTGACCATTTCAAGATGGCCAAGTTCTTCCGTGCCTATATCAGTCAGCAATCCGGCAACCTCCCTGTATGGCATGGAATATCTCTGTGAAAGGTATCTCATTGATGCTCCAAGCTCACCATCTGGTCCACCATACTGCGAAATAATCATTGCCGCCAGTGTAGGATTACAATTCTTTATATTAATCGGGTACTGAAGTCTCTTCTCATAATTCCACATATCACATACCTCCCTTGTATTCCCATGGCATAGGTGTTGCCACCCACATCCAATAATTGTCATTCACCATATATTCCATGCTGAGAGGTCCATAATAATCTGAATATTTTTTCATAAACTGTACATATTTATCCTTAATCTCTGCATAATATTCAATAGCTGCAGCATCATCCGGATGGGTATCAAGATAAAGCATAGTTTCAACAAGTGCAAAGCCAAGCTCATAAATACTTCTTCATAATCATAGCTTTTCATTTCTAATATTATTACAACAATTCATGACCTGCCTCCTGTAAATGGTTTATCAAGTACAGGAAACATAGTCCCCCTCATAATTGCCCGCGAAGGCTCATATAATTCATCCCAACGCTGCCACGGTACAAAGCACATCGCCGGAACCTGTTGTGTCATCATCATAAAATAAGCTCCATATACATGTATCACTACAGTATATGGAGCTTTTCACTTATTGTTGTATGTCCTGTCAGGACGGATGTGTTGTGTCTGTTTTATTGTTTGTGTTCATCTGCGAATATACACAAACTTTTAGTAGCTCATAACCTCATATCCGTCCTCAGTCACATGCACCATTATTTCCCACTGTGCTGAGTACGAATCATCATCTGTATATATTGTCCAGTTGTTGCCCTCGTCTATATATATGTCTGGAAGTCCAGCATTTATCATTGGCTCAATTGTGAATACCATGCCCGGTGCCATGACCATTCCTGTTCCCTTCTTAATTACATAACTTACAAATGGGGTTTCGTGAAATTCAAGACCTATTCCATGTCCACCAACTTCTCTTACTACTGAATATCCATTAGCCTTTGCATGTTCATTTATTGCCGCCGCAACATCTCCAAGATGTCCCCATGGCTTAACCTGTGCAAGACCTAACTCAACACTTTCTTTTTGCAACATCCACCAGCTTCTTATGTTCTGGTGCAACATTACCTATACAGTACATTCTTGATGAATCCGAAAAAATATCCGTTTAAAATTGTAGAACAGTCTACATTTATGATATCACCATCAAGAAGCTGGATATTCTTAGATGGTATTCCATGACATACCTGGTCATTAATAGATGTGCATACGCTCTTAGGAAATCCCTCATAATTAAGTGGTGCGGGTATTCCACCCATCTCGGTTGTTTTCTGGTATACCAAATCATCTATATCCTGAGTTGTCATTCCTGCATGAATATTCTCTGCAACATAATCAAGCACAGCAATATTAATCTTGCTGCTTTCTCTCATTCCTACAAGCTGTTCTTCATTCTTTATAATATTTCTTGGTGGTACCTTATGAAACTTTCTCTTGAAATTATCTAATTTTCTATCAAATTCCATATGACAGTCACAATATTTTTTTCCCACTGTTACACCAGCAGGGATCATCTTTTCGTAATGCCTTCATCACTATTCTCCATTTTTCTCTACTGCTCCATAGCTTCCCATAATGGCCGGGAGGAACTGTTTTTCTTTCTTGAAACAACATTCTTTAGTATATATGTATCCTGCTGTTTGTCAACTCCAAATGCCTGTGACATTATTGTATCCGCATTTTTACCTGAACACAGTACATAAGAGCATTCCGTTGATATGTCTGTCATAAGAAAATATACTACATCAAGCCCGCCATCACCTGTTACTGTATCTATAAACGGCACTTCCTTTGCTTTTTATCTTCTCTATATCCTCAGGTCCCATTGCATTAACCTGCCCCCACACCTACGGTAACATCATTAATTGCGAACTTCTTAAAATCCTGATAGAATATTTCTCTGTCTGTCTTTTCATCAAGATTACTTCCAGCTCCAAACATTTGTCTTCCGTACACTTCAGGGTCAATTCCTGCAATATCAGCAAGCTCCATTGCCGCTTCTATATCATCAGGTGTGCATGTTGGAGATTTGAATATTAATGTATCCGATATAATTGCCGAACACATCAGCCCGGCTATAACAGGTTCTATATTAATTCCTGCCTCCTGATACATCTTATAAATAATTGTTCCCGTACAGCCAAGAGGCTGGTTTCTGAAAAATACAGGGGTGATTGTCTGTATAGGTCCTAATCTGTGATGGTCAATTATCTCAAGAATCTCTGTATCTTCAATTCCATTGACTGCCTTGGTTCTTCTCATTGTGATCAACAAGAATAACTTTCTTTCTGCCTGAACGAAGGAGATTTCTTCTTGAAATAGGTCCTACATAATTACCGTTTTTTCATCCTCTATAGGGAAATCCCTGAACCTTTTCTTAGTCATAATCTCCTGAATATCTTCAACATAATCTGTTGTCTTGAAACATACAATTCTGTCTCTTGGTGTCATAAAGAATCCAACCGGAATTGCCTGATTCATAAGCCTTGCAACAGTATATGTATCATAATCAGTTTCAATAATAATACAGTTATGGCTCTTTGCAATCTTGGCAATTGTATTGGATACCTTGCTCCCTCACATATTATAAGACATTTTGCCTCCATCTCTATTGCACAGAGCTGTGATTCGTATCTGTTACCAAGAATTACAATATCCCCCTCATCAATCATGCTCTCCATCATATCAGGATTAGCCGCTGCAATAAGCATCTTTCCTTTGTCAAATATCTCGCTTTCATCACCTGTGATTACTCTTCCCCAAGTGTTTCAACAATATTAGCAAAACTTGTCTTAGCATTCGACAATACTCTGTTATCAAATGTTTCAAAATACGATTTGCAGCAATGTCATCAATCGAAACAAGACCTGTAAGTTTTCTGCCTTCTGTTATAGGAAGTGTTACAACATTAAGTGAATCCATCAGTTTCCACGCATTACGCACCGAAATCTCACTATTTATTCCCTCTGTGTGTCTTATCTCTATGTTCATTACCTGTGGACGTACATCTTTTAATATATTCCGGAGCCTCTACACCGAATCTGTTCAGTACAAAATGAGTTTCCTCATTAAGATGTCCCGCCCGTTTAGGGCACATAATTATCTGTTCCGGTTATCTTATTCTTTAAATCAGCATAACATATTGCCGAACATATTGAATCTGTGTCAGGATTTTTTATGGCCTATAACCATAATTTCCTTTGCTTTTTCTTTATATTCTTCCATACTCTGTTTGCTATCTCCTTATAATTATCTAAACCACTCTATTCCTTCTTACATTAAAATAAGTCTCCTATGCTTCACCATAGGAGACCATTCACTTTAATTACTTTCTGAAAAAGTCACTTTATCAGTTTCATCAGTATAACCAATTGTTCTCATATAGCTCTTGAACTCTTCTATATCTTATTACTATATACACCAAATGCATCATAGCACTTCTGGAAGTATTCAAGTGCAAGTTCTACATTACCAGACTCCTTGGCGTTCCAAGAATCAACAGCATATTTATGAATCTGTCTGTGTGCCGCATCAAGATCGTAAACTGTCTGCTTCCTGTAATACGCGTATCTGTCTGTGCTTTTCATCCACTTACCAAGCTTACAGGTATCTGGATTATTAAGCTGTGTAACCTTAAGAGTTTCAAATCCAACAGCATTATTATATACTCTCCACATAAGGATAAAATGGTCAATCTGGAATATTCTTATCATATCCTGTGTTGTAACATTAGAGAATGACCTGAACATATCACTTCTTGCGGTATCCAATATATCTGCCAATCTTATAGATATAGTACCTGTAGCCATACAGTTATCAGATAACTTATCATAGCTTGCCCGCAATACTGTCTACCTGCTTGGCAAATTCTGTAGTAATAGATGACTGTGTATCAATATCTGCGAATATTCCGTTAACAGCATCATTAATTGCAACCATCTGGTTATTCATTCTTTCAATATCTGAAAGTGATTCTTCAACCTTTGAATTACCTTCTGAAAGCTTAACAGTTGTATCATCCATGGATACTGCCAATCTTCCAATATCATCATTGAGTTCCCTTACATAATTAACAATATCATCAGCAGATTCTGATGTACTGCTTGATAACTGTCTTACCTCCGATCAGCAACAACTGCAAAAACCTTTTCCCGCCTCACCGGCTCTTGCAGCCTCAATAGATGCATTGAGAGCTAACAGATTACTCTGGCTTGCAACCTTCTTCACAATATCAACAATCTCTCCAATCTTATGAATCTTGTCCTGAAATTCCTGTACCTGTCTGTTAATATCCGAAATCTTTTCTGATGACTCATTAACAACCTTAATACTCTCATTCATATTAGCTGTACTGTTCTGTGTAGCAGCAAGCATCTCATGAGTATTGTCCTTAATATCAGCCATGGCAACATTAATGTGGTTAATAGATTCTTCAAGATTATGCCCTGACTCTCCCATAGCACCAATAGCCTGAGCCTGTGACTGCACCTCATCCATCATATTCTTTTACATATGAATTATCGCCAATTGACTCCATAGCCTCATTAAGTCTCATTACGAAATTATTATTGAATCTCTTATAAGTCTCAACAACTTCATTAAACTTATTGGCAACCTCAGGATTTTCAAAAAGTGTTGTATCAGCCGGTAATTCACCTGTATGCGATATCTCACCAGATATTATCTTATCAAATACATCAAGCAATGTATTCAAATCATTACCTGACGCTGCTTTAGCTGTTGTTTTATTCTTTCTAAACATAACGCGCCTCCATATACAGATATTAAATTATCTACACTGTAATTTTCTATTATAATACCATAATTTTTTCATTAAATGACCAATCTTTTTATTACTTTTTTGTGGAACAAAAATTACAGAAAAAATAATACTATAACAATAAAAGCAGCTACAACGGAGAATTTCATTGAAGAATTTCAGCAAATATATATCATTATTTATTATTATGACCATCATACTGGTCACAACATTTCCAATGACAGCCTGCAACAAAGAAAAAATGCAGACAATTCCGTTAAAAAATCACTCTCTGCGAAGTTACACACTCTATATTCTATGCACCACAATATGTCGCCATTGAGAATGGATATTTTGCCGACGAAGGGCTTGAGCTTACCGTAACTAATGGTTTTGGTGCTGACAAAGTAATGACAGCCTTAATATCCGGTGATGCAGATATTGGATTCATGGGTTCTGAATCATCAATCTATGTATATGCCGAAGGCTCTGATGACTATGCTGTCAACTTTGCCGGACTTACACAGCGTGCCGGCAATTTCCTTGTCGGAAGGGAAGCCAATGATAATTTTGAATGGTCTGAACTTAAAGGAAAAACTATTATCGGCGGCAGAGCCGGCGGTATGCCCCAGATGTTATTTGAATATATTCTGAAAAAGAATAATATTAACCCTGAAACAGACCTTGAAATCCTTCAGAATGTTGATTTTGGTTCAACTTCTGCCGCATTCACATCTGGAATAGGTGATTACACAGTTGAATTTGAGCCTTCTGCAACTTTACTTGAACAGCAGGGTGAAGGCCACGTTATCGCCTCGCTCGGTGTAGAAAGCGGCTATGTTCCTTACACAGCATATTGTGCAAAGAAAAGCTATATCAAGAAAAATCCTGATGTAATCCAGAAATTCACTAACGCTACACAGAAGGGGCTTGATTATGTCAATACACATTCATCAGCAGAAATTGCGGCCATCATTGCACCTCAGTTTAAAGAAACCGATATTGCAACAATAACCGCAATTGTTGAAAGATATAAATCACAGGATACATGGAAAACCTCTACTGTATTCACCGAAGACAGTTTTTTAATCTTTTTACAGGACATTCTTACGCAGGCTGGTGAGCTTAAATCTCCAGTTCCTTACAGCAGCCTTGTAACAACTGAATTTCTCTGAAAAAGCTCTAAATAAGCAGTAATACATTTTTAATATATCAGCCTTTAAGTTAAGGTGTCTGAAATGACGGTTATGGTTCTCAAAGAAATCTATCAGCCATGCCGTCATCCTGCATACATATCTGTACAGAGGCAGCGACAGAACCATCATCATAACAGTAAGATTAAGTGCCAGCCCCTTTAATACAACCATTGCAAATAATGAGCGTAAAAATATCATTGAAAATACAATTCCGCATGCCATTGCAACGCATACACATACTCTTATTATATCGAATGGCTTTACATACTCTTACCAGTGCTGCCATGCCCACGGTAAGAAGCACAAGTGTTTGCTGCAGTCGCTGTCTGCTCCTCATGTGGTGCACCTGTGCAATTGCCATATATTGTTATAATCGTAACTACAATAAAACTCCGTCAGACCTGTAGGCAACGCCTTTAGTACTACATTTAGCAGGAAATCACCCCTTTATAAGACTCTTATTAGGCTGTAATGCCAGAAAGAAAGCCGGTACACCTATTGTAAATATTCCTAAGAATGATAACTGGGTCGGATATAAAGGATACAGATTAACTGATATAAGTGTAAATATCGTAAGCAGCATTGAGAATATATTCTTTTGCAAGAAACAGCGATGCTGAACGCTTAATATTATTGACAACCCTTCTTCCTTCTCCAACAACATCCGGCATCTTTGAAAAATCAGAGTCCAGAAGAACTATCTGTGCTGCATTGCTGGCAGCCTCACTTCCTGATGCCATTGCAACACTACAGTCAGCACATTTTAATGCAAAAGTACATCATTGACCCCGTCACCTGTCATTGCGACAACATTGCCTGCCATCTTAAATGCTTCTATAATCTTTTTTCTTCTGCTCCGAATAACTCTTCCAAAAACAGTATATTTCTGAACCGCATCTGCTATATCCCTTATCTGTCTTAAGCGTCGTCGCATCTATGTAATATGTGGCATCATCTATCCCTCGCCCGTATTGCAACCTTTGATGCAGTCAGCGGATTATCTCCAGATATAACTTTAATTGCGACCCCTGCTTTTTAAAATATTCAAATGTTTCTTTTGCCGTTTCTCTTATCTCATTCTCAAGTATTATAAAAGCCATAGGAGTTATCGCCTTTGTGACAGCTCTCTCCTGTTATCTGCTCATTTGCCAGCCCAAACACGACAATTCTCTCTCCATTGCATGAATACTTATCAATAATATTCCTATAATCAGGATATGAATCAAGAAGCAGATATTCAGGTGCGCCTAACCAGATATACATCTTTTCCATATCTTGCACCACTGTATTTATTCTGAGAAGAAAATGGAAATACCTATAATACATTCACATTCTTCTTCAATTCCATAATACGAATGTATTGCTTCCATTGTTGCATTGTCAGAACTGATTGCTGCCACTACATTTTTTATAATTTCTCTGTTTCATGGTAATCAGTATGCTTTCCGTAACCATCTGTGTAATCCAATATTTCAACATGGGTAACTGACATATCTGGTCTGGTTATTGTTCCGGTTTTTATCAACACACAATACATTAACTCTCGCCAGTGTTTCTACACAGTTCATCTCATGTACAATAACATTCTTCTTTCCAAGTCTCATAACACTGACAACCAGTGCAACACTTGCAAGCAGATACAGCCCTTCTGGAATCATTCCGACAAGTGAGGCTACCATTGAATCTATACTGCTCTTTATTGAGCCCCCCGACTGCAAATCTGCTCTGTAAAAACAGTCCTGCTCCTATAGGTATTATAAGGACACTCGATTGTCTTAACAAGCTTATCAAGAGATTGCATCATATCTGTTTTGTGTTTCTTTCGTCCTGCCTTTGCTTCTATTGCAAGCTTTTTGCTGCATATGCGTCAAGACCGACATTTGTAAGCACAGCCTTACATTCTCCTGACACAATAAAACTGCCGAGAGTAATATATCCCCGGCATTCTTGACAACCCTCGTCAGACTCACCAGTAACTAATGATTCATTGACAATGAACAAACCCATCAACAAGAATTGCATCTGCACTCAGCTGGTTTCCAGCTGAAAATACGCACAAATCTCCCTTAACCAGAGTCTCCGAAGCTACAGTATGTAATTGTCCATCTCTTATAACCGATGTCTTAGGTGCATTAACCACCGTAAGTTTATCAAGAACCTTCTTAGCTCTTATCTCCTGAATTATTCCAATAAACATATTAGAAATAATTACTGGAAGAAATGTCATATTATTATATGACCTCACAAAAGCCAGAAGAACAGCAAATACAGCAAATATCAGGTTGAAATATGTAAATACATTGCCCGCAACAATCTGGCCAATGGTCTTGGATTGTTTTCCAACTGACACATTGACCATGCCATCATTTGTTAACTGCTCTACTTCATCTGCTGTTAGTCCTTTTTTCACATCAGTCATTTGAGTATTTTATCTCCTTCATAATGAATTGCTTGATAAATAAAGCTATTCCTCCCACAATCACAAGCTTAACAATAAACAAAACAATAATATTAGTAAGTGAAAAATGCATTATATAACTGGAACATTATATTAGAAACAAACTGTGCAATTATCGCATAATATGCATACATATAATTAACCTGTTTTTTACTACGCCATATACAACCATAAACAGCATTATATTAAGTGCAATATCAAGAACCGCAGATACAGCCATTAAAACCACAAAATCGCAGGCGAATCAATCAGCTGTGATACATTTGAAGTATATAATGTAATTACATCACTCTCAGCCATTCCGCTGTTAAACATATCCGAGATGAATTTTTCTAATCCATTAGCTGATATTGCCTGTGCATATACAAAAAAATGTAAACATTGACAATGCATAAGTAATAACGGTATCTCCAATTGCAAGGCCCGTTCTGTGCCTGCCATAAGCACGTCCCCCTGTTCTGTTATATCTGTCAGTCATCATCTTTGCCGTAAACCATCTTGCAATACCAAACCCTGCTGCAAGCAGAATATTATATATAACCACATATGCATTGGTATTATACGTAAATGACTGGTCAACATTAGGTATAAGCGAAAGAACACTCATCAAAAGCTGTGAAAACATAAACCCAAATACAACATACGAAAGAACACCTAATGCCAAAGGTATAAATCTTCCCTTCCATCTCTTAATTACCAACACAAGAAGAACTATCAGAACAGATATAACAAGTATTGCGCCTGCTGATATCATACTGACAGTTGCATTACTCACTGTCTTGTCATAATTAATATTTAAATTCTCCATAAAACCTCCAGATTATATTATCAAAAAGGCGGTCCAATATTAATTGTGACCGCCCCCCATAATCCTATTGTGTTACAATATATCTTTCTATATATAATATAAAAAAGGCACACTGAAAAACACAACCGATTATAATTTTGTTACGTTAGTAGCCTGAGGACCCCTTTGCGCCATCTGTTACATCAAACTCAACCTGAGCGCCTTCCTCTAAAGACTTGAAGCCTTCCATGTTAAGTCCAGAGTAATGTACAAATACATCCTTTCCTGACTCATCACTGATAAAGCCGTAACCCTTCTGGTTGTTGAACCATTTAACTGTACCCTTCATTTCAAGTACCTCCAAAAAAAAATCTTGATGTTTGAAACACCTTACTAATATTACCATTTCAGGTACCCGCTGTCAATTAAAGATAGCACATTTACTGTTGTTGTGCGTTTTTCTTACTCTGTTGCTTTTACTGTAAAAGTTGTACGGCTGAGTTCAACTTTATCATCGCCCTTCTGTGCAACAACAACTACATCTTCCTTCTTTACATTAATACCATTAACTCTTAAAAGACGGTCACTCACCTTTTCCGTGGTATATTCTTTTCCCATTAATCAGAACACAACTGTAATCGTTAAAAAAACTGCTGCCCTCAATAAACACCGTATTGTTATAATTATAGACATCTGTTATCTCAATATCATCAATACCCATCTTAAGATTTGTAGCCTCATATGGTGTTTCTCCACCATAAATTTCCTTTTTACCATACAGAATGTCATATTCCAGAATTTTGAGATTCTTCAAATACTCATCTTCTGGAAGTTCCTGCTTTGACTGATGATATTTCATGATATATCCCTCAGATATACCAAGTCTTTTGCATTACATACGCAGACAACTGATATGCCTGAATATTCTTTTCCTGTCTGTCCATATCAAAGTTACTCCAGATTACATACTGTGTCTGAATTTATCTCCGTTAGTAAGCATTTCATCTGTAAAATCAAATGTAGGTAAATGATCTCCATAAAGCACAAGTACAGTTTCTTCATCTCTCTCTCTGATAAAGACTGTATAAGCTCACCTATGAACTTATCCATCTCATGAATCTGGTTTACATAATATTCAAATGATGTCTGCTGTTCTGCAACTGGAAAGTTAGTCACTTTAATCTCTGGTGTGTATCCTTCCATTGGTGTAGATGGATAATCACCATGTCCCTGTACAGATATTGTAAACACATAGTCAGTTCCAGCTGTTGAATCAAGTGCCTTAGTAATCTCTCCTGTAAGAATATAATCCTTAGCCCATCCCATAGGCGTTTCTTCAAACCCATCCATATATTCAATTGAAGTAAATGTTTCATATCCCAGATGTGAAAAACACCAGATTTCTATCATAGAATGTTCCATCATTATTGTGTATTGCATGAGTTGAATAACCAAGTTTCTTAAGGTCATAGGCCATAGACTCACATACCTTGGATTTCATAATTGTTCTATATGGATATTCACCTTGGTCAAAATCATCAATATTAATTCCTGTCTGTACTTCAAACTCTGTATTACATGTTCCTGCTCCAAAGCATGGAACTGAGAGATATCCTGAAGAACATTGAGATATAAGTTTTTTTGATAATTAGGCAGCGGATTCTCTGATAAAGTTATTCCTTTTACATGTGTAGGATCAAAAAAAGACCCAGTTGGACAAATATAATATTAGGAGTCTTTTTTCACTCGCTTCAACATCAACATTATCAAGATCATTCTTAAGTGAATCCATATATTCTTCAGAATAATCTCCTGATTTCTTAATTCCCCGGTCAAGCACACTGCTCACAAAGCAGTGACTGAATCCGTATTTTATATGCCTTTAGCAAGATTACCAAAGTGACCTTCAACAGCTCCTGTAAACAGAAGAGTAATTCCCATTCCGTATGCTGCAAGAAATACAAGTATCATCTGTACTGCTGCATATGCAACAAACTTTGTTTTCTTAATTGTCACTTCAAGTTTTGGGGCTTTCCGCCACAGAAAAACAAGTCCTGCAATAACCGCTATAACCAGCAATGCAATAAGAATAATCTGTATAACACTCACATATAATCCCGCAACCTTTATAGCATCTTTTTATAAGATAAAAATCCATCGCCGTAAATGGCGTTTTTCTTGAAGAAAGTATTATAAAATTAGTAAGTGCCAATCCAATCAAAAAAAACAGAAACCACACTATACACAAACATTCTTCTCTAAAAAATAATGCAAGTGCCATGCTTGTCATTATTATAAGTGTATTGTATATAAAAATAATTGGATGCATAAATGGAAATGCAAGTCCCATTATTCCTCTTCTGTTAAAACATTCAACTATTAGTTCAAGAACAATAGAATAAACTGCTGTGTGAACCAGATCATAGGTCCATATCTTCTGTACAAAAGCTTTAACCCTGTTCATAATGATTATACGCCCCTTTAGTGCTAATTCTTTTTAATAGTCTCCAATACATCTCTTGTTTTATTTTTTTAATTTCATGCTGGCTGTTCTGGATATAAGCAAAAGCAGAACCATATCTTCTTGCCTCATCTATCTTTCCACAATGGATTCCAATGCTTGTGAGCAGATATGTTATCGTATTCTCGTCCATTCCCGCTATTGGAGGATATTCAGTCTCTCTTGCCTGTTTAAAACCTCTGTATGCATCTTCCAGATACTCTTTTTCATATTTCTCATACATACTTATACGTTCTTGTGCTGCTCCATTAGCCTTTGCCTCTTGTATCTCCCCCACGATATATCCACGCCAGCTTTAAGCAAAGATATGCACTCTCACTTATCTTGCCACATGTCACCATCTCTGTAAGCATCGCCATCTTGCATCGTTTCACAGCTCTCTCTCATAGCTGTAAGTTTCTGTTTCCGGCTCCTTTGCAGTAAATCTTGAAGACACATTGTCCCCTTACAGCCTGCCTCTGTTTTCAGTATGATGTCCAAACAAACGTAAACTGGCTGCATAGCCACAATGTGGGCACATTATTATATCATATTTACATGTATCAATTCCTTCATATAGAGGCTTTTAATATATCATCTGTCCCAATAAATCTTGCTTTTCCGGTTCTTACCTGCTTTGTTTTAAATTCCTTCCCACATACATCACATTTGATTGTCTTATCAAAAATATAATCTGTTTCCTTCTTTTTGTCCAATACCTTCCATCAGGATAACCTCACTATTTCTGTAATTTGAATGAACTCTTAAGTGAAACTATCCTGTTAAATATAGGCTTACCCTGTTCTGAATCTTTATTATCAACGCAGAAATAGCCATTTCTTACAAACTGAACTTATCTTCTTACAGCTTTCATAAGCTCTGGTTCAAGATAACACTCTGTAAGAACAATCTTAGAGTTCGGATTGATATTCATAGAACCATCTTCTTCGTTATAAACGCCCTTTTCTTCATCTACGATATTCTCGTATAATCTGACTTCAGCTTTACAGCCTTCTGTAGCAGAAACCCAGTGTATTGTTCCCTTAACCTTACGGCCTGTGAAATTTCCACCCCTAGTCTCAGGATCATAAGTACAATGTACTTCTATAACCTTTCCATTCTCATCAATGCCTTGACATAGTCAGTACATGTAACAAAATATGCATTCATAAGACGCACTTCATTAAGGGAAAAGTCTGAAATATTTCTTCAGGAGGCTCTTCCATAAATCCTCTCTCTCAATATAAAGTTCCTTTGTAAATGGAACTTTTCTTGTGCCTAGGGCTTCATTTTCCATATTGTTCGGAGCCACATCCAGATATTCCAACCTGTCCTTCGGATAATTGTCAATGATCAGTTTGATCGGATCAAGGACTGCCATCATTCGAGGAACGTTTTAATTTCAGATCCTCACGGATACAATACTCTAACATTGCATAATCTACCGAACTGTCAGCCTTAGTAACACCCACAAAGCTCACGAACATCTTAATAGATTCAGGGAGTAAATCCACTTCTTCTTAAAGCGGAAATAGATACCAGTCTTGGATCATCCCATCCGTCAACAATTCCATCTTCTACCAGCTTCTTAATATAACTCTTACCTGTTACAACATTCGTAAGATATAGCTTTGCAAACTCAATCTGCTTATTCTCTCTGGAGGATGTGGATATTCCGGTCTCAATTACAACCCAGTCATAAAGAGGTCTGTGATCTTCAAATTCAAGTGTACATATAGAATGGGTAATTCCCTCGATTGCATCCTCGATTGGATGCGCATAGTCATACATTGGATAGATGCACCATTTGTCGCCTGTTCTGTGGTGAGTCATATGAGCCACACGATAGATAACCGGGTCGCGCATATTCATGTTCGGAGATGCCATATCGATCTTGGCACGAAGCACTTTTCGTTCCGTCTGCATATTTTGCCTTCTTTCATCTCCTCAAAGAGCTGCAGGTTCTCTTCTACGCTTCTGTTTCTGTATGGACTTTCTTTACCCGGCTCTGTAAGAGTTCCTCTGTACTGTCTAATCTCCTCAGCAGATAAATCATCTACATAAGCTTTTCCCTTCTTGATAAGCTTTACAGCTGCTTCATACATCTGTGGAAAATAATCTGATGCAAACAGAACATCTCCGTTCCACTCTGCTCCAAGCCATTCAACATCTGCCTTAATAGAGTCTACGAATTCAACCTTTTCCTTAGTAGGATTAGTATCATCAAATCTCATATTAAACTGTCCGCCATATTCCTTTGCAAGTCCATAATTTAATAATATAGACTTGGCATGTCCAATATGAAGATATCCATTAGGTTCTGGTGGAAATCTTGTAATGACCTTCTTGCAATGGCCACTCTCAATATCCTTATCTATATAATCTGCTCAATAAAGTTCTTAGAAAGAGCTTCGTTTTCCATGTTAATCCTCCTTGTTTTTGCGAAGCAAAATCCATGTGCTTATTAAGCACATTCTCCTCTGGTGAGGAGAGGATTTTTTCCTCCTTGTTTTCGTATTTAAAAGGTAAAGATTATTGTACCCTAAATTCTTACATAGTTCAACCAGTTGTTTAATTATACTGGTCTTTATTCATTATAATATCATACAGCATCTCTACAGTTTTCTCTTATCTGCTTTCCCTGCTCATTAAGCGTAATGTCTGCATATTTCTTATAAAGTGCGGTCCTGTCAGCATATATCTCTTCCACAGTTGTCTTTCCATTAGACACAACCCCCGTTCTTTAAGACTTCCCAGTCTCTCCTCAAGTAATTCTGGTGGAAGTTCTAGATAAACCACAGTACCAATATCCTTAAAATGTTCCATTGCCTCTTTTTCCATATACAGCACTCCCACCTGTTGCAATAACTGTGTGGTGTGGACTGATGGAACAATTCACTTCATTTTCAATCTGTATGAATCCTGCATCTCCGTGCTTTTCAATTATTCTTTCAAGAGTCATTCCCTCTCTTTCCTGAATAACAAAGATCCGAATCAATGAATCCAAATCCTATCTTCTTGGCAAGTACTACTCCAAGCGAACTTTTTCCGCTTCCCGGCATTCCTATAAGTATAATATTATTCATGTGTACCTCCATATGCCTGAGATTTATCTTATACAGCAGTCGTACATTTTCTTAAGTTCATCAACTGTAAAATGTATAATGTGAATTACAGAAGTGACAGTTAACCTCAATTGGCTCACCATCATCAATCATCTTCTGGATTTCTTCTTTTTCCAACACTGATAACAGCTTTGCTCACTCTGTCCTTAGAACAGTTACAGTAAAACTTTGTTGGAATAGTGTCAAGAATATCAAGCTCCATATCCCCAAGAATATGTTCCAGAATCTGTTCAGGAGTCATTCCTTCCTCCAGCATGGCTGTAACAGACTTAATCTCCTTAATTCTTGCCTCAAGCTTATCTATAAATTCATCCGTTGCTCCCGGCATAAGCTGGATAATAAATCCTCCAGCCTGCTCAACAGTATTATCCTTATTCATAAGAACACCAAGTCCTACAGAAGATGGAACCTGCTCACTGTTAGCAAAATAATAAGTAAGGTCATCTGCAATCTCACTTGTAATAAGAATAGTATCACCGACATATGGCTCTTTAAGTCCAATATCCTTAATTACGCTTAATACACCAAAATTCCTACCGCATCTGCAATATCAAGCTTTTCCATCCTTAAGCGGAAGCATAACCTGTGGATTGCCAACAAATCCCTTTAACCTCCCCCCTTAGGATTAGCTGTAACAGTCATACTCCCGATTGGACCATTGCCCTTTTTATCTGTACAGTAAGAATATCCGCATCATTCTTCATCATTGCGCCCATCATCGCACCACCTGTAAGAAGTCTTCCAAGTGCAACAGTTGCGATAGGACTCATGTTATGTCTTTCTTTTGCTTCTTCAACAAGCCCTTTAGTTGTAGCGGCAAATGCTCTTACCTTACCACCTGCTGCTGTGGCTCTAACAATATAATCACCCATAATTATCTCCTTATTATTTCTCAATCACAAAATATAATCTTTCCGACTTATCGTCAGGCATATCCTTAGTAAATGCATTATACACATTTTTCACGGTAAGTCCAGCCTTATTAACTGCACCTGTAACCTCATCTATAGTAAAGCCATGCTGATAGTGCTGTTCTTCAAATCTGTCAAATGTACCATCCTCATTCTTAACAAACACAGCAAGCTCATATTCATTATTGCGTTCTTCCTCATCATAATAGTTGTCCCATATAAATGCGGAATCTTCCCTGTTCTCAGCATATGTATTCTCAGCAAGTATATCCCTAAAGAAATGTATTGTCTTTAAATCAAATATAAATACACCGCCTTTTTTAAGGTTCTCACTAACACATGCAAATACACTTTCAAGGTCAGGAACAGATGTAATATAATTCATGGAATCCCCTATACTTATCATACCGTCTACTTCATAAGGCACTTCAAAATCCCTCATATCCTGACATGTATATATATAACCTGCGAACCCTCTTCAAATGTTTTCTCAGAAGCTATAGACAGCATATCCCTCAGACATATCAAGTCCAACACAGTCATAGCCTTCCTTAGCAAGCATTCTTGTAACAGTTCCTGTTCCACAGCCCAATTCAAGCACCGATGAATCACATGACACACCATTTTCCTTAAGGAGAGCAATCATGTACTGCCCCCATTCCTCATATGGAATATTATCCATATACTCATCATAAACATATGCAAAGCCTGTATATGCATCCATTATAATTACCTCTTATCATTCCTGTACTTAACATTAAAATGACCTGCCATTATCTGGCAGGTCTTAGTGTTTAAAAGCTATGCATTCTTTCCACAGCACTGCTTATATTTCTTTCCACTTCCGCATGGGCACGGATCATTTCTTCCGATTTTCTTGCCCTTAACAACAGTTCCAGAAAGCTTCTGCTTCTTGTAAAGGTCTTTTTCTTGTCTGCTCATCAAGAAGGTTATCCCACTGTGGCAATTCATAAAGCCAGTCAGCCTTGCAGCCTACCATGTTGTAATAAAGTTTTTCCTTGTCATAATCGAGACTAACTTCTGTATTCTCATCCATAGTTTCAATTGGATTAGAGTCTTTTAAGCTGTCATTGATACCATCAAGGAATCCTGTCATAAGAAGTACTTCTACTCCAAACTTCTCTGCTAATTCTTTAACAGTTCCTTTAACTACTGTATCAGAATCTGCGAGAAATCTGCTCATAAATAGCCTTCTCCTGATTAAAATATGAACCCCAGAATTCCCACGTTCTTCTGATCCATCTCTGTCTCGTATGCGAGTTTTCTCCATGTTTTCTAATAATGCCATGTCTGATTGTTACCTTCAAAATATTAATTATGTGTACTGGTTGTATGTATAACCAGATGAGTATGAATACAGTCCATTAGATGTATAAGAATTCTTAGTAGATAATTCTGATAACTGTGATACTGCATTACCATATATAGTTGAAGCCTTGGCAGATATTGTCTGTCCAAATGAGCCGGAATCCTTGAATACCGACTTAACCACAGCCATATCTGAAGCCTTTAACTTATCCTCGTCTACCGTCAGCTTATTATCTGAGCCGACAGATATACCAATCTTCTTAAGAAAGATCAGCATTAACCCTTTGTATAATTCACCATATTAGATGCACTGTTAAGCACATATCTGCTTGAAGAATCTGCTGTAGATGATACTAAAGAATTATAATTCTTAACAAATGAAGATACTGCCTTTGCAATCTTATCAGTATCATATTCTTTAGCTGTATTGCCATCTTTATCTGTCTTATCAACTTTAGACCACAGAGAGTACTTCTTAAGTTCTGATGCTGAATCCACAAGTGATGCTGCGTTGTCTCTGTTTACCGTCGCATTATTCTTCTGTATATCAATACTCTGTACCTTACCGGTATTCTTATTGGCAGTCGCACCATCCGTTGATTCAGAAGCCTTATTGCTGTAATACTTCCTCATCAGTTTGCTATAAGAGCCATTCTTTATTGAATTATAAGTTGTAAAATCAATGCCATATGACAATGATGTTCCACTAGACGAATTATTGAGTCCTGCGAACAATGCTGATATTGTACTGGCATTATAAGCATTAATTGACATATGCATACCTCCTTGTCTATTGATTCTGTTTCCTAATAGTTACATCGGCCTCCATGCCTCATTTAATTATAACATTTTTTTTTATCTGTTACGCAACATTTTTATAAATAACTTGAGCGGCATGCCAATGTAATGTATATTATTAAGTATCTGACATTGGAGGTCTTATTCATGAAACGATTAAAACGATTTGCTGCATTAACTGCAGTCATACTCTGGGGCATAATGATAATCGCTACTTTAATACTTGCATTCATAGACAATGAGGCATGTCATAAAGTATTTACAGGTCTGCTCTTCACAGACATTGTATTTCCTGTTGTAATATATGCAATGACACTTGTATATAAGATTCTTTTCAGGAAGGAATAAGCAGTAATTTTACTGCCTTCCTTCCATAATCTTAATTGTAGCGCTTGTTCCAAGCCTGTCAGCTCCGGCATCTATCATGGCAGCTGCTGTGTTGTAATCTCTTATTCCGCCTGCCGCTTTAACCTTTACACTTTCCTTCCACATGGGCTTTCATAAGTGCAACATCACTTATTGTTGCACCTCCTGTAGAGAATCCTGTTGAAGTCTTAACATAATCAGCTCCTGCCTTAACAGACAGTTCGCACGCCTTAATCTTCTCCTCATCAGTCAGAAGACAGTTCTCGAATATAACCTTTAAAACTTTTCCTGCACATGCATCCCTTTTTACTGCCTTAATATCCTCATACACAGCATCATATTCACCTGCTTTAAGAAGTCCTACAGGAATAACCATATCAATCTCATCCGCACCATCTTCTACGACTTTCTTAGTCTCATAAGCCTTTACGTCTGTACTCATAGCTCCCAGCGGAAACCAACAACAACACATGTCTTAACATCACTTCCGGAAAGACATTCTTTTGCAAATGCTGTATATATTCCATTAACGCATACTGATGCAAAATTATACTTTTTTGCTTCTTCACATAATGTACGTATATCATCCTTAGTCGCTTCCGGCTTTAAGTTAGTGTGGTCAAAATATTTATTAAACTTCATATATCCTCCTTGTTTTGTGAAGCAAAAATCTGAACCCCTCAGATGAGGGAGAGGGATTTACCTCCAATTACCTAAAAAAGACCGTATCTGCAAAACTGTTGTACTGCAGATACGGTAATGTTAAATGTTATTATTTAGAAAAATTTACTCTTTCTGTGGATAATCTCATGTCTTCCAAGACCATTAGATACCATTGTGATAGGGGCTTCAATTTCCTGCTCAATAGCCTCAATATAGTTACGGCACTCGACAGGAAGTTCTTCATAGTTAGTAATTCCTCTGATATCATCGACTTCCATCCTGGCATAGTCTTTAATACCGGCTTAGCCTTCTCAAGCTGTGGAGTAGTTGGGAAATCCATAGTAATCTTTCCATCTAATCTCATATCCAACGCACATTGGAATCTCATCAAGATATCCAAGTACATCAAGAACTTTGAAGCACTCCTGTTGTGCCCCTGGGCATTCTTACACCATAACGATGTAACAACTGCATCGAACCATCCCATTCTTCTAGACGTCCTGTAGTAGCTCTGAATTTCACCACCGTCTCCCCCTAAATTGCTGAGTTCATCTGCCTCATCACCAAAGATTTCGCTTACAAATGCTCGGCACCAGCTGCTGAAAGAATATGCCTTTTTAACAACTGTAACAACATCTGTAATTGATGCAGCCGGAATACCAGCACCAATAGCACCATAAGGAGCTAATGTTGATGATGAAGTTACCATGGATATATACCATGGTCAGTATCCTTAAGAGAACCCAACTGACCCCTCAAGTAAAAATCTTCTTTCCGTCTTTTAAGTGCCTGATGCAAAAATGCTGATGTATCACATACATATGGCTCAACCATCTCTTTATATTCCATAAGAGTATTGAATATCTCTTCTTCATTAAGAAGCTGCTGATGATAGAGATGCTCAAGCATAACATTCTTTAATGTACATACATTGGCAATCTTTTCCTTAAGTTCCTGCTCTCGTCCTCGAATAATTCATTAACCTTAAACCAATCTTAGCATACTTATCTGAATAGAATGGAGCAATACCTGACTTGGTAGAACCAAATGATTTACCAGCAAGTCTTGCTTCTTCATATGTATCAAATGCAACATGATAAGGCATAAGAATCTGTGCCCTGTCTGATACAAGAATCTTAGGCATTGGTACATTACGGTCTGTAAGGCTCTTTAATTCCTTAACAAGATATGGAATATTAAGAGCTACGCCGTTGCCAATGACACTTGTTGTATGGTTATAGAAAACTCCAGAAGGTAAAAGATGAAGCGCGAACTTTCCATAATCATTAATAATAGTATGTCCCGCATTAGCTCCTCCCTTTAATCTTACGATGATGTCTGATTCTTCGGCAAGCATATCAGTAATCTTGCCCTTGCCTTCATCGCCCCAGTTAGCACCTACAATAGCTTTTTACCATAGCGTCCTCCAATCTGTTTTAAAAAAACACAAACATTAAAATTAAGCTATTGACGGAATTGAACCCGTGACCTCTTCATTACCAATGAAGTGCTCTACCCCTGAGCTACAATAGCATGTGTCTTAACACACCTATTCATAATATTATAGGTTGGTTATTTTGTCAACTTTATTCCTTATCCTTTGTATAGCATTATCTATAGATTTTGGCGGCTTATCGAGCATCTGCGCAATAGCTATATAATCTTTGCCAGACATATATAATTCCAGCACATTTTTTTCAAAATCACTTAACACACTGTATAATTTATCTTCTAAACTTTCAGCATTTTCCTCGATCAATAAAAAGTCTTTCCGGATTCTGTTCCTTATCAGACTTTAGTACATCCACCAGCTTTACCTGAGAATCATCTTCTGGATTGACCGGCTCATCAAAAGAAACATATGTATTAAGTGGTGTATTCTTCTTTCTGTTAGAAGCTGTAACCGCATTAAGAATCTGCCTGTTTATGCACATTCCTGCAAATGTCATGAAAGATGCATCCTTTTTTCTTATCATAGTCACGGACAGCCTTATAGAGGCCTATCATTCCCTCCTGGATTAAATCATCACTGTCTCCTCCGGCAAGAAACATGGCTTTTGCTTTCTTTCGCACTATATACTTATATCTCTCAAATATGTACTCAATTGCCTGCTCATTACCTGCCCTGTACATATCAATAAGCTCTTCATCAGGATACTCTTCCATATGCTTCATAAAAAACTCCCTAATTAAGTCTCTGACGGACTATTTCGTATGCAAGAACACCTGCTGCAACTGAGGCATTTAAAGAATCAATATCACCCTTCATAGGAATTGATGCGATGAAATCACAGCAATACGTAACTGAACGAAGTACAAATGAT